>Ga0075522_10003226_pt1 | contig 11917 bp, 10 predicted proteins | sample NGEPerA_FD_74796 | JGI IMG/M metagenome (GOLD analysis project Ga0075522, IMG submission 74796) | Arctic peat soil microbial communities from the Barrow Environmental Observatory site, Barrow, Alaska, USA - NGEE PermafrostL2-A | ecosystem: Environmental > Terrestrial > Soil > Wetlands > Peat ... | reverse complement strand
TAACCCTTCTCGGTGGCTTCTTGCGCCAGCTTGTGGCTGCGGACGCCGAACTCATCCATCTGCTGGCGCGAGATGCCGTACTTCCGCGCGATGAGCTCCGCCGAGATGCCCTGAGGGACGAGGTCGTAGAGCTCGGTCAGCTCTGGCGGAAATGGAAATCCTGGCGCCGTCGCGTTGGATCCCATGGGGACCCTGCTCATCGACTCGACGCCGCCTGCGATCGTGATGTCACAGACACCCGACTGGATGAGGTTGGCGGCGAAATGAATCGCCTGCTGGCTCGAGCCACATTGTCTGTCCACTGTCGTCGCAGGCGTCGTGAAAGGGAAGCCCGCGGTGAGCCATGCATTGCGGGCGATGTTCAAGCTTTGCTCGCCTACCTGGCTGACGCAACCGAAGACCACGTCCTCCACCTGCTCGGGCTTGATGCCCGAGCGCGCGATGATTTCCTTCAACACGAGCGAGCCGAGCACAACAGGATGAATGTCCTTGAGCTTGCCGTTGCGCCGGCCGATCGGTGTTCGCACAGCCTCGACGATCACGACTTCGCGCATGTTCATCGTCTCCTCATACCTTTGATCATCTTCATTCTAGGCGCGCGCAATAGTTGGTCCGGATGTCCTGTGTCAAGCCACAAACGTTTGCCTGGCATGAGGAATTTTTTCTGTGTTGACGCCGCCTTAATCCGCTGATAACTTTCGCGACGCCCCAAGCGGCTGAGTACGGTAAACCTGAGGATACCGAACGTCGAGTAGGTGGAAGATCCGGCGCAAGCCGGGGTGGAAACCGAAAAACGCATAGGGGACTTCAGGGTAAACAGGAAGGTCGCTTGGGGCATCGTTATCCACAACCCCTGCACACCCTGCCTCAATACGAATAGCCGGCTTTTACTGCCTCCATACACGCTTTCTCCACAGCTTCGGCATTGAAGCTCCCAGCTCTCCGCTTCAGCTCTTTTACCCCGTCTTGGAGCCTGGCCACGGGCATCGGGTCCTCGAACCGCAGCCAGCGGTATGCGATCGGCCTGGACCACTCTCGGCGCTCCCGCTCGTACAGGCGGCGGTGGCTTTCGACCACGATCTCCTCGACCTGCCGGAGAAGGCTGGGTTCGCCGGTCGTGACTTTGTCGAAATCCTGCCGGGCCATCCACTCGAGCAGGTCATCCAGGCAGGCGCTCGGGTCTATTTCGGGGCCTCGGATGGTGGGGCCGCCGTCGCCGCGGCGGCGCCAAGCTCATAGACGCTCGAGCGCAGTGTGCATATGAAAGGAAGGTTGCGATAAAGCTCGCGATAGTCCAGGCCATAGCCGACCACGTAGTCAGTCGGGATCTGAAAGCCCACGTAACGGACCGGGACCGCGACCAGCCGGCGAGTCGGGCGATCGAGCAACGTCACGACCTCGACAGACGCCGGGTCGCGCAGCCGCAGCTCGGAGAGCAGGTAATCGAGCGTGAGACCGGTGTTGATGATGTCCTCCACCACCAGCACATGCCGGCCCTGTATCTGGTAGTCGAGGTCGCGTGCGATGCGTACGCGCTCGCGCGGCTGCGCCCCCGCGAAGCGCCGCAGGTCGATGTAGTCGATGACGAAAGGGACCTTGATCTCGCGCGCCAGGTCGGCGAGGAAGAAGGTGATCCCCTTGAGCACGCCGGCCAGGACGATGGAGCGTCCCCGGTAGTCGCGCGTGATTTTTCTTCCCAGTGCGCGCACGCGTGTCTCGAGCTCGACCGGTGAGATGACGATGTCGCCAATGTCCTGCTTGCGAAGGTTCTGAACCTCGACAGCGCCGTAGCCGGCCTTGGCCAGCAGCTGCTGGTAGTCCTTTCGGTATAGAAGCCTCACGTTGACGTCGGGATATAGCTCGCGCAGCAGGCGCACCTTGCGGTTCTTCGGCGTCACGAGCGATTGCTTCATCGTCGTGAGCTCCAGGTACAGGTCGTGCTCGGGTAGGTAGAAGTCCGGCGTGAACATCTCCGCGACGCGATCGCCCTCCCACGCGATCGGAAAGGAGACGGGCTCATAGACCCAGCGAATCCGGTAGTAATCCAGAAAGCGTGCGAAATCGTGCTCTGAGGGATGGACGAACTCGACGCGCGCATGGGCCGGACCTGTGCGTCTGACCAGGCGCGAGCGCTGCCTGACGGGGCGGCGCCACTTCTGCGGAACGGAAAGTTGGGCGGACGACGCCAAATAAGCCTCGAAATTGTACTCTCGAACTTGACCAAGACCCATGAGCACACCGGCGCAGAGGATGATCGCCGAGCAGCTGTTGCCGAATGGCGTCACCGACGAGGGCGTGCTCGCCGCGATGTCGTCGATTCCGCGCGAGGAGTTCCTGTCCAGCTGGGCCAGGCGCCACGCCTACGAGAATCGCGCCCTGTCCATCGAATGCGGCCAGACCATCTCGCAGCCGCTGGTGGTCGCCCTGATGACGCAGGCGCTCATGCCACGGCGCGACGACGTGGCTCTCGAGGTCGGTACCGGATCGGGCTACCAGGCAGCCGTGCTGAGCCGGCTGTGTCGCAGGGTGGTGACGCTGGACCGGGAGCCGGCGCTGGCCGAGCGGGCCTCAGAGACGCTCAGGCGCCTGGGTTTCGACAACGTCGAAGTGGCTGTTGCGGACGGCAGTCACGGCTGGCCCGCGTCGGCGCCCTACAACATCATCCTCGTTGCTTGCGCGACGCCCGAGCTTCCGCCGGCGCTGGTGGAACAGCTTGCCCCCGAGGGCCGGCTCGTGATCCCGCTCGGGAGCGCATCCGACGAGCACCAGGATCTACGAATCTACCAGCGCCACGGGAGCGAGCTGTCGTCGCGCTCGCTCTTCCCTGTGCGGTTTGTGCCGTTACGGACTGGCTGAAGGCGAAGGCGAAACAGAAGCCGAAGGTGAGGGCGAAACCTTGGGGGTTGGACTCGGGGTGGTCTTTGACGTGGACCCGGTCAGTGTCGTCAATTGCTGGAGCAGGTTCCCGACCTGGACCATGTCCGCCGCATAGGTGGTGAGGTCACCCGCCCTGAGTGCGGTATACGCCGCCGCGTATTCAGTGTTCGCCTGGGTCACCAGGCTGGCGATCTGCGCGACCTGAGCCGCCGTGAGCGAAGTCGGAGGCGTGGTCGTAGGTGGTGGCGCAGTTGTATTGCCCACCAGCTGGTCGATCGCCTCCTGCAACGTGTCCGTGTAAACGACGTTCGTCTGGTCCGCAAGGATCACCTTCTTCAGCTCGGGCAGCCCTGATCCAGAGGTTGCGCGAAGGTATATCGGCTCGAAGTAGAGGAATGAGTTGCCGATTGGCACAACGAGAAGGTTGCCCTGCTGGACATGCGACCCGGCCCCCGTAAAGAGCGTGAAGTCGCGCGAGATGGCAGGCTCCTGATTGATGAAGTTGGCGATCTGCTGTGGGCCGTAAATGACCTTGTCCTTTGGCAGCACGTACGACACGTACTCGCCGTAGTGCGAGCCGTCGTTTCGTACTGCCATCCACGAGACCAAGTTGTTTTTGCCCTTCGGGGTGAAGGGCATGATCAGCAAAAACTCCGGATTCGCCTCGCCCGGAAGGCGGAAGAGCACGTAGTAGGGTTGAACAGGTGTGGCTGCCGCCGTTGGTGAGGTCTGCGCTGTGGGAACGTCCCAAACATCCTCACGCGCAAAGAAGACGTTGGGGTCGGTGATGTGATACGTGGCGTAGATTCCGACCTGGGTGTTGAAGAGGTCCAGAGGCACTCGCAGGTGGGCGCGAAGCCCCGCCGGCATTGAGTCGATCGGCTTGAACAGCGACGGGAATGTCGCCTCATAGGCCTTGATGATGGGGTCGCTCGGGTCGATCACATAGAAGTCGGCGGTGCCCTCGTAGGCATCTATGACCACCTTCACCGAGTTGCGTATGTAGTTGATGTCAGATCCGGTGGCGGAGTTGCTGGGGAAGGAGCTCGTTTGCGAGTACGGGTAGGTCGTCCCGCTCGTGTACGCGTCCAGGATCCAATACACGTGGCCGTTGACCACGACCGTGTAGGGGTGCTGGTCGAAGGTGAGGAACGGGGCCAGCTCGCTCGCGCGATTGAGGACGTCGCGGTTGTATAGGAGTTGGGTCTTGTCGGTGACCTGAGGTGACACGAGCAGGTTGAAATCACCGAGCCTGAGCGCCCATAGCGCCCGGTTGGTTCCAGTCATCGGGACGCCGTGGGTGCCCGTGTAGTTTGTGTAGACGTCCTGGCTTCCCTGCGGGTAGTCGAACTCCTTCGTGTTCGACGGCGCGAGAGCGTAGTTGTCGGTGAGCTCACCGAAGTAGATGGCGGGCTGGGTGACTGTCAGTGGGCCGGACGGCGGCAGGTTGCCGGCCACGTAGTCCGGCAGGCCCTCACCGACCACCGCGTTGACCGGGCTCGCCGCCACGCCGTAGCCGTGGGTGTAAGTGAGATGCTGGTTGACCCAGTTCTGCGCCGCCTGCGCCAGCTTGGTGAAGTCAAATTCGCGAGCGCTGATCTCGAGCTGCGTGTACTGACCCAGGATCGTGTAGCGGTCAAAGCCGATGTCGTTGAAGCTGTAGTAGGTGCGGATCGTCTGCTGCTGCTCGTAGGTGTCCTGCAGCGGAGCGCTGTCCCACAAGATCAGGTTGTTGACGGTGACCTGGTCGTTCTGGACGTCCTTCTCGGTGAGCGGCTGGTCGCCGGTGAAGTTGCTCACCGTGACGTTGGAGAGCCCGTAGGCGGCCCGCGTGCCGGCGATCTGCCGATCGATGTACGGGATCTCGTAAGACTGCGCGCTCGGAGTCACGAAGAAGGTCTGGACGGCCGCCGGGTAGATCTGGCCGACAAGCAGCATGGCCACCCACAGACCGGCTCCGGCCACCGGCAGCCACACGCGCCTCAGCCACATGTTTGCGAGCAGCGCCCCGGCCAGGACGACTCCCGCGCCCGCCTGGAACGTGTACAGCGGGAGCCGCGCATGGACATCTGTGTACGCAGCGCCCCACACGACGGGGCTGTTGTGGCTGAAGAGGAGGTCGTACCGGCCGAGCCACATCCAACCCGCAAGCGCCAGGGCAAAGATCGCGAGCAGCGCGGACAGGTGGGCGATGGCGGGCGGGCTGAGATTGAGGTCGAAGGTGTCTCCACGCCAGGCGTAGAGAACTGCGATCACCAGCGTTGACATGAAACCCAGTCCCAGCGCCCAGTTCGCGATCGAGTGCAGGAACGGCAGCGTCAGCAGGTAGAAGGAGATGTCCTGGCCGAGCACCGGGTCCGTGATCCCCGACGGCGAGGCGTGTTGAAACAGAGCCAGGCTTGACCATTGCGTCCCGGCTCCACCGGAAAGGATCAAGGCCAGCAGGGCCGCTGCCGCCAGGGCGATCCCGCCGATGGGGCTGCGGACCACCGAGCGGCGGATGCCGACCGCACGCAGCGCCGGTCCTGAGCGGAGGCGCAATGCCACGAGGACGTTGACTGCCAGGTACACGAAGGCGATCGCGAAGCTGCCGACGAAAAGAACGACCTGCAGGATCACCAGGGTCGTGAACACGCCCTGGTACCCCAGGGCGCGGAACCATTGACGCTCGGTGAAGAAGTAGACGATGGGGCTCGCGAATATGAAAACCAGGAAGGCGAGAGCGAAGAGCCCGACCCCGATCCAGAAGCGACGTGGAGGTCGTGGGATTCGTATCTCCCTCGTCCCCTCGAACGGGCCACCACGTTCGAACGGGTCAAACGGACGGAAAGGGCGGCTCATGAGTAACGAATCAGGTTAACCCCTCTCGTGCCGCGGATCGCGTCGGCTCAGGTTTGGCGAGCCGCCGCCAGCGCCTTTTCGTCGGCGCTGAAGTCGGGATCCGATTCGGGCGGCGGGTTCGCCAGGTGCCAGGCAACAGTTGTGCGAAGGCTGTCCAGTGGGTCTGAGGTTGTCCAGCCCAGCATGGCCCTTGCCTTGTGTGCGCTGGCGGCGATGTGCTGAGTCATGGTGCCGGTCGGCGCCAGGTCCTCGGGCAGCAGATCGTCCGCGACTCGCACCAGCTCTGCATCCGACCCGGCGGCGTCAAGGATCATCCTGGTCCACTGGCCCATCGAGAACGTGCGGTCCTCGCAGAGGTTCAGCACCTGGCCGGCCGCCCTGGTCGATTCCAGCGCCAGGCGCACGCCGCGTGCGAGGTCGCGCACGTACCCGCGACAAGCGAGCCACTTGCCTGCACCGACGGGGATCTGCGTTCGCTTGGCGCGCACCCTGCGCAGGATGAACTCCTCGCGCCGCTGATAATCGCGCTCCCCATACACCATCGGCAGTCGCACAGAGGTCCCGCCGCGGGGCAGGTAGACATCCTCCACATCCAGCTTGTCGTAGTCGTCCATGCCCTCCATCTTGCCTCGATACGGGTACCGGTTCGGACGCACGGGCGACTCTTCATCGAGGGGGACCGGGTCCGTCTCGCGATCGTCGTTCAACGCCCCAAACGCGCGATAGACATCAACGCTCGACAGCACGACCAACCGGATGTCGGGGGGAAGCGCGGCAAGCACCGTCTCCGCATCGGTTCGGGTCAGCGCGCGGCAATCAACCGCAGCGTCAGGCTTGAAGTCCGCGATGACGGAACGGTGCGCGGGCAGCTCTGCACGTTCGGCATGCAGGTGCTGCGCATCCGGCATCCCCTCGGGCTCGAGGACTCCTCGGTGAACCAAGAGGAGCTGGTTCCCGGCCGCGGCCAGCTCCTCGACGATGGCCCTCCCGATAAACCGCGTGCCACCGATAACGACGACTTTCATGATTTAGTACCCAGCGTCATCGTGCAGGCCGGATTCACTCCGGCCGTCACAAACGTCTTCGCATCGCCAGCGTTGTCCGTGCGCGAGCTCTCCAAAAAGATCCCGTCGATATACCGGAAAGAGAGCAGGCGCGCCCGAAGCGCCCGCCGATGAGAGGGAACCATCCGGGTTCCCTCTCATACCTTCGCCGCTGGATTGTGTTCGACGATGAGGTCGATCAGGCCCCAGTCCTTGGCCTCTTCAGGGTTCATGAAGAAGTCGCGCTCCATCGCTCGCTCGACGTCTTCGAGGGGCCGGCCGGTGTGCTTGGCATAGATGCGTGCCATCGACTCACGCTGGCGGAGGATCTCTTGGGCGTGAAGCTGGATATCCGTCGCCTGTCCCTGGATGCCCTGCGTGAAGGGTTGGTGGATGAGGATCTGAGCGTGTGGCAACGACATCCGCAGACCGGGATCGCCGCCCGCAAGAAGAATCGAGGCGCCGCTTGCTGCCAGCCCGGTGCAGAGCGTTCCCACCTTGGGCCCAACGTATTGCATGGCGTCATAGATGGACAGCGCCGCGGTGAGCGAACCGCCTGGGCTGTTGATGTAAAGCTGGATGTCGCGGTCGGGCGCCTCGTTCTCGAGAAACAGAAGCTGCGCCGTGACGGTGCTGGCGAGGTCGTCGTCGATGACACCGCGCACGAAGACGACCCCGTCTTTCAGGAGCCGGGAGAAGATGTCGTACGCGCGTTCTCCGCTTCCGTCGTTGGTGATGACGGTTGGGATGAGGGTCATTCTGGGGTCACCTCCTTGGTTCGAAGCCGATGCGTGGTCGTGCTTTGGGCGGCGGGTTGGCCATGGCCAGGTAAGCGCTGAAGTCGGCGACGCTCCGCAGCGCCTCCATAGGAAGCCCGGCGGTGGCGAGTCTCAGCTTCACCGGGGGGTCTTCCGGCCAGCTGCGATGGTCCGGGTCGGCGCCGAGCAGCCGCGCGAGGTCGGCGTAAACGTCGGCGGGTCGGACGCCCAACGCATGTGCGACGGCGAGCAGCCGCTCGGTCGACACCTCCTTCCGCCCCCTCTCGACCTCGGACAGGTGCGCAGGAGAGAGGCCTGCCTCCCCGGCGACTTCGGTGAGGGTGCGGCGCGCGGCCTCGCGGCGACCACGCAGCACTGCGCCGAGCGCCGCTCTCACGACCTGGGCTGGTTCGCTGTAGGCGAATGTCATTCTTTGGTGGCGAAAGTATACTGCGGGCAGAAAGTGGCGCTCGGGCCCTAGGGCGCGACCTTAGTCCTTGAGGTTGTTGGGGTCCAGCAGATCCTGCTTCGGCCGCTCGATTCGCTGACGTGATCGCATGATCTCGATGAGCTTCTTGCGACCTTTGGGTGGCCCGATCATGATCGCGCCGACCAGCTTTTCTTCTTTGAAGAACAATTTTCGATAGAACTTTTCCTCGAGGCTGTACGTGCGCACCGACTCGAGGTCGGGCTGCACGTCGGGCGTGACGCCCATGACAGCCAGAGTCGATCCGAACATGGTTGTCGTGTAGGTCGGGACGTCGAAGAAATCCTCTTCTGCTCCCGCCATGTTCCGAGCCGCGACCTTTCCATGCGCCTCTGCGTTGTCCCAGGTGCCCATCTGGTTGTGCCGTTCGACCATGAGGTCGTAGAAGACCGCGATGTCGCCTGCCGCGTACACGTCGGGAGCCGAAGTCTTGAGCTTGGAGTCGGTGACGATGCCCTTGTTCAGCGTCACTCCCGCTGCGCGGACGGGTTCGGTGTAGTAATCGAGGCCGACCCCGTAGGTGAGCACGTCAAACTCGACGCGGTGTCCGTTCACCGTCTCGGCCAAGAAGCGTCCGTTGTTGCTGCTGAACCGCTGGACCTCATCCGACGTGATGAACTCCACGCCCTGGGCTTCGCCAAGCTGGCGGCAAAGCAGTCCGCCCTCCTCATCGAGGACGTAGCGAAGGAACCAGGGGCCGCGCATGATCCAGGTCAGGTTTGCCTTCTTGCGAAAGCTCACGCCCTCGGCGAGCTCGTACCCGATGAAGCTGCCGCCCATCACCAGCACCCTCTCCGCGGAATCCGCCTTCTCGATGATGGCGTCGGTGTCGTCGAGGGTCTGAAAGCCGATGGTCGGCGACACCTGGTCAGAGCCAGGCCACGGCGGCGGCTTCGGCCGCCCACCGGTCGCGACGAGCAGGGCGTCGTAATGAAACTCCTGGTCGCGGTTGGTGCGAACCACCTTGCTACTGGTGTCGACCTCCGTCGCCCAGGTCTCCAGATGGATTTCGAGATTCTGTCTCGCGTAATCCTCTGCCGTGCGCATGAACACCTTCTCCCTGCGCACCTGGCCGCGCAGATATCGAGGCAACGCGACGCGGTTGTAGAGCGGGTGGCGTTCGGCGGCAATCATGACGATCGACGCTTCGGCGTCGAGCTTGCGCAGCTCCTCGGCGCAGCTCTGCCCAGCGATGCCGTTCCCCAGGACGACGTAGCGGCGCGTCAACTAAAGCGTCAATCGGTAGATGTAGCTGTGGTCGTCGTCATTCGCCAAATCGTATCCGCTGGACCGCAAGTCATCGGCTGCCGGGTGGTTGCGCGGCAGCGCGACGGTCACGTCATCGAGACCGTCCGAGTCCGCCTCAAAACGCAGCGCCAGGAGCAGCTCGCGCAGCGCACCACCCGCCCCGGCGACGAAAGCGACGGCGAGGTTGTTGCCCCACGGCTCCCGAAGTCCCGCGATCGCCCGGCCGCCAGGGCCCGCTCGCAACATTCCGTTCCCCGCCAGGCGCGAGAGCTCCGCCGGGCCAAGGTCGTGAGCGCCGTTGAAGTCGGCGGTGACGCCGCCCCACAGCTCGACGCCCGGGCTGGCTGCAACACCGCCCCACAGCTTGTCGGCTTCGCCCTGATCAGGGATTCGCGCCGATTCGCCACCTTCGATGCGGCCTCCCTTCCACCAGCGATCGTCCTGGATTCGCTCGAAGCCCAGCTCCTCGAACAGTTGGACTGCGCTTGGGTTGCCGGTGGCAAGGCGCATCTCGAAGAACTTCTGCTCGCGCGCTTCGGCGATGGCCGATCGCAGCATCGTGCGGGCAAGCCCCTGGCGCCGGTGGGTGCTGGCGACGCGCAGCCCTTCATACCAGACCAGGCCCGCGGCATAAGGACGCAAGCGCTGCAATCCGACCACCACGCCGTCCAGCTCCATCGCCTGGAAGGCGGCGCCTGAATCGGAAACCCAGTCGTCGAAGACGCGAGGGACGTAATCGTGCCCATCCCAGATGTCGCGCGTGAGCTCGATCACGCGCTCGCGATCGGCCGTCCGCACCGGCCGTATTACGGGGTCCCCGCCGTGGGCGCTCACCTTATCGGTCGCCAGTGCGCGATTCCTGAAACCGTGAGACCGCCGTCGAACACGAGGTCCTCTCCATCCTTGACCAGAAGCTCTTGGAGGATCGGTTTGGCTTTGCCCTCGTTCCAATCCGCGCCAATCATGGCCCGGCAGTCGGCTAGCGCCTCATCGATGTCCGCATACCGCTGGACGAGCGGATAGCGGATGAAGGTGACGTCCGGGGCGACCCCCATTTGAACCAGGAGCATGAACAGGTCGCTGAATCGTGGCATCGGAGGCTCCGCTCGGCCCCCGATCTGCTCGCGGACGACTGAGGCTGGATGCCGGAACGACCCCTCACGCATCATCACGAAGATTCGCTCGCGTGCTGACCGCTCCATCTTGGCGATGAAGGGGACGGGGTCCTCGACCCCGTACATGACGTGGCAGCAGATGACCAGGTCTGCAGGTGCCACCGTGGCCTCCTCCCAGGTGCTCGCAACGATTGTCATGTTGTCCCGCGGCGATATCTGGGCGCGCATTCCCTCCGACGGCTCCACGGCGGTGACCCACTCCAGGCGCCCGGCGAGTGGCACCGAATGGCGACCCGCACCCGCGCCAACGTCGATCAGGGTCTTGTGTGGGGACAGATACGGCTCCACCACTTCCAGGAACTCGTCGGCGCGCGCCCGGGTCGAGCGGGCGAAGGTCGGCGCCCGGCGGTCCCAGTAGGAGGAGTCGCCATGGCTTCCGGCCGCAGCAGCCCGTGCGGCGACGAGCGATCTCCAGTGCTCCGCCCAGTCGAGCCCCGTTTCGCGACTCGTGGTTTCCCGCATGAAATCGAGGCTAACGCATCCCCGAAACCAACATTGCCTTCGCGGTTTGTCGACGTTTTGCAGGCAGTTCTTAACAATGCTGGGGATAACTCGGGGACAACCGTGCAGGCGGGCCGGGTGAAGCCTGCCTGGGCTGGGTAGCATAGGCGCCGTGGCCGGCCCCCCAACCGAGTTCAGCGCGGCCGAGTCAGCCACACTGGCCCGCTACTTCACCAATCTGGACAGGCCTGTCTTCGCGCTGCGCAACCTGCCCGAGGTGGTCAAGGGTGCGCTGTTCTCACGCTACTCGCGGACCGAAAAGAGCCTCCGGCGCGTGCTCCTGGACGAGTTCATTAACGAGCCAGATTCGGGTTTCGAGCAGCTGGCGGGGATGCAGGCAGGCGCCGACGACATGGTTGCGGTTCGGCGCGCCGAAGAATTCTACGAACGCGTGCTGGTCGGTTATGGAGACGATTCCGTGGCCGAGCTGGCGGGGGCCCATGTGGCGGTTGAGCGTGTGTCGACGCTAGCCGCCAAAGCGCTCGAGGACAGTCGTATCGGCATCTCGGCCCTTGAGAAATCCACCCGTTATGTGCGGTTCGATCGACCAGGCCCGGACGGCCGCCATCTTTACCATCGCGGCCCTGAGCTGGCGCATCCAGCCTACGAAGCCGCGGCCGACGCGCTCTTCAAGACCTATAGCGAGCTGATCGAACCACTCACCGTTTCAATTCGAGAAAGATTTCCGCTCGAGGAGGGGGAAACGGATCGGGCGTGGAAGTCCGCCACGAGGGCGAAAGCGCTCGACATGCTGCGGGGGCTGCTGCCCGCGGGGACGCTGACGAACCTCGGGTTGTTCGGCAACGGTCGTGCGTTCGAATACCTGATCACCAAGATGGCTGCAAACGAGCTGCCCGAATGTCGTCGAATTGCCGCCGATCTCCACCACGAGCTGGACCTCGTCATTCCGTCCTTTGTCAAGCGAGCGCTGGACCAACGGTACGGCGCGCCGGCGGCGGAGCGCATGGCAAGGATTCGCACCGAGAC
>Ga0075522_10003224_pt1 | contig 11922 bp, 12 predicted proteins | sample NGEPerA_FD_74796 | JGI IMG/M metagenome (GOLD analysis project Ga0075522, IMG submission 74796) | Arctic peat soil microbial communities from the Barrow Environmental Observatory site, Barrow, Alaska, USA - NGEE PermafrostL2-A | ecosystem: Environmental > Terrestrial > Soil > Wetlands > Peat ... | reverse complement strand
GGGGCGCTTCCTGCGTGCGGGCAAGCCTGCAGCGCGTAGCAGCCATGCATGCCTTCGGGATGTAGATTATGTCCGCATTTCGGGGGGTTGCATCGTGGAGGGTGGTTTTTGCGGTTCTGAGCTCCTTTCGGACCCGGGTAGCACCGGCTTGCAGGAACGCAGGGGCCAACTCCGTCATCTAATCGACCAAGTTCGTCACTGAAGTCACCATGCACTCGCCCCATCTTCCCTCGGAATTGTTAGCTGACGATGCGGAGCTTGCGCGCCGGATCGCGTCCGACGACGACGATTCCGCGTTCGAAGGTTTGATGCGGCGCCACAATCGCGCGTTATTTCGCGTTGCGCGTGCGATCCTCAAAAACAATGCGGACGCTGAAGATGCGCTGCAGGAGGCCTACTTATCCGCCTACCGGCATATTGCGGAATTTCGCGCGGACGCGAAGCTCTCGACGTGGCTGACACGCATTGTCGTCAATCAGGCGCTCGCGCGACTTCGCAGTCGGCACCGCTCGCGGACCGTCGTGCCCTTTAGCGACTTGGGCGCCACGCGGCGGATTCGCAGCGAACGCGAACTCTCTGACGAGCTTGGGCCGTCGCCGGAACAGTCGGCCGCGCGGGCAGACATCCGGCGCTTGCTCGAGCAGAAGATCGATGAGCTGCCGGTCGCGTTTCGTGCTGTGTTTGTTCTGCGGGAAGTAGAGGATCTGTCGGTCACCGAGACCGCGGCTTGCCTTTCCATCCCGGAAGCGACCGTACGCTCGCGCATGTTCCGTGCGCGTGGGCGGCTGCGAGAGTCAATAGCACGCGAGCTCGATATGGGAACCGGCGACATTTTCAACTTCGGCGGCGAACGCTGCGATCGCATCGTCGCGGCTGTTCTCGCACGTCACCGGAAGCCGGCGGCAGAGCCTCCTCGTTCACACTGAAACCGCGACCGGCAGGCTGCCGTTGTTTTGGGAACGCCGCGGATCGTCGGTGCATCTAATGCGGGCTTGGAGAGGGCAACGAGACCGCAAGGCAATCCGCATGCTGCACTCACCCCTTCCGGCAAAGCCTTCCACTGTCCAGGAGTCCACACTATGAGAATGATTAATATCGTTATGGCAACCAGTCTCTTCCTCGCGGGCGCTGCAGTGGCCGCCGGAGGGCCCACGGATGCGCAGATCGCCGCCATCGTCGTCACGGCCAACCAAGTTGATATCGACGCCGGCAAGCTCGCCGCTTCAAAATCGCACACAGCGGACGTCAAGGCGTTCGCCAAGCGGATGATCACCGATCACACTGGCGTGAATAAATCGGCGGTCGACCTCGTCACCAAACTTAAGGTTACGCCGGAGGACAATGCCACCAGTCAGAGTCTCAAGGCCGGTGGCGAACAGAACCTCGCTAATCTTAAGGGTCTAAAGGGTGCGGCATTCGACAAGGCCTACGTCGATCATGAGGTTGCCTATCACGAACAGGTTCTGGACGCCTTGGACAAGGTCTTGATCCCGAACGCGCAGAACGCAGAGCTGAAAGCCCTGCTAGTCCAGGTGCGCCCGGCATTTGTCGATCATCTTGCACACGCAAAAACGATTCAGGCCTCACTGGCCGGTAAGAGCTGACACGGTGCGCAGGACAGACAGGAGGGACTACGCCCTCCTGTTCGCAACGGCCATGGCGCTCGGCTTGCTTCTCAGCAATACCGCGCGTGTGGCCGCTGCGACATTGAAATCGGTCACGCACACTGTGGTGATCGACGGTATGCGATTCGAGCCGCAGGTTCTCGCCGTCAAAGTCGGTGACACGGTCATTTGGACCAATCACGACCCATTCCCGCACACGGCGACGGCGCAGCACGGCCAGTTTGACTCTCACGAGATTGCTCCCGGACGCTCCTGGAAATACGTCGCTCGGAAAGCGGGTGTATTTGATTACGCCTGCGCACTGCATTCGACCATGGTGGGAACGCTGCGCGTCGAATAGACTCCTTGCCAAGACCGAACGGCAGCTACACTGCGGCACTGTTCGTCCAAGGCCGCAGTGATATCAAGATTGGCTGGGAGTCCGGTCGGCAAGATCAATAACCTCGCGCGATTTGCATTGCGCATGGAGCGTCTCCCAGATTCGCAAGCACTTTAACCCAACAGGGCTGAATGTCGCTCGCTCGTCGTCTGCGGCTTGTTCTTCACAGCTGCTCGTCGACCAGGAAATGCGGCCGGATCAAGTTGGGATCTTTTAATCTAGACTCGTGCAAAGGGGGGCATTCCATGCGCGAAAGTTTAGCCAGTATTCTTTTGTCGCTCTGCGTCTTGCTTTTCGCGGTCGCATGTCAGGACACGCCTCGTCCGCTTTCGACGCCGGCGCAGGACGAACAACCCGCGAAGAGCCAGCCGCCGGGTTCTCAAACTCCAGTTGTGCCTGATCAGCTGCGCAAGTTTCCGAAAATGAAGCTTTCCTCGCTCGCAAACTACCCGGTCGAAGGCTTGCGTGGAAATTTGCAGGGCCGCGTACTGGTCGAACTCCGGATCGATCGAAACGGAATACCGACCGGGGTGAAAATCATTTATGCGGAAGCGGACCGTGTCCTCCAGAACGCTGCATTGCGATTTATTCGAGACTTGAGGTTCGACGTGAGCAGTTCCGATTTTGACGTAAACGACCCGACTCCTTTTCAGGCCACGGTCAAATACTGCCAGCCGGACTGCAAGCAAATCGCGACCTTTCCGAACTCAAACGAGATCACCATCAGCGCGAGACGCGTATCGAGGTACTGATAAGAAAGGACGCTGTGTTCATCTACTGCCCCGTAGCCCCGCCACCTGGTCAGGAGACAGTGCACACCGATCGTTTACAGTACGAGCTGCTTCCCGTTTCGCAGCACAAAGGTTGCATGCCTGCACCGAGTGGGTGGGGTCAGCGATCCAGGCATTGAACCGACCAACCTGTCTGCCACGATCCGTTGCCGGTACCCCAACTAAATTTCAGTTCGATGCACGAAACCTGCTTCCCGTGCCACGAGCTTGTCAAAGCGCGCGACTTTGTCTTCACGCATTACTCGCCGACACCGTGATGCCAGCTATCGCGCGTCGGGGCAACCTAGCATTGATGAACGTTCGCGCAACAGGATCAATATGGTGAAACGTCCCGAACGCTACCCTATCTGGACGCTGATCAAGCCCTGATTGCTGACATGGTCACGTGGTAGCGCGGCATACCCATCGTTCGATGCGTTGATCGTACCTGCATTAACGACACTGGCCGAGCTCCTGCAGCTCAGGGTGTGTGTGGCGCCGCTCAATGTAAGGTCGTTGCGATTTAAAGTCGAAGCCACAAGTCTGCCGACGTTGACCACAGCGCTCTTTCCAAAAAAGAATCCATTCGGGTTGGTCGGGCAGACCTGTCCGTTGGCGTTGAGGTGAAAGCCTAGTAAATTAAGCTAATCGCTGACATCGAGAAGTGACTGAGAAGAGGTGATTCGCGCCGCAACGACTCAGAATCTTTGCGCCATCGCTAATCGGCATCGCACGAATTCACTGAGCCCAGACCACGATCGCCGCCAAGCCCGTGTGCTAGCCTGAACTCACTTCGCGCAGCGAACCGTCTCAGCATGCCAATACGCCACCGCGTTCCACTCTGGATCATGGGTCTTACCAACCTGTCCTACGGTCTCTACGGCGGGGTCGTCGCCTTCGCCGTCCCCCAGATTCTGGGCGAACGGCAAGTCCCTGAGGCAGCAATCGCGGGGCTAACTGCAGTCGCCTTTTCACCCGGTTTCTGGGCTTTCCTCTTGAGCCCCGTTCTCGACGTGCGCTTCAGCCGCCGTTGGTATGCGGGTGCCCTGGCAGTTGTCGCGTCGTTCACCCTCGTCGTGGCCTTTCTCAATCTCGATCACCTTGAGCTGCTCGAAACAGCGCTCACGGTCGGCTTCATCGCCGCCTATCTCTATCAAAGCGCCGTCGGCGGCTGGCTCGTCCATCACCAGCGGCGAGCAGGAAAAATCTCTCAGTGTCTGGATGACCATCGGCAATGTTGGCGGCTTCGGCTTGATGGCGATCTGCTGCAATCAACTCGTGCGCCACCTGTCGCCGCTGACGGTCGCACTCGTGTTGGGCACGACCATCCTGCTGCCGACCGTCGCGTTTCCGTTCATGCAGGCGCCCGGCCCCGACCGCCGCCTCGCGAGCGAGTCCTTCTCGCAGTTCTTCGGCGATCTGGTCGCTCTGGTCAAGCGCCGCGACGTGCTGGTCGCAATCGTCCTCTTCGCCGCTCCCGCCGCCACCTTCTCGCTCACCAACTTCCTCGGCGGCCGCGGCAGTGACTTCGACGCTTCGCCCGGATTCGTCGGGCTGGTTGGGGGCATAGGCGTATGTGCGGGCGGCATTGTCGGCTGTCTCGTATTCCCGGGCCTCAGCCGCCTAATGCCGCTGCGCCCGCTCTACCTCACTGTTGGCCTGGTCGGCGCCCTCGCTACCCTCGGCCTCATATTGTTGCCCCACACGCCTGCGTCCTACGCCATCGTGCTGATCACCGAGAACCTCTTCCAGTCGCTGGCCATCACGACCAGTATCGCCGTCACGTTCGAAACTATCGGCCGCAACAACCCCCTGGCATCCACGACGTTCTGCGTCATCGGCTCCGCCTACGGCGTGCCTATTTCCTACATGCTGTACGTCGACGCCTTCGGCTTCGCCCGCGGCGGCATCAGCGGTAGCCTGGCCATCGACGCCGTCACTGGCATCCTCGCCAGTGCAATGCTTGGTCTTATGCTGCTGTGGCTGGCGAGCAAAGGACGCAACGCGCGGACGGCATGACGCACAACGGCTTCGCTCTCGCGCATTCTCCGACTATCATAAGGCTGCTCAATCAGCAGAAAATACTTGTCGTTTTAGCGGTTACTGTTTGAAGGGTGAGAACGCCGCTGTTCGAAGTTCCAATTTTCTTGATTGGTAACATGCGTACACCCCGCAACTTTTCGCGCGAGTAGAAAGTACCGTTTGCCTGCATTCCGAGAAATGACCCGAAGCATTGCGGAGCGCTCAGAAGTGCTCTTATCGAGGCAGCCGCCGCATTCGACAGCGGCACATCGAATCGGCAGATCTCCTCGCCCGTTGAACCAACGGCGATGACGAGCCGTCGGCCATCAAACGTACCGCCGGCGCTACCGCCTCGTGATATGCCGAAACCGCCGATCCAAGGCACCAAACTCTGAGGAGAGCTGCGCTACAGCGTGGCCCTGGAATGCCTATTCTTTTCCGCGCTCGCAGTCATGACGTCGGGGAACGCGTCGCAAGGAACGTGAGATTCTTGAAAAGCTAGGTACCCGAATCCTGGAGCCCGGCGTTATGAGACACGCGCGCCGCGCCGATTCTTCTGATTCCGGACATTCATTTTACTGAGAAATGCCCCCGAATCGCGGATCAGACTCCTATTTCAGAAACGGCGGATCGCCCCTCTGATCGCATGTCTGCCAAGGCGAGGACTACAGTCGGTTGGCAGCGCCGTAAAACCCACGAGCCCTGTCCCGCCGCACCGTGCGCTTCATGTGCAGCGGACCATTGTTGACGGCGGGTTCTAGAACTGAAGGCTCAGCGTTACGAGACGAAGTCCGACCACTATCCAGGCCATACCCACGGTAGCAAACGCGATGATGACGGCGCCGATAACGGCCCACCAATCGCGCGCACGATCCGTACAGACATGCCACAAATTGACCAACCCAACGACGCCGCCGATGAAGGCAAGCACGCCGATAAGCTGCAGCAGCCGCAACCAAACATTGATCGGATCGTTGAGCAAAGAGATGTCCTTCTCGAGCAGACTTAGAAGCACACCCCAGCCGACCGCCAAAACGACATCCGCCAAGGCAACCAGCCGCAGGAGCTTGTAAAGACGCCGCGAACGGCCGACGAGCTTGAACGGCTGATGATAATGGCGGCGCACCAACGCCGAGGTGGGCCACATGATTAAAGTGATGATCATGACGCCAAGCGAGACTTCCAGTACCACGAGGTTCCACGGCGCGTAGGGCCCGGTTGCGGGCTGGAAGACTTCAAACGGAGCCCAGTCGATGCCAAACTTCTGCACTTTGCCGTTCTTGACGACCGCCGCCACACGCTCGACACCATGCTCGCGCTGCCAGACGAAGGGAGCGATTTCGTGCCAGCGGTCCAAAGCGCCGCCCGGTGCCTTAAGCTCGCTCACGCTGATCAGGCCATTGCCGAGTGCTTGAATCTTGGTTTCGTCCAACAGGGTCGCGATGCGCAAAAAGCTCGTGTCGTTGCGACGGCTCGCAATGTATGTGCCGGCCACGAGCTTGGCGTCGGACTCGGCGCTCGGCAAGCTCGTCTTATCAGGGCCCGGGCCAGGAAAATAGCGATCCGTAAACTGGCGGAAAAGCTGACTACGCACCATGTGCGCTTTGGCTTCGACACCGAGGCTGTTGAACGACACAAACAATCCCGTGTCATCGTTCAGAAACAGATGCAGGTCGGAATGAAACGTCTCGGTGTCACCGGCATGGCCCGCGATTTCATGGCCATTGCGGTCTTCGCGATAGAAGCCCAGTGCCATCGCTGGCAGCGGCGGCACGCCCGCAAAAGCGCTCGCATGCATTTCGCGCGCGGTTTGCGGCTTGAGGATCCGCACCTCACCGAACTGTCCATTGTTGAGGTGGGCGATCATGAACCGGGCGATGTCAGCGCCAGTGATGGACACACTGCCCGCGGGTGCCGGAATGATCAACTCAAAGGGGGAGTCGGGGCCCGAGGCAACGTGGTAGCTCTTTGACATGTGCGGGGCAAGAGCCGGCGGTAGCGGCTGATCGAACGTGGCGTTCCGCATGCCGAGGGGCTGAAAGATGTGCCGCGCGACATAAGCATCGAAGGGCTCACCCGAGACGCGCTCAACGATGTAGCCGGCCAGAGTTGCGCCGTAATTGGAGTAGGCCGGAATCTCACCGGGCGGAAAGATACGGGTCGGAACCCATTTTTTCAGGTAGTCGCCGACCGGAATTAGGTCCTTGGCATTGCGAACGAATAGATACTTGGCGTGCTCCTCAAAGCCTGCCGTATGAGTCATGAGGTTACGCAGCGTAATCGGCTTTCCCTCGCGGGCGGGTATCTTGAAGTCGAGATATCCGTTGACGTCCTCATCAAGGTTCAGCTTGCCCGCCTCAACCTGCTGCATCACCGCAGTCCAGGTGAAAAGCTTGGACACGGATCCAATGCGGAACAAGGTAGCGGCTGGGTCAACCGGAGCTTGGGTTGCAACGTCGGCGACTCCAAATCCACGCTGCGTCAGCACTTGGCCGTCCTTGACGACCACGACCACTGCACCGGCAATGTCGGCGGTCGGTAATGCATACCTGATAAATCCATCGAGCCACGCATCCACATCAGACGCGGTGAGCGCGTGACTGGCACCCGTCGGTTGTTCTGCCGGCGCAGCACTCATCGTCGCGCGCTCCGATGCGATCGGCTTGATGGGATTAATGTCTTGCGCATGGCCCAAGCCCGCGCCAACAACCGCAATTCCGATCCCCGTAAGACCGACGATGAATTTCATAGCGCGATGACCTTTAGCTTGTTTTCCGAGACCGGCTGGAATTGACACATCCGGCACCGCGACTCTTCAGGGTTTTGCCGCAACTTTTCACGTTATTAGCGGGTTGCAGACAAGGCGGTGTAGGACCCCCAAGCCAATCAAATTGGCTCACAAGAGAAATAATGGCTCTATTGGAGAATAAGAGTCAAGCCGGAGGCGACGAACCGATCCAATGGCGAGCCGGGCGGTCAGTGTCAGCTCAGGCCGCCGATTCGCCGTCAGGGTCGTTCTTTTCCGTCAGGCTGATGAGTTCAGTGGCAAGATTCGGGTCTTCGCTCGAACACACGCCCAGAACCAGCGCGCTCTCGCAATCCTTTGCGACGTATGCGTGCCCCATGGTGCTGTCGAGATAAATTCCCTGCCCGGCCGTAAGCGTCACAGAAGTATAGAACTGCAGATAGACTTCGATCGTCCCTTCGAGGACATAGACAAACTCTTCGCCCTGGTGCCGGACAAGTTTCCCAAACTCATCGAGCGTGTGCGCCCGGATGCGGGTCAGAATCGGCACCATGCGTTTTTCGCGCAGGTCGGCACACAGGTACTCATACTCGTAATTCGGCGTTGCAACGTTCACTGAGTTGGCGGAGCCCGTGAGGCTGCGGCGTGCGGTGATCACGGGAAGCTGGGCGTGAGCCGTGGTTTCGTGGGCGAGAAACTCGGCCATCGTCAGCCCCAGCCGCGAAGTGAACTGCTGCAGTTTGTCGTACGTGAGCGAGAGCTTGTCTTGTTCGACTTTGGCGAGCGTCGACAGGGGAATGCCGACGCTTTCGCTCATCTTGCGTAGGGTCCAGCCCTTCTGCTGCCGAAGGTTGCGGACCAGGTGACCCAGAGTGTTCTTACGGCTCATGCACTTAAAAACTGGGAAATTCCCGATTAACGAGGCGCGTTATCCCCCGCGCACCTGCGCCGCGATAGTGACGCATCCCATTGTCTACATCAAGAAAACTGAATTCTCCAATTGGGCCACACAGGGCGGGCTGGGAATCACAGCGGATCTCAGGGATCCCCCGGAATATTCAGCCGGCCGCGCTGAGCGCCTCAGCGGATCTGGACGATCTGCGATGAATACAACGGCCAATACGGATAAACGGAGCCTGTACAGCGGCGCCCCCGACGGCCTCTCAGGCGTGACGACGTCACTCACTCGTTTTGACCGGCCTGAACAGAAGATCCTGATAGTCGTAGCTGAAGTCCGCGAGCGGCGAAACCGGCTTCATTGTTATACGGTCAATCTTACCTTCAGCCCCCAGGTTGAACGTCACGTAGGCCGGTTCGATGGTGTGGTCGTCAAACCGCGTGACGAACGTGTCGTATTGCCAATGCTCGAGCGCTCCACCCATGCGTGGGGTTGACTTGAAGTCGATCCGGAGTTTTCCGTCGATGGCGGCGACTTCGATGTTCCCATACCACGGATCCGCAAATGTCCCCGCGTACTGGCCCACGGGCAAGGAGGGACCGACGGCCGCCGGCTTCGCCGTTTGCGCTTTGAGGGCCTTCAGCCCCTCGATCACTCTCTGCTGCTTCACCGCCCTGAATCGCGCAACCCAGTCGGTCCGGGGCAGACCGAGGTAGTGATCCAACAGTTCGCACATGAGTCCGCGGATGATCTCGCCGTCTTCGCTGTTGATTTCGATGGCGAATCCGACCTGCTTCTCCGGCAGCAACACGACCGCGGTGAGAAACCCGAACACGGCGCCACCGTGCCAGACAATCTTGGCACCTCGGTAGTCGGCGACGTCCCATCCCAGTGCGTAGGTGTTGAACATCGGCCGCGTCGCCTTCAACGGCTCCGGCACTTCCGAGATCGGCTGCAGAACCATCGGCTGCCACATCTGGGTGTGTGCGGCCTCGGAAAACAGCCGACCCGTCCCCTCGGGCATTGCGCCGTGATTCAGCTGGATCTGAAGCCAGCGCGCCATGTCGTTCGCGCTGACGGCGAGACCACCCGCGGGCGCACCGTTGCGTCCGAGTTCGTCGCGCTCATCGAGCATTTCCTGAGCGCCTGCCCCGCGTAGTCCGCCGTTCATGCGCGCATGCGGCTGCGCCCGGTTCGTGCTAGCGAAGCGCGCCGACTCGTCGCTGGTCGAATGCAGCATGCCGGCGGGCTTCAGGACATGTTCGGCGGTGAACTGCTCCCATGTCTGGCCGGTGACCGACTCGATCAGCTGCCCGGCCACCATGTAGAGCACGTTGTCGTAGGCGAAACCGCTGCGGAAACTCGTGGCCGGCTTCAGATAGCGCAGCCGGCGCACGGACTCGGCCCGGGTCAGGTTGGTGCGGGGAACGAACATCAGATCGCCCTCGCCCAGCCCGAGTCCACTGCGATGCACGAGCAAGTCGCGGATGGTCATCTCGCGCGTGACCCAGGGGTCGTACATCTGGAAACCCGGCAGATGATCGATGACCTTGTCGTCCCAGCCGATCTTCCCCTGGTCGACGAGGATCGCAAGCGCGGCCACGGTGACCGCCTTGCCGGTTGAGCCGGTGGGAAAGATCGTATCCGCGTCCACCGGCTCCGGCCTGCCGAGCGCCCTGACGCCGAACCCGCGCGCGAACGTCACCTGATGGTTTTCCACGATGGCGGTGGCCATGCCCGGGACACCGATCTGGGTGCGCGCGGTTTCCACCCGGCGCGCGAAATCGGCCGGCGGGGCGGCCACTGCAAGGGCCGGGAGAGTGGCCACGACGAGCAAGAGAGAAAAGTACTTCATGAGGTTACCTGCGGAACGGTGCGACGATGCCGGAGACGGCGGAGCCCGAGTGTGTATAGCGGCAACACGTAGACGAGGACAAAGATCACCGCGAGAGCGCGATAGCCTCTGGCGATCAGCGTGACAAGTCCGAAGCGCTGCGCGAGCAGCATGCAGCCGCTCAGTATCGCAAGCGCGATGCACAGTCGCGCCGCGCGCGAAAGAGCGTGTGCATGGGTACGGGGCCACGCGCGATTGATTCGCTCATTGATGGCGTGAACTGCGCCGGTGCCACGCTCGAGCAGTGCGGCAAAGATCATGAGCTGGAACAGCAAATGGAACCACGGCAGATTGAGACGCTGCAGCAGGTAGTCGGATGGCAAGGTCTGAGCAGCGATCGGTGGATAGAATGCGATCATGCAGCAGAAGAATATGAGAGCCGGCAGCATGGTCAATGGGCCGGCGATGAGCCGGCCACGACGGCATCACGGTTGCTGGTCAGATGGCGCAGCACCGGCAGGTTCACGATCGCGCCCACCACGTTGTAGGTGGCGTAGGTCATCCCGCCGATGACCCAGCCGTGCATCGGCGCGGGCGTCGAGAAACCGGCCACAATCACGACACGTACTTGAACAGGCGCTCGACTGACGGGTTGCCGAATGCCGCCACGAGCGCGATCGCGACCATCAGTGCCAGGGTGCCCGCGAGCGTCGCCGTGCCAATCGCGCCGGCCGCCGCGCCGAACACCGCCAGGATCACCGATCCAGGCGTCCGGCCGCGAGTCGCACACCGCCTGCACGCGCGCGATGTCGAGAGCGAAGTCGCCCGTTAGTTTCAGCTGGAGCGCACGCGCCTCTGCGTACCGGCGAGCGCCCTCCACCATGACGGTTGGAGAATCGGCGCCCAGCGTGAAGGTTGTGACCAAGGGTTCGGGTGGGTCCAGCCCCGCGAGCTCCCACACGGGCTTCCCGCTGCGTCGGGCCTCAAGCTCCCAGAGCGCGCAGGCGACCGCGTTGCGTGCGCCGCCGGGCGGCATCAGTTCTTGAAGCGTCGCGCGGTCGATTCCGGCTTCGATCGCGGCGCGCTGCGCTTCAACGGCCTCAACCATGCGCGCGACGGTATCGTTGAGATGTAGACGCCGCAAGCTTCGCCCGGCCCCGCAGACCGTCCCCCTCGAGTGTCACGAGGATCGCGTCCTGGTGCTCGAAGACGAAGCCGGCGATGCGGAACGGCGCCGAGAATTCCAGCCGCTCGACGTCAACGGTGAGTTTCAGAGACGACATCAGTGGTTCGCCCCGAAACTGATCAGTCTGAAAACCAGCGCAAGCCACAGCACCGACGCGGCCGATATCATCAGCACCATGCTCCAGAGCTTCGCCGGCCATCGTTGTTGTGGGTGCACCGTCATGGTGTTGGTTCCCGGAAGTTCAGTTAGCGAAGGCAGGCATCGACCAGTTTCTTAAATTCAGCGCCCTGACGGATCGGGTCGGCGGTTGGCAGTCCGAGCTGCTGGCTCTCGCGCGCGAGCAGTTCATGGGCCGCGGCCGCCTCGAGCCGCGCGGTGTTCAGACTAACTCCGGCGCAGCGGATCGCCGGATTCGTTCGCCGGCCGAGGCGCAACGTCAGATCGATCGTCTCGGCGATGCTC
>Ga0075522_10003223_pt1 | contig 11922 bp, 12 predicted proteins | sample NGEPerA_FD_74796 | JGI IMG/M metagenome (GOLD analysis project Ga0075522, IMG submission 74796) | Arctic peat soil microbial communities from the Barrow Environmental Observatory site, Barrow, Alaska, USA - NGEE PermafrostL2-A | ecosystem: Environmental > Terrestrial > Soil > Wetlands > Peat ... | reverse complement strand
AAGCCCAATTTCTTGAGGCGGAAGGCTGCCATGAGCTGCAGGGGTTCCTGTTCTCGAAGCCGCTTCCGGCCGACGCATTTGAACGCTTCTTGCAATCGGGCTTGTCTGATGCGCTGGGGGCGGACATCAAGCGACCAAGGTTAGCCGGATACCCGTGAAAACTTTGCCGTTACGGCGCGGTCAACGGTATCGTTTCCGTGCCTATCGCGCAGCGCGAGGTTGCCAATGAGCTGGACGCACTTGATCTTCGGGAATTTGTTGAATGCGCCTTGTGCGACATTTTTTGGTTATCTCACCAAAAGCCCGGACCGCGGTTGCTTTGCCGGTTGAGTAGGGATCAACTCTGAACTCGACGATCAAGGTTTTGTCCGGATAGCTCACAGTCGCAAAGGTTTCAGAGCCGCGCTCGGAAATCAGGCTCTTCGCAAATGCTACCGGGGTAATTTCAGTAGCCCAAGCGCACCGAGCGAGAAGCATCGTTCCGATGACTAGAAAACGGGTAATATCCGCGCACTCAACACCTTACGATGCTGTTGCCGCTATCAGGCCGTCGCACAGAGCCTGCGCGATGCAATTGTAGCTCCAGTCGTTCTGGTGAAGCCAGTTGCCATCATAGTTGCTGATCATCTGGTCGAACGGGATGCCGCGGTCGACATGCCAATGGCGCATGATTTCAAACCGCCGGAACAAGGAAACTCCCGAGTCCTTCGCGATGGACGCGATGATATCCTGCATCTCTCGCGCTGCCGGCGTGGGCACTTCCTTCTGATCGAGCAGCGCGGGCGCGAACTGGAGGTTCATCAGCACGACATCGGCACCGGTACCCGCGAGGTGATCGAGGCCTCTGAGAATGGCGATCCGCACGTCGTCCAGGAAATAGTCCTTCCATGCCGCGTTCGTGCCGACCTGCCAGATCACCAGCGCGGGCTTGTTGGCCAGCACGTCCTTCTTGAATCGCGCGGCCTCATCGGGAGCCTCCTGGCCGCCGATGCCAAGATTGAGAACATTGATCTTTGGCGTGGGAAACCGGGCCGAGAGGGCGGCCCTCAACCTGCTCGGATACGACGCAGCGTCACTGCTGGCGCCGTCACCTTTGGTCGAGGATGATCCGATGGCAACGATAGTCACCTCGTCATGCTCACGCAACGCGGAAGCAAAGCCAGCCAATGAGCGCCCCAGCGCGCTTAGCGTGCCGGGCGTTTCGCAGGGAAGCTGTGCCATCGCGGCGGCCTACTGCAGGGCCTGGTTGAGCAGATTCGCAAGTCGCGCAGCGCCCAGAGCGGCCCGGTCCCGTGCGATATTGCGCGCGTTTGTCTCGTAGGCCCTGGTCAGGTCGACCGCCGTCGTGTCGGTACGGATCGGGTCTGCATAGGCATTCTGCTTCGCCAGATTGAAGCCCTCCTGGGCCCAGACGTCCGGGTCGAGAATGCCGGCCTTGGCTGCATCAGGGGTGATGCGGGATATTCCGTCGTGGGTCGCGTCGTTGATCGCACCGAAGACCGACGAATACCCGCCGAATATGCGGTCCCAGTAGGCATGCAGCGCGATGGTCTCCCCCGTCGCGGGAATGACCTTTTCTTCGTTGCCACCCCTGTCGCCCAATGTGCCCCCGATCTGCGCCGTGTAGCGCGCAATCACATGCAGCGGCTGATGGAGGTCGCCGACCAGGTGCAGCGTCCAGCTCAGGTCATACGACCGCAGGTCGTCCGTGGCGCCAGAGGAGGAAGGCATCACCGCGATCATCTTGTTCAACTGGGTCACCGCGTTGACAGGTACGGGTGCAGGCAGCGGGGTGCCGTCAGGCGTAAACAGAATGTCCTTATAGTGCCAGTAGTCGTGGTTCATGAAATCGCTATAACCGACGTTCTGGCTCGCGTCCTTATCCGTAACGTTGCCGTGATGGTAGTTCGGCTTCAGCTTGATGTCGTCGGCCCACGTCGCTGCGTGCACGAACGCGTACTCGCTCTCTTTCCCGGCGGGCGCGCCCGCGGTCCAGGTTGCATAGTCAGGGTTGAGTTTGAGCAGCGCGTCCGCACGGGCTTTTACTGCCAGCGTGAGCTTCGTGTATGCGATGTAGGCAATCTGCATGTGGCCTTCATCCCACCATGCCTGGGCCGGGCCGCAGCAGAAAATCAACAGCGTCATAGCTAGAACGGTGAAGGCTCGCATTTCAAAAACTCCCCGGAAAAGGATAAATGAATGAAGGCAAATTATCTCACTCGACTTAGGAGTGCAAAGTTGCAACATTCTACTTTGTATTTTTTTTGGCACTAGGCGTCACAATTCCTTTGCTTGTTCATTGATGGATGAATCCATGTTGTCCTACGGCGAACCAGATAGGCTTTATAACAGCGACGATCTTCTTCGGGGGTATGACCGGGATGATCCGATGGCCTTTGCAAAGTCCTGGGACTTTCAGACCTATGCTACTTACATCGTCGATGGCGCGGCGACGCCCAGAAGTCTGGACATCCGACTTAAGCAGGCCGGGCATGACGCCCGAATTGCTGAAGCACTGAAAGAATTTCTGAACCGCGAGACCAAGCCGAAGCTCGTCGGCATCATGGGCGGTCACGGTCTGTCCAGGTTAACCGCGGGGGCGTACGCAGCCGTAGCCCGGCTGGCACGGCATCTAACCCAGGCCGGCTATCTGATCGTTACTGGCGGTGGCCCCGGAGCAATGGAAGCCGGACACGTCGGCGCAACCTTCAGCCACGCGTCGGACTTGGCCTTTGAACAGGCCCTGACAACGCTTGCAATCGTTCCCGATCTGCCGGTCCTGAGCAACATCGTCGGTCCAGATGGTGAGCCGGCGCCAGGAAAGGAAAGTGCATTCAACCAGGCCCGGCTCTGGCTCAACGCGGCTTTGGAAGTAAAGGATAGCGCACCGGCTGAACGTGGAGAAAGTCTAGCCATTCCGACCTGGTTCTACGGATCCGAACCCTCGACGCCGTTTGCGAGTGCCTACGCAAAATACTTCCAGAACAGCATCAGGGAAGAAGCACTGATTACCCAGTCGCGTGCGGGCATCGTCTACGCGCAGGGCGCCGGCGGCACCCTTCGCGAGATATTCGAGGATGGCGAGCAAAATTTCTATGCCGTAACGGCTGCCGATTTCACGCCGATGATCTTTTTCGATCCCGACGGGTTCTGGGAACACGACGCTGAATTTGACAAACACGGCGTGACGAGGCCTGGCGTCAATGTGCGCGACCTTATCCAGAAAGTTTTTCGCTATGGGCGAACTGACTCGGTTGCGGTGCTGAACAAGGTTAGGTTCACAGTCGATTTTAACGAGATTGATGCAGTTCTGCGTGCTCACGCTCCGACCGCACAGCGAAGCCTGGCTTTCTCGCTGGCCTCGGTTTGATCAGAAGCGTTAGCTGCCGGGAAGCGTCTGGGTGAACTGGGTGAGGGCAGGTTTTTGCGGAACGATTTTCGTCAACCATCCCGAATCGATGTGCCCCTATTGTGCCCCAGCTTTTCTGGGGCACAGCCTTAGGGAATTACTTTGTTAAGCTATTGAACGTGAAGGCTTAATGGTGGGCGCACAAGGGATCGAACCTTGGACCTCTCCCGTGTGAAGGGAGCGCCCCGAGGCCGCTAGCCGGTCATTTTGATGCAGAATTCGCGGGTTTTGCCGGGGGGTGTCTGGCGGTAGCGGTCTCTCGCTACCATCTTACCTTCATATAAACCCTTATACCGATAGCAAAGCAAGCGACAAGGGCAGGAATCATCGATTCTGACACTTGGCCCCGACGTCGGAAAAACGGTCCTGTACACACTTTCGTACCTGCGATTGGGAACATGCGCGCGTGCCGCCGCCTGATTAAAGATTTCGACACCATGATGAAGAATTTTGGGCGATCGCGCACACTGACGCCCATGAACAGCGACGTCGAATGGATCTTGGATCGCGAACCCGGAGAGTCCGACGGGGACTATTCGAGGCGCGTCGAGCATTATGACCGGCTCTTTCCGAATGGGCGCGTCGCCGGCAACACCGCCGACCTGACCGACAGCGAGATGTCGCTGATGCGCGCTGGCCGCGTCCCGCCCGAGCACGACTACGAGATGCCGCCGATCTCGCTCGACGACTACGACCTGCAGCGCGATCCCGACGAGAGCGACGCGGACTACGCAGCCAGGCGGGCGCTTTTCGAGATCCGATAAGAGAATTTACACCCGGCCCCCTCGGAATACGGATTTCTACACCTCGATACGGATTTCTACACCTCAGGCCCCGCCGGATCCGGCTTTTTCTGCCGGCCTACGGCTTTTTCTGCACCCGCTGTCCGCAAAGGAATCCGGGGCAGGATCGGTTTGGTGCCCCGATTTCCTTACCGGGTGCGAGGTTGCTACTTGCGGACTTTGACGTGTTCGACCTTCATTGCAGCGCTTCCAACATCATCAGAAAGTCCGATAAGCGCCTTGGAGCAAACCGCCCCGTCAATGCTTGGTCGGGACATCAACAGAGAGCTAGTGACATGGGTCAAACTGATGGCCGTCATGTGCAAGGGGTCCACCATACCGGAATTGCTCTGCCCGATCGCGAACACAGGCGAAGTGCCTCGGTCGTGGCCAGCATGCTGCCGAACGGGCGGTGCCCGCCATGGGTGTGTTGGGAAGCCCATTTGAACCTTGGTCTCCAGTGGTCAAGTCCGACCGCCTCCTCAAGATCAAGCAAGTTCGGTGATTTCTTTCCGATCACTTCGGAAGCCCAGCCATAGTCGTTTTGAATGTCCTTGCCGAAACGAGCAATGTGAGCATTGCACCGCGCTTCGATCGCGGCAATTTCATCGGCAGTTGGCGGGTCCATTTTGGAACGCTCCGCGTACCGTTTCATTTGCCGTGCAGCCGTCAGGGCTTGAATTTCGAAGCTGACCATGTAGCGTTCTGCGGCATTCCCGTTACTCAAGAGGAATGAGGCAACGACGTTCAACTCATGCAACGTCCGCCAACGGCTCAGAGCGCCGTCCGGAAAGCCGCCTCTCATCAAGCAGATGCACTCGCCCGCGACCAGCATCGAACGCGCGTGTGTGTGGACAAGTGCCTGAAAAAGATAAGCCTGATCCCTAGCAACCGATTGACCCTGCAAATCTTGGTTGAATTTGTTGCCGACCTCAGCAGCGATTTCCCAGATCAACTCAATCAGGTTGAACGCCTTGCGCCAGCGTTGAAGATTGCGTTTTTCAAAGCCGGAGGTTTCGCGGCGCGTACCCGCCAGCATCGCGGGCGCCCTACGTTTGAGGTCGCGCCGCATTGTGTCGGCAGTCGAAATAATAAAATCTTTGGTGATGTCGCTCGATGCATCCGTCAGTTGCTCAGGAGACAGTAGCTTGTCGTCAATGATCTTCTGGAAAACGCTTTGAAGTATCTGGTCGAAGCTGCCAAACGTCACTTGTTCTGTCATCGATACAGCCGCAGTATTTCTTCTGTCATGATTTCTCTCGGCGGAAACTAGCTGGCGCGATTACTTCGTCGGCCCACGCCGCTGTGTCGCCGCCGCAATATTGGCGCAGAACACCCGGCTCGGGATAGCTCGTATGAATTCGGAGCGCGACATTCCTCGAAGGCACTTTTCCTTTGGCGTTTAGGTGAACCCGCACAATTTGTTCCGCTCCCATGCCCGTAAAGCCGTAAAACCGGACAACCAGCGCGCGCAGCAAATTGATTTTGCTTTCAGCAGACAACCGTGAGCGCGGGACGTGTTCATGAAATTGACGCTCGAATTTGCCCTCATGATATTGCTCAAGCACGATGCAAAGCTCGTCGGGGCGAAGCTCGGAGCAAAGCTTTTGATTTTCATCCAATCGCAAATCCCCAATCTTGCGGTCCGAACGACCTAATCATCCTCTTGTATTGGTTTCCGCAGTTCCCGAAGTGGTACGGTTTGAAACACACAATCTCCTTCGGGCGGTGGGGGATGCAATGGGTCTTCGGGTGCATAGGCTTCGGGGTTACCAAGGATCGGCACAGGGTCGCCAAGCCACCCGCACTTTTCACAGGTCGGTCGTTCCCATTCGATGTCAGGGGCGCTTGAGTGATACCCTCGCTGTGGGGAAAGCCGGTTCGATCCGCAGGCGGGACACGCCTCGGGCACGGCACGGACGTGGCGGATGACGAGAGATGCTGCCATGCCGAGCGCGTGTTCAACAGTCGTAGTCGCGGCCTCGGCGTCATACCATGTGGAGGTCTTGGCATGGGTGAGCCAGTTGGAAAAACGCCACGCCTCCTCCAACAACGTCTTGAGTAGATGGCGGCGATGCTCGTGCGTTTGACCCGCGAGACTGACCGAACAAATGTGATCAATCCACGCCTTGAAATCGGCTTGTTTGGGCTTGCTGGCATCGCCTCCCGCCCATGGCATCACGATTTGCGCGGCGCCCGTGAAAGCAAGCAATGCCTCACGGCACCGGACACCAACCGTTTGAAAATCAGTAACCTCCTGCGCGCTCGTCAGCGCGTCCGAGGCTTCGCTGATGTGCCGGAAACACGCGGCGAGCGGTTCGATAGGAAGTTCTGACAGTTTCGCTTTTTGGCCGCGCGGAACACGCAGGCACAAGCCGACGTGAAACGTGACGGCCAAGTCCATGTTCGGAAATTGCTCCTGAGAGTACAGGTTAGTCGGATTGGTGATCACCCACCAGCGATCAACGTTCGTGTGAACGTCCCACACCACGTGCTGGTGGCTCAAAAAGTTCTCGGCATATACTTTTTGCAAGAACTCGACCGTTAGGTCAGGTGCCTGCCAGTTCATATAGTCGATGATGGCCTGCTTCTCGTCAGGCGTGGACTGCAACACGGCGGCGGGACCTCCCAGTAACAGATTTGAATTCTACCTGAAGTCGAGGAGGGGCGGCAACGATGCCGATAGCCGTTGGGTTATTGGCTGGGTCTTGCCCTATCCTTTCGCCATGGTCCAGCGGCGTCCCTCCGGCTTCATCGAACCGTGCCAGCCGTCGAAGGTTGCGCGGCCACCGTCCGGCCCGCTGTGATCCACGAAATCAAGCACGACGGCTATCGGTTGCAGTGGGCGTGACCGCTACTTGATAAGGACGCCTATACATGGCAGCCAAGCTATCGCAAGTTGACGCGAGAAATGAGCATTGTCCCTGCCAATGAGTGCAACTCCGACCCGCACATACAACCCCCTTCCATTCACCGACCTCGAACCAAAGCGGTTCGAAGATTTGGTTCGGCAGCTTGTCTACGATTTTCGGCCATGGCGGAGACTAGAGGCGACCGGGCGATCTGGCTCAGACGATGGTTTCGATGCCCGCGCCCTTGAGATTGTCGAGGCACCGGACGCGACTGCGGCGGTGGATCAGGATGAACCGGAGGATGAGACGGCGGTCGATGGCGCGGCAGATCGGCTATGGCTGATCCAGTGCAAGCGGGAGCGGACTATCAGCCCTGCCAAGCTCAAAGCCCACCTTGCCCAAATAAGTCTCGCGCCGGAAGACAAGCTGCACGGCATCATCTTTGCTGCTGCCTGCGACTTCTCGAAGGTATCCCGCGATGCCTTTTATGGTTGGTGCCGGGATCAAGGTATCAGTGAGACGGTGATCTGGGGCAAAGGCGAACTAGAGGATCAGCTATACCAGCCCAAAAACGACAATCTGCTGTTTGCTTACTTCGGCATTTCCCTAACAATCCGCCGCCGTAGCCAAGCCACGCAGATACGCGCCGAGATAGCGACGAAGCGGAAACTGACGAAGACCGTCGGAAAAAGTTCGGCCCAGATACTTATACGCGACCCAATGGACACCGAGTACCCGAAGGTCCCCGAAGGGCAACGGCCAAAAAAATGGCGGGTCTATTATCCCGAGAACGTAACTCATAGAGGTCTAGAAGTAAGCACTTCTTGGTTTCATGCGTACTTTGACCCAACAACTGGAGAGTGGGACGCCGCGGACCTGATAGCGGCAAGGCACATGCGGAACGACCCTTGGAAAGTGAAAGACTCGGCGAACGAAGCGCTTGAACAAGCTGCGTCGGCAACTTGGAACGCTCTGCCAGATGACAACAAAGCATGGTTGAAAGTTACCGGGATCATCCCCTTTGCAAACATCGTGGCAATCGACGACATGGGCGACGACATTGTAACGGGGACGCACATATACGTGCCCTTCACGCCGAACAAAGGGCCGTTCGACCACTTCTTCGTCAATTTGGAAACAGTGGGTTTCGGCGACCCGAAGCAGTGGGGCGACATGGACCCCAAAACCCGCGTCGTCAAGTTTCCGGCGCAGACACGGAAACCCCGCGCAGTCTAGTCTAGGAGGCCGTTGCCCTATCCTTAAGGCAAGGTCGTGCGGCGGGGCCGAGCGTCGGTCAAGGCGAAGAACCTGGCGAGTGATACGGTGCGGCGGGAGCGCGGGGAGGAGTGGCGATAATCGCCCCTTCGAAACGCGCTTTTCCGCAGCCGTGTCAACGGTTTGCTGAAGCGAGCTATAAAACCCTGTTCTCGGCATCGAGGCGGGCCGAGACGCCTGCGTCAGCAAACATCCCGGCCCTGCGCGACGGCTGACCTTGTGTGGCCGGAATTGGCCTGTCGCGGGTTGGTCGGGCGGAACAGCCAAAGGAGCAACCGCTCCGCCCGGAGCCAGACATCTGCGCCAACGGATGCCTCGCTCCATGCGCCGCCGAGACCGAGTTCCCGGCGACATCGCGAGCAGGTCGGGAAGGCGTTGCTCATGGCGGTCTGCACGAGCCCGTCGTTCAAGCGTCTGCTCGATGCTGATCTGTCCGTCGTCGCCGTGGCGGTCGAGGACATGGTGCAGCGCGGGTTCGCCCGCGGACAGATTCACGACGTCATGCGTCGCATCCGTCGTCGTCATGTCGATCCGGCTGACGGCATTGGCGAAGCCACGGAGACGACGAGCGACCCGATCGAACCGTCGTGCGCGCAGCGCGTCGACAAGGCGCTGGACTACTGACGACGATTTCTTTGCGGAAGCCGATGCGGCGGAGCCCCAGGGCGCGATCGTCATCGACCTCACGTTTGTGTTCCCCCGGCACTTGGGGCCAGTGTGGCTTGGCAGGTAAGGCCTTCACGAAGTTCGAAGCCAGCGGACCATCGACGTCACGTCGTCCAGCGACGTGCGCGCGGGCGCGCGCTCGCCGTATGAGCGGCGAGGGCCGACGACTAGCGCCAGTCCGCCGACGGGCTTCGAGCCGCCGATCGTGAACACTGGCATCCCTTCGGACGGCGCGGCCAAAAGAACGTCTCCGTTCGGAAAGCGCGCGGCTACGTGAGGTCGCGACGCGAACCGTTTCGCGATTAGGTGAGTGTCGCGATCGATCTCGCTCTCCATTATCGTTCGCGTGACTGGATCTACAGTTATTGTTCTCATCAGAACGCCCTCATTTCGGATGCGCCGATGAGCTTGAGTCACGCGATGCAAGTCGTCAATCGAGGGCCAAAATGCTTCCGGCCCTGTGGAGAGTTTCGATTTTCCCTTCTTTCCAGACACATACCGGATTCTCTTGAAGTGGCGCTGGCCTGTGTCGCTCTCGTTTGCGCAAAAATCGTTCGTGATTGTTTCGAAGAAATGGTGCTTCGATCGCTTGAGGCGCCCCCGGCATGCGACACTTTCTGGAGTCGGCGGGGACGCGAGACGACGCAAAAATTACCGCGGCGTCGCTGAACACAACGTGCGGCGCTGAGCTCAAATCGCGGTGCACGAACCAGGCGGATGGCTTCGACGATCACCAAATTGCCGCCAACGTGTTGCGGCGGTTCGATATCACGCAGAGATTCCGGGAGGCGGAGAGGGACGGATTCCAATCCAGCGGCCGCGGAATTCTGAAAACACCGTGAAATAAGGATTCCCTCGAAGGGCCTGCTGAAGTTTGTGACCAGCGCTGTGTACCACCACGTCGGCCCGAAAGCAGTTTTTCTTAGCCAATTTTCGAGGCGTTTCACGACGGCCGCGACGCGCCGGCGTCGGCACTGCGTGATGCACCAATTACGACAACACGTGGTCGTATTCGGATCCGTCATCGTCCCCTATCGGGACGCGCAAGCGCCGTTGCAGCTTCTTGGAAGCGCCTATGAAAACGACCGGTGGAACGGGCTCTAGAGGCGATTGACACTCTCCGGTAGAGATGGACCGATGTCTCCCGCCCTGCAGGCGAGTCGTCGCCGGGCAGTTTCTTATGACTTTTCAGCTTCGAGCCACGCTCTTGCACGATCTTTTCGCCCAGAGGGTCCAATTCGACCTGCCCCGCCTTATCGGCTGGTCGGCATCCCGGCTCGGGAATCCCGTCTCCTGCTTGCGTCGCCCGGCACAGCGGATACTGGCGAGCGTCCTCCAGTTCGAGCAAAAGGGCGTCCGGGGGTTCAAGGCGGTTACGGAGGACGGGCACAGCATCGCCATCGTGGCGGAAAAGACTTCGTCAGCGCTGGGCTGCGATAGCGTCCTCCACGTGCCGGCAGCGAACACCCTGTCGGCGATCACGGAAGGTCTGGCCGTCAAGAAAGGCCAATGGCTGCAACCGAAAGTACGGCGAGCCACCGACGATGCGCTCGCGGACGCTTCGCTGCTGCCCGAGGAAATCGTCAAGACGTGGCGTAATCAGATCGTCCTTAAGGCCGAGGATCCGGAAGGCGGCACGCCCGGTCTGCGTTCGCCGCAGATCGGTGCTGTCTATGCGACGCTCGCCCACTGGAGCACGTCAGACAAGCCGGCCACGGTCGTCATGCCGACCGGAACCGGCAAGACCGAAACGATGCTGGCGCTCCTGGTGGCAGCCGGACTCGGGCGACTGCTGGTGGTCGTGCCGAACGACAACCTCAGGAGTCAGATCGCCGCCAAATTCATGGAGCTCGGCGTCCTGCGCGCTTGCGGCTGCCTCGGCGACCGGGCGCAGCTGCCGGCCGTCGCCGTCCTGCGCCACCGGCCGAAGACCGTCGAGGACGTGGACGACATCTTCCTGAGGGCCAACGTCGTCGTCTCGACGATGCAGATCGTCGGCGGTTGTTCGCCGGAACTGCAGGAGCGGATGGCCGAAAATGTCTCGGCGCTTTTCGTCGACGAAGCCCATCACATCGGGGCCCGAACGTGGAACGCCTTCAAGGGACAATTCGTTGGGCGCCGGCGCGTCGTCCAGTTCACCGCTACGCCCTTCCGCAACGACGGGCGCCGCGTGGATGGAAAGTTCATCTACGTCTATCCGCTCAAGAGGGCTCAGGAAGAGCAATTCTTCAAGAAGATCGATTTCTTGCCCGTCAACGGTCTCGATCGGGACGACACCGACCAGTTGATTGTCGCCGGCGTCAAACGCACCTTGGACCGCGACATCGCCGCCGGTCTCGACCATCGAGCCATGGCCCGGGTGGAAACTATTCCTAGGGCAATAGCCTTGCATCGAGCGTACCGGGTCGCCATGCCTGGCTACGATCCCGTCCTGGTTCACAGCGGGCTCTCGCGCGCAGAGCGCCGCGACGGCCTCGAAAGGCTCAGGTCGGGAGAAAGCAAGATCGTCGTCTGCGTCGACATGCTCGGCGAAGGGTTCGATCTGCCGGAACTGAAGATCGCTGGTCTCCACGACAAGCAGAAGAGCGAGGCCGTCACTCTCCAGTTCATCGGACGTTTCACGCGCATCCGGAATGATCTGGGCGATGCGACCGTGATCGCGAACATCGCGCATGACAACGTCGCCGAAGCGTTGCAGGACCTCTATGCCGAGGACGCCGACTGGAATGCCCTGCTCAGCGTCGTCGGCGCGAAGTTGACGGAGCGCGAGGTACGTCGTGAAACGATCTTCCAGGGCTTTTCCGAAGAGTTCGAAGGCTTCCCCGTCAGCACCCTCTTTCCGCGCATGAGTACGGTCGTGTACCGCACGACGTGCGAGGCGTGGCGGCCCACATCCGTCGCCGACGCGATCACCAAATCATCGTCGATCATCGACGGT
>Ga0075522_10003222_pt1 | contig 11924 bp, 8 predicted proteins | sample NGEPerA_FD_74796 | JGI IMG/M metagenome (GOLD analysis project Ga0075522, IMG submission 74796) | Arctic peat soil microbial communities from the Barrow Environmental Observatory site, Barrow, Alaska, USA - NGEE PermafrostL2-A | ecosystem: Environmental > Terrestrial > Soil > Wetlands > Peat ... | reverse complement strand
GCTCGTCGACGGATTTATCGAGGAGTTGAAAGAAAAATATTCCGGCAATCTCCTGGCTGAATATCTGGAAGAAGTTCGTCATAATATTCTCGATAACCTGGACCCGTTCAAGGAGCGCGAAGGCGAGGAGGAACCAGGAGGAGCGCCGCCACCGCCCGATGGGGGGCCGCGTTCCGCATCTACCGAGCGCGATCCGTTTCGCGTGTACGGCGTGAATGTGATTCTGGCTCACAGCGAAGAAGGCAGCTCGCCCGTGATTTTTGAAACGACGCCGACCTACACGAATCTTTTCGGCACGGTCCAACGCAGTTATGACTCGCGCGGCGGATGGAATTCCGATTTTATGGATTTGCGCCCCGGTTCGGTTCTTCGCGCGGACGGGGGTTTCCTGGTGATGTATGCGTATGACGCGCTCACCGAGGCGGGGGTATGGAGGACGCTCAAGCGCATGTTGAATCATGCAAAACTCGAGATTCAGCCGCTGGAAATGTTTTTTCCTTTTGGATCTTCCGCGCTGAAGCCCGAGCCAATTGAAATCGATGTGAAAATTATTTTGATTGGCGACCGGCACATGTACGAAGTCCTGTACGAATTCGAGGAGGACTTCCGCAAGATTTTCAAAGTGCGCGTGGAATTCGATGAGGAAATGGTGATGAGCGACGCAGTGGTGCGCCATTACGGCGACCGGTTGCGGCAACTCTCCGAGCAGGAAAAAATCGGCCCTTTTGACCGCACGGCAGTCGCCAGCATGTTGGAATACGGAGTGCGCCTGGCCGGGCGGCGCAACAAGGTGACGGCGCGGTTTCCGGAGCTCGCGGATCTGGCTCGCGAAGCGGCTTACATCGCGCGGCAAGAGGGCGCCGAACTGGTGAACGGATTGCACGTCCGCCGCGCGCGCGAAGCCCGCATCGAACGCCACAATTTAACGGAAACCAAAATTCGAGAAATGATCGAAGAAGGAACTTTGATGATTGACACCGAGGGTGAGCGCGTGGGCCAGATCAATGGCCTAAGCGTGCTCGAAATCGGCGGCTACGCGTTTGGCAAACCCGTGCGCATTACGGCTTCGGCGGCGATGGGGAAAATGGGACTGATCAACGTCGAGCGGGAATCCAATCTGAGCGGCAGCTTTCACGATAAAGGCATGCACATTATTGCCGGGTACATGCGCACAAAATTCGCGCAAGATAAACCACTTTCGCTGGCTGCCAGCATTTGCTTTGAGCAATCCTACAGCGGCGTGGACGGTGACAGCGCGAGTTCCACGGAAATTTATGCGCTGCTTTCTGCCCTCTCGGGATTGCCCATCCGACAGGACCTTGCCGTGACCGGATCGGTCAGCCAGCAGGGCGATATTCAACCGATTGGCGGGGTGAACCAAAAGATTGAAGGATTTTTCGATGTGTGCCGGGTGAAATCGGGCTTGACAGGGCGTCAGGGAGTGATGATTCCTTCCGAGAATATTGAAGACCTGATGCTGCGGGATGAAGTGATTGAGGCCGTCGCTGCGGGTAAATTTCACATTCTGCCGGTCAGTACGCTGGAAGAAGGTATAGAGATTTTAACAGGCGTGAGAGCCGGGCGTCGCGATGCATCGGGAGCGTTTGAAGCGGATACGGTGTATGCGCGTGTGGACCGGCGGCTTCAGGAAATGGCAATTACCCTTAAGGCGTTTGAGTCGTAGTTGCCGATCGCAAGGCAAAAGTTCGAAAGTCGAAAGTCGAAAGCTCGCAAGTCAAAAACTAAAATTCAAAACCACAGGCTGAACAGGCTGCGGAAAAAATTATTTTATTTTGTCATTCCCAGCGAAGCGAGTAATCTCTCTTCGATTTAAGTCCATGAAAGAGACATTCCTCGGCGAAAAACGCGCCTCGGAATGACAAAATAGGAGTTTTTCCGCAGTCTGCGCAGCCTGTGAAGCCTGCGCTTCTTTTATTGAGCGCGCGCGGCGCCCATGTCTTTTGGCGTGGAGAGATAGCCGTTTACTTTATCTTTCGATACGTCGAACACTACGATTTCGTAAGGGCGCGTTGCGCCCTTGATATAAAACTGCACGGGCTCGTCGGCGGTCTTGTCTTTTTTCTCGATGGTTTTATCGTCGGCAACCACCATCAGGGTATATCTAAATTTTTTGGCGTCGGTTTTTGTCAGCGTGACCTGAATGGGGCCGACGTGCGTGGGCGTCTTGGACTTCGTCAGGTGTAACTCGAAAATGTTGCGTTCGCCGGAGCGTTTCAGTTGATCGAGTTCTTCCTGATTGCGGGCGATCAATCCGCTTTGCACACCCAAGTCGCCAACCGTGCTGGTAAGCTTCGCCTTCGTGGCCTCTAAATCTTCTTTCGTCGCGGAGATATCGCCTTTCGCGCCGGTCAGGTCCGTGTTTACTTGTCCTAGCTTAGCGTCAGTGTCCTGCTTCACCTGCCCGATCTGCGCGGTCAGCTTGTCGTCGGAATCTTTCTGGGTCTGGCGAATATTTTGGGCGAGGGCGCGAGCCTGCGCGAGTTCGGCTTGCGTGAATCCCAGTTTTTGCGTGGTTACTTCCAGCTGACCTTTGAGGTCCGCGACGCGAGAATTTGTTTGGTCAATCTGCACGGAAAGGATCGCCTGCTTCGAGTCGGCTTGCGCGAGGTTGGATTCCAACTTGGTTTTTTCGGCGTTGCCCGCATAGAGCAAATATCCAATCAGCACAAAGGCCACGCCAAAGACAACCATGATCCAGCGGGGAGTGGGCGAGGCTTCGTAGAAAGTATCTTCGCGTCCACCTGGTTCAGGAACATTTGGGGAAATGCTCATCTTCTCTCCTTGGCGGCCGGCACGGAACCGGTCCCCACACAATCACGCAGACTGCGGCATACCGGGACTCTCAAGAGGAAAGGCAATCCGCGTCCGTCACTTCTGTCAGATTATTACCGAGGTGCAAGGGGTTGTCTATGATTTGCGAAGATGGATGTTTCTTGGACAGTGCAATCCGCAAGCGGATACAAAGCCTGCTCCAAGTCATTACTCAGTGTTATAAAATTACTAAATACTAAATAAATAAAACAGGTCGGCGGTGTTTCAAGGAGCGGAAATTTTTCTCCGTTTAGCTCCTCGATTGATTTGCGGTGCAATATTTTGGGCCATTTTTAGCATCATCAAAAATAGCCGCCGCAACCTGACGCAGATGGAACTTGCTAATTCCATAAGCCTTACATTATTCTTTTTAAAGTTTTCAGGGGTGAAGATAATTTGCTCTGTCCTGTATGCCGTGGCGATAGTCCCCGCCGCTCCCGCAGGAGCAGCGTCAAGGACTACCTGGTAGGAGTCACCAGGTTGCGCCCGTGGCGGTGCCGGGTCTGCGATGCGCGGTTTTACGCCTGGAGCACTCCCATTGAATACGTCTGGTACGTTCATTGCGAAATGTGCGGCAACCTGGATGTGCCGCGCATTTCGAGCGAACATGGGATGGGAATGCTGGCATTTATTTACCGGCTTTTGCGCGCCCCCGCATATCGCTGCGCCCCTTGCCGCAATCGTTTTTTTTCCTTCCGGATTTACCGCCGCATTGTGCCTACGAAGCAAGTGGTGGAGACGAAGACGGAATCGCAACAGCCCATTCCGAATTAGCTCCGTATTCCGGTCCGGAACTTTCCCGCAGTTAACGGTTGACAGGCATTACCCCAAACGTATGATTGCCAAAGGCGATGGAGTTCGCCTTATAACCGCTGTCCTTTTGGCCGGGCAGATGATGACTCCTGACAAGTTCCTTGTCGCGGAGCCATGTCCCCGGCAATGAGCGAATCAGGCAAGCGAAATATTTCGGTGTGCTGCGCTGGAAGTACGAATATTGGCTTGCGCCAATATAGTTTGAGCACGAGTTCGTCGTGGATGATGCGGATGAAATTGGTGAAGACGAAGTAAGGGAAAGGTTTGGCGAGGGAGCGCATGACCAAGTACTGGATGGTTGGGTTTGGTGGATTCCTCGGATCGATTGCGCGGTTCTGGGTGGGGTCTTATATCACCCATCGAACCGGTGCGCGCTTTCCGTACGGCACATTCGTCATCAATATCAGCGGATCATTCTTGATCGGGCTGATCGTGACCCTGCTTGCGGAGCGATCCCGCTGGAGTCCCAATCTGCTGTACCTGATACCGATAGGTTTCATCGGAGCCTACACCACATTTTCCACGTTTGAGCTGGAAGCGTTTCGAGGTGTGCGGAGCGGCTATGCTTTTTTGGCCCTTCTCTACGTAATATTGAGTGTGCTCGTGGGATATCTGGCGGTTTGGCTGGGAGTCGTGACAGGGAAGACGCTGGCCTAGTGGGGGATGGAGACCTTCGGTTGAAAATTCGCATGCAGCCGTTAAGAGTGCGCCGCCATGTTCCACCGCAGCTTGATTCTTTCGGTTGTTCATATCAGAATGAAAACGGTTGGATCGAGTTGCTGGGAATTTGTAGGAGGACCTGGAAGAGTGCGCAGACCAACGAATCGCTTTTCGGCCTATTCCCTGCGAATTGCAGGAGTTTGTTGCTTCTACATTCTGGGAATTTTAGCGACGCCTAGCTTCCCGGCTGCGGCTTGGGGCGCAACTGCCATGCAGGACCCCGGGCAGGCCGCTCCTTCCCCCGCTGCGCCAGTCGCTCCCAAGCCCGTGGAGTTGCCAGAAGGTGACGGCAAGCCAATTGCCATGGAATATTGCCAGGATTGCCATCGGCTGACGAATTTAACGAAGGCACACAAGGACCTGGACGACTGGAAAGATACACTCCACACCATGATCGATCGCGGCGCGCGTCTGCCGGACGACAAGATCGATGCGCTGGCACAGTATCTGGCCGCGAATTTTGGCCCAAAGGTCGCTGTTTCCGCGACCAATAGCCCTGCGCCTGCATCCGGCGCGCAAGATGCTGGTTCAAGCACGGCGGCGCCAGGCACGGCGGCGCCAAATCCATCCAAGACTGTGGTGGAATTGCCGGATGGCGATGGAAAAGCGATTGCCACTGAAAATTGCCAGGCCTGCCATAAGCTCACGAATCTAACGAAAGCGCACAAGAGCCTGGACGATTGGAAAGACACCGTGCAGACGATGATCGATCGCGGAGCGAATGTTCCGGCGGACCAGGTGGATACGCTTGTGAAATATCTGGCGATGAACTTTGGTCCGAAGGATGCGGCTGCGCCACCGTCCGCGACTCCCGCTCAATAGGATTTACCTAAGGCGGCGGGCCGTGGATGGAAACTTACTGGTTTGATTCAGCCCATTGCGATATTGTTCAGTAAAAGAAATAAGGACAGCCAAAAGTGGCTGTCCCACAACGGCGCCTTGCGCCTCTGGGGTGTCCGTGCGAAAATCACCACTTCTCTCGCATGCGGCGATATCGTCTAAGGGTTAGGACAGCGCCCTCTCAAGGCGCAGATCCGGGTTCGAATCCCGGTATCGCTACCATTCTTTAGAATTTCTGGGCTAACGGGTGAGGCTGTAACCGAAGCATGCCTGGGTACGTCAATGAGTGCAGGCTTGCGCCGATTTCAAACTGACAGGACTAAAATGGCCATTTCTCAATCCTCACAACTAAAGGATAACGGGCATCCACCGGACCTGGATCCGCTCGGCGGCGAATCCGGCGCTCCGAAAAAGAGCGGCTGGATGTGGTTTCTCGCCATCATCGTCCTGGCTGGGGGGGCGTTCTATTATTATAAAACTCGCCCATCCTCGGATACCAAAGCGGCTCCCGCGCCTGGCGCCAGGGCAGCCTCTTTGGGTCCGGTGTCGGTGGCCGTTGCGCCGGCACTGAAACAAAATGTTCCCTACTACCTTTCAGGCCTTGGGTCTGTGACTGCGTTTAACACCGTCACCGTGAAGAGCCGCGTGGATGGCGAGCTGGACAAGGTGAATTTCAAGGAAGGGCAATTCGTGAAGGAAGGCGAACTGCTTGCAGAGATTGATCCCCGGCCTTTTCAAGTGGCACTGGAACAAATGGACGGGCAGCTTTCCCGCGATCAAGCGCAGCTGAACAACGCCCGCGTGGATTTCAAGCGCTATGACCAGTTGGCGAAAGAGGGCGTCATCGCTTCACAACAAGTGGACACGCAAAGCGCCACGGTTCAACAGCTTGAAGGGGCGGTGCGCGCCGACCAGGCGCAAATCGACAACGAAAAGTTGCAATTAGTTTACTGTAAGATAACGGCGCCGCTTACCGGACGCGTGGGCCTGAGGCTCGTCGATCAGGGCAACATGATTCACGCCACGGATGCGAATGGCTTGGTTGTCATTACCCAGGTGCAGCCTGTGGCGGTCCTTTTTACACTGCCGGAGGACAACCTTCAGGAAGTCATTCAGCATATGAAGGGCGGCGAGTTGAGCGTTGAGGCCTATAGCCGCGACGATCAGAATAAGCTCGCGAGCGGCAAGCTCCTAACCGTAGACAATCAGATCGATCCCACCACGGGAACCGTGCGATTCAAAGCGGCTTTTGACAATCGGGATTTGTCGCTCTGGCCCAATCAATTCGTCAATATTCGTTTGATGCTTGCGGTGCGCCAAAATGCCATCGTTGTCCCACTGGCCGCGATCCAGAACGGAACCCAGGGTTCGTACGTCTATACCGTGAAATCCGGCAAAGCCAACATGCAACCCGTGAAAGTGGGATTGACGCAGGGAAATATTGCGTTAATTGCCTCAGGGGTTTCGGCAGGCGATCAAGTGGTGGTCGATGGTCAGGAGCGCTTGCAGTCCGGCACGCCTGTGGAAGTGCATGATTCCCCGTCCAGCGTCCCTGCAATCGGTGCCGGAGGCGCAGTAGCTCCGGCAGGGGCAGCTCCAGCCGGCGACAAAGGGTCCGATCATTCCGGAGATGGGAAACACAAAAAGCAGGAAAAGCAAAGTTAATGAATCCGTCCCGGCCATTTATTCTGCGCCCCATCGCGACTTCGCTGCTTATGGCGGCGATATTGCTTGCGGGTGCCGTGGCCTACCGGCAGCTCCCGGTCTCCGCATTGCCGCAGGTGGACTATCCAACGATTCAGGTGCTGACATTTTATCCGGGAGCCAGTCCCACTGTGATGGCTTCCTCGGTGACAACACCGCTGGAGCGGCAATTCGGGCAGGTGCCAGGGCTGAATCAGATGACCTCGACGAGTTCTTTCGGGGCATCTCTCATTACGCTGCAGTTTGTGCTGGATTTGAATATCGACGTGGCCGAGCAACAGGTTCAGGCCGCGATCAACGCAGCAACCACCTATCTCCCGGCGAATCTTCCCAACCCACCGATTTACAGCAAGACCAACCCCGCGGACACTCCCGTACTTACGCTTGCGCTGACATCCGGCTCACTGCCGTTAACGAAACTTGAGGACATGGCGGATACGGTGCTGTCGCAGAAAATTGCGCAGTTGCCGGGCGTTGGCCTCGTAAGCATCAGCGGCGGCCAGAAACCCTCGGTGCGCATTCAGGCGAACCCGACGGCACTGGCGTCCTACGGATTGAGCCTGGAAGATTTGCGGACCGCTCTGGGACAGGCCAACGTCAATCAGGCCAAGGGAAATCTGGACAGCTCGCAGCAGGCATTTACCATATGGGCAAATGACCAGTTAATGACTGCGGACTCGTACAAGCCCATTGTCATCACCTATAAAAACGGCGCGCCCGTGCGCATCATGGACGTAGCCAACGTGATCGACAGCGCGGAAAACGTGAAGCTGGCGGCCTGGGAAAATGACGAGCCCGCTGTAATCGTTAACATTCAAAGGCAGCCGGGCGCGAACATCATCAATGTGGTGGACCGCATCAAGAACCTCTTGCCGCAACTCAAGGCCTCGTTGCCTTCTTCGGTCAACCTTTCCATTCTGACCGATCGCACCACCACGATTCGCGCATCCGTTTCCGACGTGCAATTCGAGCTGATGCTCACCGTGGGACTGGTGGTGCTGGTCATCTTTTTATTCTTGCGCAGCGTGGCGGCCACCGCTATCCCCAGCGTGGCCGTGCCTCTTTCGCTCGTAGGCACGTTCGGCGTGATGTATTTGCTGGGATACAGCCTGGATAATTTATCGCTAATGGCGCTCACGATTTCGACCGGGTTCGTGGTCGACGATGCGATCGTCATGATCGAAAACATTACCCGCTACATTGAAGAGGGCGATCCGCCACTGGAGGCTGCGCTCAAAGGTTCCGAGCAAATCGGCTTCACGATTTTGTCGCTCACGGTTTCACTGATTGCCGTGCTGATTCCGCTGCTCTTTATGCAGGACGTTGTGGGCCGCCTATTCCGGGAATTTGCCGTCACCCTGAGCGTGACCATCCTGGTATCGGCCGTGGTCTCCTTGACGCTAACGCCGATGATGTGCTCGAAAATTTTGCGTCACCAAAAAGATGCGGATAAGAGCCTGTTCTACCGGGCCTCCGAAAATTCGTTGAATTGGATTATCGAGCAGTACGCGACGATTCTGCGATTCGTGCTGAAACACCAGCCGGCTACGCTGATTCTGACGGTTGGCACACTGGCGCTGACCATCTTTTTATTTCTGATCGTGCCAAAGGGCTTTTTCCCGGTGCAGGATACCGGAGTTCTCCTGGGCATTTCGGAAGCCCCGGCAACGATTTCGTTTCCGGCCATGGCGGAACGTCAGCAGGAGTTGACGAAGATCATTTTAAAGGACCCCGATGTCGTCAGCCTTTCGTCTTTTATCGGCGTGGACGGCGCGAATATGCTTCCGAACAGCGGACGCATGCAAATTAACCTGAAATCCCGGGAGGAACGAGCGGATGACGCGGAAGCCGTGATCCGGCGGTTGCAAGCGAGCCTGGGGGGCGTGAAGGGAATTACGCTGTACCTTCAGCCCGTGCAGGACCTGACGGTGGAAGACCGCATCAGCCGCACTCAATTCCAATACACGATGGAAGATGCGGACGCTCAGGAGCTGTCCGTGTGGGTCCCGAAACTCATCGACACGCTCAAGGAGTTGCCGCAGTTGACGGACGTGACCAGCGACCAGCAGGAGCGCGGCATGCAGGCGACTCTGGTGATTGACCGGGACACGGCATCGCGGTTGGGGATTCTACCGCAAGTGATTGATGACACGCTATACGATGCCTTCGGACAACGGCAAGTCTCCACCATTTTCACGCAACTGAATCAGTACCACGTGGTGCTTGAAGTCGATCCCACGTTCCAGCAAAATCCTGACGCGCTCAAATCGATTTACGTTCACTCCTCGAATGGGACTCAGGTTCCGCTCAGCGCGTTCACACAGTATTCTTCGGAACTGGCTCCCATCGCTGTGAACCATCAGGGACAATTTCCGGTGGTAACACTGTCATTTAACTTGAAGCAGGGCGCTTCCCTGGGGCAGGCGGTGGATGCCATCAAGCGAGCGCAACAGGAACTTGGTTTCCCGGCAAGCATCCATGCGGGATTCCAGGGAACGGCGGAAGCCTTCCAGGCAGCGCTGGCAAATGAGCCGATACTCGTTCTGGCCGCTCTGGTTACGGTATACATCGTTCTGGGCGTGCTGTATGAGAGCTACATTCACCCCATCACGATTCTTTCGACTCTGCCTTCGGCGGGCGTAGGGGCTCTGCTGGCTCTACTGCTGACGCATACGGACTTCAGCATCATCGCGCTTATAGGAATTATATTACTGATAGGTATCGTTCAAAAGAACGCAATTATGATGATCGACTTTGCGCTGGAAGCCGAGCGCAAGGGCGGCAAGACTCCGCTGGAGGCTATTTATCAGGCCTGCCTGCTGAGGTTTCGCCCCATCCTTATGACCACCTTAGCCGCCATGCTGGGCGGTTTGCCGCTGGCCCTCGGCGGAGGCACTGGAGCGGAATTGCGCAAGCCGCTGGGCATCGCCATCGTGGGAGGATTAATCTTTAGTCAGGCGCTCACCTTATTCACCACCCCCGTTGTGTATCTTGCCTTTGACCGGCTTGCCAAACGCCTGGGGCACGGCTCGCACGAGGAAGCCGCTGCCCCTGCCAGCGCATCCGCGGATTGAACGCCGTCCGCCGGAAATTTTGTTTCGCGCCGTAAAACAATATAAAGAGTTGCCGGGGGGACGCTGGCGTTGGAAAACCATATTCGGATTGCTTTTTCTAGCAAGTCTCCAAAAATTTCTGAATTTTGCGGAGAACCCGAGCGAACATGTCCGGCGTCAGGCGCCCGGTTTGGGTATTTTGCTGGCTGGGATGGTACGCGGCAAAAAGGCGAGGGAGATCGCCCGGCAAGGCAAAAATCGCACCGTGAGAAAAAGTGAATGCGGCGCGCGATGCGATGGCTCCCTGGCGTTTGAGCAGATCCAGATAGGTATTGAGCGCGATGCCACCCAGCGCCAGGATGGCTCGCGGGCGAATCAGCACAAGCTCCTGTTCCAGATAGGGCAGGCAGTTTCTAATTTCTTCCGGAAGCGGCTTGTTGTCAGGGGGCGCGCAGCGTACGGCTGCAGAAATCAGGGCATCGTTTAAAATTAAACCATCCCCGGCGCGTATCGATTGCGGCTGATTGGCGAAGCCCGCGCGATAAAGCTGGGCGAAGAGGAAATCCCCCGAGCGATCCCCGGTAAACATTCGCCCTGTGCGATTGGCGCCATGGGCCGCGGGCGCGAGGCCGATGATCACGAGGCGCGCATCGGGATCGCCGAACGCGGGCACGGGCCGCCCCCAATATGTCCAGTCGCGGTAGGCACGGCGTTTCAAGCGGGCAACTTCCTCACGGTAGAGAACGAGGCGTGGGCACCTGCGGCAATTCGTGATTTCGCGTTCCAAAACGGTTAAATTGTTTTTCAGCACTCCGCCTCCCTGACTATTTGTTATGTGCGGAAACTCCTTTAGCGGCTCACGCACGTTTGACTCTCCCTGCGCCGGACGATAGCATGATGGTTTCCGTTCGTGTACTGATTCGTGATGACGAGATGCGCATTTGGCTGCTGAAACCAAATCCGGAACTGTTCTAGACCGCATCATTGAGGCGAGGCGCGCAGCGATTGCCCACCGCAAGAAATCCGTGCCGGAGACGGCTCTGCACTTTGGGGTGAAACAAGCGAAACCAGTACGCGATTTTGCAGCGGCGCTGACGCGCGATTCCCTGAATGTAATCTCCGAACTGAAAAAGGCTTCCCCTTCCCGCGGCCTGATTCGCGCGGACTTCGATCCGGTAGCTCTGGCAAAGTGTTTAGAGGCTGCCGGGGCAGCAGCGCTTTCCGTGTTAACGGAAGAGGAATTTTTTCAGGGCGAACTGAAATACATGCGCGATGCGCGCGCGGCCGTGGATCTGCCGGTGCTGCGCAAGGATTTTATTATAGACCCGTGGCAGGTGTGGGAAGCGCGAGCCACGGACGCGGATTCGTTTCTGCTGGTTGTCGCGGGGCTTGGCGACACATTGCTTGGCGAATTGCTCGCACTCGGCCGCGAACTGGAAATGGAGCCGCTGGTGGAAGTGCACACACGGGAAGAGCTTTTGCGGGCACTGGCCGCTGGGGCGCGAATTATTGGCGTGAATAACCGCAACCTGCGCACGCTCGAAGTGCGCATAGAGACATCGATGGAACTGATCGAGGAAATTCCAAGGGAGTGTATCGCGGTATGCGAATCGGGCCTGCGCTCGCACGCTGATCTGGCGCGTTTTCGCGCCGCGGGGTTTGACGCGTTCCTCATCGGTGAGCATCTCATGGCGCAACCGGACCCGGGGACGGCCCTGCGAACATTGCTGGGTGTTTAAAGTAGCGCAGGCTTCACAGGCTGCGGAAAAACTAAAATTTTTGTCAGTCCGAGGCGTGTTTTCGCCAAGGAATCTGTCTTTCATTGGACTTAAATCGAAGAGAGGTTCCTCGCCTCGCTCGGAATGACAAAATAAAACCCTTTTTCCCCAGCCTGTCAAGGCTGCGCTACCAAAATCTTATGCCAACTCGTGTTAAAATTTGTGGGATCACCCGGTGGGACGA
>Ga0075522_10003221_pt1 | contig 11924 bp, 8 predicted proteins | sample NGEPerA_FD_74796 | JGI IMG/M metagenome (GOLD analysis project Ga0075522, IMG submission 74796) | Arctic peat soil microbial communities from the Barrow Environmental Observatory site, Barrow, Alaska, USA - NGEE PermafrostL2-A | ecosystem: Environmental > Terrestrial > Soil > Wetlands > Peat ... | reverse complement strand
TACACTACCAGTCGGACAGAATTGGTGACGACGCCCAACCACTAAGAAACGGCCGCAATCCCCACCAACATAAGGATCACGACCGATCTCAACGATGACTACAACGGGAACTTCGGTCTAACCCCTGGCTCTGCCGCAACCGATCCGGCGGCTGTGCTAATCACATCGGAGGGCGGTATTGTGGTCGGCGGTGAGGTCGGCTCGATCTGTGCCTGGACCGTTAGTCCGGGGTTTTCGCAGTGGTGGGAAGAGAGCGGCACCTTTGTCGCACGCTTAACCCCCGATGGGTCATCCGAAAGCCAGTTTGGGTCTTCTGGGGTGGTCAGTACTCATGGCCGATGTAAAAAAGAAGCGGGAGCGGCTGGCGAAAGCTTCGGTGGTCTGGTGCAGCCATCACCGGAAACGGTGCTGGCCCTATCCGGCCACCTCGAAGACAGCACCTGGCGGTTCCGGACCTACTCACCTACGGGTGTGCTCTCCGAAACCCAGGCTGCGGTCGAAGGTGAGTATCCACTCCAAATAGTTATGGTGGGCTATAACTACCTTGTCCGATCTGAGGATTTCGGTCAGTCTGGATTGCTTAACTCCATCGAGGTCTTGCGCGAGTTCACCCCTCAAGGGGTGCCGGACCCGGGCTTCGGGATCGATGGGCGAGTCCCCCTACCTTCGATGTCATGCGAGTTTGGCCTGGGGTGCCTCACCGTCCTGACGGACGGGCGCATCCTGGTTGCCGGAGTGCTCTATCGGGGGCAGGTTGGCGTGGAACAATATCTAGCTAATGGATCAAGAGACCACTCATTCGGAACCGAAGGTTCTGCATGGGCTGAACTCATAAGATATGAAGGCGAAATGGACAGCGTCAATACGTTGCTCATCTTGCACGGTCAGCCGTTGGTAGTAGGTGCCGAGGGTGTGCGCGGCAAGGGGTATGCCGACAGTCAAACCGCCCTCACGTTGTTTCAGGCCGATGGGGGTTTCTCGGCCAACCCTCCCCTACCGAATCCCGGAGAAGAACCCTTCTCCCCGATACCCCTACCAGCTCCCGAAGGCACAAGCGGCTCGGGGCCGGGGAACGGCGGCCCGAGCACGGGAACACATATAGGTTCGACCCCTAACGGCAGGATCGGACACGCTATCCAGACCGGAGCAATCACTGGCAGCGTCTATACAGCGCTGGATGCCGTACTGAGTCCCCACGACCCGTCGCGGATTGTCTCGGACCTGCTCAAGAGTGGTGTTTATAACCTCAACTTCAACGCTCCCAGCGCAGGTTTCTTGACCGTCCAGTGGACGACGGTGAGTGCCCAGGCCAGTCAGCACCGACACACTACAAGACCAATCATCGTTGCCAATGGCGCAAAGACTTTTAGCGTGGCCGGGCGCGGGATGGTCACACTGCATCTGACGGCAGCAGGGCGAAAACTACTCAAAAAGACTCCTCCTATTCGCGTCATGGCGCAGGTGGGCTTTAAGCCGAGCGGCGGGAGTATCCAGACGAGGCAGTCAATACTTACACTCCGGCCGGCCAAGACGCGGCACTAAATACCAGGTCGTGCGGACATACATGTGAGCATGCCCGCACGCCTGAACGCTCTTAAGTCCGCCTCCACGCCTTGACCGCTCATGGCCCTCGATGGTTTTGTCTCCGGCCGTCCTAACCAGGGCGGCCCGGCCCTGGAGCCGCGGTGCGCGAAGACAACGGAAGGCAGGAGATGGTTGTTATGACGGCTGGCGCGGCGTGCGACGTGCCCGATCGTGGTGGCTCGGTGACGCGCGTGCCAGAGTCAGATCCGATCCTGGGCCGTCGCTGTTGGCAGGGCCAAAGTCGCGTTGGCTCCCAAATCCGTTATTGATCAGACCTCTGGTGACCTCTGGTGACGGTCGGAGTCTCTTGAGTGGGACGCCACGCGAAACGAACATCACCCCAAGCGGACTCCAGCAGTGGCAGGCCGCGTACCGGCTTGCGCTGGCTCATGGGGGGGCGAGCGTTTGCTCGAGCCAGCGAACTGTGGTGAGCGCGAGAGCGAGCGCATCAAGGACGTCGGTGTCTGTCAGCGGGACCGTTCCTTCCGCGGCGAGAGGATCGCGGAAGCCCTCTTTTTCGAGGCGCTGGCGATGTTGTTTGCGGTACAGCTCAGTGATCTCGCCGTAGCGATGGATAATCGCGTGTCTCGTGGTCCGCAACGCAACGAGCCTGCCGTACTCGGAGTAATCCTGCTTGATCGGAACGCCAAGGCCACCGGCCCACAACTTAACAAGGTCCTCCCATTTGCCTTGGTCGAGCACGGTGAGTCCCGTATTCCTCAGATAGCTGGTGAGCGAAACGAGCGCAGCGTCTCCGCCCGGTATGCCTTCGAGGCGGTTGCTAACCAGACGTCTGGCGAGGTCCGTCAGGTATGCCTCGACGACAGTTACACAGCGGACGATCACTGTCTCCTGCACGGTCCGCGCGTCAGACGAAGATCCTTGCCCGTCGTTGAGGCGACCTGGTGGGTCGGCCGCGTGCGTGACCGATGATCGCTTGACGAAGGCGGTAAGAGAGTTCAGGCGGCGTAGCGCCTCTTCGCCCTCGATCGTAATGAGTGTCGTCACAGCACCGAACGGAGTGGTTCGGACTGTACGATCTCCGCTGCCTTCTTTAGAAGCGCATCTCCCGCGGTGAAGCTAGAGACGAACTGCTCTGACCAGGACGTCTCGGCCAACTGTACCGCGGCGGCGACGTCCGGGCGAGCGGGGATCGATGCTGCCTCGAACACCTCGCTGACTGCGTCTTGGTCTGGGAACGCTTCTGTGTGGGCGAGCGCGATTAGCGCCCGCCCACGCGCAAACCAGGGCACCGTGGAACCGAGTGCGTTCTCGGTTAGCCAACCAGTGAACGACTCGTCGGTCTCGGTACATCGAGCGAGCACATCGACGAGCCAGCCCTGAACCCACGGAAGCGCGAGCGGCTGCTCTCCCAGAACTGCGACCACAGCGTCGACTGCCGCACGCTCGTGTTCGGTGTCTATTAGTCCGCGGAGGTAGAGGTTGACATTGCGGATGTGCGCCGGCCAGGTTTCTACGAGGGTGTCCAGGCGCTCGAGCGGCTGGAGGTTCTGGAAGCCTGCGAGGTACGGAAGCGCCGTGTCGATCATCCTCTGTCGGGCTGAGAACGGATGAGTCTCGTCGTCGAGGGCGCTCTCGAATGCTGCAGCGATGATCGCCTCGTCTGCACTCTCAAGAGAGATGTCCTCAAACTCATCTGGGTCAAACGTATAGCCCGCCGGGAGCTCGACTGTCTCGATCGCGGCAGCTTCAAGCAGCTCCTGATAAGCCGACAGTCCCTCCTCGTACTGCTCGGCGGTCATAACCTGGGTCTTCTCATGATTGAGGATCAGCCCTAGGTCGCGCAAGGTACGCTCGAGTGCTGCCACGTCACGCCGAGCGCGTGCGGCACTCTCGGCTCTGAAAAGGTAGTCATCGTTGAATCGCTCCACGGCAACACCGGCACGCATGAGCACCCGGTCCACACGGCTGAGGTAGACGCTCGCAAAGATGTCGGAGCCCTGCGGGCCCTGCGGGAGCCCGAATCGGCGGCCCATGAGTTCCGAGAGCGTGCTCTTGATCGCCGACGCGAGTTCGGCGTCGCCCGTCAACTCCACGGTCTCGTTCGCAAGCAAGTCGTGGTCCACGTACTCGTAAAAGCTCGCAATGTCGGCCTTGGCGACGTACGCTGGCCTGGCCCCCTCAAGCGGCCGACGCTCGAAGTCAATTTTCTGACCCTGTACAGGCGCGATATGGGGCGACAAGCCAAGTAGGTCGGCGTCGCCTGCGAGCCGATCCGCGAGACGCTTCGCCAGCGCCTCGATGATCAGACGGGCCTCGATCGAAAGGTCCGGCACGGGCCGTGTGCCCGAACCGTATCGGTGTGCAAAGACTACCTCCGCTCGGCGGAGATCGATCCCGGCCTGTAGGCCAACCTTGAGCCGCGGCAGAAAGTCGCCAGCCGCCTCAAGAGCGGCTCGAGAGGCAAGCGACGATGGTAGAAAACCACCTCGCTGCGACTCAAGTCTCGTCAGCGCCGCTGACAGGTCGAGCGACGCAACGAGGTCACGCTTCAGTTGCACCCTTACATCTTCGACGATTAGGACCCACGGCGCACTGCTCGGTCCCACGGTGGACCAAGCCCGAGTCGGCCCTGCGGGTACCCTCCAGGTCACGGCCCGCCGTAGCGCTCGTTGACGAGCTCAGGGACGTGCGACAGGCGCTGAGAATCGCGTGCGCCTGCTTCCCGGCTGCGTGAGCGTCGCGACCGCCTCACGACGCTCTCGAGTTGGACAACGTGCGGGGGTCTGATTCTGACACCTGGTCATGGAAGCGCCGCGGAAGCGCCAGACCGCAGCAAACGGCGGCATCCGTGCGGGTCGGACCACGGAAAACGCCGGTCTTGTGCTCTTTCGAGACAGACGACAGCAAGCGGTAGTGGGCCGAAACCGCTAAGCGAGTATGGGGTTAAACTCCATCGCGGGTTCGAATCCCGCCCTCTCCGTCTCAACCCGGACTGGCTTCGACACAGCTGTCGATCGGGGGAGTCGATGATCCTCGCACCTCATGCTGTACCCCTGTTCACCGCGGGCCGTCCACGAGGCGTCTGGGATTGCGGGTCGCGCAGCGGACCGGGCAGGGAGAGCGCTCCAAGCGCGCCGATCGCGCAGACGCCGGCGGCGACGAGACAGCCTGTGTGGAGGCCGGCCATGAAGGCGCTCTGGACGGCGTCGAGCACTGGGGCGCGGACGGTGAGGGGTGCGTGGGCGGCGATCGCGAGGCCGGCGCCGATCGACTCCTTGGCGTTTCGCAACCCGTGGGTCCCCAGCTGTGCGGCGGCGCTGTGCGTGAGGTTGGCGATGTAGACGGACGCGTAGACGCTGCCGATGATCGCCACACCAAGTGTGCCGCCGGCCTCACGCGTCGCGTCGTTGACGGCGGAGCCGACGCCTGCCTTGGCGGGCGAAAGGACGCTGAGGATCGACTCGGTCGCCGGGGTGGAGGTTAGGCCCAGGCCGGTGCCCATCAGCAGCATCTGCGCGACGATCACCGTGTAGGGCGTCGTCGTCGCGGCCTGCGAGATCCAGAGGAAGGCGCCGCCGAACAGCACCAGCCCGGAGCAGACGATCGCGCGAGTGCCGAGGCGCCCGGCGAGGCGTGCGCCGAGGACGGAGGCGATCGCGATGCTGATCGCCACCGGCAGGATGCGCGCTCCGGTGGAGAGCGTCCCGTAGCCGCGGATGAACTGAAAGTACTGGGTGATCAGGAAGATGAAGCCGAAGAGCGCGAAGAATGCGACCGTGACCGCGCCGCTGGCCGCGCTGAACGCTCGCTCCTTGAACAGGCGGACGTCGAGCATCGGGTGCTCGCGTCGTTGCTCGAGGCGTACGAAGACCACACCGAAGGCGACTGCGGCGAGGAACCCGACGACGCTCGCGGTCGAGCTCCAGCCTCGCCCTGGAGCTTCGATGATCGTGTAGACGAGCGCGCCGATGGCGCCGGTCGCCGTCAGCAGTCCGGCGCGATCGACCGGCGGGGTCGCCGGATCGCGGGACTCCGGGACGACGCGGAAGACGACGGCGGCGGCGAGCAGGCTGACCGGGACGAGCGCCAGAAAGATGCTGGGCCAGGCGAAGAATGTGAGTAGCAGCCCGCCGGTGACGGGGCCCACCGCGACTCCGAGTCCCGTGACCGCGCCCCACACGCCCACGGCCTTCGCCCGGTCGCCGCGCACGGGAAAGGTGTTGGTGATGACCGCCAGCGTGGTCGGGAAGATCAGAGCGGCGCAGGCGCCCATCGCGAAGCGTGCGACGATCAGCTGACCGGGCGAGGAGCAGAGCGCGCCGGCGGTGCTCGCGACGGCGAATCCGAGGAGCCCGGCGAGTAGCGCCGGCCGGCGTCCGAAGCGGTCGCCGAGGCTGCCGGCGGCGAGCACGAGGGCGGCGAACGACAGGTTGTAGCCGTCGACGATCCATTGGAGCTCGCGCGTGGTGGCGCCGAGTTGGCGGGTCAGCGACGGCAGCGAGACGTTGACGATCGTCGTATCGATGTTGATGGCGAAGGCGGCGAGGCAGACCGCCGCGAGGATCGGGCCACGGCGAGCGGCGGACGGGCTCATGAAGAATGCTCCAAACTTAAAGTTGACAGCAGCAACACGAGCAGCCTGACAGAATTTGTGGACGCTGTCAACATGTATCTATGAAATCGACGCGGGAGCACTATCACCACGGGAACCTGAGGGCTGCGCTGCTGGATGCGGGGCTCGAGCTCGCCCGTGAGGGAGGCCCGGACGCCGTGATTGTGCGCGAGGCATCCCGCCGAGTGGGGGTTTCGCACAACGCCTCCTACCGGCACTTCGCCGACCGCGACCGCCTGCTCGAGGCAGTCTGCGAGCGCTGCATGGCCGCGTTGGCGCGGCTGATGGAGGCCGGGATCGCCGAGGTGGACCCCGAGGACCGAAGCGTCGACGCGGCACGACGACGCTTGCGGGCGACCGGCTCGGCCTACGTCGAGTTCGCGCTCGCCGAGCCAGGTTGGTTTCGCACGGCGTTCGCCGTCCCGCCCGGCCTTGACTATCTCACCGACGGCCACGGCGACGGCGACGGCGTGGGCCTAGGCGAGGGCGTGGGCGACGGCGTGGGCGGCGGCGACGGCGGCGACGTGGGCCTGGGCGAGGGCGAGGGCGAGGGCGACGGCGAGGGCGCGGGCGCGGGGGGTCTCGGCCCGTTCCAGCTGCTTAAGGTCCAACTCGATGCCTTGGCCGTGGCCGGTGGGCTTGCGGCGGAGCGCCGTCCACACTCCGAGATCGTGGCTTGGGCCGCGGTGCACGGCTTTGCGACATTGCTCCTCGACGGTCCGCTGCGGGACCTGCCCGAGGGCGAGCGCAAACTCGCCCTCGCCCGCCTACTCGACACCGTCGAGCGCGGCCTGTGACACCGCTTCCCGTACTCCACTGCGCGCGGCTTCGGCATGCTCGCGGCTGTCGCGCGAGGAGATCAGGAAGGCGGTGAGAATCGCCCCGACGAGGGCGAAGCCGGCGCCGACGAGGAAGGCGCGGTCGAATCCTTTGGTGAGGGCGACCGACGAGTTGTGAGTGCCGGCGTGGAAGAGGCTCTGGGTGCGGCTGTTGGCGACCGTGGCGAGGATCGCGAGTCCGAGCGCGCCGCCGACCTGTTGTGAGGTGTTGATCAAACCCGAGGCGAGGCCCGCCTCGTGCGGCTTGGTGCCGGTGACGGCGGCGATCGTTACGGAGACGAAGGAGAGCCCGAGCCCGAAGGCCGCGAGGATCGACGGCCCGAGGACATCCGCGGTGAAAGAGCCGCCCGGCGCGGGGACACGCGAGAACCACAGGAGGGCGCTGGCGATCATCAGCAGGCCGGCGATGAGCGTCGGCTTGAAGCCGACTCTGGTGACGAGCACCGAGGCGGCGCCGGCCGAGAGGATGATCCCGACCGAGAGCGGCAGGTAGGAGAGCCCCGCTTTGATCGGCGAGAAGTGGAGGACGTCCTGGAGGTAGAGCGAGATGAAGAAGAACATCGAGAACAGCGACATGCCGATCAGGAGACCGACGATGTCGGCGCCGCGGAGCGTCCGCAGGCGGAAGATCGAGAACGGGAGCAGCGGGTGGCGTTGGCGCAGCTCGATCGCGACGAAGGCGGCGAGGAGGACGGCTGAACCGGCGAGACGCAGCAGCGTGGCGCTCGAACCCCAGCCGACGTTGACGGCGTCGACGACGGCGTAGACGAGCAGCGCGAGCCCGGCCGTGACGGTGACGGCGCCCGGGATGTCGAAGCCTTTAGTCCCGTCTTCGGCGCGGCTCTCGAGTAGCAGCCGCGGCGCGAGCGACGCCGCGAGGAGTCCGATGGGGACGTTGACGAACAGCACCCAGCGCCAGCTGAGGCCGCTCGTGAGGATGCCCCCGAGGAGCACGCCGGCCGCGCCGCCGGCGCCCGCCACCGCGCCCCAGACGCCGAGCGCCCGGTTGCGCTCGGCGCCTTCGGCGAAGGTTGTGGTGATGATCGAGAGCGCCGCCGGCGAGACGATCGCGGCGCCGAGGCCCTGGGTGGCGCGCGCGACGATCAGCCACGCCTCCGACTGGGCGAGACCGCCGGCGAGGGAGGCGAGCGAGAAGAGGATCAGGCCGAGCATGAACATCCGCCTGCGCCCGAGCAGGTCGGCGAGGCGGCCGCCGAGCAGGAGGAACCCTCCGAAGGTGAGCGTGTAGGCGTTCACCACCCACGAGAGATTGTCTCGCGAGAAGTGGAGGGCGTACCCGATCGAGGGCAGCGCGACGTTCACGATCGAGGCGTCGATGACGATCACGAACTGCGTCATCGCCAGGAGCATCAGCGCGAGGTTCTTCGCCCGCGGCGTCTCCAGGCTTGTCGGGCTCGTCATCATCTGCCGCTCGTCATCCACGGCTCGTCATCCACGGCGCGTCATCCACGGCGCGTCATCCACGGCGCGTCATCCGCCGTCCGGCGTGTCGGACGCGGCGACCGCGAAGACGATGTGCCGGCGAGCGAGGGTGAGATACGGGTGGAGCTCCACCGGCCCCCCCTCGACCGGCTCGACGGTGACCTCGGTGAGCGTGAGGAAGTCGCGCTCGGAGGCGTTCAGGACATCGGAGACCCGGCTGCGGTAGCCGTCGCGGGCGAGCGTGAGCGAGCCCTCGATCCGGTAGCGCGCGGTCTCGATCCGGATGCGCTCCTGGCGGTGGTCCATGTTCGGCTGGTCTTCCCCGGCCGGCTGATCGGCAGTTGCCATCCGGCCATTATCGCTGCTGAGGTCGACGCGACCCATCGACCTCGGCGCGTGACGGTGCTCCCGGCCGTCGGCGTGGCGGTGCCCGCCAGGCCTCAGCGGGTGACGGCGTAGGTCCGGTGTGCCGTGACCCGCCGGCCGGTGGGTCCGGCGGCGAGGATCGTGACCCGCGCGAGCATCCCCGTGTGGCGCCCGAGCGCGTGTTGGAGGGCGCGGATCGCGGCGCGACCGACGCGCAGGCGGAGGTGCCCGGCGCGCGCGGCGGGGAGCGGCCGGGCGACGGCGATCAGCGCGACGGTGCGAGACGGGTGAGTGGTGGAGAGGGTGGCGGAGACGAGCACCTTGCAGCCCCGTTCGCAGGAGACGCTCAGCGCGAGCCCGCCGCGCGCGAGCACTCCGGAGGCTCGGGGGAGGCTGATGTGGAGCACCGGCGCGACATCGAGCGGCGGCGGCCAGAGTCCGGGCGCGAGGCAGCCGTTGCCGAAGGGGGAGACGAGGTTGAAGCGCTCGACGCGGTTGTTGTTGGTGTCGGCGACGTAGACGTCCCCGTCGCAGTCCACGGCGATCGCCGTCGGCTGGGAGAATTCCCCGGGGCCGATTCCCCGCTCGCCCCACTTCTCGAGGTAGTGGCCGTCGGAGGTGAAGACCTCGACGCGGTTGTTTTCGCTGTCGACGACGTAGACGTTGCTGGCGGCGTCGACGGCGACCCCGGTGGGTGAGTGGAAGCGCCCGTCGCCGGTGCCGCGGGAGCCCCATTCGGTGAGCGTGGCGCCGGAGGGGGAGAGCTTGACGATCCGGTTGTTGAAGGTGTCGGCGACGTAGACGTTCCCGCCGGCGTCGACGGCGACGGCTTCGGGATGGTTGAACTGCCCCGGGCCGTTGCCGGAGGATCCGTTGCCGTCGCCGGCGCCGAGGCGCGCGCGGAGCTTGCCTTCGGGTCCGTAGAGGAGGATGCGGTTGTGGTCGGTGTCGGCCACGTAGACGTAACCCGAGCCGGGCGCCACCGCCACCGAGCCTGCACCTGAGAGCCCGGCTCCGCCGACATCGCCCGAGCCCCCGAGCTCGGACAGGAAGGTGCCTTCGCCCCAGAGGCGCACGACCCGTTCGTCGGCGGGGTCGGTGACGTAGATCGAGCCGCGGGGGTCGACCCCGATCCCCGCGGGCCGGTTGAAGCTGGTCGGGTCTCCCCCGGTGGTGGCGAAGGCGCCGGCGAAGGTGTCGGTGAGCGGTGCGAAGAGATCGACGCGGCTGTCGACGGTGTCGGAGACGAACAGCCGGCCGGTGGGGTCGGTCGCGAGGCCGCGTGGCCCGGTGAGCACGCCGGGCCCCCGCGCGGAGGCGCCGATCGTGCGCAGGTAGTGCCCTTCGGGGTCGAACACCTGGACGCGGTCGTTCGCGGTGTCCGCGACGTAGGTGTCGCCGGCGGGGTCGGCGGCGAGCGCGCGCGGGAAGGCGAGCTGTCCGGGATTCGAGCCGAACCCGCCCCATTCGGAGACGAACCCCAGCTGCGGGTTGAGCTTGACGATGCGGTGGTTGATGTCGTCGGCCACGTAGACGTTCCCGGCGGCGTCGAGGGCGATGCCGTAGGGGAAGCCGAACTGCGCGTGGGTGGTCCCTTCTGAGCCGGCGGCGCCTTCGAACTGCCCGTTGGGGCTGAATTTCTCGACGCGGTGGTTGTCGTCGTCGGTGACGAGCACCTCGGTGGCGCTCGCGGCGACCCCGCGCGGGTAGGAGAACTGCCCCGCGCCGCTCCCGTAAGAGCCCCATTCGATCGCTTCGGTGCCGGTCAGCGAGAAGCGCTCGATCCGGTCGTTGCCGCTGTCGGCGACGTAGACGTAGTTGCCCGCGACCGCGATGCCGCCGCCCGGGGGCTTGGTGGGGTCCTGGGAGGAGCCGAAGTTGAACTGACCGAGTTCGTTGCCGAAGTGGCCCCAGGCGGCGATGAAGTTCCCGGAGGGGTCGAACTTCTCGATCCGGTTGTGGGCGGAGTCGACGACGTAGACGTTCCCAGCGGCATCCGTCGCGAGCCCGCCGATCGGCCCGAACTGGCCGTGCCCGCCACCGTAGGAGCCCCACTGCCCGAGGTACTCCCCGGCGGCGCTGAACTTCTCGACGACGTAGGAGAGCTGGTCGGCGACGTAGACATTCCCGAGCGTGTCCACGGCGACGGCCTCGGGGAAGCGGAGCACGCCTTCGGCGCGCATCCCGACGATGGAGGCCGACGAGTACGGGCATTCCCCCGCCCCCGGGCAGGGCGCGGCGAGCGCCGGCGCGGCCTCGACCCCGGCAAGCCCGGCGCCGACCCCCACCAGCGCGAAGGCGCAGGCGAGGACGGCGGCGAACCGGCGAACCTTAGGTTGACGTATCGGCGGCGGCGGGGGCATGGAGAGCTTGGATGGACGCCGGCCGTGGACGGCGATGCACCCGGGTGTCACGGGAATGTATCCACTCTTTCTACGGTCTGTATAGCGATTGTCATACACCACGCGTAAACGGACTACTAACTATCGGAGCGAACTATCGGAGCGATCGGAGCGCCTCAGAGCGACTTCTTATCGGGGAAGCTGGGCTCGACTTCTCTCGCGGTCAGGGGACGGGGTCAGGGGACGGCGATTGTGAACGCGTAGCCGGTCGTTAACGTGGGCGCGGTGGGGCTCACGTAGGGGGCGTAGGTGTCCACCTCGAGCGGGGCCGCGGGGCAGTTGGTGTGCTGGGCGTTGACCGTAATCACGCCCGGCGCCCCGCCGGCGCTGTAGCTGACCTCGGGGGAGACGACCGCGATACCGGACGCGATCGTGATGCCGGCCGCGGGGGTGATGCAGTAGACGCCTGCCTGCGGCTCGGTGACGCTGGTGATATAGAAGGCGCCGTTTAGTTTGGCTTCGGTCGGCGAGATGGGCTGGACGATCGTGTAGGCGCGGGCCGTGCCGTTCGTGCCGTTGATCCCGTTCACGCCATTTTTCCCGTTCGTGCCGTTTTTCCCGGCCGCCCCGGTTTTACCCGTCGTCCCTTTGGCGCCGTTGAAGCCTTTGAAGCCACGCGGTCCCTGGACCAAACAGGCGCGGACTCGCCGGCCGTGGCTGATGACGATCACGGCGCTGCACTTGCGCGCGGCCGCGTGCGCGCTCGGGCCGGCG
>Ga0075522_10003220_pt1 | contig 11931 bp, 6 predicted proteins | sample NGEPerA_FD_74796 | JGI IMG/M metagenome (GOLD analysis project Ga0075522, IMG submission 74796) | Arctic peat soil microbial communities from the Barrow Environmental Observatory site, Barrow, Alaska, USA - NGEE PermafrostL2-A | ecosystem: Environmental > Terrestrial > Soil > Wetlands > Peat ... | reverse complement strand
GTGCTCGTAAGCACCGGCCTCATATCCATGCTCGACAACGAAGCTCAACTTGCCTACGTGCTCGGGCATGAGATCGCGCATGTTGAAAAGAATCACTTCTACCAGGCTGTGAGAATGTCGGTTGTCGAGGATGAACTAAACAAGGAAAAGGGCGAGAGTACTGAGCGAAAGCGCGCAATCTTTACCGCCGCCGTCACCACCGCCACCGCTGGCATCGGCGGCGGTGTGGCGAATGGCCTCAAAGGAGCCTTGATCGCAGGAGCAATCGGCCTTGGTTCGGGTGCATTCCTCTCTCGGCTCCTCATCCGCGACAATACGACCGTGACAGAATGGCCCGACGTCTATGAGAATGACGCCGACGAGACATCCATCGGCTATATCCTCGACCAGAACTACGACGTGCGCGAAGCTCCCAAATTGTATGCTCGAATGGAAACCGCGGCCGCTCACGATCCCCGGATCGGTCTGGGGTTCATTGCGCGGGCCCCGCGTATGAAAGCACGTAATGCAAAAATCCAGGAGTTGCTTTCCGGCACTTTGAAGCCGTCGATCGAGGCTAAGCTCAAGGGAGCCGGGCTCAAGGGGTCCAGCGGCGAATTCAACCTAATTATGGCAACGCTCAAGCGCGACAACGGAATCATTGCAATTGATTACGACCTTTTTGCAATGGCTCGCGACAACCTCGATGAAGCCGTAAGTCTTCGAACAGACGATGCGCGTGCCCAGCTTTACCTGGGAAAAGTCATCTCCCTCACTGCGCGCAACGATCAGGATCGCCAGGAAGCAGAACAGCATTTCATGAAGGCAATCAAGTATGACGAGGCGCGCGGCAATTATCCTGATCCGCACCTCGAACATGCTCTGCATATGATTGGTGAAAATGGAGACAAAGCAGAGATTCGCAAAGAACTGGAATCCTATATCGCTCTCTATCAGCGGCTCCATGCCGGCGCGTTGCCCAACAACATGCCGATCCTTTATGACTACCTGACGCTCGTAGGCGAAACCAACTGGTACGTGGCGCCTGCTGAAGTCATTTCAACCAAGAACGTGGAGCCGATCCACACCAGCCCCTCGGGCCCCCCATCAGCCCTTACTGGCGCAGAGGTGATCGCGGTTGCAACGGCTTCATCGACACGTGTCGGTGTCGCACAGTCCGCTGAAGACTCGCTAAAGCAAACTGACGGCTCGACAGCAAAGCCCCACGCTGCAGTCAAAAAGGTAAGTAAACCATGAAGCTAAGAAAGATTGCTCTTGTGGTCTTATGTTGTGCCCCTTTGGTTAGCGTCACAGCGAAAGCACAAAAGGTGTCAATTGGCATCGCACCTGTATTCGACGGGGGAGGCGAAGCATTCGGACCGACTCTCGTAGAGCATCTCACGCTCTTCACCTATCAGGATCTGCTTGAAAGCGCGGTCGCTCACCCCTCGTTACTCAGTCCCGGCGGCGTGTACTCTCCCCTCGACACAAGTTGGATCGTTGAGTACGTTCAAGACAGAACGGATCTCAACCTGCTGCTTGTCGCTACGCTCAAGCCGGTAGCGAATCCGGGAAAAGAACGCTGGATCATTCCCGTCGAACTGGAACTCCTGAATTCCCGCACCGGCAACTCTCTTGCCTCATGGACGGTTTCAACTGAGATCAATTCTCACAAAACGCTCACCGACTTCGAGCAGGCCGTCATTGAACAAGGGACTAGCGGTCGATTCAACCAAATGAAAGATACTTACAAAATTGCGCCCTCACGTGATTTTGAGAAGCAGCCCATCGGCAAGGCGACCGCGCATCTCGCATCATCCATTCGCGAGTCGTTTGAGGCGAAGATTGCAGCTTTAGGCATCGCGAAGTCCGTGCCACAAGGGAACATCTTGCCGGTAGCTCAGAGCGGATCGGGGCCGTGCACCCTCAACGCACGAATCACATATTCGTACAAGCACAGTGCCTCCCACGCCTATATGCTTCTGGCCAACGGGTTGGACCAATCAACAAACCTCAAGGATGGCATTGCCAGCTTCGCCGCCCCTGAGGGAGAACTCCTCCTGCAGTTCTCCGTTAACGACGCGCCATACAAGCTTGAAAAGGAATCGCTTTACCAGATGTCAGTTTTTCACAGTTGCAAGTTCAGCAACCTGATCGTGGATCTCGGCCCGGGTGGGGATGCGCATAGTCATTGGGAGTGAAACTTCAGATTACCCGACCCTCCTGGATCCGCCGAATAGTCATGCTGGGAACTGAATGGTTGTCGCATTTGGAGTCTGATCGGATCAGATATGAAAGTCCACGTTGCCCTTCGATTCGCACTGGCCATTGCATTTGCTTCCGCCATGTTAGGGGCACAAACGCAGCGGGCACTGATAATCGGCATCAACAGCTACCAGCCATCTGGCACGACAGCGGAACATCCCACCGGGTGCACCTACGGTCGTTGCGAACTGGGAGCATTCCAGAATCTGGATGGCGCGGTGAATGATGCGTCTGCGATGGCAGATCTATTGACCGGCCCAAAATTTGGCTTCCCCTCCAACCATGTCACAGTCTTGACTAATCCCGCACTGTCGCACGCGCGACCGGGCGTTGACATATTGCCCGCCGAGCAGACAACTCGCGACGGAATTCTAGCCGCCATGCAGAAGTATCTCGTGGAAACCCCGCAGCGCGGCGATACAGTGGTTTTCTATGTCGCGAGCCACGGATCCCTCCGCGTCAACAGCAAAGGCAATAAGCTATCGGTGCTTGTAAACGGGCAATATGTACACGCAGACAGCACGCTGGTCCCGTCAGACGCTTACAAGGGTGGTTACGATATCCGCGACCGCGAAATGGCACGAATTTTCAATGCTGCTCTGGACAAAGGGATTCATCTTACTGTGATCTTTGACAGCTGCCACTCGGGCGGGATCAGCCGTGGAATCGGGCCAGTGTATCGAGAACGTGCGCTCGCCTTCGATCCCCGTGATATTGCCGAGGCGCCTGACGTATCTGCTAACGGCCAGCCGCGCCCCGCGCCGACGGAACGTAGTGACAATCCGGCCCTTGTATTTTCGGCGGCCCAGCAGGACCAGACTGCCAAGGAAGCTCCAACCGAAGGCGCAGGTTCTGAGGCGCATGGCGCCTTTACTGCAGCGCTGGTTGAGGCCCTGCAAGTGCTGCCCGCCAATTCGCCTGCCTCTTTGGTCTACGCACGCGTAAAGGCCGTGCTTGAAGGTAGCAGCGTTCCTGACCAAGTGCCCGACATGGATGCAACGGCCATGCGGCGCCAGCAGCCACTCTTTGGCGGGGCCGCGGCCGCTTCCGGCAAAATGCTTGCGGCCGCCCTTGGCAGCAGCGAGGGTGGTTCGGTTTCCCTGGACATTGGACTCGTGTCCGGAATAGGCGCGGGCAGCGAATTCACAGCGATTGCTCCAAACACCGCCGGCCAGACCGTAGTGCTTCGAGTGGAGACTTTGGACGGTCTCGCACGTTCTTCAGCTAGTGTTGCTCGCCCGGCGGATGCAAAGGTGGCGCCCGGAGATGTCTTTGAATTGAGCAAGTGGGTCCCTGCCGATGCGCCACCATTTCGCATATGGCTCTGGCCCTCAAGTCTCTCGTGGGGAGAGATCGTCGCGGCGGCAGCCCAGGTCCGAGCGTCGGGAGCAGCACTGGTTCGCGATCCTGCAGAGGAGCCGTGGACACATGTCTTGAATTGGGATGGCACGCAATGGACTTTGCAAAAGGCGGGGACAACATTGGCCATCACCCTCGGTGCACGACTCACGACGGATGCGATCCGACGCAATCTACCCGCAGGATCGAAGCTGTGGGTCAACATGCCCCCGTCGAAGGAGCTGGCTCAAAAACTTGCTCCGGCCGGACTCAACAGTGCCGTTCAACTAGCCGAAAGTCTGGCTGCCGCACATTATGCACTTGTAGGCACGCTTACAGCAGATGGACCGGCTTATTCCTGGTATCACAAGAGCGACCTGATGGCGGGCCCTCCTTCACCAAACGCTACACCGCACAGTCCGGGTTGCTCCGGCTCGTCATCATACCCGGTGCGCAGTGATTGGGTTCCGGTAGCGCAGACAGATGCGGTTGCTGCAAGCGGAGAGAAGTTGGCTCACTACGCATCGTTGCTGGCCAAGGTACACGGATGGCTGGAACTTGCAGAGAGCCCGGCCAGCGGCTCGGCCGGCGCGTACTACAATCTTGCCCTCATACCTTCCACCTCCAGCGTGCCGATTGCCGCGGACCAGCCCGTCCACCAGGGCGACGAATTGAGGGTAGCCCTGACTTCAACTGAAAGAGTCGTCGACCGCCGCTGGGTCTATGTGCTCGACATAGATTGCCACGGACAGGGGGCAGTTCTGTACCCGCGCAACAACAGTGAAAACGAATTTCCAAACGACGCGGCGAACGGTCGGCAATTCTTTCTTCCCGGAGCCCCGGTGCTGCGCGTCGGTCCGCCTTTCGGGGTCGACACCCTGGTTCTGCTGAGCACGGCTCAACCGCTAACTGATCCATATATGTTGAACTTCGAAGGAGTAGCATCCACACGCGGATCGCGTGGCGCACTCTCTCCCCTTGAACAACTTTTGACGCAGACAAGTTCGGGAACGCGCGGCTTTTCTGGTGAATCACCGTCAAATTGGGGTATTGGACTAACCACGGTTCGCAGTATTCCGGCGGATATGGCAAAGTAGATTGCGACCTACTCTGCGGCCCGGCAGCGGTCTATGCGCATCCTGAGATGGAATATCGGAAATCTTCTTAATTCAGACGGACCTGATGCCGCATGTGGGATGATCATTGCAGGTTCTTCGCAACATGCGCCTTCAGCGGTACCTTCGGCGACAATTTCCAAATTTAGAGATCCACGAGCCATGCATCGATTTTGGTTCTCACCAATTGCACTTGCCTTGCTATTCTGCCTCCCGGTGGCTCGCGCTGCGGCACAGGCGGCAGTGCCGCCGATTGCTCTTGCACCCTCCACATTGATTCTCGAAGGATCGGTCACAGGCTCTGATGGACGCCCGGTTGCCAACGCCCGCGTGGATGTACGCCTTCAGGGGGCCGCTGACACCATTACCTTCGGCGACACGCTTACGGATGCGGACGGCCGCTTTGCGTTGCTGGGACTGGTTCTGGAGCCGGCGCATTTCGTGGTCCACGCTTCGGCACCCAACATGCTATCTGACGAGAAGCCATTCACCATTGACTCGGCAGGTCATGCGTCCATTGACACCTTTGAGCTCAAGCTGGGCCAGTTGCAGGCTACCCGCGACGCAATCAAAGAGGGCTACACCGTTGTCCGTGTCTACTATGCCACCGACCGGGCGCCCTTAGTCGGAAGCTCGGTTGTGCAGTACGCCAACGAACGCGCCAGCGATCTCGCGGTTTCCTATGGCATGTGCGAAGTGAGCATCCCGCGCGATCATCATTTTGCTGAAGTCGAAGCGCCTTCTGTCTGGCGTCTCGAGTTTCACGCCGACCCTGAAAAACACATGACGTTGCAATCGGTTAGGACTGAGCCGAAGGACCGCTTTTTCCAGGACGTCGCTAAATCCGTCGAGCAGTCGCCGGGTAAAGAAGCCTTCGTCTTTGTGCATGGCTATAACGTCGGCTTCGAGGGCGCTGCCTTGCGCACCGCGCAACTCGCCTATGATTTCGGCTTCAAGGGAGCACCTATTTTCTACAGTTGGCCCTCACGGGATATGTTGCTGGGATATCTTGACGACGAAAGAACAGTCAACGATTCCGTAACAAACCTCCGCCACTTTCTTGAGGAAGTTGCCAACCGCTCCGGCGCGACCGTTATTCACGTCATCGCCCACAGCATGGGCAATCGCGCTCTACTGCCGGCCCTGGCTCAACTAGCCCAAGATCGGCACTTCAATAATTTTGCCAAGTTTCACGGTGTCGTGTTGGCGGCGCCCGACGTCGACAAAGACGCTTTCATCAACTGGGTTGGTAAGATCAAAAGCGCCAAGTCCCCGATCACGCTCTACGTTTCAGGACGCGATCAGGCCCTCTTGGCCTCGCACTTGCTATTCAACAGCCAGGAGCGAGCTGGAGTAGGCGGCACCCACACCATCGTCATCCCCGGCGTGGATACCATCGACGTTTCCAAAGTCAGTATGGATGCACTGGGCCACAGCTACTATGGCGACAATCCTAATGTTGTGACGGATCTCTTAATGTCATTAAAGGGCCAACCCGCGCCTCGGCCGGGATTGACCAAAGTTTCTGAAGGCAGTCTTGCCTACTGGCTCATGACCGCGCGGCCCTGATCCGATTCCATCGGGAGTTAGCGTCAGTCGCATGGAATGGGCCTTTGCAGTTGTGCGGCTGATGGCCGCGAAGTTATCTCCGAGTTGCGGTCAATTGTCGATCTCCATAAAAAAGCCGCCGAAGAGCTTCGCTGGTTGAGAGGCTGGGACCTCTCAACTAGCAAAATCTCCGGCGGGGAGAAATCACACACACGAGTTGCTGTGCAACGTCTGCGAAATTAGAACTGGTACTTCGCGGCAAGTTGCAATTGACGCATGGAGCCCGTACCGCTGATGCGGCCAAAAGTGGCAGAGTTCAGGTTCAAATTCGGCGTGCCCCAGTTCGGATGATTCAAAGCGTTGAATGCCTCGAAGCGAATCGAAATCTGATGCTTTTCGTTGTAGGGCATCTGCACTGACTTGTGCAGCGAGGTATCCAGGTTGGTTATGCCAGGGCCAGTAAAGCTCCCGCGCTGCAGGGTTCCGTAGAAACCGGCGGGAGCATTGACGTACGCTGCCTTGTTCACCCAAGTGTTCAACGATCTCGCATTGCCACTCAGGTATGGGCTCGTACCAGTCGCGTTCGGCCGGTCGAAATTCCCGAACTGACCTCCCGTGCTGCCGTTATCAAATCCGACTGATGGAGTTGCAACAGCTCCGGTCTGGTGAGTAAAGATGCCTCCGACCTGCCAGCCGCCAATTAGTGCATTCAGTCCCCGATTGCTGACTGGTACAAGTTTCCCGGGGCCGATCGGCAGTTCGTAAAGTGCCGAACCAACGAGGCGGTTCTTCACGTCAAAACCACTGCGACCATATTCGCAGGGAATGCACTCGGGGTTCTGCGGGTTTAACAGATCGTTACCCTGGTTGCGCACGCCGCTCGTGTCGTCAAGGGACTTGCCGAGGGTGTATGAAGCGATAACGTTAAGGCCATTGCTAAAGCGCCGAGTGGCCTTCACGCTGAACGCGTTGTAGTTGCCCGTGCCTTCGTCGTGTACTAACTGAATCCCTCCCATATTGGCGAAGGGAGTACGGAACGCTACCGAAGTTGCAGCGCCGTTGCCGATATAGCCGTATGGGGTTATCGAATTTACGTTCTTGAACCCATACAGATGCCGGTGAACTGCCCCCTGGTAGCCCGCTTCAAACGACCAGTTCTGCCCCACTTGCTGCTGGATGTTCAAGAGGAACTGCTCTGTGTAGGTCGTCTTGTGGCTGACTGCATTCGTAAATGCCGTTGAAGGACCAAGATTGGACACCGCGCCGCCACCACCAGGCGCTGCGTTGGCCCAGGTTAGATTGGAGTTGCCGTAAATTCCAGTCGCCGTGTTCGCGTTCGTTGCTGTAACGCGCCCGGCGATATTACGAGCCATGTCGAAATATGCGTTGCCGATATCCTGGGTATAGAAGATTCCAAAGCCGGTACGAATCACCGTCTTGGATGTGGGAGAGTAGGAGATGCCCAGGCGCGGCGCAAGGTTCGTGTAGTGGGTATCTAGCAAGGGACCATTCGGCAAAGTACCATTACTGCAGGCCGGCTGGGGACCTAGAGGCGTTATCCACCTGATCGACAGGCCCTGATACACATCCGCCGGCGCGCAGTTGCCCTGGCGAATATATTGTGGCCATTGGTTCTGTGGATAGGTTGTGCTAATGTCGCCCATCTTCGGAAACACTTGCAGTTTGATGTTGAAGTTGTTGCCGAAGGTGTCGTTCCATGGCGGGGTTATCTCGTAGCGAAGACCTGCAGAGATGGTCAGGTTGGGCAAAATCTTGTAGGTGTCGTCGAAATAGTAAGACTGCACCTTGCGCACATAATTAGCGTTTGCCACAGCTACTGCAACCGTTGAGCTTTGTAGATTGCCTAACAGGAAATCTGCAAGCGCGTCGCCCTGAGACAGCGTAGCGTTCCCGGGTGTTCCCGATTGCAAGGCTGTTGCAAATGGTCCCGATCCGAATTGCCCGCGCGAGAACTGATTGCCCAACTGGTTGAAGGTCTGCGGGTTGTATTCGAAGCCAATACGCAACGAGTGCTTGCCCCTTACCCAGCCGATGTTATCGACGATCTGCCACATTGGATCGGTAATAACGTAGGGACCATCTCCACCGCGATCGCCGAAGCCGCTCCAGATCGCCTTGGTTGTCCCGGTCGGTCCAGAGTTAAACGAGACATCAGGGATGCCCCACGTTGAAGGATCGCCGCCTTTGAGATTCGGAATATTGACTCCGCTGACGACATCGTTTGTGAATGCTGCCAACAGGCCTGTCGAATTATAGAAATGGCTATAACCGAACCGCGCCTCGTTCACAATGTGCGGTGTGATTGTCCATGTGTTTGATCCCAGGTACTGGTAGTAGTTGGTAACAATTTTGCTGCCGGCTCCGAGCAATCCCGTGGACAGAATGTCTTCCTTGCCGGAGCTGTAACGGAATCCCCACTGCGATTTAACGGATTGATTGAAATCTCCCCGAACCGTCAGACCTTGGCGATTCTGCGGAGCTGTGGTTGGAAATGTGTAGTTGGGAACCACCTGAGCAGAGGAGTTGTAATACGGTAGCGTGCTTGTCCCCAGATACTTTAACAACGCTGTGGACTGTGCCGCGATTCTGCCCGAAGGAATAGTGTTGTTTGGAAACGGAGTTTTTCCGAAACCGTTTGCATCGCCAGTCGCCGGATCGTAGATAGTTACTGGCGCTCCCGCGGCGGTGGTATAGCCTTGGAAATTACCACCCGCTATGGCAGGGGACGGCACGGTTGCTGAACCTTGACCGATGGTGCGGACCTTCCTCCATTCGTCATCGACCATGAAAAAGAACTTGTCTTTTCCGTTATAGACATGGGGGATTCTGATTGGCCCGTCAAGTTCGAAGCCGTAGTCGTTCCACTTGTAGGGGAAAACTTTTGGCGGGGTGGCGTTGTACGGGAAGAAATAAGGATTAGCATCCGCCATGTTGTTGCGGATGAAGTCGTACATGCTGCCGTGATAGCTGTTGGTGCCGCTTTTGCTCACCACGTTGATCTGAGATGACTCGTGCCCAAACTCTGCCGAGTAGACTCCCGTCTGTACTTTGAACTCCTGAATACCATCAAGAGAAGGCAGACCGACATAGGTGTTGAAGTCAGGATCGGTGTTGTTCACGCCGTCGAGCGTGTAGTAGTCGAACATGATGCGCTGGCCACCCACCGAAATAGACTGGCTGGCGCGATCGCCGCCCATGCGGCTTCCAGCCTGACCTGATCCTGGCGAAAGCGTGTTCACGTTAGATGACAGAGCCACTAGTCCCAGGTAGTTTCTTCCATTCAATGGCAGCTCATTTACGGCCTTGTTCTCGACCACCGTTCCGAGCGTGGCATTTTCTGCCTGCAGAAGAGTGCCGGAGGCTTCAACCTCGATCGAGTCAGTCACTGCTCCTACCTGCAGCGTGAAGTCCAGGCGGACTGACTGTTGAATTTGCACCTGCACATTAGTACTCGAAGCGGTCTTAAAACCTGCGTGCGTGGCTGTAACGGTATAGACGCCGACCGGAACTTCGGTAAAGGTGTAGTCACCCGATCCCGTTGTAACCGTCCTCATTAGCGATCGTGTTCCTCGCCGCACTGCACTATCTTCCATCCCCTGACGAGCGAACCTTTAACGAATTCTGGTCGCCAGTTCTGGAGAACTCAAACACAGTATTGATAGGAATGGGCAACAACCCGCTCTATGAACTTTCCAATGCGGGTGAAGATGAGTATTACAAGAACCATCCCAAGACTAGATTTCAAGAGATGGGGCTGCATCCATACATTCCCCTAACCCCTGGGACTCCGATTGACGGTAAATATATAAATCCCGCTACCGACATTTACCTCACCATTGGCGATGCCGTGGCATTATCAAACATCGACTACGTCCTGGCGCTACGGCATATTAAGCTCGATGTCCGATTTGTGAATGATGTGACCTATGGTGACATTCGCCAAAGCCCCACAGTTCTGATTGGTGCGCACAACAACATTTGGACGCTCAACATGACCGAGAATCTTCGCTTTGGATTCCAAGGGCATAGCACCATCGTCGATCGCTTTGACCCTCAAAAGCAATGGACTGCCAATTTTGACCGTTCAGAAACATATGGGATTGTGGCCCGGCTTCTGAATTCATGGAACGGAAAGGTAGTTGTCGTCATCGGGGGAGTTGGCTATTCAGGAACCCGTGCCGCTGGTGATTTCATCACCAATCCACAGTCCATCGCGAAAATGGTAAAGTCCCTCCCCAAGGGTTGGGAGAGTAAGAACATAGAGGTTGTTCTGCATACCACCGTCAAGAATCAGGTGCCGAGCACTCCAGATGTCGTAGCCGCTTATAGCTGGTAGGCAGATGGGATATCTGCCTACACATACTTGCCCATGACGTTTCCATCGTGAACACAGACTAGCGGCCGCGCCTCGGCGGTGTTGCCATCAGAGTCTCTTTTGCTGCCATATCTTTTGCAACTCCGATTACCAGGAATTCGAGCGGATCGGTACCGGAATTCTGAAGTGCCCTTATCTCGTTCAGCCTCACTGGCATTACGTCACCCGCATGGATGGTCGATGTTTCCGATCCCAGCGTCACCGTTCCGCTGCCCGACATCACGTAATACACTTCCGCAAAATCCGGCTTTGCCTTTGAGCCAACTGAACTCCCCGGCGGCAGCACCAGGTGGTCGACGTACGACCATGTTGTGGTGAACACCGTGGGCTCTAGTGCGCGACGATACTGAACCGTACCTGTGCCGCCGTCCATCGCATTCACTGGTCTCAGCAAAGAGCGATCGAGCCTGAAATTAACGAATTGCGGAACGGGATCGATGGTCGCATTCACATGCGAATCGCCCAGATTGAAGGTGTCGTATACCTTGTTCATTCCTACATTAATATTGAGCCACTGCAGTGGTTGATCGGTCGGGTTGTAAATTGCATGAGCGTGCCCCATTCGATCAGGAACGCCTGCCGGCCCTTCCAGCACCGATGTTCTGCCATCCACGGTGAACTCGGCCTTGCCGTCCAGGATGATGAACATCTCTTCACACCGGTTGTGAAAATGCTGTCCGATGCCGCTCTTTGGATTGATAACGCCGCGATGAAAAAAGATCAGGTTCGGCTCAACCGCATCGGTCCCCAGCATCACGCGGAAATCCATTGTTCCAGCTCCGTCATGAACCGCGGTGAGATGGTTGTACTTGCTCGGATCAGCGCGAACAATGCGCTTTTCGATGCCTACCTGTGATGCGGTCGGTTGCTGAGCATATCCCGCGGGAACCGCAAGCAGCGCCAGCAGCAGTGATTTCGTGATGCCGTCAAGCATTGTCATGAACATGTCTCCAAGTAAGGCTTCAAATTTTCGATCAGGGGAGAATTATTTCTGATCCTTCGACCTTCAAACGCATTGAGGTTAAATGCTGTCGCGGGAATTAGTTGATACGATCCTCGAAATGCGCGGTATCTTCAAGGATCTCGTAAAGGGGACGCCGCCAGAACCACATAACGAGCCAAAATTGCGCTCGATTCAACCTCTGTCAAGTTATCCCGCGATTGTAGAATTGCGCAATCAAAATCGGCAAACATTCGTTCAAGCTTCGCTGGCTCGGCGGATAAATCCACCTGTCCGGCATCTATTCTTTCTAACTCCTAAAGCGGCGAATTCGCTCCTTGACAGCGCAC
>Ga0075522_10003214_pt1 | contig 11941 bp, 10 predicted proteins | sample NGEPerA_FD_74796 | JGI IMG/M metagenome (GOLD analysis project Ga0075522, IMG submission 74796) | Arctic peat soil microbial communities from the Barrow Environmental Observatory site, Barrow, Alaska, USA - NGEE PermafrostL2-A | ecosystem: Environmental > Terrestrial > Soil > Wetlands > Peat ... | reverse complement strand
CTCGCGGTCTACAGCCTGATTTTCGAGGGGGTCAAACACGACCTCTGGCAGTTCCAGAACCCGTTGGCCGGGCGCGCCTTTATGACCGAGCTCGATGCGCAGCAGCGCGCCGTCGATGTGCAGCCGATCGTGCCGGGCGTCGAGATGGCGCCGCCGCCTGCTCCCGCGCCGCCGCCGATGCCCGCCGGACCGCCGCCCGCCGCCGCGCCGCGCCCTCTTGTGCCACCGCCGGCCATGCCAAGGCCGCTTATGCCGCCGCCGGCCGCGCCGAAGCCGGCGATGCCGCCGAGCTCGTAGCGTCCCGCCCGCCCGACAGAACCGCCCGGCCTACTTGCCCTTGGTCTGCTGGGTCGCCGAATAGCATTCCTTCGAATCGGTGTTGGTGCCGGTGCAGTTCGCGGTGTTGTGCTCGGCCGGGGTCGCCGCCGTATCGGTTTTCGGCACCGGCGGCCCAACCTCGGGGATACGTTGCCCCGGAGGGCCAACGACGCCCGCTGGCACCTGGCCGATGCGGGATTCCGAATCCTCGGCCGCGACGGCCTTGGCCTCCTCCGCCCTCTCATGCGCCACACGCGAGCGATGGTGGTGACGATGGTGCGCCGGCGCCACCGGCGTCTCGACGGCGGGCGGCGTCGCCGCCGCCGCGTCGGATGATGGCTGCTCCTGCGCCCCGGCCGCGCCGGCGAGGAAGAGCAGGGAGACGGGCGCTAGAATCAACAGACGCATGGGCGTGCCCCGATCATCGGCGTCACGGCCCTGATTGGCCGCGCGGGTCGTCGTCAACCATAAAACCTCACGTCATCGCGACGCAAGACGATCACCTTCGCCGATGGCGGAAGGCGTCAGTCGCGGGCAGGATTGCGAACGGTATTCTGATATCCTTGGGTATGAACCGGGTTTGCGATGTATTTGCGGCCGTATGGCAGGCGGGATGAGACCGGCGCGGCTTCCCCTGCATTTGCGCCGGCTTGAGGCCGAGGCCATCGAGGTCTTGCGCGAGGGCGCCGCCGAGTTCCGCAACCCGGTCATGCTGTATTCGATCGGCAAGGATTCGAGCGTGATGCTCCATCTTGCTCGCAAGGCGTTTTTTCCGGGCGGCCTGCCGTTTCCGCTGCTCCATATCGATACCACGTGGAAATTTCGCGAGATGATCGCGTTCCGCGACGAGACCGTGCGCCGGCTCGGGGTTCGGCTGATCGTGCACACCAACGCGGAAGGCCGGGCGCGCGGCCTGACGCCGTTTGGCCCCGCCGCGGGTCATTACACCCAGGTGATGAAGACCGAGGCGCTGAAAGAGGCTCTCGACGCGCACGAGTTCGACGCGGCGTTCGGCGGTGCGCGGCGCGACGAGGAGAAGAGCCGGGCGAAGGAGCGGGTCTTCTCGGTGCGCAGCGCCGGCCACGGCTGGGACCCGCGCCGGCAGCGGGCCGAGATGTGGCGCACCTACAACCCGCGGCTCGGTCCGGGCGAAACGATGCGGATTTTCCCGCTGTCGAACTGGACCGAGTATGACATTTGGGACTATGTCGCGGCCGAGAATATCCCGATCGTCCCGCTCTACCTGGCCGCGCGGCGCCCGGTCGTGAGCCGGAACGGCGTCCTCATCGTCGTCGACGATGCGCGCCTGCCGCTTCAGCCGGACGAGACGCCGCAGCTGCGGCTAGTGCGTTTCCGCACGCTCGGCTGCTACCCGTTGACCGGCGCGATTGAGTCGGCCGCGGCGACGGTCGGCGACATCCTGGCCGAGCTCCGGCGCGAGAGCACCTCCGAACGGCAGCATCGGGTGATCGACAGCGACGAGAACGCCTCGATGGAGCGCAAGAAGCGCGAAGGCTATTTCTGATGCCGAGGGACCCGACCGGAGAAGAGCGCGACAGCCTGCGGCTGTTGACCTGCGGCTCGGTGGATGACGGCAAGTCGACTTTGATCGGACGCCTGCTGCTCGACAGCGGTGCGGTTTTTGACGACCAGGTCGCCGCGCTGACCGAGGATTCCCGTCGTTACGGCACGGCGGGCGATGACCTCGACCCCGCCTTGTTGCTCGACGGCTTGGAAGACGAGCGGCAGCAAGGGATCACCATAGACGTCGCCTACCGCTATTTTTCGACCGAGAAGCGCTCTTTTGTCGTCGCGGACACGCCCGGACACGAGCAGTACACGCGCAACATGGCAAGCGGCGCCTCCAATGCCGAGCTTGCCGTTATCCTGGTCGATGCCCGCAAGGGGGTGCTGCCGCAGACGCGCCGCCATTCGGTGATCTGCTCGCTGCTGGGCATCCGGCACGTCGTTCTGGCGGTCAACAAGATCGATCTGGTCGGTTATGACGAGGCGGTTTTCGACGCCATCGCGGCGGCCTACCGGCAATTCGCCGCGGCGCTCGGTTTTGCCTCGCTCGTGCCGATCCCGATTTCCGCGCGCTTTAGCGACAACGTCACCAGCCGGTCGGCGCGAACCCCGTGGTATCGCGGCCCGGCCCTCCTCGAGCAGCTCGAGACGGTCGATGTGTCGAGCGTCACGCTTGCGTTGCCTTTCCGCTTTCCGGTGCAGTGGGTGAACCGGCCGAACGCGGATTTCCGGGGGTTTTCCGGCACTGTCACCTCCGGCGCGATCGGTATCGGCGACGAACTGGCGGTTGCCGCTTCCGGCCGGCTGTCGCGGCTGCGCGACATCGTCACGTTTGACGGCAGCCGCGACGAGGCCGCCGCCGGGGACGCGGTGACGTTGGTGCTCGCGGACGACGTCGACGTTACCCGCGGCGACCTGCTGTGCCGCTCGACCGAGCGTCCGGAGGTCGCCGATCAGTTCGCCGCGCAGGTTGTATGGTTCAGCGAAGCCCCACTGCTTCCGGGCCGCTCCTATCTGCTGAAGATCGGCGGACGGACGGCGCCGGCGACGGTGACGGCGCTGCGCCATCGCCTGGACGTGGCGACGTTGGAGCACTTTGCCGCCGCGACGCTCGGCCATAACGAGATCGGACTCTGCAACATGTCGACCAGCGTGCCGGTCGGGTTCGACGCGTATAAGGACAATCGCACCACCGGCGGCTTCATCCTCATCGACCGGCTGACGCAAGATACCGTCGGCGCCGGGATGATCGCTCACGCGCTGCGCCGCGCGCACAACATTCACCGGCAGGCGATCACAATCGGCAAGGCCGAGCGGGCGTGGCTGAAGCGGCAGGCGCCCGCGATCCTCTGGTTAACCGGGCTGTCCGGAGCGGGCAAATCGACGATCGCCGACCATGTCGAACAGGCGCTGCACGCGCAGGGGTTTCATACGACCCTGCTCGACGGCGACAATGTCAGGCACGGGCTCAACCGGGATCTCGGTTTTACCGAGGTCGACCGCGTCGAGAACATCCGCCGTGTCGGCGAGGTCGCCCGCTTGATGAGCGAATCGGGGTTGATCGTTATCTGCTCCTTTATTTCGCCGTTTCGTGCAGAGCGGCAAATGGTGCGCGAGTTGGTGGAACCGGGCGAGTTTATCGAGGTCTTTGTCGATACGCCGATCGAGGAATGCCGCCGCCGCGATCCGAAGGGGCTCTATGCCCGAGCCGACGCCGGCCAGATCGTCAATTTTACCGGGGTCGATTCACCCTATGAGCCGCCGAGCGATCCGGAAGTGCGCATCGTCACATCACAAATCACCCCACAAGAAGGCGCCAAGCAGGTCATCGCGTATCTCCGCGAGCAGCGCGTCATCGACAGGTAGCGAGCATTGTCGACCGTATTCCGAGCCGCAGCCATGCCGGCGCGTCCAGCCACGACCGCGATGGGATTGCGGCGATGGCGGTTCGATGCTCAACGCTCCGCCATGCCGGCCCGCAACAGCCCTTCGTGGAACTTGGCGCGGGCGGCGACCACGCTTGGGTCGCTGTTGGGGTTTGCGTCTTCATGCCGCCTGACGAGGGCCAGGGTGTGGACCGGGTGCGGAAAACGTCGATTGAACTCCACCAAGGCTCTTGCCGCTTCCTCCACTTTGTCGAGCAGCGCGTAGGCGCTCACCAGATAGAGCCGGTTGTACCAGAGGTTCGGCCTTGCCTGAACGGATCGATGCAGCCATGAAACCGCCTGGTCGTATTGTCCGGAGAAAAAGTGTGCCCGACCGAGGATCCAGTGAAAGACGCCGATCGACGGATCGTGCGGGCTCAGCCGCAATGCCTGCTCGACCAGCGGCACCGCCTCCGCCGGGCGCCCGACAAGGCTGAGCTCGCTGCCCTTGTGGGCATAGGCGAACGCAAAATTCGGGTCGAGCTCGATGGCGCGGCTGAACGCCTCCACCGCCGCATGGTGCTCGCCGCGGGAGCGCTGAATGAGGCCGTTCGCGACGTGCGCCAAGGCGTTGTTCGGGTCGATCAGCAACGCTTGGCGAACCGCATCTTCCGCGTCGAGGACCTGTTCCTTGCCGGTATCGTTCCAGCGGTTCAGATGGTCCGAGGTGATCACCTCGGCCAAGCGCGCCCAGGATTCGGCCGAACGGGGGTCGAGGCTCACCGAGCGTTGCAGAAGCTGCCGGGCCGCCAGCGTGTGTTCGGGCGCGATCGATCCGAAAAACATGCTGGTGGCGCGTAGCCGCAGATCGAGTGCGTCCGGTTGCGCGGATTGTTCGGCGCGGCGGCCCTCCGCCCGCACCAGCTGAACATTGAGCGAGGCGGCGATGCGGCCGGTTATTGCGTTTTCCAGCCGGCCCAGATTGGCGAATTGGTTTTCGAAGCGATCGCCCCATAGCTGCTCGCCCGAGGCGGCATCGATCAGCTGGATGTTCGTTCTCACCAGCTCGCCGAGACGCGCGATGCTGCCGATGACGAGGTAGCGGACTCCAAGCTCGCGGCTGATCTGGCGGGTATCGAGAGGGCTTCCCTTATAGGTCAAGGCCGATGCCGCGGAGATCACGACGATGTCGCGCATGCGCGACAAATCGACGGTCAGATCGGCGGTGACCGCGTCGGTGAAATAATCCTGTGCGGGATCGCCCGTCGCATTGCGGAACGGCAGAACCATGATCGACGGCCTGGCCGAAGGTCGCGCCGGCTCGACGGGGGAAGCAAGGGCATCGGGCTGCGCCGGGGCGTTGGCGCCATGCTCGCGAACCCCCGCGATGAAGCGGACGCCCTTACGCGCCACGGTGCGGATGACCGCCTGCGCCGCGCCGCTATCGCCCACCGCCCGGCGCACCGCGTTGATCCGCGTGGTGACCGCCGAATCCGAGACGATCCGGCCGCCCCAGACCGCATCGATCAAATCGTCCCGGCTCACGACCCGGTCGCGGTTCCGCAAGAGGTAGACGAGCAGGTCAAAAACCTGGGGCTCGATCGCAATCTGCTCATCCCGCCGACGAAGCTCGTGGCGTTCAACATCGAGCAAATGGTCGCCGAACTCGAACCGCACGATCGTCTCTCCGCCCCACCTCGGCGATCGTAAGGAAAAAACAACGCCGCCTTAAGGGGAAATGAAGATCGCCTTCAAGCGCCGGGTCGGGCGGCCCGCCATGCTCTTCCCATCGACGGCGCGCCTGGCCGCCGCGAGACGGAGGAGAGCGGCATGACCTCGATCATTCTCAAGGAAAGCCTCTGGCGCCGCGACCGCGCTCCATCGCCGGCTCAGCGACAGAATTTCCGGCGTGCCGTCCTGATCCTTTCGGGCGCGAGCCTGGTGGTGAAGACGGTGATTTGACCTGGTTCGGTCGAAAGGAAGGCCGCTTATGCCGAAAAACACGCAGCTGCTCTGGATCGCGGAGGCTGAAGCCCGCCGGCTCCGGGAATTCACCCTGATCCAGCACGCCGCTTCGGAGCCTCAAATCAGCGTCGTCGCGGCGATGCATGGCTCGGCCAGGTTCAACCGCTGGCGCCGGTTGATCGCCGGGCTGACGCCAGCCACGGCCAGCGCGCCGGCGGCTCCTGTCGGCCTGACGACGGCGTCCGAGGCGGATGCGGCGAAAGCGCCGGAATACCCGGCGCCCGCTGGTTCTGCGGTGGCCGATCTCGCCGAAACCTCGTTTGAGGCCCAGCGCTGTTAGGTCGCGGCGCGGATCAGCCCGCGATGAGCCGGGCCGCGGCGATCGCCGCCTGGCCGAGCGCGAGGCCGCAATCATCGGACGGCGCCCTCGCGTGGGAAAGCACCATGAAGCCGGCGTCGCGCAGGCGCCGGGCGCTCTCCTCGAACAGCACCTTGTTGTGGAAACAGCTCCCCGACAGCGCCACCGTGTCGAACCGCGGCTCGCCGCCCGACATGAGCTTGCCGACCATCGACGCGATCGCCCTGGCGAACCCTTTATGGAACCGCGCCGCGACGACCGGCGCGGGCGTCTTGCGGACCAGGTCGCCGAGCATCGCCCGCCACATCGCCAGTGGCTCGATATAGGGCAGCCCCGAGCCCGGCAGGTTCGGGATGGTGAAATGATAGGCCAGCGCCGCGTCCTCATCGCGCAGTGTCCGCTCGCAGACCAAAGCCTCCAGCCGGGCCGCCGCGTCGCCCGCGTACCCTTGCTCGTCGCGGCAAATCCCCAAAGCCGCGGCTACCGCGTCGAACAACGCGACGCAGGACGATGCTTTCGGCGCGTCCGCGCCGGTGCCCCTCGTGACATCGAGGCTCGCGCGCGGCCGTTTGGCGAGGTCGCGGCAGAGGTCGAGCCCGGCGTAGTTCGCGGTCAGTTCGGCCCAGCCCATCGCCGCCGTCAAATGCGCGTAAAGATTGCGCCATGGCTCGCGCGAGGCGGTGCCGTCCCCCGGCATGGCGCCCCCCGGCATAGCGCTCCCCGGCATGGCGACCGGCTTCAATGTTCCGAGCCGCCGCGCCGCGCGATAGTCGGCGACGAGGAACTCGCCGCCCCACAGCGTGTCGTCCTCTCCCCAGCCCGGGCCGTCGAGCACGATCCCCAGCACCGGCGCCGCCGCCAGCGCGCGGCCATTCTCGGCGAGGCAGCTGGCGACATGCGCGTGGTGATGCTGGACCTCAAGCAGCGGCAGGCCGGAATCATGCGCGCGGTTTCGCCCGAGCCTGGCGGAGCGGTATTCGGGGTGGCGATCGACAACGATCGCCGTGGGCTTATGATGAAACAGGCGGGCGAAGTCGGCGAGGGTATTGCGGTATTCGTCGAACGTCAGGGCATCGTCCAGATCGCCGATATGAGGCGACAGAACGGCCTTGCCCTCGGCAAGCAGGCAGAATGCGCTCGTGAGGTCGCCGCCCAGGGCCAGCAAATCCGGCGCAGCGGCGAAACCCTCGGGCAAGGCGATCGGTTCCGGCGTGTAGCCGCGGCCGCGCCGCAGGATGCGCGGCGCGCCGCCGATCACCCGCACCACCGAATCGTCGACCCGCATCGCGATCGGGCGGTCGTGGACGAGCGCGAATTCGGCGATCTCGCCGAGGCAGGCCAGGGCTTCGCGGTCATCGATGATCTGCGGCTCGCCGGCCGCATTGCCGCTGGTGAGGATGACCGGCCGCTCCATCCGGCGCAGCACCATCAGGTGCAGCGGCGTCGGCGGCAGCATGAGCCCGATCGTGCGCAGGCCCGGCGCGACGATCTCCGGCAGTTGCTCCCCCGCGGCGCGCAGCAGCACGATCGGCCCGGCCGGGCTTTGCAACAGGCGGGTCTCCTGGTCGCTCGGCGCGCAGTAGCGCCGGATCACGTCGAGGTCGCGCGCCATTAGCGCCAGCGGTTTGCTCTCCCGCCGCTTCGCCGCGCTCAGCCGCGCCACCACATCGGTATTGGTCGCGTCGCAGGCAAGCTGGTAGCCGCCAGCCCCCTTGATCGCGACGATGTGGCCGCGTTGCAGCAGGGTGCTCACCGCATCGCAATCGTCGAGCATCGAAAAGCATTCGAAGGCGACGGCGTGCCCGTCGCAGCGCACCAGCTTCGCCTGCGGGCCGCAGATGTGGCAGGCCATCGTTTCGGCATGAAACCGGCGGTCGCCCGAATCCGCGTACTCGGCGCTGCATGCCGGGCACAGCACGTACCCTTCCATCGTCGTCGCGGCGCGGTCGTGCGGGATCGCCGTGGTGATGCTGAAGCGCGGCCCGCATTGGGCGCAGGTGGTGAACGGGTAGCGGAAGCGACGCTCGTAGGGATCGAAAATCTCGGCGGCGCAAGCAGGGCAGATCGCCGCGTCCGGCGCGATTTCGGTTTTCGCGGCGCCGCCTTCGCCCTTGCCGATGCGAAAGCCGGGCTCAAGGTCGAGCGCGACGTACCGCGTGTCGATCCCTTCGAGGCGGGCGAGGGGCGGCGATTTTTCTTCCAGCCGGTCGATCAGGCGCGCGATCGCGGTTTCGTCGCCGCTGGCGCGGATCAGCACGCCCTCGCCGTCAGTCAGCACTTCGCCGTGAAGCCCGAGCTCGCGCGCCAGCCGCCAGACCGCGGGGCGGAACCCGACGCCTTGGACCCGGCCGCGCACGCGAATCTCCACGGTGATCGACGGCCACAGGGCGACTTCCAGCGCAGCGCTCATGCAATGCCCCACCTTGACGGCCGTGGCCGCCTTTCCTCGGTCGCAACGAAATCGGTACGAACCCCCGGCCGAATGGTTAAGAAAAATGGTTAACGATGAGTTAATTATTAACCGAAGATCGCCGGCGTCAGCGCGCGCCCCGCGCGGCGGCCTGTTGCTTCGCCCCCCGCGCAGCCGTGGTGACCGCGCCGGTCGAGGAAGGCAGAAACACGATCGCCTAAAACGCGATCAGGAGGCGGTGAACCTCCCCCTCGGCAATACCGTTACTCAACCGAGCAGAGCGTCTCGCTCGAACCGGAGGGTATCGTGAAAAAGATCATCATGGCGGTTGCGGGCGTCATCGCGCTTGCGGGCTTCGCCGTTCCCCAGGCGGCGAATGCGGAAGGGTGCTTGCGCGGAGCGATAGCGGGCGGTGTCGTCGGCCATTATGCCGGCCATCACGGCTTGCTCGGCGCCGGCGTCGGCTGCGCCTACGAGCATCACGAGGCCACCAAGCGCGGCCGCGAGGATTACTACCGGCGCGACGATCGCAGGTAGCCCAACCATCGGCGTCTCGCCTCCGCGGCGAGACGCCGTTCTTATCTTGCGGCGGCCCTCAGGTGCGGGCGATGGTGTCGTAAGACTCCACCCGAACTCCGATCGACTGGCGCCGCGAGCGCGCCGGGCGGCTTATTTCTTGTCTTTGTCCTTGACCTCGGCGGGCAGCTCGGCCGGGGTCGAACTGCGGGCGCCGGCATAGGACACCTCGATGCCGAGCAGCTTCACCATCTCGTCGGCGCTCTTGGCGTTGCTGAGATCGGCGTTCGACACCTTGTCCGGCGGATTGAGCGCGATCTTCAGCGGGCCTTTCGGTTTCTGGTAGTCCTCGACGAAGGCGACCAGCGAATCGATGACCTTCTGCGCGTCCTCGCCCTGCCCCATGCGGGCGGCGTCCAGGAAGTTGATCGCCATCGTAATAAGCGCCTTCGGATCGCTGCCCTGCATCGCCGCGGCGATCGGGATCGCCTTGGACAGCAGCGAGTGATCGTCATAGGTGAGCTTCGCGGTCTTCAGCGATGCGTCCGCCATCGCCGCATCCGGCTTGGCGGCGGCGTCGGCGCTGACGCCATCGACTTCCATCGACGTTTCCAGCTTGGCAAGGCCGTTGAGGTTCAGCTCCATGCGCTTTAGCGTAAAGGTCTTGTCGTCGGCATCGAGCTTGTAGTTGACGCCGAAATCGGCGCTCAGCGTATCGATACCCGCCATCTGCTTCAAATCGAAGCCACCGGCGCTCGACCCGGTGGTGACGCCGTCGAACTTCACCTTGGCGAAGAGCGGGGGCTGCTGTTTTTCCAGCGCGTCGAAATCGAGGGCTTCGACCGTAACCGTCTTGATGCTGATCGGCTGCGGTTTGTCGCCCTTGGCCGGGTCGGACGGCGGCGGCGTGACGACCACGTCTTCCAGCACGAAGCCGTCATCCCCCAGGCTCTTGCTGCTTTTGTAGGTCAGCGATCCCGCGGGAAACTGCGGCTTGAGCGTCTTTTCGAAACGGGCAAGGCCATCGGCGAGGGCGGGCCCCGACGTCGATCCAAGCCAAACAACAACGGCCGCGAGGCCGAGAACCCTTAATCTTGCCATGTCGCCCCCGCGTAAAGGAAACCCCTGAGAATGATCGCGCCTTTATAGGCACGCAGCGCGGCCGGGCACAACGGGCGCGGCACGGCTTTACATGCATGCCACGTACCACTGTCTTGCACCGAGCCCGCCGGCGCAGGATGGTCGCCCGACAGTTCAAGGGAGGAACCATGTCCGGGCCGCTCTCGCGGGGGTTCGCGTCATCGACCTGATGGAAGCGGATTGCGCTTGAGGCCAGCGTTTGACCGCGGGGGTCCTTATGGGTGGCGTAGTTATCGACAATCAGATGCAGATCGAGCCGGGGCGCTGTCTCTTGATCCGATCGTCTTGCCCATCCGGCAAGAATCGCATCCCCAACCCGATTTGGGAATCATCTGATGCGGACAGAACGCTAGGCCGCCCGTGCCCTCAATGAGCATGCGCCGCGGCGTTGCGCTTGCGCGTGGCGGCGGCTTTCTTGGCCGAGGCGGATCGCGCCGCGGCCGAACGCGAGGCCGAAGCCTGCCCGCCCGCCTCGCCGCCTTTGTGCGCCGCCGGATGGCCGGTGTGGGCGCCGCGGCCCGAGCCGGATTTCTTGCCGCCGCCGTCGTCTTTGTTGACGGTCGCCCAAGCGCGCCGTTCGGCCTCCTTTTCCGAGACGCCACGCTCTTCGTAGCTCCCGGCGATATGGTCGGCCTTGCGTTCCTGCTTGTCGGTGTATTTGGATTTGTCGCCCCGCGGCATCGCGTTTCACTCCGATGAAAGACAATGACCTGCTTCCTAAACCGCCTCTCGCGGCGGTGGTTCCCAATCACTTGATTGGCGACCCGGCCGCCTCGCTCGGGTCGCGGTCGTCGAGCACCTTGGCGATCAGCCGGTATTTCATCCGGGCATTGGTCATATCGCGGAAGAACGTGACCAGATCGTTCCACGGATCGTTGACCTTGGTCAGCCCCGAGATGAAGGCGACGACGGTGCCGATTTCGGTGCGGCCCCGCATGACGAACCAGCCGCCGACGAAAAGGATGCCCACCGTGCCGAAGTGATAGAAAAGGTTGATGACGAAGTTCATCGAATACTTGCGGCGGTAGATCTGCATGTTGAGGGTGTAGATGTTGCCGACCCCCTGCCGATAGGAGCGCATTTCGCGCTCGAGCACGCCCTCGGCGGTCTCGGCGACGATATGGGCGCTCAACCGGCGCATCACCCGGATGCGCGCCTCGGTCCGCCGGTTGATCGCGTTCTGCACCAGCGGCACGAACGCGCATTGCGGCACGAACAGCGCCAGCGCCACCATCGCCATCCACGGCTGCAGGTAGATCAGGTAGGCGAAGACGCTGATCAGCACGCCGCCGTGCAGCACGGGCTCCGAGACGCTGGTGGCGACGAACAGCCCGACCGGGTCGGCCTCGGAAAGGATGATCGAGATGCCGACGCCCTCTTTCGCGGTGGTGTCGGGCTCGGGATGGCGCAGCGCCGCCGTGAAGGTATCGAGGCGAAGCCGCCGGCTCGTCGCCTCGCCGACCGAGTTGCGGTAGACGTTCCAGGTCAGCTTCGCGAGCCCCTGCACCAACACGGTGACCGCATAGGCGCCGCACAGCCAGATAAGCTCCAAGAAGACCTTCTTGTCGATCGCGTCATTGACGATGCGCCGCTGCAGTTCCAGCGGCGCCAGGTCGAGCAGGAAAATGAACACCGACAGCAGCGCAAGCAGGATCTGCGCGCGTCGGCTGATCGCCCAGATATAGCCGTAGAGGCCCTTGCTCGCGTATTTGCCGCCGGCGACCGGGGCATCGGGGCCGGGAAGTCCCGCCGCCGGCGTCGCGGCGCGGTTCTTCTGTCGGCGGCCGCCGCGCTTGCGTCCGGCGGCGGCGGTCTTCGGGGTAAGGGAGGCGGCCATCCTAG
>Ga0075522_10003213_pt1 | contig 11943 bp, 9 predicted proteins | sample NGEPerA_FD_74796 | JGI IMG/M metagenome (GOLD analysis project Ga0075522, IMG submission 74796) | Arctic peat soil microbial communities from the Barrow Environmental Observatory site, Barrow, Alaska, USA - NGEE PermafrostL2-A | ecosystem: Environmental > Terrestrial > Soil > Wetlands > Peat ... | reverse complement strand
GGCGGGCTGTTTCAGCTTCTCGGCGGTGACTGAAACTTCCACGCCGCGGTCGTCCAAGTTGCGGGTTCTTAGATACTGCACCGCATAGAAAGCTGCGCATGAGCCGAGTGATGCAAGCAGAAACTCAGGCGGAGTCATGCCGCTGTCTGTGCCCCCGTTTTCTGCTGGTTGATCGCAAATGATTGAATGAGACCGGGATTGAATCGCAAATTTAACTTGATCGAGATGAGTAATTTTAACTTCCATTGTCTTTCTGCCTTTCATTAGAAGAAAGTCACAACGGAGGCAATTTGTTACAAAACAGCCGGAATTTATTTTCCGGCCGGGAGCAGCAACATACGCAGGTATTCGCGTGTAAGCATGGCGCGTAGCCGGGGCGCGACGGCGGAGTCGCAGGGGAATTCGAGAGAGCGGCAGCGGTCGATGGCAGCGCGCAAGTCGCGTAGAAATGCTACGCAGACCGGGCATGCCTCGATATGGCTGCGCATCTGATCGCAGGTGACAGGCTCTACTCGTCCATCAAGATATTCAGAGAGATTGGCAAACAAATCACGGCACTCACCGGGGCGCTGCTTGCTTTTGGATCGCGCGCTGCCGGACTTTTTCGCGCGAGTATCGACCTTCCCAGAATCCTCGCCGCTCAGAAGTCTGCTCATCTCCTTACGCACGCTCAGGCGTGCTCGATGAAGACGAATGCGCACTGTGCCTTGTTGCAGGTCGAGAATCTGCGCCACTTGCTCGGTAGTCAATTCCTCAATGTCGTGGAGCACGAGAACAATCCGCAGCGGCGCCGGAATGCGAAGAATCGCCTGATGCAAGAGATGATGTTGCTCGGTATGAAGCAGATTGCCTTCTGGGCCTTCCCCAGCGTCTTTGAGCAACAATCCCAACTCGTCGTCGGTCGGCATCAGTTCATCGAGTGAGAGCATATGCGCAGGAGCACTAACAGGCTTGCGGCGCATCCGCCAACAGCGATTCCGCGTCACGGTGTAAAGCCAGACGGCCAATTCCTGCGGAGTATGCAATTTGGCCAGGTGCCCGACGGAACGGTAGAGCACTTCTTGCATGGTGTCTTCGGCATCTTCAGGGTGTCCGCAGACTTTCATGCTGAACGAATAGACGGTGTTCTGAAGCAGTCCGATCGCCTCTTCAACAGCCGCGGGAGTGTTGAGGCGCAACAGGTCCGTGGCTCGGATCAGTTCAGGTCGCATCGCTTGGGCTCATCGAGTTCAATACAAGTATATTCCCGCGTGCTCATGCGACCGCTGATGTTTTGGCATTGCTAATTCTCGATGCGCATGGTGCTCACAAATCGCATCACGGCAATTCGCGTTGCGCAGAATCTCGTGGCTGCAGTGCGGCCTCAATCATCTCCAGGCAGATGAGCGACACTTGCTTCAACCATTCCCGTTCTTCATCATTTGCGGTCTTCGACTCAGCGATGAGCCAAGCGCGCAGCAAAGCCAAAGCGAGACCCATCTCCGCGCCTGGCCGGCTTTCTTCCAGCAGGAACATCTGGCGGTAGACCTCGTCTTTGATTCGCTCGCCGGACACCAGTCGTGGGTTGACCCGGTGCGTGACAGATTTCGGCGTCGTCATAAGTCTACTTGCACCCGCATCCTGCATCCTTCAATCCGATGGCGCGAAAGATGGACATGGCAGGGCACCAGTTTGTGAATGCAGACTGCAACAAGTTGAGTCCGACGAAGGCTGTCAGCCAGAGCCAGTAGATTGAAACGTAATGAGCGAGGGCAATGGACATTAGCACAACAATACCTGCCGTCAAGCGAAGGGCACGTTCGACCGTCATAGTGAATTTCCTTCTTCAGTTTCGGATGGAGGTGCAGACGCAGCCTGATGCCGCGAATGGACCATGTAGTAAAGAACCGGAATAGTTGGCCAAGAGAGGAAGGTGGACGCAACCGCTCCGGCAATGAGCGATAAAGCGAGGCCCTGAAAAATGGGATCGGTGAGAATCACGCTTGCTCCCACAACGACCGCCGCCGCCGTCAGCAGCATTGGGCGGAATCGCGTTGCCCCGGCATCGATCACCGCTTCGGCCAGCGGGATTCCCTGGCGGATACGAAGTTCGATGAAATCGACAAGAATGATCGAGTTGCGCACAATGATGCCGGCGCCTGCGATGAAACCGATCATCGATGTCGCGGTGAAGAATGCACCCATCATTGCATGAGCAGGCATGATGCCCACCAACGTAAGGGGGATGGGAGCCATGATGATGAGCGGCACAAGGAACGAGCGGAACCAGCCCACCACGAGCACGTAAATGAGTACCAGCACCGCGGCGAACGCAAGGCCCATGTCGCGGAAGACTTCGATGGTGATGTGCCACTCGCCGTCCCACTTCATCGAGTAGTGATCGGTGGATTCAGGCATCGAGGCGTTGTAGCGAGTGAGCGTGTATCCGGCTGGAAGCTTGAGGTTGTCGAGTTCCTTGTTCATCTTCAGAATGGCGTAGACGGGACTCTCAATCGCTCCGGCAACATCGCCCGTTACATACACAACGCGGCGCAGGTTCTTGTGATAGATACTGCGCTCAATGGTTTTGTGTTCGATCGTAACCAGCTCTCGCAACGACACCATAGAGCCGTCCGCGCCAGGCAAATGGATATTATTCAAACCCTGTTCTGAAGAGCGATCGGCGCGGTCAAGCTCAACAATTGCCGGGACGGGTTCACGTGCAGCCTGATCGTGCATCAGTCCCACCTGGGTTCCCGAAACAGCCAGAGCCAGTGCCCGGGTCACGTCGGCGACAGCGATGCCGTGTTGCGTCGCCTTCACTTCATCCACACGGATCTGCAGCCGTGGTTGCGGATCTTCAACGTACCAATCCGTGTCTACCACGCCCGAGGTCTGCTGGAAGATCGACTTGATCTTCTGTGCAACTTCAGTCTGTCCGGCGAGGTCGGGACCATACACCTCCGCAACCAGTGTCTGAATTACCGGCGGACCCGGAGGCACTTCGCTTACTTGAATGCGCGCTCCGTACTGGTTGCCAATAGCATCGAGCAGCGGACGAAGTCGCTTGGCGATGCCGTGGCTCTGTACGCTGCGTTCCTTGGCAGGCAGCAGGTTTACCTGGATATCCGCCTGGTTTGACTGGCCGCGCATGTAGTAGTGGCGTACCAGTCCGTTGAAGTTATACGGGCCGGAAGTCCCGGTGTATGTCTGATAGTTCAGCACGTCGGGTTGCCGCGCCAACTCATTGCCAAGCGCCTGCGCTACCCGCGCCGTCTGCTCCATCGGCGTGCCGTCGGGCATGTTGATCACAACCTGCAGTTCGCTTTTGTTATCGAACGGCAGCATCTTGACGCGCACCAGTCCCAGAGGAACGAGTGCCATCGAGATCACAAGCAGAACGGCGACTCCGATGAAGAATAGCGTCCGATTGAATGGGGAACGAATCAGCGGCGTCATGATCTTCCGATAAAGCCGCGTCCGCCAGTTCTCAGTTTCGGGTTCGAGTATCTTGGCTCCTTCAAGATGCTTGCCCAGCAGACGCAGCGCCGCCCATGGCGATACCACGAATGCAACCATGAGCGAGAAGAGCATTGCGGCCGATGCTCCGACGGGAATTGGCCGCATGTAAGGGCCCATAAGTCCGCGTACAAAAGCCATTGGCAATACTGCGGCAATTACGGCAAAGGTGGCCAGTATGGTTGGGTTGCCCACTTCGGCAACTGCCTCAACCGCAACGATGCTCATAGTGCGGCCGTGATTTTCCGGCAGCCTGAAATGCCGCACCATGTTCTCGACAACCACGATTGCATCGTCAACAAGAATGCCGATAGAGAAAATCAAAGCAAAAAGCGTGACGCGGTTGATGGTATAGCCCAGGAAGTAAAACACTGACATGGTGAGCGCCAGCGTGACAGGAATCGCCAACAACACCACGCCCGATTCGCGCCAACCGAGGAAGAGAGCTACCAGAAGTGTTACCGACAGCGTGGCCAGCAGCAGATGCTCGAGCAATTCGTCCGACTTGGCCTTGGCCGTTTCTCCGTAGTTGCGCGTGACGGCTACGTTCACGTCATTTGGTATGACTACGCCTTGCATTTCATATACGCGCTTGAGCACCGCGTTTGAAATATCAGTGGCGTTGGTTCCTCTGCGCTTGGCCACTGTGATGGTCACCGCTGGATATTGGGCGGCGCCCTGGTGCGCTGCTGCGGTCGCATTCGAGGTTCCGAAGACCACGTAGTCAGCCGGCTCCGCGGGACCATCGACAATTTTGTCTGCCACGTCACGCAAATAAACCGGACGGCCGTGAACTACGCCAACAACTACGGCTTCGAGATCTTCGCGCTGGCTGAACATGTTGCCTGCGTCGACGCGTACTTCCTTATTATTTTCAGAGAAGCTTCCGGCCTGCACGCTTGCATTCGCCGCCTGAAGGTGGCCAACGATTGCCATCGGCGACAGGCCGTAGGCGCTAAGCTTTTCCGTGCTGAGAATGACCCGCATGGTGCGGGGCAAACCGCCGATAATCGACGTCTCGGATACGTCGCCAACCTGCTCGATGTTGTGCTGCATCTCATCGGCGATGGCGCGCAACTGGTATCCATTGTAGTGCTCGCCCCAAAGGGTCATGGCCAGGATCGGCACATCGTCGATAGAGCGGGCCTTTATGAGAGGCTGGGAAACTCCGGGTGGCATCCGATCGAAGTTCGAGTAGAGCTTGCTATAGACCTTGATCAGCGCGTCTTCCTGCGGCGTGCCGACTAGGAAGCGGACAATGACCAGGCTCTGTCCCGGTGCTGAGGTCGAGTACACATATTCGACGCCCGAGATCTGGTGGACAAGGTTCTCGATTGGCAGTGTTACGCGCTCTTCGACCTCGGCGGGTGTGGCACCGGGCATGGCGGTTGTGATGTCCAGCATCGGTACCAGAATCTGCGGCTCTTCTTCGCGAGGAATGATGGCTACCGCGAAAACCCCGAGGGCCAGCGACGCGGCGATGAAGAGCGGCGTCAGCTTGGAGTTGAGAAATGTTTGTGCCAGGCGTCCGGCAATTCCAAGATCTTGCTTCATGGCCGAACCCCTTCACCGAATTCAACGTGCTTGCCGGCGAGATCGCGGTCAGAAGGGGCGTCCACAAGCTTTTCGCCCGTAGAGATGCCGGAGAGAACTTCAACGAGGCCGCCCTGCGCTGCTCCCAATGTCAGATAGCGCAATTGAGAAACTCCCTGGCTGTCGAGAACGAAGGCACATGAGAGCGAGCCGCGCGCGATGACGGCAGATCGAGGAATGAGGATTGCCTCCTTGGTTCCATTGGCAAACATCGCAGTCCCATACATCCCGGCGCGTATCTGCGACGAGGAAGGCAGATCGATCTTGACGAGAAAGCTGTGACTGGTTGGATCAGCGGCTGGAACGATCTCGGCGACGGTGCCGCCCAGGTTCGAGGAAGATGCGCTGTCGATGGTCACCGGCACCTTCATCCCCTTGTGAATGGCGCCAATTGCCGATTCATCCACGGAGGCGTTGAGTTGTAACGGCCCAGCCTGATCGATCTTCAGCAAGGGCACGCCCGGTGCGGCCATGGTTCCGGGATCGGCCATCCGCGAAGTGACCGTGCCAGCAAATGGAGCAACCAGGCGCGTATAACTCGCCATGGTGCGCGTCCCGTTCTCCTGGGCTCGCGCCGCATCGGTCTGTGCGCGTACCGCTTCAAGATTGGCTGCGGCGGCTTCAGCGCGTCGTGAAACTTCGTCCAACTCCTGCGGGCTTACGCTCTTCTGCGCATCGAGCTGCTTGTACCGGGCCAGCGTGCTTGCCGCCAGTGCTGCGTTTGTCTGTGCAGCAGCCTGAGCACTTTGCGCCGCCTTGACGCCTGCCTGCGCCTGCTCCACCGAAGAGCGAAGCGCTGTGTCGTCGAGAACGACGAGGGTTTGTCCGGCACGAACGCTGTCTCCTTCGCGAACCAGCACCTGCTGGATGCGGCCCATGACTTGTGCTGAAACCATAGCGGACTCTCTGGCTTGAACTGTGCCGGTGGACCCAAGGTTGAGCGGCACTTGTCGTTCAACGCTTTCGACGATGTGCGCCTGAACTGTTTGCGGAGTGGATGACACTGCTGGAGAGTCACCGCCATGGCAACCGGCAATCAGCACTGCGGAAGATGAAAGTAAACTCAGCCAAAAAATATTCTTCATTGCAATTCCTCCGCGGCATCGGGTGTGAGTGTCCCGGTTGCGTATAAAAGTTCGCTGTAAGCCATGGCATTGCCATATACGGCGCGCCAGTAATTGGATTGACTCTCCCGCTCAGAGTCTTCGGCTCGAAGTAGGTCAGTGATGGTGGCAAGGCCGGCGCTGTAGCGATTCTTGAGGATGCGAAGACTCTCATCGGATTGGCTCACGGCAGCACGAGCCGTTTCAAGCGAGAGCTCCGCGGTAGCGCGGTGAATGTGTGCCTGGCTTACCTGAAGCCGCAAATGCTGTTGCGTAGCTTCCATCTGCGCGTTCACCTTTTGCTTGGCGGCGCGCTCGCGAGCCAGTTGGGCGCGTTTGCCGAATGGCAGAATGTCGACGTTGATCTGCACGCCGGCCACCCAGTTGTTTCCACCAGAGCCGGATAACGAAGTGCGGTCTTCTTCCCAGTTGCCGTAGGCACTCACGCGTGGGCCAAAGTCGGATTTTGCCGCACTCAGCGCCGATGCCTGGGCAGATTGCACCTGCCCCAGCGCCGTGAGATCCGGGCGAGTCTTGACGGCGGTGCTGATCTCGTCTTCCAGCGCCCCTTGGGGAAAAGAGTGCGGCTCAATTGGCTTGAGCTCGCTTTCCTTCAACTCCGGTGCTCCCATCGCTTCGCGCAACGAAGCCCACGCAAGCTCAAGCTCGCCCTGGGCCGCAATCAACTCCTGTTTGCGCGCGGCTACGTTTACCTGCGCCGACATCCGATCGGATTCCACGGACAGACCGGCCTTCACATGGTCGTCGACAGAACTGAACAGTGCGGCCGCTGTTTCCTGTTCATGCTGGGCGACATCGATTGCTCGCTGCGCATAGAGGACTTGCTGATAGGCGCCAACCACACGAAACACGATCTGCTGATCGACAGCTTTCGCAGACGAAGCAGCGCTTTGCTTGAACAAGTCCGCGCGGTGAATTTCCTTCTGCTTCTTAAACGAATCGAATGCGATCCATTGGCCGGAAAATCGCGTAGAAAAGTTTCCGATTGGCTGTGGGCGGTTCAGGGCGTTCAACGCAAAATCGGCCTGCGAGAATTGCCTCTGCCGAAGCCGGGTGCCGAATGCGTATACGGGGTCATTGCCGCGCGAAATGTCTTCAGTAAAGCTCAGTTGAGGCAGCAAAGCGGTCCGCGCCATACTTGCTGCCGAGCCGGCTTCGAGATTGTCGGCTTGTGCAATTAACGCATCGGGACTCTGTTTCAACGCCTGATTGATTGCTTGTCGAAGGGTCAGTGGTTCCTGTGCCCCGGCAGCCATCCCCAAGATTGTCAACGGGAGTAAGAGGCTAATAATTCGATTTAAGCGAGAGCTCATTAGATGGAATGTCCTTGGCTGGATCGTTCAATTGAATAAAGCCACGGGACAGCGAATCTGTTACAGGAATGGATGAAATAATTCTGCAAATGATCGTAGCCGTGCCGCTGCTACGGCAAGACCTCACGATGTGGCCGGCATGTGGTGGGAATTGTTGCAGGTAAGAGTATAGATACAGCCCTACTTAGATCTGGAGACTACCGGAACCATGGTGTGACTGCTTTGCTCCATTGCGAGCGGAAGCGTAATCGCGATCCGGGCGCCGCCCTCTTTGCGATTTGAAGCTGCAACGGTGCCATCATGGGCGCGGGCAACTGCATCGACGAACGCCAGTCCTAATCCGTGCCCGTCCGATGTTTTTCCCTTCACCCGTCCCTCAAATACGTGCAGCAGAACTTCAGGATCAAAGCCGGGACCATCATCTTCCAGGGTCAGGATGGCCGAACTCCCCTCGCTATGCAATTCAATCGTGAGATTACGATTCGCCGGGAGATGTTTGAGCTCGTTATCGAGCAGATTGGCGATCATGCGGTGAAGAAGCGCCGAATCGACCAGTATGCTCACCGGACCGCGGCTCTGCAGTCGGACCCGAAGTCCGTTTTCCGACATGGAAGGCTCGTAAAGATCGATCATCACTCGCAGCAAGTCGTCCAATTCCACCACGCTGCGCGTGAGCCTGAGCGCATCTGCTTTAGCCTCGGCAACGTCGAGCGATTTGTTGAGAAAATCGGTGAGCCGATCCAGCTCGTCGATCGCCGAGACGACTGGTTCAGCTTGCTCGTTTTCAGTAATCGTCGAAAGCGACATCTCAAGTTTGCCGCGAATTGCGGTCAAAGGACTGCGTAGATCGTGGGCCAGTGAGTCGGTGATGGTGTGCAACTGGTGCATGGAACTCTCAATCCGGTCGAGCATTCTATTGAGAGTGAGGGCTAGGTGACTCACTTCGTCGTTCCGTCTGGTGGTAGGCACTCTGGCGTCAAGATCTGAATGTCCAATCTGTGACGCAGCTTCTGTAATTCGCCGTACATGGCTCAACATGCGGTGAGTAGTAAGAAACACGATCCCGAAGCCGAGCAGTACGATCAATAGCCAAAGCACGAGGAAGCGAAGTCGAAGGCTCCACAGCACGCGCTGTTCATCGCGCTCTGAGAGGCCAAGATAAATCTGGCTTCCATCGTCCATGCGGATAGACGCCACGCGGAACGGGACCGCGAATCCAGGTACAGTAATGTCTGTGGGGCGGTCCTCGGGAATATTTTTAGCGCGAATCGCCTGCAGGTGAGCTTCGCCATTGCCGGCCCCAACCCACAGCTTCAGTGAGCCATCGCCACCGGACTGAAGGAAGAAAACAGTATCGTCAGAGCCATTCGCAGTGGCCGGCTTGTCAGGAACCTCTCGCTCCGCTAGTTCCGCAACCTCGCCCACGACGGCGTCATAGAGAGCATTCTTTGGCGTTCTCTCGGCCACGTCGCCGAGCACTTCGACCTCACCGGAAAGCCACGCATCGCTGCGTCGTTGAATGTCAGATGCAACAAAGCCGTGAAGGAATGCGAATACCACCATGGTTCCGAAGGCAAAGGCAAGCGTGGCCCAGAGAGAGATGCGCCAGGCGGCGCTGCGCATGGCAGGCTTACCGGTCTTTGAGGACATAGCCGACCCCTCGCATGGTTCGAATCAACGGCTGTTGCCCTGCGCCATCGACTTTGCCGCGCAATCGGTAAATGTGTACGTCCACAACATTCGTGTCGGGTTGAATGCACATGCCCCACACCTTGTCCAGGATCATGGAACGTGTGACAACACGACCGGCATTCCTGCACAGGTATTCAAGCAGCACAAATTCCTGCTGGGTCAACTGAAGCACCTGGCCGCCCCGCGTGGCTTCTCGCCTGAGCAGATCCAATTCGAGATCCTGAACGCGGAGTCGCGTCGCGTCGTTGCCGGCAGGGCTGTTGCGCTTGAGCAGATTGCGCAGGCGAGCCAGAAGCTCTGCAAGTGCGAACGGCTTGGTCAGGTAATCGTCCCCACCCTGCTCCAAACCACGCACGCGATCGTCCACTGAACGACGCGCAGACAGAATTAAAACGGGTGCTTTAACACCCAATTGGCGCAGCTTTAGAATCAGCGTGATCCCATCCTGATCGGGCAATCCAAGGTCGACAATAAGGATATCGAAGTCCCCTTCAACGGCTAGGCGCTCAGCCGTTTTGCCATCGGGCGCAGCCTGCACCTGGTATCCCATCTCCTCAAGTGAAGACTTAAGGAAGTTGCGAATGTCGATTTCGTCTTCAACTAGCAGAAGGCGCATGACAGGATATTAGTCCATTTAAGCCGTCCTTTTCGAGTTGAGTGCGGGAAATTGGCTATCGGGCCGCAAGCGTTGACTCGACAGCAAGATGAACATCAGTTCATCTTGCCGTCGAGTCCCAGTCATGTTGCGCGACTATCTTGTAATATAAGTCCGTACCCACCCACAAAAGTAGATCTGTATCTGCGGATGGAAAACCATGCGCAACGACCGGTGGTTGGTCACGGCCCTTGCAAGTTGCGCATTCGCCAGGGACTGCACCGAAAGGCATGCTGAGATGAAGGAAACTTCATTGGAAATGTGGCAGAATTACTGCTTTCCATTCGTCGACTGAACCCGTCTCACCACTGATCTGCAACATGCAGGCTTTGAGCGTTTTGCAGTTGTTTTTCTTACGCAGGCAAATCACCATTCACTTTTCAGATTGAGGGGCAAAGTGCATTCGGCGCAAGTTATGGATCAGTTGGACACGAGTCATTTGCAGAAGCGTTCAGCACTTCACTTCCACTTTCGGTCGCCCTGGATCCGAATTTCGAAAATGCAATTCGCCACGTACTCGATAACCCAGGCAACTTGATTCGGCCCAAGCTGGTCTTTCAAATGGCAACAGCCTACGGCATGAATCCAGTTTCTGCTCAGGAACTCGCGGTTGCGCTCGAGTACTTCCACACGGCCTCGCTCCTGTTTGACGATCTGCCGTGCATGGATAATGCACTGGAACGCAGGGGTGTCCCCTGCACTCATCTCGCGTATAGCGAAGAAGGCGCAATCCTGACGGCGCTGGCTTTGATCAACCGCGCCTACGCCCTGACCTGGCGGGCGATCGCGGGTTGTCCGAGAGCGAATCAAGCACGGGCAATGACATTTATTGAGAGTTGTCTGGGCGTGCAGGGTCTGCTTAACGGGCAGAGCCTGGACCTCCATTACTCAACCATGCCCCGCACGCTTGAAACTACCGAGCGAATAGCGCAGGGCAAGACCGTATCGCTGATCCGCCTCACTCTTACATTGCCGGCAATGCTTGGTGGCGCCTCTGCCAGTGAGTTGAGGCAAATTGAGCGCATTGCTGTCTTCTGGGGACTTGGCTACCAGATTCTGGACGACTTGAAAGACGTGCTTCAAAGCGCCGCTGAAACTGGAAAGACGTCGGCACGCGATATTGCGCAGGATCGCCCCAACATAGCGGCGGTTATTGGAATTCGCGGCGCAGTTGTGCGCCTCACGCGATTGATCGACCTGGGCGATAAGGTGCTTCTCCGTATCCTCGAATCGCGCCCTGAGCTCGAATTTCTAAATGAACTACGCGGCGAATTGCAGGCCGAACTTGGCCGGGTCACGCGGAGGTCGTACGCGCTCGCCGAGAGAGGTAGCGCGTGATTTTTCTGAAGCTGATCTTTACCAACCTGCGGCGTCACCGGATTCGCTCGTTGATCAGCGTGGCTGGAATTGCCTTCAGCGTAGCTGCCATGCTGACCGTTGTGACCATCCTCGAAGGCGCGGTTGGCATGTTTTCCAGCATTCTCTCCAGCGACAGCGAAATGATCGTCTTTGAACGGGATGTCTCCGATCTGTTCTTCAGCAACGTTCCTTCAGAAGCCGCAGCGCAAATTTCGGCGTGGCCAATCGTCGCCCACGCTAATCCGGTTTTGTTCGGAATTGTTTCCAGCGAAGGTCACCCGATCATCACTTGTTTTGGCGTGACTGCAACCGACGCGCGGATCCAAAAGGCTGATTGGATTGCAGGCGACCGCAGCAGTTTTGCGCAGCATGCCGATGATGTTGTGCTGGGCGCGCGGGCGGCGGAATTTCTGTCGGCCGCTGTAGGGAGCAAGGTTCAAATCGGCCATGCGGTCTTTCACGTTGTCGGCATTTTAAAAACTGCCAACGGGTTTGAAGACGGTGGAGTATTCATGCCGCTCGACTCTGCGCAGGCCTTCTTTCACAAGCAGGGCACTTCGTCGGTAATTACCGTGAAAATGCGTAATAAAGATGACGTTTCAGCTTTCAAGAACACGATCAGGCAAAAGTTTCCGAATCTTATTGCGCTGGAGAACGCGGAGTTTTCGCGGTCGTACTCACAGTTCAGAATTTTGAAAGCGACGGCGTG
>Ga0075522_10003212_pt1 | contig 11943 bp, 8 predicted proteins | sample NGEPerA_FD_74796 | JGI IMG/M metagenome (GOLD analysis project Ga0075522, IMG submission 74796) | Arctic peat soil microbial communities from the Barrow Environmental Observatory site, Barrow, Alaska, USA - NGEE PermafrostL2-A | ecosystem: Environmental > Terrestrial > Soil > Wetlands > Peat ... | reverse complement strand
GCGAAGTTCAGCACCACCGGTGCCAGCAAGTGCGCCGTCTGCCCGCGGTACTGCAACTGCAGCGCACTGACCTTGATGTCGCTGTGTGCACCGTCCAGCGTGGCAGTGCTGGTCAATTGGGTCTGCGTGCTGACGTCGCCCTCGCTGCCGGCGTTGACGCGCAGCACCAGGGCATTGAGCAGACCCTGCAGCTGCGCCTGCGCATGCGCCGGCACGCCGCGAATCAGTCCCTGGGTCGCCAGTTGCAGCGCCAGCGCCGGCTGGGTAGTGAGAGCATCAATATCGCCCGACAGACTCAGGGTCTGCAGCTGCTGCGCCGGCACGCCCGCGTCTTTGGCAGCGATGCGCACCTTGGCGCGTCCGCCGGGCACCGTGTCATCGAAATCCGCATGCGCATCGACACTACCCTGTAACTCCTGGCCGAGCAGATGATCCAGATCCTGCAGATGATCCATTCCCAGATCCAGGTGCCCGGTGGGCGCGCGCGCATCGGCGGCCACACGCAGGTCGGCTTGCGCATGGACGCTCTTCCACACCGCGCGCTCTATCTTGGCCACCAGTGCACCGTCCGCAGCTGCCAGTACATTCGCGTCGAGTTCCAGCGGCGCGTCGTCGAACGATCCGCCGAGCTGCAGTGTGCCGCTGGGCCGCTGCGGCACATCGCGCGCGCGCAGCTTCAATCGCAGCGCACCGCTCTTCGAGCCGTTGACGGCGAGCTGGCCATTGAGGTCGGCGGTGACGCTCAAGCGCGGCGACCGGCCTTGAATCTGCCCCTGGGCCTCGGCGTTGCCGCCCAGCCGCGGCGACAGCACGGCCAGCTCGGGCAGCCCCAGCTTCCAGTCCAGGTCCATCACGCCGCTGTCGTAGCCGCCGTGTGCGGCCAGGTGGGCGTGTGCTGCATCCAGCTGCGAGTGCTCGAGCCGGACGCCGCGCTGGTCGAAACTGAGCACCGCGGCGAGAGTACTCCTGGGAGCAAGCAGGGCGGACAGGGCGGAGTGTCCGCCGCTTATGTCGAGCACACTGGATAGCTCCAGCTTCCAGGCCGCGGCGTGACTGCGCAGCTGCGCCTGCACGCGGCCGCGCCCTTCCAGATCCAGCAACGCGATCGCGGCCAGCGGTTTGATATCGTTGAGGCTCGCGCTCAGGTTGCCGCTGCCGTCGGCCGCGCCGCCACTCCAGTGGCCGCTCGCGTTCAGCAGCCGATGCGCGAGCGTGAAGTCCAGCGGGCGTGTGGCTTGATCGAGCCGCATGGCGGCATGCACCGTCAGCGGCGAATCCGCGAGCAGCCCCGCCACGCGGCCGGGCAGCACAAGGCCGCCAACGCTGCCGTCCAGCGTCAAAGCACCCGCCTGCCCTCGCAGCTGCGCCGTAACTGCTTTGAGTTGCAGCGATGGCAGCTCCAGCCCGACTGCATTGAGCTGCGCCGTGGTGACTGGCGCCGTGATCGGACCGTCCCACTGACCCGTGAGGTGCAGGCTTTGCCACGACAGGCCAGCCCGCGGTGTCATGGCGCTCGCATCGAGTGCCACCTGCATCGATGCTGCACCGGTAACCATGTCTACTGTGCCGCGCGCGCTGGCCGTCAGGCCGCCCGCCCGCGCCGCCAGCGTCGTGGCCACGGCGTGCGGCCGGCCGGCAAGCTGCAGGTGAATCGACAGGGCGCCGATCTCGGGCAGTTGCGCGAGGTGTGCCAGCGGGCCGTTCGCGTTCTCTTCCAGATCCAGCTGCGCCTGCAGACCGTCGTCGTCCAACTTTGCCGACGCGCGATACACCGAGGGTACCTCGTCGAGCCGATGCGCCAGCAACTGCAGCGATAAGTGCTTCAGCGAGAACCACGATCCGCTGCCCGTAATCTGCAGCGCCACCGGGTCGCCAGTCAGCGGCGCGCCCAGCTGCAGCCGGTCGACCGCGAGCCGATCCAGTTCAGTTCTCGGCCAGCTGAACGGGCGGCTGGGCGTGCGGCTGCGCTCGTATGCCGGAGCGCGCGCCATGTCGACCAGCGACGCCTGAAGTGACTGCACCTGCACGCGTCGCCGCAGCAGTTGCATCGGCGACCACTGCAGCTGCACATTATCGATCGCCAGCCACAGCCCCTGCGGATCGCGCAACTCCAGGCGTCGTAGCGTGAGTTGTTGCGGGAAACTGCCGCCCAGACCCGATAGCAGCACGTGCCCGTTGCTCAACCGCGCGGTACTGCGCTCGATCCAGTCGCGTCCAAGAGCGCTGTTTCCAGCCCAGTACAGCAGTCCTGCCAGCAGCACTGGCAGCGCGATCAGCCCCGCCGCAATCCCAAGCAGCACTCGGTAACGACGCCGCATCAGAACACCTGGCCCAGGCCGACATAGACCTCGACGAACGGAATGCCGCCCGGCGGGTGGCTGGTCGGGAAACCCACGTCCAGCCGGATCGGTCCGATCGGGGTGTAGTAGCGAAGCCCGGTGCCAAACCCCACGCTCAATGTGCCCTGGAACGGCCGCGTCGTGGCCGTGACCTCACCGGCATCGAGGAACACCACCGTGCCGAAATGCTCGCCGAAGCGCTGCCGGAACTCACCCCCGACCGCCTCGACGGCCGTTCCGCCGATAGGATTGCTATCGACAAACTGCGGTCCGACCGCCTGATAGGGGAAACCGCGCACGGTCAGGCTGCCGCCGCCGTAGAAGCGCTGATCCGGCGGCAGGCTGAATTCGCCCGCGCCGGTCGCGAGGCCACCCAGGGCGCGCAGAGCAATGACGCTACGCCCAGGCTTCGTCCAGCCGAGCTTTTCGAGATCAAAGTAGGTCGATGCCGTGGCCTGAATGACCACAAAGGTCGCGTTGCCGGTTGCCCCCGAGGCGCCGGGCGAAACGGTCGCGCGGCCATTGCTGAGTGATTGAGTCGCGCTGCCGGCGCCGCGCCCGCCCAGTGATTCGGTCGGTGTGACGGTCAGCGTCGCACGCACTCCGCGCAGCGGATCCAGCAGCGGATTGCTCAGGCCGGTGCTGTCGTATTTGGCACTGATCGGTACCAGGAACAAGGTGTAATTGCGTGGCACTTTTTCGCAGGCGATGGCCAGCGCAGCGGCCGAGGACGGCGCCGGCGGCAGGCACGCCTCGCCCTCCTGCAGTATATGTTCCTGCTCGAGATTCACGCCCACGCTCACGGTCCAGACCGGGGATATTTTGCGATTCAGGGATACGCCACCGGTGGCGGCGGTCTGCTCATAGGCGATCAGGTCCTGCTTCAAGGCTGCCAGAGTGAACTGCAGCGATTGGTCGCGACGCAGGAAATCGGGCTTGATCAACTGCGTGGCCAGATCGTAGCCCAGTCCGGTGGTCGCATTGCCGCCCAGGTTGATTGCGCTGGCGGTCACATTGAGCTGCTCGGCATTGCCGAACACATTGCGATCCGACCAGGTAGTGCCGAAACTGCCGCCCAGATCACTGGAATAGGCCGCATTGACCGTGACCGCATGGCGCGGCCGTTCCTGCAGCTCGAAAGTCACCGGCAGCTGCCCGCGCGCATCTACCTCGGTGGCGGTATGCACGGTGACACCCGAGAACACGCCCAGAGACAACAGATCCGTGCGCGCGGCTTCGATGCGGCTGGTGCGGTATTGCTCTCCCGCCCGCAGCAGCAGCCGCTTTCGTATGAACTGCTCGTGCATGCGTTTCAAGCCGGTGAATCGAATCTCGCCGATGTCCAGTATTGGCCCGGCATCCGCCTTGAACGCGACATCGAGCACCGGATCCGTCTGATCTTCGTAGGCGACCGGTTCATCGACTTTGGCGAGCGCATGGCCTTCTTCCTGCAGCGTGGTGAGCAGACGTTCGCGCGCCGCGAGCACATCGGCGGCTATGGCGGGGTCGCCCGCATCCAGCTTCATGGCCGCGCGGGCACTGGCGCTGACCTCACCGTCGATCGTGACGCGCCGCAGATGGTAGAGCGGGCCCAGTTCGATGGCGATGTCGACTCTGGCCGGATGATCCTTGGGCAATGCGGCGATCAGATCGGGCAGCCCGGGATCATCGAACGCCTGGCCGTTGATCGTGATCTTGAGACTCCTGCGGTAGAAACCGAAGCTATCGAGCACCGTAGCCAGTCTTTCGAGATCCTGCTGCGCCCGTCCAATCAGTGCGAATGGACCCACGGGAGAGCTGGTGCGCAGGGACTCCAGCTGCGCGCTCGCGCGCAGCGTGCTATCGAGTTCCTTGATGCCGGTTCCCTGGATGCTGAGTGTGTAGGGTTGCGGATCGGCGGCCTGCGCGCTGCCGGCGCAGCACACGAGCGCAGCCAGCAGCTGCAGTCCCGGCCGCATCGGCCGGCGCCGACGGCGCTGCGAGTTCAAGTGCTCTTCTCTCCTGCTTCAGCCAACCGCGCTGCACGCTAGTATGCCCGCAGCGATCCGCTGCCGGACGGGCAAATGTCCGCTATGACACTCGGATTCCTCCTATCGTTCCATGGTGGGCGACAGCCTGTCGGACAGCGATGACAAGCACCCATTGCGCATAGGATCCGGGCCAAGAATTGTAAAGCCGGCGCGCACATCGCCGCGATCTCCGGGACAATAGCGGCATGCAATCCACCACCGGCGCCAACGATGCTGCCAGCGACACCGCAAACCATTCGGCACCCATGGCGGTGCTGCTGGTCGACGACGATCGCGAACTCTGTCACATGCTGGGGGAATACCTGACGCCGGAAGGTTTCAAAGTCACCACCGTGCACGACGGCGATGAGGCGCTGTATGCACTCGGCCGCCACCACTTCGATCTGATCGTGCTCGATGTCATGTTGCCGCGGCTCGGTGGCCTGGACGTGCTGCGCATGCTGCGCCAGAAAAATACCACGCCGGTGCTGATGCTGACGGCGCGCGGTGAGGACATCGATCGCGTCGTGGGCCTGGAACTCGGCGCCGACGACTATCTGGCAAAGCCTTTCAATCCGCGTGAGCTGGTGGCTCGCATGCGCGCGATTCTGCGCCGCAGCCTGCTGCTCGAGCCCCAGTCCGGGCGGCGCGAACGCCTTGATGCCGGTCCGCTGAGCCTGCATTTTTCCAGCCGTACGGCCAGCGCCCGCGGCCGTACCGTGAACCTGACCGGCGCCGAATTCCGGGTACTCGAGGTGCTGATGCACCAGGTCGGGGTCGTGGTCTCGCGCGAGCAGCTCACACGCCAGGTGCTCAGCCGCCGGCTCACGCCCTACGACCGCAGCATCGATACGCACATCAGCAACATTCGCCGCAAGCTCGCCGCCGTGGCCGATGAAGTGTCGATCCTCAACGTGCGGCGCACCGGTTATGTGCTGACGCTGGCCGACGCCTGAACCGGCCATGCGCAATCTCTACCTGCGGATCTTCGTCAGCTTCTGGACCGCTATGGTGCTGGTGTTGACCTTCACGGTAATGGCAACGCTGTGGCTGGCCGACGAGCGGGTCGAGCGCGAGCAGGGTCGCCAGGACCAGCTGGCGCGCGAGGCTTCGACCGTCCTGGCCGCGAGCGGCATTCCCGGCCTGCATGACTGGCTCACGCGCGAGTCCGCGCACGCCGCCCCCGACCGTCTGTTCGTGCTCGATCACCAGGGCGCGGATCTACTGGGGCGCCACGTTCCGGATTTCCTGCGCGCACGCTTTGGTCGCGCCTTCATGGCAGGAAGAGCCCCTGAGCCGCCGTCGGATACGCGCGATGTGCGCTGGCTGTCGCAACTGGTTACGCCCAACAATGAAACCTACGCACTGTCGCTACTGCGGACGCGGCGAGGTCCGTTCGGTGTCATGAATTCCACCGAAACGCCGATCGTCGCCGTGGTCATCACCTTGCTGGTCAGCACGGTGGTGTGCTTCCTGCTGGCACGCTATCTCTCCGATCCCATACGCCATCTGCGCGCCGCCACCCGCTCTATCGCCGACGGCGATCTGGGCGTACGCGTATCGAGCCTCATGGGCACGCGACGCGATGAGCTGGCAATGCTGGCGTTGGACTTCGATGTCATGGCCGAACGCCTGCGCGCACTGCTGCAATCCCAGCGCGAGCTGCTGCGCGATGTCTCGCACGAACTGCGCTCACCGCTGGCCCGGCTGCAGATCGCACTCGGGCTGGCGCGCCGGCCCAAAGCCAATCTCGAGCAGGAATTCGACCGCATCGAGCGCGAGACCGGACGCCTGGATGAACTCATCGGCGAGATTCTGAGCCTCTCGCGCCTGGACGATCCTGCGCGAACCGTGATCACCGAGCCGGTCAACCTCGGGGAACTGCTTGAGACCCTGCTCGAGAATGCGCGCCTCGAGGCCGATGCGCGTTCCATCAGGCTGAAGCTCGAGCCGTCTCCGGCGTTGATCGTCGATGGCGATCGCGAGCTGATCGATCGCGCCATCGAAAACGTGCTGCGCAACGCCGTGCGCTTCTCTCCGGATGGTGCCGTGGTCGAACTGGCGGTGGAGCAGCGCTCGCAGCAAGCCGTGGTGCGCATCCGCGATCAGGGCCCCGGCGTGCCGCTGGAATCGCTGGAGCGGATTTTCGAGCCGTTCTTCTGCGTCGCCAAGGCGCGCGATCGCGACTCGAGTGGCTATGGTATCGGTCTGGCCATCACCGCGCGCGTCGCCGCATTGCACGGCGGCAGCGTGCGTGCGCGCAACGATGCGCGCGGCGGCCTGAGCGTGGAGATCTGCCTGCCGCTCAGGACAGCGCTCGGGTGAGATCCGCGCGCAGATCCTCGACCGCCTCGATGCCGACCGACAGGCGGCAAAGCGTATCGGTGATCCCCAGGGCCGCGCGTGCCTCGGCCGGCACGCTGGCATGGGTCATGATGGCCGGATGCTCGATCAGGCTCTCCACCCCGCCAAGCGACTCAGCCAGCGTGAACACCTCGCAGCGCTCCAGGAAACGCCGTGCATCCTCGATGCCGCCGTCGAGTTCGATTGAGATCATGCCGCCGAAGGCGCTGTGTCCGCGCGGGTCGCGCATCTGCTGGCGTGCGAGTGCGTGCTGCGGGTGCGAGCTCAGCCCCGGGTAGTGCACGCGCCTCACCTTCGGATGGCGCTCGAGGAACGATGCCAGCTCGAGCGCGTTTTCGCAGTGCCGCTGCATGCGCAGCGCCAGGGTCTTGACCCCGCGCAATGCCAGGAAGGCGTCGAACGGCCCGGCGATTGCGCCCACGGAGTTTTGCAGGAACTCCAGGCGCTCGGCGAGCTCGCCGCGCTCACCGACGATGAGCACACCGTTGACGACGTCGGAATGACCGTTGAGATACTTGGTGCCCGAATGCATCACCAGATCGAAGCCCAGCTTGAGCGGGCGTTGCAGATAGGGCGTGGCAAAAGTGTTATCGGCCGCGGCGATCACCCCGTGACGGCGCGCCAGCGCCGCGAGGCCGGCCAGATCCGCCAGTTTCAGCATCGGATTGCTGGGCGTCTCGACCCAGATAAGCCGGGTTTCGGCGCGCATTGCCGCTTCCACCGCGCCCACATCGCGCATGTCCACGAACGTGAAACTCAGGCCGGCGGACAGCGCGCGTACGCGGGTGAAGAGGCGGCGGCTGCCGCCATACATGTCGTCCGAAGCCACCACGTGATCGCCCGGCGCCAGTAATTCCAGCAAGGTCGCCGTGGCTGCCAGGCCCGAAGCGAAGGCGAAGCCGCGCCGTCCGTCCTCGAGATCGGCCACGCAGCGCTCGTAAGCGAAGCGCGTCGGATTCTGCGAACGCGAATATTCGAATCCCTGGTGCACGCCCGGGCTGCTCTGCACGTAGGTCGAGGTGGCGTAGATCGGCGGCATGACCGCGCCGGTGCTGGGATCAGGACGCTGACCGGCATGGATCACTCGCGTGGCAAATCCGGAACGTGATTCCGCGTCGCCAGGCGCCGGCCCGCTTGTCTTGTCGCTCATGGGTTCATTCTACCCAAGCTGCTTGCGCAGGTAATTAAGTAGATCGATGCGGGTGATCAGACCGACGAAGTGACCCTGCTCGGCGACGATGGCCACATGATCGCGCTGGAAGATCGGCAGCAGATCGCCGATCGGCGCGTTCGGCGCGATGGTTTCCAGAGTGCGCACCATGGCCGTGCTGACCGGGTCCTGAAAGCGCGCCGGATCGGTATGCAGGTGCAGCACCAGGTCCGATTCATCGACGATACCGACCACGCGCTCGCCGTCCATGACCGGAATCTGCGACACATCGAATAATTTCATGCGCCTGTACGCCAGCATGAGGCTGTCGTTGGGCGAGAGCGTCACGGCGCCGCCCTCCTGGTAGCGCCGCACGATCAGGTCGACCAGGTTTCCCTGGCGTGCCCGTTCAAGCAGACCCTGATCAAACAACCAATTGTCGTTGTAGAGCTTGTTGAGGTATTTGTTGCCGCTGTCGCACACCAGGGTAACGACCCGCTTGGGATGCTGCTGCTCGCGGCAATAGCGCAGCGCGGCGGCGATCAGCGTGCCGGAACTGGAGCCGCCCAGTATGCCTTCGCGCGCCAGCACTTCGCGCGCGGTGGCGAAGCTCTCGCTGTCGGAGATTTCATAGGCGCCACGTACCCGGGACAGATCACATATCGGCGGCACGAAATCCTCGCCGATTCCTTCCACCAGCCACGAGCCGGCCGGCTTCTGGATCTTTCCGGTCTTCACCACGTCCACGAGTATCGAGCCCTTCGGATCGGCAAGGATCATCTCGACATGCGGCGCCACGCGCTCGAAATAGCGCGACAGCCCGGTCAGGGTACCGCCGCTGCCCACGCCCACGACCACCGCATCGAGCATGTGCCCGGTCTGGGCCCAGATCTCCGGTCCGGTGGTCGCCTCATGCGCGCGCGCATTGGCGGGATTGGCGAATTGATTGACGTAAAAACTGTTCGGCGTTTCCCGTGCCAGCCGCGCGGCCAGCTCCTGGTAATGCTCCGGATGTCCCTTGGCGACATCGCTGCGAGTCAGCTGGATGCGCGCGCCCAAAGCGCGCAGGTGCAGTATTTTCTCCTGCGACATCTTGTCCGGAATCACCAGCAGCAGCCCGTATCCCTTGTGCGCCGCGACCAGAGCCAGTCCCAGACCGGTATTGCCTGCCGTGGCTTCGATGATGGTAAATCGCGGATCGTTGCCGGGCCGCAGCTGCCCGTCGCGCTCGGCCGCCTCAATCATCGACAGGCCGATGCGATCCTTGATGGAGCCGGTCGGGTTCTGGTTTTCGAGTTTGACAAACAGCCGGCAAATGCCGGTATCCAGCCGCGACAGTTCCAGCAGCGGCGTATTGCCGATGGTGTCGAGCACGCTGCTCTCGCCCGTCATGCCTGGCGGGCCCCGTTCAATGCCTGGCCGCGCCGGACCTGCCAGCGGCCGCGCGCAGATCCTTCGCCTGCTGCGGGCTCAGGGCACGCACCGCCGAAATTCCCGTGCGTCGCGGGCTGCTGCCGCGCACGATCAATTCGTCACCGCCGCACAGCTCGCCATTATGGGCGGTATCTTCAAATCCCAATGTCTGGTGAAAATCCAGACCGGTGACCGGCGCAAACAACTTGACCAGGTATGCCTCCTTGCGCGTGGGGGCATACACGATCAGCGTCGATTCATCCAGCACCACCCAGTCGGACAGGTTGGCGGTAAAGATGCAGGCCGCCTTGCCCGGCAAACTCGCCCTGGTTTGGTTCGGCGGTGCGATGCTGGCAGCGCAGCCCGCGGCCGCCACTGCAGCTACGCTCAGGAAGGCGCATCGCCATCGCGAATCCGACATGATCTCTCCTCCGCTGCGCATTCGCACAGCGGTGGATTGTAGGCGCAGCGCCTTCAGTGCGCGACCGGCGGCCCCTGCGCGGCATTGGCCGCTGCTACGGCCGCCGCCACATCGCCCGCCGCCGGCTTCGCGGCCGCCTCCGGTTTCGAGACCGCGGGCGCCGCGAGCGCGGCCGGCAGCTCGGCAGGCTTGACCTGCGGCGCGGAGTCGATCGCCTGCGCCGATTCCTCGGCCTGCTTGGTCATGACGATGATGCTGATGCGGCGATTGATCGGGTTGCGCGGATTGTCCTTGTCGAACAGCACCGAGGAGGACATGCCGACCACGCGCGCGATCTTTTCGGTGGCGAGGCCGCCGCCCTCGAGCGCGCGCCGCGCGGCGTTGGCGCGATCGGCCGACAGGTCCCAATTGGTGGCGCCGTTCTGGGCCACGTACGGCGTGGTGTCGGTATGCCCGGAAACGCTGATGCGATTGGGGACACTGTTCAGGTACGGTGCCAGTTCGTGCAGGATGGTGCCGGTGTAGTCCTTGAGCTTGGCGCTGCCGAGATCGAACATCGGCCGGTTCTGTGCATCGACGATCTGAATTCGCAGCCCCTCGGGCGTGATATCGAGCAGCAATTGGTCCTTGAACGGTCTGAGCGCCTGGCTCATGTCGATCGCCTTGCGCAACTCCTGCATCAGCGATTCGAGCTTGTTGTGATCGGCGGCCTCGGTGAGCTTGCGCGCCTGCTCCTCGGAGCTCGGCGCGCTTTCCTTGTCCTCGGTGGCTTGCGCACTGTGCGGGGTGCCGAGGCCCGTGGACAGAACGCTCGCGGAGCGGCGCGCGTCCAGAGCGCCGCCCATGTTGATCACGCTGGTGCTCGCGCCGCCGGGGCCCATCTGACCGGGCGCCGCCCGTGCCGACTTGCCCTGCTCCATACTGGGATTCTTGAAGTACTGGAAGATGGCCGCGCGTTGCTCGGTGTTGACGGCCGCGATCAGCCACATGACCATGAAGAATGCCATCATCGCGGTCACGAAGTCGGCATAGGCCACCTTCCAGGCACCGCCGTGGTGTGCGGCGGCCGTCTTCTTCACCCGCTTGATGACGATCGGTCGCGGCTCCTTGCCACCGGCACCCTGTGTGCTCACGCCGCCACTCCCTGTTTCGGCGCTTCCTTCTTCTTGCCCTTCAGATGCGTCTCGAGATCGGCAAAGCTCGGCCGCACGTCCGACCACAGCAGTTTGCGTGCGAACTCCACTGCCACTGGCGGCGCATAGCCGCGCACGCTGGCGACCAGTGCCATCTTGACCACCTCGAAGGCCTTGCCCTCTTCATGGGCGCGGTTCTCGATGGCCGAGGCGATCGGGCCGACGAAGCCGTAAGCCACCAGAATGCCGAGAAAGGTGCCTACCAGCGCCGCGCCGACCTTCTTGCCGATGGTGGCAGTGTCCGCGCCGTCGATGGCTGCCATGGTATTGACGATGCCGAGAACGGCCGCGACGATACCAAAGCCGGGTAGCGCGTCAGCCACCTTCTGGACCGCGTGCCCCGGCTCATGCGCTTCCTTGTGGTGCGTCTCGAGTTCGTATTCGAGCAGGCTCTCGAGCTCGTGCGGATCGAGATTGCCGCCCACGATCAGGCGCAAACAGTCGGTGATGAACTCGACCATGTGGTGATCCGCAAGGATGCGCGGATATTCGGTGAACATTTTGCTCTTGCCCGGCGATTCGATATCGGCCTCGATCGCGAGCATGCCGGACTTGCGGATCTTCACCAGGATGTCGTAGAGCAGCTTGAGCAGATCGAGATAATCCGCGCGACCATAGCGCGGTCCCTTGAGCAAACCGATGCTGGCGGCGAATGATCCCTTCACCACCTTGAGCGGATTGCTGGTCAGGAATGCGCCCAGAGCCGCGCCGAGGATGATGATGAATTCACTCGGGTGCCACAGCAGCAGGACGCTGCCGCCTTCCATCATGAAGCTGCCGAGAACGCTTCCCAAAACGAGGATGGAGCCGATGATCGATAACATGCGCAGCCACTACCGGTTTGAAGCGATCCCGATGGAGCTATCGGCCGCGCGCAGCGTTTCTTGAAGGCAGCCGGGATCGCTACCGCAGGGCCACGTGGGCTATTTTTATTTTACTATCAGAAACTTATGACGCCGCGGAAGGCCGCGGCGCAGTGTGACCAGCGTCACGCCGCTAACGCCCTAATCGAGCCGCGACGTCGAGCAGGTAGCGGCGAAAGTCGTCACCCAGG
>Ga0075522_10003211_pt1 | contig 11944 bp, 13 predicted proteins | sample NGEPerA_FD_74796 | JGI IMG/M metagenome (GOLD analysis project Ga0075522, IMG submission 74796) | Arctic peat soil microbial communities from the Barrow Environmental Observatory site, Barrow, Alaska, USA - NGEE PermafrostL2-A | ecosystem: Environmental > Terrestrial > Soil > Wetlands > Peat ... | reverse complement strand
GCGGCGGTGTGGGCACCTTCGCCGTCCAGATCGCGAAGGCAGCAGGGGCAGACGTGACCGCAGTGACCAATGCTGCAAGCCTCGCGCTGGTCCGGTCCATCGGAGCCGATCACGTCATTGACTACGCCCTCGAGGACTTCACCCAGGGCGCTGATCGTTATGATCTGATCCTGGATCTGTCCGGCAACCATCCACTGAGCGCCTATCGACGGGTGATGTCACCGACCGCAACCTACGTGCTCGCCGGCGATACCCGCAACGGGAGCTGGGTCGGGCCGCTCGCCGGGTTTGGCAAAGCGGCGCTGGTATCGAGGTTCGTGAAGCAGAAACTGGTGCCCTTTCTCGCGCAAATGAATCAGGCGGACCTTATGCTGCTGGCCGCAATGCTGGAGACCGGAAAAGTGAAGCCGGTGGTTGACCGCAGGTACAATCTCGAGCGGATTGCCGATGCCATCCGGTACCAGGAGAGCGGCCATGCCCGGGGCAAGGTCGTCGTGACCATCAACTAAGGATGCCAATGGACTACATGCGCCTGGGTTCCTCGGGACTTCGAGTTTCACGCATATGTCTTGGATGCATGAGTTTCGGCAGTGGTGCGGAGTGGATGCTGCCGGAGGCCGCCAGCTTCGCCATCGTTCGGCGCGCCCTGGAACTGGGCATCAATTTCTTCGACACCGCCGATGTGTACTCCGGCGGCGAAAGCGAACTCATCCTCGGCAAGGCGCTGACCGCCTTCGGTGTCAAACGCGACGATGCCGTGATCGCCACAAAAGTCTTCCAGGCCGTGGGACCGGGCCCGAATCAACGAGGGCTGTCGCGTAAGCACATTCTCGAGTCCATCGACAACAGCCTGACGCGCCTAGGTGTGGACTACGTCGATCTCTATCAGATTCACCGCTTCGATCGCGACACGCCGATTGAGGAAACACTCGAAGCGCTGACGGATCTGATCAAGCTGGGCAAGGTGCGTTACATCGGTGCTTCGACCATGGCGGCCTACCAGCTGGCCAAAATGCTCTTCCGCGCCGATCAACTGCACCTGGCACGCTTCATCAGCATGCAGAATAACTACAGCCTGCTGTATCGCGAGGAGGAGCGCGAGATAATCCCCCTGTGCCGTGAGGAGGGCGTCGGACTGATTCCGTACAGCCCCATCGGCGGCGGCCTGCTCGCCGGCAGCCGCCGGTCACGCACCGTGCGCTCAAATTCACCCATGGCGCGTGACCGCTTCAACCGCAAGGCAGATGAAGCGGTGATCGATGCCGTGGCCGATGTGGCCACGAAGCGCGGCGTGGGACCGGCGCAGATCGCGGTCGCCTGGCTGTTGGCCCAACCGGGGGTCAGTTCACCCATCGTGGGCGCGACCAAAGTCACTCATCTGGATGATTCGGTGAAGGCCCTGGGAACTCGCCTGTCGAAAGACGAGTCCGAGAAACTTGAGGGAGCCTATGAGACCCAGGCGCCCCTGCCGCTGTACATCCGGCCGTCGCCTCCGGCCCCCGAGGCAGCGGCGCGCAAATAGCACCTGCTAACTTGTCAAAAGGAACGAAGCTCATGAACTACTTCGGCGCGGCCATCCTGGGCACACTTGCCCTGATTCTGGCTCCGGTCACACAGGCCGCCCAAACCTGGACCGAAGGCAGTCAGTACGAGGTCATCAGCGCGGCGGCGCAGCGAACCCACGTCCCGGCCGGCAAAGTCGAGGTAATGGAGGTGTTCTCCTACGGCTGCCCCGGCTGCAACGGCTTCCAGCCGGTGATGGCGGCGCTGCAACACAGCCTGCCGTCGAATGCCCGCATGGTGTTCCTCCCCGCCTCATTCCATCCGGAGGAGGACTGGACAATGCTGCAGCGCGCCTATTTTGCCGCGCAGGCTCTGGGGATTTCGGAGCGCACGCACCAGGCGATCTTCGATGCCGTCTGGAAGACCGGGGAACTTGGGGTTACTGATCCCGCCACTCGCCGGTTGAAGAATCCGCTGCCTTCAATCGAGGATGCCGCCAAATGCTACGAGCGTCTGACGGGCGTCAAATCCGATGTCTTCCTTGCCACCGCGAGATCCTTCGGTGTGGATCTGAAAATGCGGTCCGCGGACGCCCAGATCAACGCCATGCAGATCCCCGGCACGCCGTGCATCGTCGTCAACGGCAAGTATCGGGTCAACCTCGATGCGCTGCGGAGCCAGGCCGACGTCATCGGCGTGGTCCGGTATCTGGTGGACAAGGAAAGCCGGCATTGATCAGAACGCGCTCCTGACCACGCCACCGTCGACCCGCAACGCCGCGCCGGTCGTGGCAGAGGAAAGCGGGCTTGCCACGTAGGCGACCAGGGAAGCCACCTCTTCCGTGCGCGCGAATCGTTTGATCAGCGACGTCGGCCGCTGGTTCTTGAAAAGCTGGTCCTCGACCTGCGCCTGGGAGCGTCCGCCGAAGCGGGCTGCCGTGCGCGGATCATCTGCATCGAGTGTAGGGCCGGGCAGGATGCTGTTGACGGTCACCCCGGTTTTGGCGCAGCCCTCCGCGATCCCACGCGCCACGGCAATTTCTGCCGCTTTGCTCATGCCGTATGCCACGCTCTCGACGGGAATCTGCAGCGCGCTCTCGCTGGAGATGAAAATGATGCGGCCCCAGTTGCGCTGCTTCATGCCCGGCAGGTAAGCGCGCGACAAGCGCACGCCGGACATGACATTGAGGTCGAACGTCTCGTACCAGTCCTGATCCGTGGATTGCGTAAACTCGTGAGGCGCGAAGCGCGCCACATTGTTGATCAGGATGTCGACAGTGGGGTAGGCCTTCACCAGATGCGCGATGTCGTCCGCCTTGCTCATGTCACCCGCAAAGCCCAGCGGCGCTTTGCCGGTCGCCTGTTGCAGTGCGGCACTGGCCTTATCCACGGTCGCCTGCGTACGCCCGTTGATGATGACCTGGGCGCCCTCGTTCAGCAGCACCTTGGCGATGCCATAGCCGATGCCGCCGGTACTGCCGGTAATCAGAGCCGTCTTGCCCTTCAGCTGCAGATCCATCGCGTGGGCCATACTCGCCGTGAGCGCAAGCACGGCAAGGACGATGAACATCCTCAGTGACGTCGCTTTCATATCCGTCTACCCCCTGTAATCGAGGGCGGGATGATACTGCGGATGCTCTCCGTCAGGCGCTCTTCACGGGCATGAGACCCAGCTGCCGCTCGATGCGTGCGCGCGAGAACAGCCCGCGCACGCACGTCGAGCCATCGCTCGCCGTTTCTACCACGAGCAGGTGCATCAGATTGGTATCGCGAAGCGCCTGCAGCACATCGGTGACCCGCGCCTTCTTGACTGCCGCCCAGCTCAATGTGACCAAGTCGTGCCAGTGGGTCATGACGTGGCTCACCAGCACCTCGTTGCGGCGCACATCGTGGAACTGCTGAATGTACTGGATCGGCCGCTCGCCCTCGATATCGTAGGAGGTGATCAGACCCACCACCTTCAAGTCTTTCACGACCAGCAAACAGCGCACCCCCAGGCGCGCCATGTCATTCAGTGCGGCCCCGATCTGCCGGTCCTCATCGACTGTCACCGGATATTGGCGACTGAAGTCATTCATGGCGTTGATCGCCGGATCGTACAACTGGATGCGATCGCCGAAGCCGGTGGACCGGGGTGGCAGAATGCCGGAGTAGGCGCTTTGACCGTGAGTCAGCATTGCATTGCGCATGGTCAACACTTCTTATTAACACAGTGGAGTAAGCAATTAAGTATGCAATGCCTGTACCAGGCCAAGCCAGAGCCTTGCCTGGCCCCTTTTGCCGCTGGTCGGCCCCGGCCCCGGCCGCGACGTGACGGTGCCGGCAATGCTTCAGATGCGCCACGATGGCGCACCAACTTATCGGCACACCGGTAGCGTCAGACGCCCCCACGGCACCTCGCGGGTTGCTAGTAGTTGACCATCGCCCCGTGAATTGCGGCAACATGGGAGCGCAGGGCACGAAGGAGAGTTTGATGCCTGCACGCGAACGTGACGATTCGCCGGCATCGCGACGACAGGTCATCGCGGGTCTGGCGGCCGGTATGGCCATGGTTGGCGCCCGCACCGGCCGGGGGGCACCTACGGGCGAGATAGTGCAAAACATGTAGGCCATTCACCAGGAGGTTTCGTTCCAGGCCTCGCGCCACCGCGTGTATACGGTGCTTACGGATGCCCACGAGTTTCAAAAAGTAGTCGCCCTCAGCGGCGCGGTAGCATCGGCCAAGGTCAAAGCGGCTATTCCTGCCCAGATCGGCCATGAGGCCGGGGCGCCGTTTTCGATATTCGGGGGCTTTGTCAGTGGCCGCATCATTGAATTGGTGCCGGACGTGCGTCTCGTACAGGCCTGGCGCCCGCAGGACTGGCAGCCGGGCGTGTATTCAATCGTGAAATTCGAGCTGGCCGAACGCGGCGCCGGGACGCTGCTGGTGTTAGACCAGACGGGATTTCCAGCGAGCGACGCCGAGCCACTGATGCAGGGTTGGAAGATGAACTATTGGCAGCCGATGGCGAAGGTTCTCTAGGGCAGCCGAGTGCTCTGATACGATCCGACGGCTCGAATATCAAAACGACGTCGCCGCTGGCTTTTGGGGGTGTCCACCATGATGCGCATGTCCTTGTATTGCACAGCGTTGTGCGGATTGCTGACGGCCTGGGCGCCCTTCGGGCACGCCGACACTCCCAAGCCGTTCGATGCGGCCGCGGCATTCGGCGACCGGACGGATATCACCTCGATGCGCATCTCACCGGATGGCGTGAGCGCGCTGTTTGTCACCCCGATAGCGGGCCAGGGTTCGGTGGTTTACACCGTAGGTCTGGCGCCGGGGGCCAAGGCCAACGCCGCCTTTTACTCAGACGGCAAACCATTCCGTTTAAACGGCTGCAACTGGGTGGCCAATGATCGCCTGGTCTGCAGTGTTTACGGCCTGACTCCCGATCATTCCAACCTGCACCGCCTCCTGCCCGTCACCCGAATGGTCGCCGTCAATGCCGATGGCAGCAAACCCCAGCAGCTGACCACGCAGCTGAGTCAGTACAGCGCAGGCGCGGTGCAATATGACTCCAATGTCATTGATTGGCTTCCCGATCAGGACGCTTCGGTCCTCATGGAAAAGCAATATATCCCGGAGAATCATGAAGGAACTATCTTCAACAGCAATGTGCGTGGCCTGGGTGTCGACATGGTGGACACGCGCACGTTGGCAGTGAAGCACGTCATCGCCCCACGCGACGACGCCGTCGAATACATCAGCGACGGGCGCGGCACGGTACGCATCGTCGCGGTCGTCGACAAGAAGGCTCAGGCAGGCGCCACTTACGCGGCCGGCCAGTACGTCTTCCTGTACCGCCTGCGTGACTCCGATGATTGGCATCGCCTCAGCACCTACAGTTCTGCCGATCGCACTGGCTTTGAGCCTGTCGCCGTAGACCACGATCTCAACATCGCGTACGGCTGGAAGAAGCTCGAGGGTCGGATGGCACTCTACTCCATGAGCCTCGACGCCTCGCCGGCCGAGAAACTCGTCTTTGCGCGGCCCGACGTCGATGTAGGGGGTGTGATTCGCATCGGACGCGACCGTCACGTCATCGGCGCTTCGTACTCCACGCAAGTGCAACACAGTGAGTTTTTTGCGGACAATGTCAGGCCGATGATGGTCGCATTGCATCAGGCGCTCCCGCAGCGACCGCTCATCAGCGTGGTCGACTCGAGCGTGGATGGCAGCAAGGTGCTGGTGTTTGCGGGAAGCGACGTCGATCCCGGCAGCTACTACATCCTGGATCAGCAGGCCCATACGCTCCACAAGTTCCTGGGGACCCGGGCGCTGCTCGAGGGCGTCACGCTCGGTCATGTCAAGCCGTTGACCTACCCTTCCGGAGACGGCACGAATATTCCGGCGTACCTCACTTTACCACCGGGCGTCGAGGATCCGCATGGCATGCCGGCTATTGTGATGCCGCATGGCGGCCCCGCCTCGCGCGACGAGTGGGGATTTGACTGGCTGGCACAGTTCTACGCCGCGCGCGGTTTCGTCGTGCTGCAACCTGAGTTTCGCGGTTCGGCCGGATACGGAGACGACTGGTTCGTGAAGAACGGCTTCAAGTCCTGGGACATCGCCATTGGCGACGTCGTGGCTGCCGGGCACTGGCTCGTGAAACAAGGAATCGCCGACCCCGCGAAGCTCGCGATCGTCGGCTGGTCTTATGGAGGCTACGCGGCGCTGCAATCAACCGTGGTCGACCCGACGCTCTTCAAGGCGATAGTCGCCATCGCGCCCGTGACGGATCTGGCTGCTCTCAAGGAAGAGCATCGCTGGTTTACCGACTACGCACTTTTGAACAGTTATGTCGCCGATGGTCCGCACGTGCATGATGGCTCGCCGATTGCGCACGCTGACAAGTTCAAGCAACCCATCCTGATGTTCCACGGCACATCGGACATAACATAACCGTCTCCGTAGAGGAGTCCAGACGCATGGATGCGGCACTCAAGGCCGTCGGCGCACACAGCGAACTTGTGACGTTCGAGGACCGTGACCACAGCCTCGATGATTCGGCCACGCGGGCTGACATGCTGCGCCAGAGCGATGCCTTTCTCAGGCGCTCATTGGGTATAAGCCCGTAGGCGTCAGACGGGCCGCCCCTCGACCACGCTGACGGCGGACTTCGTCGGCGTGACTTTGGCCAGTCGGAATCCGGACTGCTCGAACAGCGCAGCATATTCCTTGTCGGTACGCTCCATCCCTCCGGGAAACGCGAGCATCATCATGTCGACATCCTTGCCGAGCGAGGCCTGGTTGGCTGAGGGCACAGTGAATTCAACGAGCAAAATCCTTCCATCAGGTGGTATGACCTTGCGGCAGTTAGTCAGGATCTGAACTGATTGTTCGTCGGTCCAGTCGTGAATGATGTGCCGGAGCAGGTAGGCATCGGCGCCGGCCGGAATTGTCTCAAAGAAATTTCCTTCGAGGACCGAACTTCGCGACTCGAGGCCGAGTGCCTTGAGCCCGGCGCGCGCACGGCCGGCGACGTGGCCTAAGTCAAAGAGAATGCCGCGCAACTGCGGATAACGTTGCAGCACCGCCGCGAGCAGCAAGCCATTACCGCCGCCGATGTCGGCCAGTATTTTGACCTCGCCGAAATCATAGGCATCCAGCATGGCCTGCGTTTCGTGCCCATGGAATGCGGTCATTCCGGCATCAAACAGCGGCCCGAGCTCCGGGTTTTTCCCGATGTAGTCAAACATCGGCTCGCCAAACACCTTTACGGCCCCGGCTTCGCCGGTCCTGATCGAATGATCCAGCCCATCCCAGCCCCTGAACATGCGGTGAAACATCCGGGCGGCGGCCCGAAACGATCCCGAGGCGTCGGTACTCAATGCGGCCGAGAGAGGCGTCTGGTCGAATTCCCGATCGCCCGTTTCACGGAACACCCCATAGCTGGCGGTGAACCGCAGCAGGCGGTAGAGAGATCGCTCATGTGTCCCAGTGCCCCTGGCGAGCACCTCGATCGACTGCGGCGTTCCGGCCTTGATGAGATCGGAAATGCCCAATTCGCCGATTGTGCAGATGGCACGACTCAATGCGGCGCTGGCAATCATCCGCGTCAGCTGCTCGGTTTCCGCCACGCCCATTGCTACTCTCCCGAAAAACGCTTTGGGCGCAGTATGGGCCGATGGCTCTCTGCGTGCACGTCCGAGCCGTAAGCGGTTAGACTGGCCGTCCGTGCAAACGGGGGGGCTTCTAATGTCGATTATTGCTCGGGTGCTCACGGCACTTGTTATCGCGAGTGTTTCGGTGCCGGCATCGGCTCAGAATTCAAGACCCGGCACGGCACCGACGCCGGCGCGCGAGGGTCAGCGCTGCATCGGCTCGCGCGACATCAGGCTCATCAACGGGCGGGTTCATACCATGGATGCGCACGATACGGTGGTGTCGTCCGTGACCATCCGGCGTGGACTATTTGCGGCACCGCAGGGTGAGTCCGACCCGTGCATGCAGGTGATCGACGTGCACGGTCGCACTGTCGTGCCGGGATTGATCGACAATCACAACCATATTGTGCTGTTGAGTGAGCGCCCTGGCCACGATACGCGCCTGGAGTCGGCGACTAATGTCGCAGAGGTCCAGGCGACCCTGCGCGCGCGAAGCCGCACGTTGTCGGGTGACGACTGGGTTACGGCAATGGGCGGCTGGGTCCCGGGTCAGTTCGCCGAAAAGCGCCTGCCTACGCTTGCTGAGCTCGACCAGGCGCTGCCTGACAATCCGGCACTGCTGTTCGTCGCGTTCACGGGGCCGGCGATCACCAACACCAAGGGCCGAACCTTTCTGGCCTCGCACGGCGTCGCGGTCAGCGACACAGGGCAGATTGCGGCTGGCCCCGCTTCCCTTGCCGCAATGCACATCCTCGCCGCCCTGCAGACGCCGGCCGATCTGAAACGAGGTGCGCTCGATGCGATGGACTACTCCGCGCGCATCGGGGTGACGACAAACGTCGACATGGGCGAGTTTGTCGAGCCCGGTACACGGGATGCCAAGGACTCCTTTTTCTTTGACGGGCTCGCCTCCGGTGATCCGTTCAAGATGTATGAGCCGTTTCTGACTTTGCAGCGGGAGGGGAAACTCACGACCCGGCTGCGCGTGTTCTTCCTCAGCATGGATCAAGGCCAGGACTTCCCGATGACCCGCGAGCGAGTACTCAACGCGTTCAATCGGTTTGGCGATGACATGATGCGCATCTCCGGTGTCGGTGAATTTGCGACCAGCTGGCCGCTGTTCGGTCCGGTATCTACGCCACCCAATTATCTCGCAGCGCTGCAATTCATTGCCGCTCACGGCTGGTCTTTCCAGCAGCACAGTTTGTCGTTGGCCGAAGACCAGCTGACCGCGACGACCTTCGAGGCGGTCAATGCGGTGACGCCAATCGCGAATCTGCGCTGGTCAGTCGCACACGTGCCACAGATCGACCAGCCGACTGTGAATCGGTTCAAGGCGATCGGGGCCGGCATTGCCATCCACCCCTTCAAGTACCTTTCCGACTCGGCCGACACCAATGCCGGACCACCAGTACGCATGATCCTCGACAGCGGGGTCCATGCGGGGGCTGGATCGGATGCCGCGCAGATATCGACGCTGAACCCCTGGAACATGATTTATTACATGGTCACCGGGATCAATGCCGGCGGCCACCTGGTCAACGCCGGACAGACGGTGACGCGGCAGGAGGCGCTGCGGCTCTACACCGCAAGTAACGGCTGGTTCCTCCGTGAGGAAGACAAGATCGGCTCGATCGAAACGGGAAAGCTCGGTGACCTGGTGGTTCTCAGCGGTGATTACTTCGACGCCAGGACCGTGCCCGATACGGCGATCCGCAAATTGCGGTCCGTTCTCACGGTCGTCGACGGCAGGGTGATTTACCGCGCGCCGGAGAAGCTGTGACGAAGAAAAGGGTATGCGCCGTGGTTGGCGTAGGTCCTGGCAACGGCGCCGCGTTGGGCCGGCGCTTCGCCAAGGAGGGTTATGCCGTGGCACTGCTCGCGCGAACAAACGCGACCAGTGGGCCGCTGGCGGCCGCCCTCACCGACGCTCACGCGTACGCCTGCGATGTGACGGACTCCGCCGCGGTGATGCGCGTGTTCGATGCGATTGAACAAGACATGGGCCCTGTGCATACGCTCGTCTATAACGCCGGCTCCGGCGTGTGGGGGACTGTAGAGGAGATCGACGCCGCGGTTCTGGAGAGCGCCTTTCGCGTCAATGCACTGGGCTTGTTGCTCACTGCGAAGCGGACCATACCTGCGATGAAGCGTCACGGCGAAGGCAATATCATCGTCATCGGCGCCACATCCTCGCGTCGAGGCGTCGCGCGCACGGCCGCCTTCGCGCCGGCCAAGGCCGCGCAGAAGAGTCTCACGGAGTCGATGGCAAGACACCTCTGGCCGCAAAATATCCATGTCTGCCTGGTCATTGTCGATGGCGTCGTTGACTTACCGCGCACGCGGGCAATGCTGCAGGACAAGCCCGACGACTTTTTCGTCCATCCCGATGACCTCGCCAATACGGCGTTCCAACTCACCACACAGCTGCGCTCGGCGTGGTCGTTCGAGATCGAGGCGCGCCCTTTCAAGGAAAGCTGGTGAGGCCGGCACACTCAAGGAGACTCAAGTGAAATGCCCCAAGTGCGAGGTGGAGCTGGTGCCCGCGACACGCCACGACCTCAAGGTCAGTTGCTGTCCGTCCTGTAAAGGTATGTGGCTTGAGCACGACGAACTGCAGGAACTGGAGGACGAAGTCTTTGACTTCGGCGAGCGCTGGAAGGGAACTCTGGAGTTCAGCTCGGCGGCAACGACACACAAGTGTCCGGAATGCGCTGCTCTGCTGCAACGATTCCGATACCGGTTTTACGATATTGAGATGGAGTTCTGTCCGGCCCAGCACGGCTACTGGCTGGAGGACGACGAGGACACCAGAGTACTGGAACTGATGCAAAGAGAAGAGGCGGATCTGCAGCGCAAATTGCTTGCCGAGGATAAGTGGGCGAAAACATTGCGACAGCTGCGCTCCCCTTCCTTTTTTGAAAAATTGCGGGATCTTTTCCACAAATAGGCGCGGCACCCATGCAGACCCAACATCCGTTCGCTCTTGCAGCAAAGATCCTCGCTCTTCACCGGGACGGGACCACTTCGGCAATTGAAGTGCGCCCAGGGATTCCGCCGAGTCTGGATGGCTGGAATGTTGGCGTTGCCAGCATGCACGCGCCGCCGCCACATGCCGGGGAAATGCATCCCGAAGGGGACGAGTTCATCTACCTGATTTCTGGCGCCATTTCGGTCGTTCTGGAAGAGCATCCACAGCGGATCGAAGATATGCAGCCCGGTGAGTGCTTCATTGTCCCACGCGGAATCTGGCATCGCCTGCTGATCAGGACTCCTTGTCAGCTGCTGTTTATTACACCGGGCCCGCGAAACGAATATAGGCCACAAAGCTGAGGCAATCCCGGGATGGCATATTTATGGTAGCCAATGAATGAACAGCGAACCAGCCTGGCTGACTGTTGCACGGGAACTGCAGGCCATCGCTCAAACAGGCCTTGCTTTCAGCAAGGATCCCTTCGATCTGCAGCGCTTTCAGCGCACCCGCGAACTGGCTGCGCAGCTCATGGCACAGGGTTCCGGAGCAAGCGTAGAAAGGATACTGGGCCTCTTCGAGCGTGACGTTGGCTATACGACGCCCAAGGTCGATGTGCGCGGCGCGGCGTTTGTCGATGGTCTGATCCTGCTGGTGCAGGAAGCCAGTGACGGGTGCTGGACGCTGCCCGGGGGCTGGGCCGACGTGAACCAGACGGCAGCCGAATGTGTCGTGCGCGAGATCAGCGAGGAGTCGGGCTTCCAGGCTCGAGCCACCAAGCTCGTGGCTGTCAGCGACTATCGCAAGAGCGGCCACCCCCCGCGACGCGTGGACTCCATCTACAAGTTGACCTTTTTGTGTGAAATCATCGGTGGTGAACCACGCACGAGTGAGGAGACGACCGGCGTGGCGTTTTTTTCCAGGAGTTGCCTGCCGCAGCTCTCACTCGGCAGGACGACCGAGGCCCAGATCGACCGCGTATTCCGGCATCAGCAGTGCTTAGATCTACCGACCGAGTTCGACTGACCGGTGGCCCGATTTTCGGTGCGACAGGCCGGATGTTTGCAGTGACTCGAAGTCGCGGTCGTGGTATCTAGGTCCCCATATCCCGCCAATGAATCAGGAGCAGCCGTGACCTCGAAGACTCTGATTCCACGCCGCGATTTTCTCGGTGCATCCGGTGTGCTGACCGGCCTCATTGCCGCCGGAAGTCCATTGCTGCTCCTGGTGCCGAGCCGTGCATGGGCCGTCGATTTGCAGGCGCTGTCGAGCGCTGAAGGCACGACGCTCGTCGCCGTGGCACGCACGATCGCGCCCCATG
>Ga0075522_10003210_pt1 | contig 11947 bp, 12 predicted proteins | sample NGEPerA_FD_74796 | JGI IMG/M metagenome (GOLD analysis project Ga0075522, IMG submission 74796) | Arctic peat soil microbial communities from the Barrow Environmental Observatory site, Barrow, Alaska, USA - NGEE PermafrostL2-A | ecosystem: Environmental > Terrestrial > Soil > Wetlands > Peat ... | reverse complement strand
GACCGAGAGCTCGTTTTTGATGACGCGCGCGACCATCGTCGCCTGAGCGTCCGGGTCACTGATTGCCAAGAGGCATCGGGCGTGTCCTGCCGAGATCTGCGATTGGGCGAGTGCTGTTTGAGCAGTCTCACCGAGCTGTAGTAGACGCAGAGTGTTGGTGATGTTGGCACGACTCTTTCCCACACGCTGGGCGACTTGCTCGTGAGTGAGGTCGAACTCACCGATCAACTGCTGGTACGCAGAGGCTTCTTCCAGAGGATGAAGGTCGACACGGTGGAGATTCTCTACCACGGCCTGTTCGAGTGATAGTCGGTCGTTGACAGAATCTTGAACCAGCACGGGCACCGTCTCAAGGCCGGCGATGCCTGCGGCCCGCCAGCGGCGCTCGCCGGCGATCAATTCAAATCGGTTGGGATCACCTTCAAGAGGACGCACGATAATGGGTTGAAGGACCCCAAGCTCGCGTACCGAAGAGGCGAGTGATTGAAGGCTTTCATCGTTAAACGCCTTGCGCGGCTGGAATTGATTAGGACTGATTGAGGAAACGGGCACATGGCGCAGCGGGCCGAGGGGCGCCACAACTTCGACATCGTCCACTACTTCTTGACCCTCGGGAATCAGGGCGCCGAGGCCCTTTCCGAGTCCGGGCTTTCTAGCCATTCATGATCTCCTCTGCTAACTGGCGGTACGCTTTGGCGCCCTTGGATTGGGGATCGAACACGGTGATTGGCTGGCCAAAGGAGGGTGCCTCCGCCAAGCGAACCGTGCGGGGAATCTTCGTGCGGCACAACTCTTCCGCAAAGTGGCGTCGAACCTCCAGGGCCACGTCCTGGGACAGGGTATTGCGAGCGTCGTACATGGTAAGTACAACTTTTGAAATCTTCAAGTCAGGGTTGAGGTTCTTCTGTACAAGATCAATAATCGCTCTCAACTGGGTGAGCCCTTCAAGCGCGTAGAACTCGGTCTGCACCGGAACCATGATTTCTGTCGCAGCCGCGAAGGCGTTGATCGTAATCAATCCCAAAGAGGGGGGGCAATCAATGAAGACGTAATCGAAGTCACCTTCCACCGAGGCAATCGCCCTCTTGAGGCGAAGCTCGCGCGAAATCACTGCCGTCAGTTCCTGTTCAACTCCGGCAAGGTCGAGCGTGGCAGGTGCGACGAAGAGGTTATTGAAGCCCGTGGGCTCAACGATGTCTACCATTGGTACATCGTTCAGCAAGACGTCGTACACCGACTTCTCAAAGCGACGGCCGTCAACTCCCAGGCCAGTCGTAGCATTGCCCTGGGGGTCCAAGTCAACAATTAGTACTCGCTTCCCCGCCTCCGCCAGTGCGGCTCCGAGCGAGGTAGTAGTGGTTGTCTTTCCAACCCCACCTTTCTGGTTCGCTACAGCAAAAATCCTCATTTTGGCGGCGTCTGCCATAAGCCTCTTCCCCGCTTGCTACTTCCCACTCTCCGACAAACTAAGGATATTCATTCGTGATTTCAATTTGTCGTCAAGTTCACTTGTTTCACGTGAAACAACTGCACGCAACACTACTCTTCCTCGTGGCGAAAAGTAAATACCCTCAAACCGCCGTAATTTACCTTCCGAAGAGCCCCTTGTGTTTCGCATGGCTCATTGAGGAGGAAAATTTGACAATCAATGTGGACGGACCAGCGTATGTCGAGCCACTTGTTTCACGTGAAACTTGATTAGCCGCCCTTAGCAGGTGATCATCTAAGCATGAGATTGACTCACTGACCCATTTTTCACGTGAACCACTCCTCTTTCGGAGACTTAGGTGCACCCCGCTCACCTGCGGTTACCTGCTGCTCCACTATCGAGCCGGCTGCCCAACCCGGAACTCGCGCCGGAGAGATTGTTTCACGTGAAACACTCCTCTCTCGGAGACTTAGGTGCACCCCACTCACCTGCGGTTGCCTGCTGCTCCACTATCGAGCCTGCTGACCAACCCGGAACTCGCGCCGCGGAGATTGTTTCACGTGAAACACTCCTAAAGGCTACGGGGGTTGGGGCAACTCTCAGCGCCGAAGACGCGCCCGGTTTGCGTGAATTCACGTGACACATTCAGTCCATGATCAGGTCGCTCAGCCATTCGGTGCAAGCAGGAGTGCGCGTTGACATTCTACGGCGAGCCCTGGAAACTGCGAGATCGCTCGGGGTTGGAATGTAACTTGAGCGTCACGTCTTGATGTTTCACGTGAAACATCAAAATAGGGGACTTTTCCCCGGTGTGCCGATCTCTCGGGGATACCTCTCAGGTGTCGGTCGAATTTTACGCAGGATCTGATATGCGGCCCCGTGACGAACACGCCCTTCGGAGCGCAGGCCGAGTTGTCCCAATGCCGATGGGTTCCATCGATCTGCGTCATCGTCGTTGGGTGGTTCAGAGACAATGAGTACGCCCTCAATGGCTAAGAATCGTACTGAGCATTCCGCCGTAACTGCCGGAGGACCGAACGATCGAGCAGTTACCAAAGGAAATTGACCTTCAAGATCGTGGTCTCGTGAGAGCTGCTCAGCACGGCCATTCAGCACCATTCCTCCCGAGGGTGCGCCCTCCCACTGCATAGTTTCCTCAAGAAATCTGGTGCGCTTCACCATTGAGTCAATAAAAGTCGCGGGAACTCCCCAGTACTCGAAGAGAACCAGTCCCGGCAGTCCCCCGCCGCTACCCAAATCAAGGAATTGAGTAGGTGGGGTAGGGGTGAGATCATCCCATACATGGCGGAAACCCGACGCGTGCTCAATCTGAGTTTCAATCGCAGCTGGTCCTAAAAAGCCCCGCGCCCTCGATTCCTCGAGGGCGCGGTACAACCATTGGCTTGTCACGGTATCAATTATGCCGGAGAAACCACTACGAAGCGGCGAGGCTCTTCCCCTTCGGATCGGGTCACTACCGTGCCAATCTCGGACAAAGCGTCATGCACGGCCTTACGGTCAGCCGCCGACATTGGATCTAGAGCACGCTCTTCGCCCGTCTCCACCACTTCCTGGGCAACCTGAGAAGCAAACCGTCCTAACGCAGCCACGCGGCGTTCACGATACTGGGCGACATCGACCAGAATTCGGTCCGTGCGGCCGGGACTCTTCGACTGAACCACCGTGCGAGTCACTTCCTGCAATGCCTGCAGGGTCGTGCCGCGGGGGCCGACGAGAACACCAAGCTCCGTCGGCGGATTGGCGTTGACTGACAGCTCAACTGTCTCTTGGTCAATCTCTCGGACGCTTACTTCGGCACTAATATTCATCGAGGACAGCAAGCCCTCGAGGAAACCCTTACCGATCGCTCCCTGCTCTGTCAGTGTGATTCCTTCAGCCATGCTGCTCTCCTTTGATGAAGCTTTCTCGGACCTCGGTGTTTGTCCGCTGGAACCCTGCTTTTCTCTACCAGATTCGGGCCTCTCACGATTGTTGCGTGGTCGGTCGCTCTCAGACGGCTTGGTCTTGGGCCCCTTGTTCTTGGTGTTGTCGCGACCTTCGCTGTTGCGAGGCCGATCCTCGCGGCCGCCGGAGCGTCGCGAACGCTTCGGGCGGGGTCCAGCGGGGCGAACGCGAGCACGAACGCGTGCTTCTCCGCGAATTCGTCCGAATAGACCCGCCTTGGGCTCCTCGAGAATTTCGATCTCGGCGTCATCTCGGTGGACGCCGAGATGAGCGAGCGCCCGATCAGTAGCCTCATCGATTGATTTACCGGTGGTTTCTACCCAATCCATTGTTACCGTTCCTTTCTCTTGCGCTTTGTCTTGGAGCGACTTTGTGCCTGGGGCTTGATAGTTGAAGGTTTCGGCTCGTCCTTCTTTTCCTTGGTTTGCGCCGCCGCCGGCAGCTCCTTCTCAACGGGCTTGACCCCGTTCTTTTGAGGGTTCGAGATACCGGCGCGGAACATCAGGTCCTGAGTAATTATGCGTATTCCTGTAGAAACAATCATGTACAACACAACAGCTGCGGGAATGATGATGTAGAAGTATGCGAAAAAGATCGGCATGAATCGCTGAATCATCTGTTGCTGCGCCGGCATCGCTTGACCGGTCTTGCGGCTGCGGTTGTTAAGTTGGGCCATCTGGAAATACTGCAGCCCCACCGCCACCGCCACGAAGGCAATGAACGGAATCTGGGCTAACCATGAACTGTGGGCGCTGAAGACTTTCAGGTTTAAGTCCATGCCGAACACCTTGATCTGACCGTGCGAGGCCACCAAGTTGTGGTACATCGTGGAGCTTTGGGGGATATAACGGGGCTGCGCCACCAGGGTTTTTCCGTGGTGGACCACGTTGGCGAGTCCCTTGATGACGCTGTAGAGGATGAAGAGAAATGGTGCCTGGAGCAGCACGGGGAGGCAGCCGCCCAGCGGGTTGGCTCCCTCTTCCTTATACAGCTTCATCATTTCTTCGTTGAGGAGCTGACGGTTTTCGGGACCCTTGTACTTCTGCTGGAGCTTCTTGATTTCAGGCTGAAGCCGCGTCATGGCCTGCATTGACTTGGTGCTCTTGATGGTGAACGGGGTCAAAGCACCCATAATGACAACCGTCAAGAGGATGATGGCGACGCCGTAGTTCGGAATTAGTCCGTAGAAAAAGGCCAGAATCCAGCCAAAGAGGTGGAAAATCGGCTGGAAGAGGGAGCCAACGGAGTGGGAAAACGACTTCATGAAGTAGGTGTCCTATCTTTCTTCGCTTCGGGTACGAGGTCGATGCCGTGAGGCCCCAGAGGGTGGCATTTGCTGATGCGGCGCACGGCCAGTCCTGATCCACGCAGTGCGCCGTGGATCAACACAGCTTCATAGGCATAGTGCGAACACGATGGGTAGAAGCGACACGGGGCAATGCGCCCCGCACGTGCCTTCTGATACCAGACAATAAGAGTGAGGATCAGTGTTGCGGCGCGAGAACGTTCAGAGTGATTGTGCCTTGGAGAGCGCCGCTTGAAGTTGGTGTTGAAGTTCATCATAGGAGAGGTGTCCTGACCCGTTTCCGCACTTGATCAGGTATAAACCTGACTTGGGGGCGGGGGAGAGGCCATCCATCGCAACCCGGAGCCGGCGGCGAATTCGATTGCGAACAACCGCATTGCCAACCTTTCGGCTGATTGCGTAGGCCACGGCGCATGAACCTTGGTCCGAGTGCTCCACGAAAACAACTCGAAGAGTTCCACTCTGTCCACGGCCCGTTGGTGTCGCGAATTCGGCAAACTGCCGTCGGGTATTGACCCGACCGGGCACGAGGAGACTCAGACCGTCAACTGGTGACGGCCCCTGAGACGGCGAGACTTGAGCACGGCACGTCCGGCGCGAGTTCGCATCCGGGCACGGAAACCATGGGTCTTGGCCCTTTTCCTCTGATTTGGCTGATAAGTACGCTTCACAAAATCCTCTTCTCAAGCTGTGTCAATTCGCTTCGCGGTACCCCCTGGGGGTCGCTGGCGCGCTGCTGACGACAATCCTATCCCACTACGGACTTCGCCGGCCTTCGCGAACCCCCTTGAGCAGTGTAGTGTTACAACCCCGAGTGGGCAGGCCATCGAATTTGACAATTGCGTGGTTGTGGATAAAGTCAGATTTGGTCTGTGGAGGAAAACATGCAAAGTATCGACGAAGTGTGGTCAGCATTGCGAGACTCCTTACGTGGCAATAGTTCTGACGCAATGTGGTCCGCGGGACTCGGTGCACTTCGCCTTGTGGATTACCAAAACAATGAGTTGATTATCTCTGCTCCAAACCAGATTCAATTGTTACGAGTGCAGCAGCGTTACCTGCCATTGATCACTGAACAAGCGCAACAACTGTTGGGTAAGTCGGTGACGGTTTCTCTGACGGTGGGTGAGGGGAGTGTTCGCGAACCCGAGCCCGAGCCGATACCCGTAGAGAGTGAGGTTTCGGCGTCGCGAGTGATGAGGTCGGATCGCCCCCTTCGTTTAGACCCGCGGATGACCTTTGATACATTCGTCGTGGGCAACTCAAATCAACTGGCGCGATCAGCTGCCTTCGCAGCCGCTGAAATGCCTGGTCGTGCCTACAATCCATTGTTGATGTACGGTAACTCCGGTCTCGGTAAAACCCACCTTCTCCACGCCATTGGTAACTACGTACAGGAGAACTACCCGTACCGTAAGGTTCTCTACGTTTCGACCGAAACGTTCTTGAATGACTTCATTCGCGCGATCCAGACGCGCACTCAACTCGCGTTACACGAGCGTTACCGCGAAGTCGATGTGTTGTTGATCGACGATATTCAGTTCATGGAGTCGCGTGGCGAGACTTTCCACGAGGAGATCTTTCACACGTACAACACACTGCATAGCGAAGGTAAGCAGATTGTCTTAACGTCGGATCGATCGCCGCGCGACCTCGCTGGCTTACAGGAGAGATTTCGCAGTCGTCTGTTGCAAGGCCTCGTTACACACATTGACCAACCTGACCTAGAGACCCGCATCGCCATCTTGCGCTCAAAGTCTGAGGCGGAGGGAATCACCCTGCCCAATGACGTGACTGAGTGGATTGCCCACCGGGTGAGAGACAACATCCGTGAACTCGAGGGGTCGATCACGATGCTGCGCGCGTTTTCCAACCTGCATCAAGTTCCCATCTCCCTCGAGTTGGCCCAAAAACACCTCACTGGCTTGGGCCATGAGCACGTGGTGTTGAAGCCTGAAACCATCATCAAGGCCGTGGCCGACTTCTACGGCCTGAGCACCGAAGATGTTTTGGGATCTAAACGGCTCCGTCCGCTCGTCCAGGCTCGACACGTTGCGATGTACCTCATCCGCGACCTCTTGGACAATTACTCCTACCCGATGATCGCTCGAATATTCGATGGTCGTAACCACACCACCGTGATCAGCGCCGTTGAAAAGATCAAGGAGCAGATTACGGTGAACGTCGAGTTGCTTACCCAGATCAACACCTTGACCCAGCAGCTCCAAGGTGAAATGTAGGGGTCTTGTGGGGAAAGTGGCGACACGCTTGTTGATATCAGTGGATAACTGGGGTGGTGTTCCACATGACTTCAGAGTTGAATTTAGAGAGTTGAAACAACTCCCCACACGCCTGTGTAGGAAACGTTCACCTTCACGTCACACACCATCAGGTAATTTAAAAACTTACCCACAAATCCACAGGCCTACTACTACTAACTAATTTCTACATACCCATCCACACGTATCCTCAGTAGCAACGAAAGGCAGTCTCATGAAGTTCAAATCAGAGCGCGATCTTCTAGTCGAGGCGCTCAGCGCAGCGAGTCGAGTCGTCGCCACCCGCCTCATCGGAGCTTCGTCCGGCATTCTTCTTTCATTGACCGGCAATCAACTAATAGTGACCGGTACTGACCTAGACATCACCGTGCGCACCAATGTTGACGTAATTGGCATCGAAGACGGCGCCATGGTCGTGCCCGCCCGCCTCATTGTTGATGCTGTGCGTTCCCTCGAAGCTGGAGCCGTGACTATTGCGAATCCCGATGAAAACGTCGAGGTGTCGCTAGGTCGCGCCAAGTTTTCACTACGAACCTTCTCGGTGATGGATTATCCAAACCTCCCGCCCGTAACAGGGACCACAACCACCATTGCGGCACTGGACCTCGTGCAAGGCCTCAACCAAGTTGTGCGCGCCGCCGCCAATGATGACGCACGACCGTTGTTAACTGGTGTTCTCTTCACTCACGATGACAATACCCTGCGCCTCATCGCGACCGACTCTTACCGACTGGCGGTTCGTGACGTTCCCGGGGTGCCCGGCATAGGAGGAACAGAAGACCTCCTGGTTCCCGCACGAGCTCTCCAGGAACTCCAGCGCGCCGCATCCGCCTTGTCTAGTGACGCCGAAATTGGCGTCACGTTGACCGACGCCGAAATCTGTTTTGTGGTGGGCGCGAGCACTATCGCTTCACGCTTGATCGACGGCAACTACCCCTCAGTACTGCAGTTGATTCCAGCGAGTTACCCCTACCAGTTGCGAATCGCCAAGGACACCCTGCTCACCTCGCTCAAGCGCGCCAAGTTGTTGGCCAAAGACTCCACCTCGTCGGTCCGACTTACCATGAAGGAAAAATCAGTCGAGATTCGTACCCAAAGCATCGACACGGGTGACATCGAGGACAACGTCGACGCTGACTACCAGGGCGAGGAACTAACCATCGCCTTTAACCCGTCGTTCCTGATCGACGGTATTGAAGCAGTGATGGGCGATGAGATTATCCTGGAGATGTCCGACGCCGTTCGACCCGCCATGGTGCACGGAGTGGAAGATGTGCGCTTTCGCTACCTCCTAATGCCGGTTCGCGTTCAGTAGGGACCGGACGGTCTCGTGGGACTCCACGAACTCACCCTTCGCAACTTCCGGCCCTTCGACGAACTGGTCTTTCACCCAGACCACGACGCCGTCACGGTGTTGTTGTCACCCAATGGAACGGGAAAAACCTCTGTCTTGGAGGCGGTCTACGCACTCGCGACTGCGAGCTCGTTTCGTACCACATCGGCGAGTGACATGATCCGGACTCACCACGATCTGGCGGAGGTTCACGGAACGTTGTTTCAAAACGATCGCCGTGTTCAAATTGACCTCACTCTTCATCGCGGAGTCCGTAACACCACAAAGCGCATGCTGGTCAACGGGCAACGCCCCACTTCGCGTGCCGTCGTAGCCGAGGTGCTGCCACTTACCGTCTTCACCCCCGAAGGTGTTGACGTCATACGTCAAGGGCCCGACCAACGGCGCACGCTGATCACCAACCTCCTTGCTGACGTGTCACCGCACCTCGGCGATGTCATCGAGCGGTTCGCCAAAGTACTTCAGCAACGAAATGCCCTCCTGCGCGCATTGCAGGGTATTCGTCCTTCGTTCAGTCAGCGAGATGAGTTGGCGGTGTGGGATGCAGAATTCTGCGCCGCCGCAGATGCATTGGTGGACGCTCGCCGCGCACTGCTTTTTGAACTCGGCCCATTAGTAACGCACTTCTACCAAGAACTCGCCCAGAACACCCTCTCGGTATCGAGCGATTACGAACTCTCCTGGTCAGGAGGATTGACCACCGCGTTATCAGCGGCGCTGGCGGACGACGTCCATCGGGGCTTCAGCACGATCGGTCCACATCGCGACGACGTGATCTTTCAACTCGACGGGCGTGACGCCCGCCGCCAAGCCTCCCAGGGCGAGCAGCGCTCACTAGCGCTCGCAGTGCGCTTGGCGGGACATGAACTGGTGCAACAGCAACGCGGGGTGGCGCCACTGCTGTTGCTCGACGACGTCTTCAGTGAACTTGACCCCTTGCGTAGCGATCGTCTTCTCAATTTGCTCCCGGGGGGCCAAACTTTGGTCACCACGGCGTCACCGTTGCCACACGCAATGACCCCCGCAGTAATCATTGACGTTGCGGCGAAGTCATGAGTCGTTTCTCTGACAAACCGGAGCCACTCGGCGACCTGTTGCGCACAATGGCCAAACGCGTGAAAAAGGTGGACTTGACCGCAATTGAAGAGATTCGCGAGTTATGGCCAACCCTCGTGCCCCCCGCCGTTGCCGACGTGTGTCAGCCCGAATTTGTCAAGAATCATGTACTCGTCATCAGTGTTCCTTCAGGTGCGTTCGCTCAACAAATCTCATTCGACCAGGAGTCAATTTTGGATGGTTTGGCGCCACTCAAAGATCGGGCGCCCACTTCACTTAAAACGGTGCAGAAAGCCTGAAGTAAAGGGCTTTTTACGCTGGTAGACGGCCGAAATGTCACCCCGCAACCAGTAGGATGGAAGCAAGTTTCTAGTGAACGCGGCAGCGCGGTGCGCGCCGAATTTCTAACAATTGAAAGGATTACTCCGTGGCTGAAAAGTCCAAGGGGTCATCGAGCTACGGAGCTCGTGACATCACCGTTCTCGAAGGCCTTGAACCGGTCCGGGTTCGCCCAGGAATGTACATTGGATCCACCGGTCCCGCGGGCCTACACCATCTCGTGTGGGAGGTGGTGGACAACGCGGTGGACGAGGCCATGGCCGGCTACTGCACGCGCATTGACGTGACCATACTGGCCAACGGGAGTTGTCGCGTCATCGATGACGGACGTGGTATTCCAGTTGACGAACACCCTCAGTACCCCGGCAAGACGGCGGCGGAAATTGTCCTCACGGTGTTGCACGCCGGCGGAAAATTCGGTGGCGAGGGCTACAAGGTCTCGGGCGGCCTGCACGGCGTGGGCGTGTCGGTGGTGAACGCCTTGTCGACCTCGCTGATTCTCGAGATCGACCGCAACAACGAGCGCCACCAACTCGACTTCGCCAACGGAGGTAAGCCCCAAGGCAAGATGAGGGTGACCGGACCCGCTCCACGGGGACGTACCGGCACAATCGTGACGTTCACGCCGGACCCCACGATCTTCGAGGACGTCGAATTTCGAGCGCAGACCATTCTCGAGCGACTCCAGATCATGGCATTCCTCAACCGTGGCCTCGAGATTCGCTTCGAGGACCAGCGGGCCGGGCGAGATGCCAAGGAGACCTACAAGTACAGCGGTGGCATCGTGGATTACGTGCGGCACCTCAACAATTCCAAGGAGTCGCTGTTTCGCAAAGTCGGGTTCTACGAGCAGACCGAAGAAGGTCAGGAAGTCGAAGTCGCCTTCCAGTGGAACACGGGCTACTACGAGAGCATCCACTCCTTCGCCAACGGCATCTCAACCATCGAGGGCGGTATGCACGAAGAGGGATTTCGCAAGGCCATCACCAATGTCGTGAATCGTTACGCTCGCAAGCGCAACCTCCTCAAAGAAAAAGAAGACAATCTCTTGGGTGAGGACATCCGCGAGGGCCTCACCGCCATCATCTCGGTGCGTCTCGCAGAACCACAGTTCGAAGGGCAGACCAAGGGAAAGCTTGGCAATGTCTCCATTCGCTCCCTCGTCGAGCGCGCCACGAACGAGAAACTCGCCGAATGGCTCGAGGAGAACCCCAAAGAGGGCGGTCAGATCGTTGCCAAGGCCGTGCAGGCGTCACGCGCCCGCATGGCGGCGCGCCAAGCGCGTGACCTCACCCGTCGCAAGAGCGCTCTCGACGGCGCTGGGTTGCCCGGCAAACTCGTTGACTGTTCATCGAAGGATCCACGTGAGTGTGAACTATTCATTGTCGAAGGCAATTCCGCCGGCGGTTCGGCCAAGGACGCGCGCAACCCAAAAATTCAAGCAATCTTGCCGATTCGCGGAAAGATTCTCAACGTCGAAAAAGCGCGCACCGACAAAATCCTGAAGAACACCGAAATCCAGGCGCTCATATCCGCAATTGGTGCCGGCGTCGAGACAGACTTCGACGTCACCAAGGTTCGCTACGACAAGATCATCCTGTTGGCTGACGCCGACGTTGACGGTAGTCACATCCGCACGCTGCTCTTGACGTTCTTCTTCCGCCAGATGACCGAGATGGTGAACAACGGACACGTCTACGTGGCGCAGCCACCCCTCTTCTCCACACTGGTGGGCAAGGAGAAGGTGTACTTGCGTGACGACGCAGCGAAGGATGTCTTTCTTCGCGAGAATCCAAATCACAAGAACGACTTCCAGCGACTGAAGGGTCTGGGAGAGATGGACTTTGACGAGTTGCGCGACACCACTATGGACCCGACGAAGCGGGCCCTGTTGCAGATCACCGTGGAGCAGGCGGCCCTCGCCGACGAGGTCTGCTCAATCTTGATGGGTGACGATGTCCCCCAACGTCGACATTTCATCCAGACCAACGCAAAAGACGTTCGTTTCCTAGACATCTAGGAGAGAAGGAAAACATGGCTCGTACCAATAGCGGCAGCAACTCCGACGGGGGCGACGAAGTCGTCGGCTACGTCGAACCCATAGAGATCAACTTAGAGATGGAGCGCTCCTTCTTGGAGTACTCGATGTCGGTCATCGTATCGCGTGCGTTGCCCGACGCTCGCGACGGCCTCAAGCCCGTGCACCGGCGCATTCTCTA
>Ga0075522_10003209_pt1 | contig 11948 bp, 5 predicted proteins | sample NGEPerA_FD_74796 | JGI IMG/M metagenome (GOLD analysis project Ga0075522, IMG submission 74796) | Arctic peat soil microbial communities from the Barrow Environmental Observatory site, Barrow, Alaska, USA - NGEE PermafrostL2-A | ecosystem: Environmental > Terrestrial > Soil > Wetlands > Peat ... | reverse complement strand
TGCGCCAACGTCAACTTATCGCGTTGGCACCGACAAAAATATAACTTATCAAATATGACTGGCGATGACTCTAGCTCGAAAACCCGAAAAACCGGGTTTTTGGAAGTCCCCTTATGTCGCTGCCCGCGCCACTGACGCGCTTAACGCGGTCGCGCCTGTCATTAGTCCTCGTAGTTCTCTTTCTTCCGCCAAAACATCTATTGACGAACTAAACGACATCTTGCGCTGGGCAGAGGATCTTTCGGCGTATGCAAACCTGAACGCGACGGGGATCGGCGCGCTCTGGAACGCCGGGCAGCAATCATCAGAACAAGCCGAGATTTCTTGGAAGCACGTTGAACTGCTGGCAAATCACCGCGCGAATCCTGATTTGCAAATTCCGACTGGCATCAAACTTCTGCTCGCATTGTATTCGATCAAAGATGCTGCCACACAAACTGAATCGCGTGCGTTTGCTCAATGCCTTTTGCTTTACCATGCCAGCGTTGCGCGTCTGAAATCCCGCGTCACTGATTCAGCCCGCTTTCAAAAGGAAATCGTCGCAACTAAATTAGATGAGTCGGTTCGTTGTCTTTTCCAACATTCACTCGGCGCGGTTCAACTCTGCGACCTGCCAGAACTTGAAAATGGCATCTCAAACCTCGCAAGTTTGGTTCGTGACGTTGACGGCAAAACACCAATTGGATTTTCTGCTGCCGTTTTCGGCGGCGATGCGCTCACGATTGGCAACTTGCAAAATCTCGCCATGCTCGCGGATGTTCCAACTGCGCAACTTCAAATTCCGGCGAATGGAACGGAAACCATCCTCCTGCGGCTTGTTGGAAATGCGAATCCTATATCGGCGCTGCAAAAATTGGACGCAGCCGCAAACGCCTACCAAAGTTGTTATCAGGAATTATGCGGTTGGTTTCCTGAAATTCACATCGGCCAACCTGCCGAAGCCGAATTTCTGACCTCGCAACGCGAGGCTGTCCAAATCATCCGTAAGCTTGGGCTTCAAAATCAGTCGTTGGAATCTGTTTTGCAGCTTACGGAAAAAATTGAAAAAATACGCAAGGCCGTTCAAGCCGCGCTCGACGTTTTTCAAAGTCACTTTGAGCCGTGGCCGCTGCTTCCTCCAGAAAACCTTGATCAAATTCATCAGGGCAAAAAACTGTTTTATCTTTTGATTAACCGTCCGCAAGCGCCCGCAGAACTTTCTGTCGAAGCTCTCTGTCTCCAAGCCAACGCGGACATTGTTTCATCGGCTTCTGCCGAAAGCCGGGAACTTCAACTTTTTCGAGAGCGGAACTCGGAACGAGTCACGTTTCGCGATTTGCCAGATGTGGAAATAATCACCGTCCAGAGACGCGAGCTGCGCTCGCTCGCTGGTATTTGGTGGCGTTGGTTCTCCGGTCGCTACCACAAGGCTCGCAAAAAAACGCGCTCATTTCTCAATCCGCCGTTTCCAACTGATGAAGGCACGCTTACAATTCTCGACGAGCTTGAGGCGCATGAGCGTCGTCGGATTGCTTTTTTGGGTTCGCCAGCGGGAACTCTTATGGGCGGCTTATTTCGCGGCATTGAAACTAAATGGCAGACGATTGATCCAACGCTTGCGTGGATTGAGCAATTGAAATCGGCGACGCAATCGAGTGAGGTAACTTCATTTGTCCAATCATCCATCCGCGATGCTGAAAAACTTCGGAATGGTGTCAAGGCGATTGAAATTCTGGCGCAACTCGTCGAACAAAACCGGCAGGAGTTGTCCGGCATTGTTCCGTTGTCATTATTAGCTGCCGAGCCACAGGCTGTGAAACTTCAAGAACTTTGCGGTGTTTTGAGTCGAACCGAGACGATAGTGAAGGCATTGGCAGACCGGATTCAGGCACAGGTTAAACTTCAACCGCGCGCGACATTCACAGAACTTGCCGGACGTATCGGCCAGCTTGATAAACTTCAACAATTGACCCTGGCGCTCCGCCAACACTCCGGCATTGCTGATCCAGTTGCGGCGGCGAGCTTGCGCACTGGCGCTCTTGGTGAAGACGCAGTTTGGCTTGCCGAATTGGAAAAGCATAATGTCACCCGAAAGCTTGTTGACGCCATTATCGGCAGGAAATTGGAATTAGAAAAACATTTGCCGCTGATTCACGCCGCCAAAAGCTTCAGCCAGCAAATTGCCCGGCTGAACGAGGTTTTCCTAAAACAAAAAACAGCGGCTTGGATTTCGGGCGATGTCAGCACCGTTGAATTGGGAAGCAAGATGGCGTTGCTCATTCAAACAATCGGCTCATTTCGCACCCAAGCGACTGAATGGACATTCGACAACCATCTGAACATTCTCGAAATACGCGAGTCGCTTGACGACGCGCATGAAATTGAAGCTGCAACCAAGTCGTTCGTGAAATGGAGGGACATTCTCCAAGAAGAACCTTCGCTGCTTTCGGCTGAACAAATTACCACGACGCTCGATTGGCTTGACGCACTGCGTCAGCACGGAGTTACCGGCGGTCTGCTGCACTGGATTCTTGCCGGTGAAACGGATAACCGATTGCACTGGTGGCAAGAATTGGTTTCCCGCGCAAAAGACCTTCGGGGTCGTGTTCGCAAACTGCAAGATAGTTTTGCGCTGCCGCTCCATGAAACTCAATCAACGATGACTTTGGTTGCGTGGTCGTCACAAACTGCCGACCGCAACGCAAGGATGACGAGCGCCCTTGAAATTGTTGAATCGCACAGCCAATCAAACGATTTCACCATTTACGATCTCGCACAAGCCACTGCCGGTTTGCGCCGTGCCCTTGAATTAGAAATCGCTTTGCAGGGTTGGAAAGAGCGGCTTGGCACTGACGCTACGCAACTGGAAGTCGCCCGGATTCAAAATCACCGCCAGTGGGCTGCCATTGCGCGCGGTCTAGCTCCCGCAATGGGCGATTGGCTGGCCGGCGCGGACACTACTTCGCGCTGTGAAATCTTGCTAGGCATTGAGTCGAGGCTCGTCGCGCTGAAAAAGACCATCAAAAAAACGCAAGAATCACTGGGATTTTTTGGGCGCGTGTCTGGTGAAGGCCCATTCTCCATTATTTCAACGAGCGGCACGCCGCGTGAAGTTGAAAAACATTGTCTGGTGTTTGTAGAAAAAATTTCCCTGCTGCCAAATTATGCCGCGCTTCTGCGCGAACAGGAAACAGCGAAAAACCTCGGACTCGCCAACCTTATCAAGCACGCCGAAAACTCGAAAATAGCCACAAATTTTTTGATAGACACGTTTCACGGCGCGGTTGCTTACCAGCAGGCAAAATCAATTTGGGAATCCGATGACGACCTGCGTTATTTCCAGTCCAACGAACACGAGCGGCTGCGCAAAAAATTCCAAGACGATGACGAGAACCAACTGAAAACAAATCGCCGATTCATCAAGATGCGAGTGGGGAACGGAGATGTAACCGAAGGCTTAAAAGGTAAAACGGCCAGCGAACACACAGAGTTTGCGCTGCTACGGCATGAGATGAGCAAACAGCGCCGCCATTTGCCGATTCGCAAGCTGGTTCATCGTGCGGGGCGGGCGATGCAAGATTTGTGTCCGTGCTGGATGATGACACCGTTGGCAGTTGCCCAATTTCTTGCTCCCGAAGCAATCAGTTTTGATTTGGTCATCATGGACGAGGCTTCTCAAATCAATCCCGAAGATGCTTGGGGCGCAATTGCACGCGGCGACCAGCTTATTATTGTCGGCGATCAAAAACAAATGCCGCCAAGCGACTTCTTTTCGTCGGCCTTGGAAGAGGACGAGTCGCCAGACGAAGAAGATGAAATTGACGGCGGGAAATCCGAAAGCATTTTGGACGCATCGGTTGCTTCCCTGCTCACTTCACAACTGAAATGGCATTATCGCAGTCGGCATGAAACACTCATTGCTCCGGCAAATTGCTTTTCATACGACAACACCCTGGTTCTTTTTCCGCACCCCGACCGCAAACATCCTGAACTCGGTGTTCGCCATCAATTCGTTGCCGATGCCGTGACAACCATTGGCAAAGTGACAAATGCCTTGGAAGCAAATGCAGTTGCGTTGCGCGTTCGCGAGCTTGTCCTGCGCGAATATGCAAAGCCGCCAAAGGATCGCTTGACCATCGGTGTCGTCACAATGAATCAACACCAGATGGAATGCGTGAACGGCCTCATTACAAAAATGAAGGAAGAAGATTCCCGCTTCAACTTCGCTTGCGAGTTCTTTGAAAGCCGGGATCAGGAAGAACCGCTTTTTGTCCGTAACCTAGAAAACATTCAGGGCGATGAGCGGGACATTATGATTCTATCCTGCACCTATGGTCCGCACACGCCGGGCGGGACACCGACTCAACGATTCGGCCCGATAGCTCGTGAAGGTGGCGAACGCCGATTCAATGTTCTCATTACAAGAGCCAAATGGCGGATGGAAGTTTTCTCGTCCATTCGGAGCGATCAAATTCTTTTTGATGGCAAGAAGCAAGGCGTCCGTGATTTTCATCTGTTTCTAAAATACGCCGAGAGCGGCGTTCTGGTTGACCAAGGTGAGGCAACCGGCAAACAGTGCGACTCTCCTTTTGAAATTCAAGTTGAGGCGGTTCTTCAAAGGGCTGGGTTTCAAACCGAACGTCAAATTGGCGTGGCTGGCTACTTCATTGACCTGGCTGTGAAGACTCCGCAAAACCCCGGCCGTTTTGCGCTTGGAATCGAGTGCGATGGAAAAACATATCATTCAAGTCGCGCAGCGCGAGACCGCGACAGACTTCGTGAAAAAGTTCTCATGGAACGCGGCTGGAAACTTTATCGGATTTGGTCAACGGATTGGTTCGTCAATCCACAGCAGGCGAAGGCAAAATTAATTGCAGCGGTAAATGCCGCGTGTAGGTAGTTTTTATTTACGACCAAAAATATGAAGGCCAACTCATGAGAACGACCACGTTCAACTGTCCAGGCTGCCAGCAAAGAATTGAAGCTCCAGCAGAGATAGCGGGGCAAACTGTGGCTTGCCCCACCTGCGGACAAAGTTTCACCGCACCGCCAGCAGAAATTTTAGGAATACGATCATTTGACCTTAACATTGAAGAAGTCCTCGAAAATTGGGAAGTCGAACATGCGCTTCGAGAAATTATTGCCAATGCGCTTGATGAACAGGTGATCTCCAATACCGCTGAAATTGAAATCACCAAAGACGAACAAAGTGACTGGCACATTCGTGATTATGGGCGCGGCCTTCAAATTGAACATTTCACGCTTAATGAAAACAAAGAAAAACTGGATGCTCCATCAGGTGTGATTGGCAAGTTTGGCGTTGGTTTGAAGGATGCTCTTGCCACATTTCACCGCAGAGGTGTTGGCGTTCTTATTCGTTCAAATTTTGGCACATATCGGCTCAAGCAGGAACACAAAACCGGCTTCGATAACATCATAACCCTGCACATCGAATACGACGACACCCCGAACGAGATTGTCGGCACAGAATTTATCTTGAGCAGAATTACTGACGCCGATATGGCGAAAGCCAAGTCATTATTTCTGAAATTTGCCGGAGAACAAATATATGAGTCTAACAGCTACGGCCAGATTCTTTGCCGGAAAGGAGAAGCCGCCCGTGTTTATATTTTGGGTGTTCTTGCCAGCGAAGAGTCAAATTTCCTGTTCTCTTACAACATCACCAGCCTGACAGACACAATGAGAAAAAAGCTCAATCGCGAACGATTGAACGTGGGCAGGGCAACATACGCGGATCGAGTCAAAGCAATCCTCAAGAATGCAAAAAACAAGACAGTTGAAACATTGCTTGTAGAACAGATCGAAAAACGCGCGACGGGCGAACAGTCAGACGAAATGGCATGGATTGAGATTAGCCAGATGGCACTCAATCTCATGCACGAGCAAAAGAAGGTCGCCTATTTCACAGAGGAAGAACTTCAATCTAGCCCGAATGTTTCAGACAGTGCTAGGTCGGATGGTTATCAAGTGGTTGTAATCACTGACCAGCAAAAAACGAAGCTGGAAACGCAAGTCCTAACGGGCGGACCGCAGGTTCGCACAATGCAAAATTATGTCCAAGAGTATAACGCCAGTTTTGAATATAAATTTGTTGAACTCGCTGACCTTACGAACGAAGAACGTCGAATTTATGACTTCACGCCAAAAATTCTCTCCTTGATTGGGCTGGCCAATGACCGAATTCCAAAAATTCACATTTCCGAAACGATGCGTGTTACAACTGATACCACAGAAGGAGTTTGGGATTCTTCCATTCAAGCAATAGTAATCAAGCGCACCAAATTGTCATCCTTGGTTGGCTATGCCGCGACCATTTTACATGAAGCGGGACATGCCACTACTGGCACGGTGGACGCTACACGAGAGTTTGAGCGCGTGCTTACCGACTATTTAGGAAAGACCGCAGTGGTGGCATTAAATCGGTGAGCGCCAAACCAATTCAGAACTATGGATATATCATTTAATTGCAGCAGTTGTGGCACACATATCTTGATTGATGAGGCGGGCGCGGGAATGTCTGTTCAATGCCCAAAATGCAATCAATCATTGACCGTGCCTACGGCAAGCGCGGGGGATTTACCCGCTATCCCTGTTCCGTCATCGCCAGTTGCCCCAAATTGCATTTACACACTTTTTCGAGGACGCGGCCCGTCAAAATTAACTCAAATCATCGGCGCAAAATATTTCTATCGCACGCCAAATCAAACGGTGGAAGGCCCGTTCAACAAGCTCGAAATGCGCGGTTTGATGCGGAAGAAAGTCGTCGAGCCGGAGACAATGGTTTTGTGTCCGGCCACGCAACAATGGTATCCATGCGAACGCTTCCCAGAGCTTCCAAAGCCTGCCTACAACAAATTGCTGCACTTTGAAAAGGACTCAAGATTCTCAATGTTGATTCAGGAAATTCCTCGCAAGATTGTTGAGCATATCGGCGATAAAATTAGCGAAGCACAATTTGGCGACAGCCTGTCAAAGGAACCTTTCAGCGACGATATTGGCGACAAAATTAGTGAAGTAAAATTTGCGTCATGGCTGTCGGGCGTATCAAAGAATGCGGTTATCAATGCCCTGACTGGGACGAGGGAACAATTAATGATCTCGTATATGAGGACAGGATAAGAATTATCTTGAGAACAAATAGACAGATGTGGATCGGTTATCTCAAATATCGCGGAATGGGAGGTTCTGTGATTACAAACAAGCCTGTCCTTATCGGGTTTTGAATTTCAGAGAAATGTCTGGAAATCCAGTAGTTTCCCATAGCCGTCCATGTCGAAATGATTTTTGGTAGCAGAGGTTTTCTTTGCCGCTCGACAAGTAGTGTTGGTTTCCACCGTCAGGCAAAGTCTTTGCAGACAGCCATCATCGGTCTTCGTCATTATTTGGTTGTTCATTCATGCGGCGTTGATTTCTGCCGCGTTCATCCGCCTGCTTTCCACGCTTCTGGTTGCTCCGCGCAATTTCGCGCCACGAAGTTTCGTGTCACTGCATTGCTCCATGCTCCGCCGCCCGCCAACGCGAAAAGCAGGCTAGATGCGTTTCGTTCGGAACCGGATTGCTCTCCCCGTTGAGGCGAAGAGAGCAATCCCGCTCCTTCAAAAACGAAACGCAAAAACATGAACACGACAGAAAACTTCGTCTCAACGCCTCAACCGGTGAACAACATTGTCCAGCCCATCAAATTCCCACCGCAACCGCAGGAATGGAAAATCGTTTCCTTGCGGGAATGTCCGACACCCGCTGACATTCAATTGTGTGAAACACCGGAACAGGCAGCCGCCTATTGGAAAATGCACATCACAACTCATCCCTACTTCAATCCTGAATGTGAATGTTTGGTCGTTTTAATTCTTAACACCCGTCGAAAAATCAAAGGTCACTACTTCGTTTCAATTGGAACAATGGACACAATTCTGGTTCATCCTCGTGAAGTGTTTCGTTTGGCAATCATGGCAAGCGCATCGGCTATCGCGCTCATGCACAATCACCCGTCGAATGAAAGCACTCCGTCAGATGCTGACATTAAAGTCACCCGCGATCTCATTCGAGCCGGACAGTTGCTTAAAATCGAAGTTCTCGACCACATTGTCATCGGCAATCCCAATCACACATCGTTGCGGGCGTTAGGCCACTTTTTTCAGTGAAGCGTCAGTTTCACTGATCGCTTTGGACAAATGCTGTCCAAGCCGAAATTTTTTCTCATCTTTATTTGTTGGCGGAATTCCGCATCGCGCTAAATTGTTTGACGACATGAGCAGCAATAACTGAAGAAGCCAATTAACGCTAAAAAAATGTTCCCAATAAAACATTTGGCAGAAGGACATTCTGCGCTTGTCGCAAAGTTAGGCCGATTTTCTTTTTCTGAAACGGCGCAACTTGTCGCCACACTTTCCTTGTGTCCAGAGTTTCATGCAAACACCGTCCGTATCGAAGCTTTGCAGCATCTTGTAGCAATATCCTGCAAAGGAAATGCAAAACCCGAGCATGATGATTTGGCTGGATGGATAAAGCAGATTAATGAATCATCCCTTGCGCCAATGGAAGACCCAGTCGAAGATGTCTTTGTTGGCTACGTTAATTCAGCGTTCGGCGGATTCCGTGTGTTCAGAGGCATTTTTGCGGAAGGAGATTTTTGGGTAGAGCGGCTGCTCGCCTTTTTGGACGAAAAGCAAAGTTTCCCCCCATTTCCGATCACCATAGAAAGCGTATTACCGCTATTGAGGCTAAGTGATGCCCTTGCGGAGCGTGTCGGTTTAGCTCGTTACAGCGCAGGCGGCGGAGTCTCCGCAAGTAAAATTCAAACTCCACAGTGGCGAAAGTTAGTTCCATGCTTTAAGGCGGTTCATTTTTCAGATTCAGAATTAAATGAATTAGGCATCAACCGCAAAATGCTCCATGAATTTATATTGTCCGATGAAGAAAGGGCAAAACTCACAGGACAAGTAATATGGAATTCCTCATTGGAGCGCCACCCACTCATTGGGACAGCAAATGGGATTGCCGTCATTGCGCCAAGCAATCTTTTGCGAGCGGTTACACGCTGCTTGCTGGAGCGTATTGCCAAAAGTGGTATCGGTGGTTGGGGTGATATGTTTTTCCGCAATGAGACTGCATCCATTTTTGTGAATGAAGTTGCAAATCGTTTAGACATAAAACCGCTAAACTTCAAGCCGCCTGAGTGGCCTGATGGCTTGCCATTTATGATGCCGTTCTTTGGTTTTTTCGATTTTGGCAAACCGGTGATTATGCTCACTCACTACATACCAATTTCAAAATCTGCCGCTGATTTTAATGGTTTTGATAATTTTACAGAGGAGCAACAAAATATATTTAACAAATATTTACGCGAGACCACGAGCGAGTTAGAAAAACTTCAGGGATTCTCTGGTGGCCTCATTGTAATTTGTTTGGCGAGTATTGGATTTTCGACTTCGTTCGCGATATCCGGAGTTAATTCGAACTGGCGCTGTCACGCCTCAACGTTGTCAGATTTGCTAACGATGACGGAGAATGGCGAATGCACTGCAATGCGCCTCTGGAAACTTGGTGAACACGAAATAGTTTTGGATCGTCGCGGCACGAGAATGTTCAATATTTCTGGATTACTGAATTTATACGCGTATTGGAAAACAAATGGTTTTAGGCTCATTCCGAGAGACACCGATGGACGTTCACTAACACTTGTGCGTATCGCTGACGATTTTGCAACGTCATTTCGTGTCGAAACAAAACAACGTAAGGACATTCATTGTGTGCGTTCGCATGATAAACAACGCTGGGTGAAACTCTCGAGACAGAATAAATCACTGTTCAAGGAATATGAGAATGTTCGACTGTATTCTGATCACAAGTCTATCACCGAAGGCCGCCTTGTCGGGTGTATTCTCCAGGGACAAATGTTGTGGTGGGTGACTTCGCCGGGCCGTCAGGAAAACTCTGAACTTACTTACTTGGTTTTTCAACTTTGGGAATGCATTGAATCGTGGGTTACGCGAGTGGCAGCTATTGCCGCGCGCGAGTGGCCGAATTTAACAGGACCGAGCGTTGAAATTCGATTAGAACTACCGAATCTTGCAAACTGGAAAAGCTCTTCAAAAACAAGTGAGTCTATTGCTTTTGAGGATTTATCAATTGCTGTTGATGCGGGCACTTCGAGTATTTCCTTAATTATTCCCGAAGGATATTTACAGAAATTTGGAACACCAAAAAACGTTGCCGAAAAAGACGTGGTTGCTGCGCTACTTAATGGTGTTGCGCGACTCGCTGGCAGCCAGTTGAGCAATGAAAAATGCTTGATATTGACCCGCGAGATAACCCGGAATGATGACGCGCGATTCTTCCATATTGTTTTAGCTCGAAATGTTGAACAAATACTTGCCGAAGTGGGTCGAGCAAAGCCGCTTTTCATTCGTGAAGAAGATTTTACACTAGCTTACCAAGGTGTTGCAGATTTAGTTGGGCGACCCGAAAAGACTAAAGAAATTGTCGGACGTGATGCTTGTCTCGATTTTCTAGAAAAAACTGTAAATAAAGTATGGGAACGGATTGAGGCAAAATTGAAAACATTCGACCGTGCAACTGTCGTTTTGAGTTGTTTTAAGGCATTGGAGGAAATCGAACGCGACGACACAAGTTGGAATATGACTGCAAGATCGCAGTTTGCATTGTATGACGACAAAGAAAATGTTCACGAAGTGTTTCAAGACAGGCGCTCGGATCGTGCGAAAGCTTCGGTATGTAATCGCTTGATTATCGAGACGGCACAATATGCCTGTGCTTCTAATGGTGGACGCTTTTTTACTGAAGCCGATCATCTGACAATTCTCGCTGACATGACGCTTCTCATATTTCTGGCAAATCATCGTGATGTAATTGCTGGCGGTTTCATGGCAGCTAAAATCGGTATTGTTCCAAATGGAGAATTAGATGTTGATGAGAGATTTTATGCCAAAGTGTTTAGTCGCTACCTAACGAAACGAAGCCGTGCTGCCAATGAGCAGGCCATTGCTGATTATGAAAGTTATTTTCCAGAGATTAACGAACCAGAGGAAGAATCGGACGGGCTTGAAAATGCGTTGGACGAGTTTGATAAAATATTTATTCCAGAGTTTGGTTTCGGTGTGCGTTTGGTAATAAAAGCGAAAAATATGTTTAGAGAAATGGCTATATCAACTGAAATTCCTGGTGGCGCATTGAATGAGGAAGTCATGCTGATGTTTTTGCGCGTTTGTGGCTTTACACCCCCAGAAGCGGAGGCATTCCTCAATTGTTTTACACTGCCCATACGGAGTGCTTGGGATCAAGATTTGCCAACAGGCTGTCATAAATACGACGTGTATCCGTGGCGACATCGTCGGCAGCTTTCATTGCTTTGTCGTCCGCTTGTGCAAATGAGCAATTCTCCACGCTCATGGCTGGTATCTGTTCCGGTTTTTGAAAAGAACATCAGACAGTGGCTCGATAATATTGAGTTTGCGCGTCTCCCAAAAGACTTTTTTAAGTCTGCTGAAATGCAGACATACGTGGGAACTGTCGTAAATAAACGAGGCCATGAATTTGCTGAAAAAGTTGGTAAATCTTTTACCAGCGCAGGCTACACAATAAAATTAGAGTTAGAGCTAACGCAACTTGGCGCTTCGAAGAATCTTGGCCTTGGTGATTTAGACGTTTTTGCTTGGGAAAAAAAATCAGGGCGAATTTATGCCGTCGAATGCAAGCGTTTGTTGACTGCAAACTCTGTTCGAGAGGTCGTTCAACGGTTAGAAGATTTTCGTGGCAACATGAAGGAGAAAGATTCGCTTGGTAGGCATCTTCGCCGAATAGAATGGCTTAAGGGAACTTCCAAAAACCCCCTACTTATCCTGACTAATAACTTCCATAGGATGAAAGCAAGCTATATAACTTGTGGGCATGAAAGCACCTAGCCGCTACCTCCAACCCGTCACCCC
>Ga0075522_10003207_pt1 | contig 11955 bp, 11 predicted proteins | sample NGEPerA_FD_74796 | JGI IMG/M metagenome (GOLD analysis project Ga0075522, IMG submission 74796) | Arctic peat soil microbial communities from the Barrow Environmental Observatory site, Barrow, Alaska, USA - NGEE PermafrostL2-A | ecosystem: Environmental > Terrestrial > Soil > Wetlands > Peat ... | reverse complement strand
CTCCTCGCCGAGGCGAGGATCGGCTGCAGCGAGCTCGGACAGTGCTCCCTCACCGGCAAGTGAGCGACGCACCAAAGCACCGACGATCCCATGTGCCTCACGGAACGGGACACCTCGCGCGACGAGGAACTCCGCGAGGTCGATCGCCACGAGCGTCGGAGCGTCGGCTGCTTTCTCCATCGCCACGAAGTTGAATGAGAGCGACCCGATCAGTCCAGACAGCGCCGGAAGCAGCCGGTCGATCTGGTCGAGCGCGTCAAAGAGGGGATCCTTGTCCTCTTGGAGGTCGCGGTTGTAGGCGAGCGGAAGACCCTTAAGCGTAGTGAGCAACCCCGTCAGGTGGCCGATCAGACGGCCTGACTTGCCTCTCGCCAACTCGGCGACGTCGGGATTCTTCTTCTGCGGCAACATCGAACTGCCGGTCGCCCAAGCGTCGTCGAGCCGGTAGAAACCGAACTCCTCAGAGGAGTAAAGGACGATCTCCTCACCGAGACGAGAAGCGTGGACTCCAGCCAGTGCGAGTACGAAGAGGACTTCCGCGACGAAGTCCCTGTCGGCGACCGCGTCGATGGAGTTCGTGAACCTGGCAGAGAACGACAGGTCGCGCGCGACGCCGTCCGGGTCGAGCGGCAAGCTGGAACCACCGAGCGCGCCTGCTCCGAGCGGCGACACGTCGACTCGACGATATGCGTCAAAGAGCCTGTCGAGATCACGAAGCAGCGACCAGGCGTGTGCCAGCAGCTGGTGAGCGACGAGTACCGACTGAGCCCGCTGCAGGTGCGTGTAGCCAGGCGCGTAGTGCTCACCTGCGTCCGCGGCACGCTGCACCAACGCATCGACGAGTCCGGCGAGCTCCTCGCCGATCGAGACCAGACGACGACGCAGATGCAGCCGAAGCGCCGTAGCAACCTGATCGTTTCTGCTCCGACCGGTATGAACCTTGGCTCCCACCTCGCCGGCGATCTCGGTAAGGCGACGTTCGATCGCGGTGTGGACGTCCTCGTCGCTCTCCTCGAAGACGAAGGTGCCGCTCTCGAGCTCGGCTCCGACCGTGTCGAGTGCCGCGAGCAGTGCGTCGACCTCATCTGCGGACAAGATGCCGGCGCGCCCGAGCCCGCGGACGTGCGCAGCCGAGCCACGCACGTCGTCTGGCGCGAGACGGCGGTCACTTTCGAGGCTGGAGGTGAACGCCATCATCACCTCGGAAGGCTCGGCGCCCATGCGCGCGGACCAGAGCGTCACGCCTCGGCCGCTCCGTTCAGCGCGCCGCCTTGACGACGCGCCCACGTCTCGACGCCTAGGCCGTAGATCCGCAGGTAGCCCTCAGCATCTTGGTGGTGGAAGGTGTCTGCGGCGTCATAGGTCGCCAGCCCATAGTCGTAGAGCCCGACCGGGCTCCTCCGGCCGACAATGCTCATTCCGCCACCGGGGGCGAAGCGGAGCCGCACCTCTCCGGTGACGTTTCGCTGCGTCGAGGTAACGAAGGCACTGAGGGCCTCACGAAGCGGCGAGTACCACAGCCCGTCGTAGATCAACTCCGCGACCCGGTGCTCGAGCCTGAGCTTTTCGTGCGCGACGTCCCGCTCCAAGGTGAGGCTCTCGAGATCTTGGTGCGCGGCGATGAGAGCGAGCGCCGCTGGCGCTTCGTAGATCTCGCGGCTCTTAATGCCGACGCGGCGGTTCTCGACGAGATCGAGCCGACCGTATCCTGCCGAGCCGGCGACTGCGCCGAGCTGTGCGATGAGCTCGACGAGTGGAAGATGGTTGCCGTCGAGGCTGACCGGCACGCCTGCGACGAAGCCGACCACCACCTCGACGGGGGACGTCAGGGTCTCTCGGGTCAAGGCGTAGACGTCGTCGGGTGGGGCCGCCCACGGATCTTCGATCGCGCCGCACTCAACGGCCCTTCCCCAGAGATTCTCGTCGATGGAGTAAATGCGACCGCGCGACGCGGTGATCGGGACACCCTCGCGTTCTGCGTAGTCGACGGTCTCCTCGCGGGTCATTCCCCACTCTCGTGCAGGGGCCACGATCTCGAGATCAGGAGCTAGCGAACGGGTTCCGACCTCGAAGCGGACCTGGTCGTTGCCCTTCCCCGTGCAGCCATGCGCGACGGCTTGCGCGTCGAACCGCCTGGCGGCAGCAACGAGATGGCCGACGATCAACGGCCGACTGAGCGCCGAGACGAGGGGGTACTTGCCTTCATAGAGCGCGTTCGCCTGCAGTGCGGGCAGCGCGAAGTTCTCCGCCAGCTCCGCTCGCCCATCGATGATGATCGCCTCGATCGCTCCCGCGGCGAGCGCACGCTCCTTCACGGAGACGAAGTCGGACTCCTGCCCGACGTCGACCGCTACGGCGATCACGTCATAGCCGCGCTCCTTGTTCAGCCATCGGACTGCAACCGACGTATCGAGTCCGCCCGAATACGCAAGCACGACGCGCTTTGCCACTGGTGGTGCTCCTCTCAGTTATTGCCGCCAAAGATCTTCTACCTGCCTGCGCTTACTTCCCTGCGAGCTGACCCAACCGCTCGGCGAGCGCCTTTCCGCCGTGGGTCTCCTCAGCGATCACGAGAATCGTGTCGTCACCTGCCACCGTGCCGAGAAGGCCCTCGATCTTGGTGCGGTCGAGCGCGGAGGCGACAACGTGGGCTGAGCCAGGCGGAGTGCGAACAACGACCAGGTTGCCTGACACCGCGAGGTCCACCACCCATTCGCCGAGCACTCGCCGCAGGTGGTCGAGCGGGGCAACCTGATCTTTTGGCAGCTCCGCGATCGCGTAGACGAGCCGGTCGACGCCAGGCATCCGGACCTTTACGGCGCCAAGATCCTCGAGGTCTCGCGACACTGTTGCCTGGGTCGACTCGATTCCTTCCACCTCCAACAGCTCCACGAGCTGACCCTGGCTCGTGACTGGATGATCGCCAAGTAGGCCAGCGATCAGGTGCTGCCGACGATTCTTTGGGACCCTGGCCATCTACTTCGCCAGATTGTCTGGGTCGAAGAGGTACTCGAGCAGCCCTCGGATCGAGTGCAGCCGGTTCTCTGCCTGCAGCCAGATCCTGCTTTGTGGCCCGTCGAGAACCTCGGCGGTGATCTCCTCGCCCCGGTGTGCGGGAAGGCAGTGCATGACGATCGCCTCGCGTTTGGCCCTCGCTAGCATTGCCGAGTCGATAGTGAACGGGGCGAAGGCCTTTCGCTTCTCTGCTGCTTGTGATTCCTCGCCCATAGAGATCCAGACGTCGGTGTAGAGCACGTCGGCATCGCTTGCAGCCTCCTCGGCGCTTCCACAAAGCACGAGCTCCCCGCCGAGCGCGGCCACCCGCGCCACGTCGGCGGCATCGAAGGAGAAGCCGGATGGCGAGGCAACCCGGAGCGACGCGCCAGTTAGCGCCAACGCGTCACCGAGGGATCGCGCGACGTTGTTGGAATCGCCGATGAAGGCCACCGCCACGCCGGCCAGTCCACCGAGGCACTGGTCGATGGTGAGGAGGTCAGCGAGCGCCTGGGTCGGATGTTCGAGGTCCGAGAGCAGGTTCACGACCGGCACCGCCGCGCCCGAGCCGCGTAGCGCCGCCGACATCCGCTCAAGGGTCGAGTGAGCGGCGACCCTTGCGAGGATCGCCGCGTGGTAGCACCCGAGCGTCCGAGCAACGTCTTCCACCGACTCACGGCGGTCAAAGCCCACCTCTTCGCCGCGAATCGTGACGGGATGCCCACCGAGCTCGGCGACTGCCATCTCGGTAGCATTTCGCGTCCGTGCAGAGGGGTGCTCGAAGACCAGCGCCGCGCCTCGTCCAGCGAGCGGTCGCCCGCCATTTGGTGCCTTGGCCAGTTCAAGGACATCTGCGAGCCCGCCACCGGAGAGGTCACTTATCTGGAGAAAATCCATCTGCTCAGTGCGCCTTGGCTGACCGCTCGGCGAGCGCGTCGTCGAGCACCGTCTTTAAGATCGCGGTTGCCTGATCGACCTCGGCTTCGCTGATGATGTACGGCGGTGCGAAACGAAGCACACCGGCAACCGGCGCATTGATGATCAGCCCGCGCGCAAGTGCCGTCGATGTCACGGCGGCGGCGTCGAGACCCTCTTCAAGCACGGCGGCACGGAGCAGCCCTTCGCCTCGGACGCTCACCACCCCGTCGAGTGCGGCGACCGAGTTGGCGAGGTACTCCCCCATCTTGGTCGTCACCGCCGGGGCGTCCATCTCGATCATCGTCTGCAACGTCGCCCTTGCCGCCGACATCGCAAGCGGCTGCCCACCAAACGTCGAGCCGTGATCACCTGGTCGGAAGACCTCAGCGACGTCCGCTCGTGCCCAGCAGGCACCGACGGGCACACCGTTGCCGAGTGCCTTGGCCATCGTCACGACGTCTGGGACCACGCCCTCTCGCTGAAACGCGAACCAGCGGCCCGTCCTGCCGAGGCCGGTCTGGATCTCGTCGAGCATCAACAAGATCCCCCGCTCGCTACAGAGCTCTCGAGCTCGCGCGAGGTAGCCGGGAGGGGCGGGGACGACACCGTTCTCGCCTTCGATGACCTCGAGCAACAGCCCGGAGACGACGCTCGGATCGAGTGCGGTATCGAGCGCATCTAGATCGCCGTAGGCGACGTGACGAAAGCCCTCAGGGAGCGGCGCGAAGGCCTCGTGCTTGGCAGGCTGACCGGTCGCGTGCAGCGTCGCAAGGGTCCGACCGTGGAATGAGCCGTACGCCGAGACCACCGTGTGTCGCCCGCGGCCGCCGAATCGACGGGCGAGCTTGATCGCACACTCGTTTGCCTCCGCGCCGGAGTTGGCGAAGAACACCTTCCCGCCAGCAGGCGAACCGTCACCGATCAGCCAATCGAGCAGCTCGGCGACCTCTTCGTTTAGACCGGATTCGAAAAGGTTTGAAACGTGCAGCAGCGTCCCTGCCTGCTCGGCGATCGCGGCCTGCACCGCCGGGTTGGCGTGCCCGAGCGCGACGACCGCGATCCCGGCAAGGAAGTCGAGGTAGTCGCGGCCCTCCGAGTCGGTCAGGTGCGCGCCGGAGCCGGCGACGAATCGGACCGGAGCCGGGCTGTAGTTGGGCATGAGAAAGGTCATTGATCAACCACCATCGTTCCTATCCCCACTTCGCTAAAGAGTTCGACTAACAACGCGTGCGCGACTCGCCCATCCAAGATGTGTGCGGAGGCCACGCCGCCTCGGACCGCGTCGGCGCACGCCTGGGCTTTCGGGATCATGCCCGCGTTCACCGTGCCGTTTGCGATCAGTTGCTCGAGATCAGCTGAGCCGAGCGCCGAGACGACGCTTGTCGGATCGTCGCGGTCGGACCTGATCCCGGTCACGTCGGTGAGGAAGATCAGCTTCTCTGCAGAGAGCGCCCGGGCGAGCGCGCCGGCAACCGTATCGGCGTTGATGTTGTAGGCCTGACCCGAGGCGTCGGTACCGATCGTGGCGACCACCGGAACAAAGCCGCCGAGGAGGAGATGGTCGAGGATCGTGGTGTCGACGGCGTTGACGTCGCCGACGAAGCCGATGTCGGGGAACCGCCGAGTGGCCCCGATGAGCCCTGCGTCCTCGCCCGAGAGGCCGACCGCGACCGGACGCTTGGCGTTGATCGCGCCGACGATCTCTCGATTGACCTTGCCGACAAGCACCATGCGGGCGACGTCGAGGGTCGCGGCGTCGGTGACGCGAAGCCCGTCTCGAAACTCAGGCTCCATACCGAGGCGCTGCATCATCTCGCCGATCTGGGGCCCGCCGCCGTGCACGACGACGGGAAGGACGCCGACTGAACGCAGCGCCAGCACGTCCTCGGCAAAGGATCGAAGCGCGCGCTCCTCGTCGGCATCGGCGAGCGCATTGCCGCCGTATTTGACGACGATGCGACTTCCAGCAAAGCGAGCGAGGTACGGGATCGCCTCGACAAGGACATCGGCACGCAGCTCAGGCGTGATCGTGGCGCTCATCATGAGGTCTTCATGTTCTCGTCGATGTAGCTGTGGCCAAGATCGGTCGTCACTACCCGTGCGGCACCGACGCCGATACCGAGGTCACAAGCGATCTCGACGCTCGGTTTGGAGAGGTACGCGACGAGTGCGCCCCGGTCGTGGGGTACCTCTTCGCCTCGGGAGAACACCAGCACCCCGCCGTAGGACACGTCGACGGTGTTGAGGTCAAACGAAGCGCCAGACGATCCGAGCTCGGAGACGATCCTGCCCCAGTAGGGATCAGAGCCGAAGAGCGAGGTCTTCACGAGCAGGCTGCCCGCCACCTTGCGGGCGGCACGTGTGGCATCATCGTTGCTCGCCGCGCCGCCTACGAGAATCGTGGCGACCTTCGAGGTGCCCTCTGCATCTGCTGCCATCTGCTCGGCAAGGGACGAGCAGGCCTGAGAGAGCGCCGAGGTAAGTGCTGCCTTCGACGGCGTGGCGCCGAGCCCACTAGCTAGCGCGATGACGGTGTCGTTGGTCGAGGTGGCACCGTCGACGATGAGGGAGTTGAACGAGCCAGCTACCGCCTCGCGAAGTGCGGTCGCAAGCTCGGTCGGGTCCACGTCGGCGTCGGTCGTGATCACGCAGAGCATCGTCGCCATGTTCGGGGCGATCATCCCTGCCCCTTTGGCCATGCCACCCACGCTGAAGCCGTCCGCTTCGATGGAGACGAGCTTCGGCTTGGTGTCGGTCGTCATGATCGCCCTCGCCGCGCGATCGCCGTCTTCGAGCTTCTCGCCAAGTGACCGGACCGCCTCAGGAAGGGCGGCGAGCAAGGCGTCGAGCGGCAGCTGTGGGCCGATCAGCCCTGTCGAGCAGACCAGCACCTCGCTCGCCTCGAGGCCGAGCGAGGAAGCCACCGCGGCCGCAGTCTCATTCGCCGCGGCGAGCCCTCGAACGCCGGTTGCCGCGTTCGCACAGCCGCTGTTCAAGATGACGGCACCGACACGCCCGCTCGTCGCCACCAGATGGGCGCGGCTGACCTGCACCGGAGCGGCGGCGGCGAGATTGGTGGTGAAGGTCGCAGCGGCAGCGACCGGCCCGTGCGTGGCGACGACGAGCGCCAGATCGAGCACCTCGCCCGGCTTGATGCCGGCGGCTACACCTGAGGCTAAGAACCCCTTCGGGCCAACGACGCTCATGGCAGCAGCGCGACCCGCGGGAGGCCGAGTGTCTCTGGTAGACCTAGCGCGATGTTGGTCGACTGCAAGGCCTGTCCAGAGCCGCCCTTGGTCAAGTTGTCCAGTGCCGAGAGCAACAACACGGTGTTGGTCCGCTCGTCATAGCGGGCAGTCATGCGGACGAGGTTCGATCCGTAGGTATCCCTCGTCGAGGGAGCTTGGCCGCCTACTTCGATGAACGGCTCGCCGTCGTAGGCGCTTCGCAGCGCGTCGAGCAAGGCCTCGGTGGAGGTCGCGCCTGTCGGCTTGGCGTAGATCGTCGCCAAGATGCCACGCGTCATCGGCGCGAGGTGTGGCGTGAAGAGGATCTGCGCGCCGATCGTCTGTTCGATCTCCGGCGTGTGCCGATGGTCGAGCAGCCCGTAGGCGGAAAAGCTCTCGTTCACCTTCGCAAAGTGCAGATCGGGCCGCGGCTCTTTCCCGGCCCCCGAGGTCCCACTCGCGGCGTCGACGATGATGCCGTGATTCTCGATGATGCCCGCTTTGACGAGTGGCGCGAGTGCGAGCGAGGCCGCCGTGACATAGCAGCCTGGAGAGGCGATCAGCGTCGCGCCAGCTATCTGATCCCGGAAGAGCTCGGGAAGACCGAACACCGCGTCAGCGAGGAGCTCGGGCTGTTGATGCGTGAAGTGGTACCACTGCTCGTAAGCCGCGGGATCCTTCAACCGGAAGTCCGCCCCAAGATCGACGATCAGCCCGACCTTGTTGACGAGGGACGCCACGATCGCTTGCGAGTGCCCGGAGGGCACAGCCACGAACGCCACGTCACACCCAATGGCCTCGGTTGGGTCGATCGTGCTCAGCACCAAGTCGGCGTAGCTCGGGCTCAGCCCTGCATAGAGGTCCCCAGGCCGGCTGCCCGCAGTCGAATCAGCCTGCGCGACCGCGACGTCGATCTCTGGATGTGTCGAGAGAAGTCGGAGCAACTCCGCGCCGAGATAGCCCGATGCTCCAATTACCGCGGCCTTCATGGAATTAGAATACAGGAGTACGCATACCCATGCAACTAGGCGGTCGCCAACCGCCTCTTGGCCTCGGCGTAGACGTCGTCTGGGAGCGGGCCCTTCTTCACCGCGGCCACGTTCTCGGCGAGGTGGTCGGGGTTCAACGTCCCGACGATCGTCGTCGAGAGGTCCGGGTGGGTGATCGTGAAACGCAACATGAACTCCGACCTCGAAGCCCCGTCGGCGAGCGAGTCGAGGTCCGCGCGCTCATAGGCCGCCCAGACATCTTCGGCTCCCGTACCTGCCCCTGGTTCGCCCCTGGCCACGCCACCTCGAATGACCGTCCCCGCGCCGTGTTCCGCGGCCTCGGTGATCACCGACTCATGGGCTCGCTCGAGCGCGGAGTAGGGGATCTGAAAGACGTCGAAGACATCGAGCGCGACGTGCTCGGCGAGGTTCGGCAGTGTCGAGGACGCACCGATGAAGCGGACCTTCCCAGCTGCTTTTAACTCGAGCAGTGTCGCAACGACGTCATCTGCCTCGAGCGTGGCCATCGAGGGGCTCGAGTGCAGCTGGACGACGTCTAGGTAGTCGGTCTTCATCCGACGCAGGCTCTGGTCCACGCCGGCCACGATGTTCTCCTTCGTGAACACGTGCGGTTGGCGTTCGCCAGGAGCTACCGGCGGCGCGCCGACGAGACATCCACACTTCGACGCCAAGAAGTACTCGCCACGACGATCCGAGATGTACTCGCCGATGTACTCCTCGGAGGTCCCGTAGTCGATCGAGGTGTCGATGTAGTTGATCCCCTGGTCGAGCACGTCGTTTAAGACGCGGCCTGCCTGCTCGGGGGTTATCGGTCGACGATGTCGGCCACTCTGGGCACCTCGCAGCTCCATCGCACCAAATCCGAGAACCGTGGCCTCGATGCCGGTCCTGCCCAAGCGCCGGGTAGGAATGTCACTCATCTACTCCCCCTCATCTTCGAGTGCGGCCAGGTACGGCCGCGCCTCTTGTCGTTCGCGAGCGCCACGACTCGTCCCTCGCGACCCTCATCTGTTACCTAGGCGTCGAGCCCGTCACGAAGGGCTTGCACGAACACCGCAGCGCCACTTGGCCCCTCGCCCTCGAGCAGTCGGCGCATGAGTGCCGATCCGACGATCACACCGTCTGCGACCGCGCTCACCGAGACGGCCTGGTCGGGCGTTGAAATGCCAACCCCGACGAGGACGGGTGTATCGGTCATCAGCTTCGCGCGCTTTGCCAACAAGAGCGCAGAGTCAGCGACAGCTCCCCGCTCGCCTGTCACGCCGAGAAGTCCGATCGCGTAGACAAAGCCCCTCGAGGCCGCACAGATCCTCGCCAGACGATCGTCTGGGGTCGTCGGTGCGACGAGCTGCACCGCGTCGACACCTGCGCTCAGCGCCTCGGCGCGCCACTCGTCTGCCTCATCGAGTGGCAGGTCCGGGACGATCGCACCAGCTATGTGGCTCGCAGCAAGTGACATCGCGCATCGCCGGTATCCGAGATGGGCAATCGGGTTGACGTAGGACATCACGGCGATCGGGATGCCGACATCGGCGTTCGCCAGCGCGGCAATGATGCCCGCCGGCGTCGTGCCGCGACCGAGCGCTTGGACCGAGGCCGCTTGGATCACCGGGCCGTCCATGACCGGATCAGAGAACGGCAACCCAACTTCGATCGCGTCTGCTCCCGCCGCGGCGACCGCACGGACGACGTCTAACCAGTCGTCGTCGTAGCCGCCGGTCACGTAGGGCACGAGCAGCTTTCGTCCACGCTCTCGCTGCTCGCGGAGCACCTTTTCGAGCGGGCCCGCCTCGTGGAGTTGCTCGCTCATCCCAGCTCGTCCATCACCTGTGCGACATCTTTGTCGCCGCGACCAGAGAGCGTGACTAAGACGGTCTGGCCCTCGGCGATCTCACCGCTCTTTACCGCCCGCGTGACCCAAGCGATCGCGTGGGCAGGCTCGAGCGCGGGGATGATCCCCTCCATCTCTGAGAGCAGCTGGAGGGCTGGGATCACCTCCTCGTCGGCGACCTTCACGTACTTCGCGCGCCCGGTGGCGGCGAGCCACGCGTGCTCGGGTCCTACGCCTGGGTAGTCGAGCCCAGCGGAGATCGAATGCGCTTCGAGAATCTGACCTGCCTCGTCTTGGAGGAACTGGGTTCGCATGCCGTGCACGATGCCAGGCGTCCCGGCGTCGATCGCTGCTCCCCCTGCGGCTTCGACGCCGATCAGTGCCGAATCGGTCTCCGCGAAGCCGGCGAAGGTTCCTGCGGCGTTCGAGCCTCCCCCTACGCAGGCGACCACGAGGTCAGGGTCAGCACCATCGAGCAGTGCCCTGCACTGCTCGCGCGCCTCGTCGCCGACGATCCGCTGGAACTGGCGCACGAGATACGGGAAGGGGTGTGGCCCTACCACCGAGCCGATGCAGTAGTGCGTGGTCTCGACCGAGGCCACCCAGTCCCGAAGCGCCTCGTTGATCGCGTCCTTGAGCGTCCTGCTCCCCGACGCCACCGAGCGAACTTCGGCGCCGAGCAGGTTCATCCGAAAGACGTTCAGCTCCTGGCGGACGATGTCCACCTCGCCCATATAGACGACGCACTCCATGCCGAGCAGCGCCGCGACCGTAGCGGTGGCAACGCCGTGCTGGCCGGCACCGGTCTCAGCGATCAACCGGCGCTTCCCCATCGATTGGGCGAGTAGGCCCTGGCCGAGCACGTTGTTCAACTTGTGCGAGCCGGTGTGGTTCAAGTCCTCGCGCTTTAGGAGCAGTCGTATGCCGAGATGTGACGAGAGCCGTTCGCAAAGCGTCGTCGGGGTAGGCCTGCCTGCGTAGGTGGCAAGGAGGTAGTCCAGACGCTCTCGGAACTCTCTTCGCTCCCACGCAGCACCGAAGGCCACATCCAGCTCCTCACAGGCTGCTATCAGGCTCTCGGGCACGAAACGGCCACCGAACTCTCCGAAGCGACCGCTCTTACTCGGCGCCCCCATCTTCCAGGGTGACTCGGCCACTAGGGCTCCTCCTGCCAGTCGTACGGCGAATCGAGGTCGGAGGAGTACTCCTCTGGCTCGACCGCTCGCACCGCAGCGACGAACTCGCGCACCTTGGTCGGGTCCTTTAACCCAGGAGCGGACTCGACGCCGCTCGAGACGTCCACACCCCAGGGGTGGACGAGATTGATCGCCTCAGCGACGTTGCCCGGGTGCAGCCCTCCAGAGAGAATGAGGCGCCTGGTCCTTGGGAGCGCCTCGGCGAGGCGCCAGTCGAAGACCCGCCCAGATCCAGGGTCTGCTGAGTCGAGGAGAAACGCGTCGACTGCGTAGCTCGAGGCGTGGCCGAGCCCAACCGACGTCGCCGCGAAGGCCTTGATCACGTGGCGCACCGAAGCGGTCACGAGCGCGGTGTCCTCGGCGGACTCTTGCCCGTGGAGCTGGGCGCCCTTTAGGCCGGCCTCTTGCACGGCTGAGATAACGCGCACGGGAAGCTCGTCTCGAAAGACGCCAAAGGTCACGATCTCCGGCGGCAGGCGAGGCACGATCCCCGCCACGGTGGCGACGGAGACCTGGCGCGACGACGGCGCAAAGATGAAACCGAGCGCGTCGGCACCCATGGCAATGCTGAGTAGGGCGTCCTCTTCGTTGGTGATGCCGCAGATCTTTACGAACACGACAACAAGCTGCTAACTAGCTACTCGCCCGGAGCGCAGCTGACGAAGCGCCTCGGCCGGATCATCTGCTCGCACCAACGTCTCGCCGACGAGCACGGCGTGAAACCCGGCGTCAAAGAGCCGACTCACGTCGGCAGGAACGCGCACACCGGACTCCGCGAC
>Ga0075522_10003205_pt1 | contig 11955 bp, 11 predicted proteins | sample NGEPerA_FD_74796 | JGI IMG/M metagenome (GOLD analysis project Ga0075522, IMG submission 74796) | Arctic peat soil microbial communities from the Barrow Environmental Observatory site, Barrow, Alaska, USA - NGEE PermafrostL2-A | ecosystem: Environmental > Terrestrial > Soil > Wetlands > Peat ... | reverse complement strand
CTTTCGATAGCGTGCGGCGATCACCTGGCGCACGCGAAAACTGTTCCGCAGCCGCAGATCAAGCCAAATGACCGCGGCTGCGAACGCGACGAACAGCGCAACCAGGCCCGCCAGCAAAGTCCAGGTGGTGCGTCGTGCCAAGGCGAACATATCGCGGCTTGAGTGCGTCGCGAGCAGCGCGAGCGGCACGTGATCCACGCTTCTGACGAGCGCATAGCCTGAGATCTGCGCATCGCTATCGGCGAGTACGAATGTCGCAGATGCGTGGTTTCTCAAGCGCAGCCAGGAGCGCAGTGGTGCCGGTGCTGCGCGATGGAGCCAAGAGGCAGCAGCGCGACCGACAAATGGCTCGTCTCGCGCACTCTTTCGATATCCGCATCTTCGATGAAGCGCGCGAACAGCATTGTCGCGCCGGTTGGCTCCGTGCCGTCGGAGCGCGTGATTTCGACTGCCGAGACTGCGGCAAGGCCCCGTGGAGTCGCAACTATCCGCTCGGCGGGAGGCAGCCGCGAGAGGCGCCGGGCGCTTGCGGCCAGTTGCCGCAGCTCAAGATACGTTTGCGGCACCGGCGAGAGCACTTGCGCGCCGGAGCGCTCGCTGTAGCCTGAATAGATCTCGTGCCCATCGCCATCGATAATCAAAACGAGATCGACGTGCATGCCGGCAAGCGCGTTACGGACGAAGTTTGCGGTGATAAAGGCGGGGTTGCGCGAGTGGACGTATTGCACCGCGTCGTCCCATTGTGCGTAGTCGCGGTTACTGATGGCGAGCTGCCGGAAGTCGGCGTCAAAAGCCCGATAGACCTGCAGCGCTTTTTCGGCCATGGCCGCAGCTTCGGCTTGCTCGAAGCGCGTTATCAGGGCCCGGCCGCCAATGAAGACGCCGGCACTGAGCGCCAAAAGCGCAACAGCACAGATTATGACCAATGGTCGCAGCGGGACTGATGCGCTGGTGCGGCTTTTATCAACGAAATCGAGGGGTTTCACAATCTGACGAGGTATCGGCCTTGAAATCAAACGCTTGACGCAACACAGCAACCGCACCGGCGGGCCGTGACCTTGCGCACACAGCACACGCTGCGCATGGAAAATCCAAGGCGCTGATTAGGCTGTCAGCGGTAACTGACAGCGACGGTAAATATCACTTATATCAATGTATTATAAGATAATATTCAGACAGCATCGAGGATTGACGAGGAGGCGCGCGAGCATGACCCTAGCCATCACAAAGGAGAACAACGATGGCCGGTCGCCCAATCGCTTCGCTCACAATCTCATTCGGACTCGTTTCGATCCCGGTGCAGGTGTTCACCGCGGCGGAATCCACTGCGCGTGTCTCGTTCAATCTTCTGCATAAGGATTGCGGCTCGCGACTGAAGCAGCAATACCTCTGCGTCAAAGACGGAATGAAGGTCGAGCGCGCCGATATGGTGAAGGGCTACGAATTCGCGAAAGACCAGTACGTGCAGTTCACCGCGGATGAGATCAAAGCACTTGAGGCAGTAGGCTCCGATTCGATCGACATCGTCGAATTTGTGCCCTTGCAGTCGATCGACCCGGTCTACTTTGAGAAGACCTATTATCTTGCTCCGGACAAGGGCGGCCTTAAGCCTTATGCGCTTTTGGCTGACGCCCTTCGCGATTCGAAGCGCTGCGCCGTGGGCAGCTGGAGCTCCAAAGGCAAGCAGCATACGGTCGCGTTGCGCGCCGCGGGTGTTGTGCTTGTGATGCAGCAGCTTTTTTTCGCAAGCGAAATCCGGCCAGCCGCGGAGATCATCGTTCCGGAAGTGAAGTTCAAGGACGCCGAGCGCAAACTTGCGCTGCAACTCATCGAACAGCAGAGTAGCGACGCATTCGACCCGCAGGCCTACACTAACGAAGTCAAAGCGCGCATCGACGCGGCAATCGAGGAAAAAGTGCAGGGCAAAGAGATTTCTATAGCCGCAGCTCCGCGGCGCGATGCGCCGAACGTCGTTGACCTCATGGAAGTGCTGCGCCAAAGCCTCAAGGGTGCCCAAGGCTCGCGGGGTCGTGCTGCAGGGCTCGGTGCGAGGAAAGGGCCGCAGCGCATCGAACGGGCAACTGCAAACAGCCGCAAGTCCGCGAAGCGCTGACGCTGGCAATGGGCGCGTACGGTGTCGGCGAGGTGGCGACGGCACTGCGACTATCAAATCGGAGGGTTTACGCGCTTGTTAGGAGTGGTTTTGTCACGCCTGCTCGCGGACCGCGCCAGCGTATGCAATTCTCCTTCCAGGACATTCTGCTCCTCAAGACCGCAAGTGGTCTGATTGCAGCGTCGATTCCGCAACGCCAGATCACGCGCGCCATGGCGGCGCTCAAGCGGCAACTTCCGCGGGAACTCCCGCTTGCGGGTCTACGTATTCGGGCGGAAGGCAGCCGCGTCGTGGTGCAGTCGATAGGGCAAACCTGGGACGCCGAGTCGGGGCAGGGGCTTTTTGCCTTCGACGTCACCCCTGGCAGGGGTAACCTGCGTGTGGTCGAATTGGCGGCGGCCATCTCGCCCGCATCGGATGTGGATGCGTTGTTTGCGGAGGCCTTGGCGCTGGAGGATTCGAACGTCCGCAGGGCGCGGCATCGGTATCAGCGCATTATTGCGCGCGATCCGCAACACCTCGAGTCTTACATCAATTGCGGCAGACTGCTGCACGAGGCTCACGATTGGAAGTCTGCCGAGCGCCTGTATCGAAAGGGAATTGCGGCGTGCGACGCGTGCAGCACCTTGTTTTTCAACCTTGGCGTGCTGCTGGAGGATCTAGAGCGCCCCGACGAAGCGATTGCGGCGTACCAACAGGCGCTGCAGTGTGATCCGGATCACCAAGACAGCCACCACAATCTCGCGCGCCTTTTTCAGGCCAGCGGCCGCATGCAGCATGCCATCCGGCATTTCAACCATTATCGCCGGCTTTTAAAAAAGCACTAGCGCAGCGCACCGGCGCAGCTCGCGTAAACATCAGACGGTCCCAAGCGGCGGCAAAACGCGCGCGACGAAGTCAGCGCTTCTGGTCAATCACGTGCTGCAGCGCAGCCGTCAGCGAGGACTCATCGAGATCACCGTCGTAACGCTCGCCGTTGATGAAGAAAGTGGGAGTGCCGGCAACCCCGCTGCGCACCCCGCTCATGAAGTCGTGTTTCACGTGCTGGCGAAATCGTCGTGACGCAAGATCGGTGTCAAAGCGCTCCGCGTCAAGCTGGAAGCTCTTGGCAAGTGTTCGCACAAGATCCGGTCCAAGCTCGGACTGATGTTCGTAGAGCGCGTCGTGCATTGGCCAGAACATTCCCTGTGCGGCAGCCGCCTCCGCAGCCTCTGCTGCGAGCTCCGCGTGCGGATGCATTTCATTGAGGGGCATATTGCGAAACACGAACCTAACCTTTGAGCCAAGCCGCTTGGTAATGTCCTTGACCATGGAGAACGCAGCTCCGCAATACGGGCACTCGTAGTCGCCGTATTCAACGAGCGTCACGGGTGCGTCGGCCGGTCCCTGTACGTGATCATCCTTGCCAACTGCAATGGTGAGACTCACGACGCTTTTCCTGGGAGTGCTTCGAGCGCACTCAAAATTCCGTCAGCACCCGGATTAACACCCAGCGGAGATACATAGCTCCAACGAATGATTCCTTGCCGATCAAGCACGAACAGCGCGCGTTCTGAAAAACCATCCGTGGCCCGATACACGCCGTACCGGCGCGCGACCTCACCCTTGGGTTCGAAGTCGGACAGCAGCGTTAATCTGTAGCCACGGTTCTGCGCGAACGCCAGATGGCACCAAGCCCCGTCGACGGAGATGGCAAGCAGCGCTGCATCGAACTTGGCAAATTCCTCGGCGAGCTCATTGTAGAGGGCGAGTTGGTCGCCACACACCGGACTCCAATCTGCGGGGTAAAAGACAAGTATCACGGGACGGCCGCGAAACTCGTCAAGGGAAACGCGCTGGTCGGGCGTGCTCGCCAACGAGAATGCCGGAGCGGCCGTGCCAGCTTTTAGCGCTGCCATAAGAGTATGTCCAGTTACGAGCGGATCGAGCTGATTATTGGTCAAGGACGCCGGCAAGGGAAACAGGCCGCATGCCTCGCGAGGCTTCTCGAGCGCAAATGGGTGTCAGGACGATGAGTGCGGCTTGCGATAGATAAAGTTGGCAAAGATCTCATCATAGCGGCACGCCCGGACGGCTTCGCGCAGCGACGCAAGCTTGGGCGAGACGTGCATAAACTCCTTGTGGTGGTCGGAAAAATTAGTGACCAGCACTCCTTGGGAATTCAAAGCGGCATCGATGCGGGTGAAATACGCAACCGGATCGTAAACGTGCTCAAAGAACTCGAGGGCAAAGCACAGATCCACTGCGGGCACGTCCGGGATCGGGTGTGCGGTGGTGCAATCGAGAAACATGAGCGGAATTGAGCACCGCTTACCCCACCAAATGAGGAAGTCCTTGCGTATCGTGGGAATGTCGGCCAGAACAACGCTGACTTCGAGGCCCCTGCCGCGCAAGTATTCCGCGAGTGTGCGGGAGTGCTGTGCAAGCCCACAGCCAAAATCGAGAATACTGATCGACGATTTCTCGCGGAACTGCTTCACAATGATGTCCTGAGAGGACCACTGCGGTTCCGGATACGTCAGCATCGTCAGGAAGTGAACGACGCCATGCAGTTGATACGCCTCGATCACCTCCTTCGGGCTGTCGTCGGCGAACACCTTGAAGAGGTCGTAGCACTGGCCGTGGAATTTCTCGAAGGCCTTGCCGTTGTGACCGCCCGGCACAGCGTTCCAAGACTGAACGTAGCGCGTGCGACTCTCCGCGGCCGATATTCCCAACCGCTCCGCGTTCCATTCGACGAAATACTCCTGCGTGCGCGAGAGTTGTGAGATGGGATTACGCGTCGGTCGCGACTTGACGAGCGCCGTCGTTTCTCCGCCGGGCATCGTTATTAGCGTGTGACGACCGAACCAGCCGGTCCGGCGAGAGGTCACAAGATCACGTTGCGTCATTTACGAATTCACTCACCGCACGGCTTCACGTGCTTAAGGTCTGGGGCGTCAATTGGTGCGGGCCGTAGACGCGATTTTTCAGGTGCGTAAGGCCCTGCAGGTGGCCAAACAACGCTGCAAGTGTAGCGAATAATGGCGCAACATTTAGCGAAAATCCCCAACGTATCTGCGTGACGACGCTTGGCGCACAGGTGTCGGCGCGAGCGCCCATCGCCTCCATCTTGCGCAAGCTTGTGGATTCAGATGAGTTTCACGAGCTGCTTGCCGAAGTTCCTGCCCTTGAGCATACCAAGGAAAGCCGCCGGCGCAGCTTCAATCCCCTGAGCGACGGTCTCCCGATACGTGAGGTGCCCGGATGCGACAAGTGCGCCTAATGTCGCGAGAGCCTGCGGCCAAAGATCCATGTGGTCACTGACGATGAAGCCCTCGATTTTCATGCGATTGACGAGAATGAGCCGCGGCGCTGCGATCGGGATTGGCTGACCGTCGTAGCCGGCGATCGTGCCGCACAGCGCCACGCGCGAGAACGGATTCGATTGCAGCATCACCGCATCCAGAATCATGCCGCCTACATTCTCAAAGTGACCGTCAATGCCATTTGGGCACGCCTCGCCGAGCGCCGCGGCGAGGGCGCGCGCATCCGGGTGTTGCCGGTAGTCAATACAGGAATCAAAGCCGAGCTCGTCAACGACGTAGCGGCATTTCTCCTGGCCACCTGCAATACCGATTGCATGCGCGCCGCGGATCTTTGCCAGTTGCCCCACCACGCCACCCACCGCGCCGCTTGCGGCACTGACAGCTACCGTTTCGCCTGCTTTGGGCGCAATGATCTTTTCAAGTCCATACCAGGCGGCAACACCGGGCATGCCCACTGCACCGAGGTACGCCGCCAACGGTATGCGCGTGGCATCTACTTTGTGTAGGACGGGCGGATCCGCAGTGTCGACCACCTGGAACTGCTGCCATCCACCCATGCTTAGTACCGCGTCGCCGGCGGTGAATGCGTCGCTCCTGGACGCGACCACCTCACCGACGGTACCGCCGAGCATGACGGCGTCGAGCGGCTGCTCGGCGGCGTAGCTCTTACTCACGTTCATCCGGCCGCGCATATAGGGATCGAGGCTCAAGTAATGATGCCGCACCAGCACTTGGCCGGGCGCAAGCTCCGGAATGGAAACCTCCACCAGCCGGAAATCACCAAGGCGCGGCTCACCGTCCGGACGGGCGACGAGGTGCTGCTGCTTATTTCGAGGAGTAGACATAATTAGACCACGCGCGCAGCGCGAGCAGAAAGCTCAGGCGCGCAGCATGGTTGCATGACTTGGCGTCAATTTACAGCCGCCGCAGCCCGCGGCGGGTTGACTCCCGCGGTGGAAGGCGCAATTCTCGACGCACAAAGATCAACTCGAACGATCGCACACCTGCCATCGGCGCGCGGCAAATCGTGGGGATTGGCCGTGTCGCCCGGGCGTAAAAGGCAGTTGGGTCTAACAGGAGCGCATAAGGCACACACCATGAAAATCTCCCGTACGTTTCCTTTGGCCCTGATCGCCTGCGTCGCTGCAGCGGCTACTTACGCCAAGCAGCCGCCCGACGTAGTCGTAAGCGACCAGGCTTTCAACACCGCCATGGGAACGGATGCGCTTCACAGCCTCGCCCGCTTAGGCGCGAACAACACCGCCTCCGGCTACGAGGCGCTGTATTCAAATACGACCGGCGGCAACAACACCGCCTCGGGTTCACAGGCGCTGTTGCAGAACGAAGACGGCAGTCAAAACACGGCGTTCGGCGCCTACGCGCTCGAGGTAAACACCAGCGGCAACTACAACACCGCCTCCGGAGCCTATGCGCTCACGGCCAACACGAGTGGCAGTTTGAATACCGCATCCGGCGTGTACACGCTGCAATCCAACACTACGGGCAATGACAATACCGGTTTTGGCTATCAGGCGCTGCGCACCAACACGATAGGCGTCGACAATACGGCGCTCGGCATTGATACGCTCTTTAGTAACCAGGACGGCTACTTCAATATTGCAGTCGGCTCTGTGGCGCTCGCCAACAACACCAGCGGTGCCCAAAACACTGGTGTGGGCTATCAAGCGCTAGCTCAAAACACGACCGGCAATAACAATATTGCAGTCGGCAATCAAGCCGGACACACCCTAACGACCGGCAGTAATAACATCGAAATCGGTAATCTGGGCTTGCCGGGGGACACCAACACCATACGCATTGGCCAGAAGCCCATACAAAAGGCGGTATTTATCGCTGGTATCTACGGTACCGCGATGAGCGGCAGCCCCGTCGTCATTTCCTCAACCGGGCAACTCGGCGTCACGGTATCTTCGGAGCGATTCAAGATGGCCGTCACTGCGATGGGTTCGAGCTCAGCGAAGCTTAAACTGCTGCGACCGGTTACGTTTCATTTGAAAGCAGACCCGAAGGGCGCGCTGCAGTACGGGCTCATCGCCGAAGAGGTGGCGAAGGTGTATCCTGATCTTGCAATCCGTGACGAATCAGGACGTATAGACGGAGTGCGCTACGATGAGCTTGCGCCGATGTTGCTCAATGAGGTGCAGCGCCAGGCGGCGCAAATCCGCGATCTCAATCAGCAGATGGCAGAACTGATGGCTCTCAAAAAAGAGCTGCACGCCGCATTGGCTCAGCTGCAGGGCAAGGATGCGTTAGTGGCGCAGCGTTAGAAGATCCTACGGCGGCAGTAGATCCATGTGCGCAACGCAATCGCGCGCAGCGCAGCGTTAATCTAGTGCGCATGCACTGCATACGGAAGCCGACCGCGGCATGGAACGTGTCGGTGTATTGTCGGTGTAGCGTCGGTAGCGCTTACGTTCGGCGCGATTCGAAATGCGCGATCGGTAAGGCAGTCAGCAACCGGTCTGCACTCCAGAAGCTCAGTTGTGGATGCTACGCAGTGATCAAAAACAAACGGACCGCCTGCGCAGCGACAGGGCGTTCGAGGCCGCCGCACACGCAACTGCAAATGTCGGCCTAGCGCTTCTTGGAAAGGGGTCTGAGAGCGGAGGCCTTACGGAAGCCACCGCTTTTGCTCTTAAAGCCTGTCCGACGTCACTCACACGTCGCAATCTCTTTGCTTTCTCCGCCCACAAAAAAACCTCGACGTTTGCCTGCATCCCCGGACTTCTCCGTCGAGTTGCTTCGATTGCGTTGAGCTGTCGATGACGACGGCAGCGACAGATCGACCGCCGCTAAAAATCAATCTGTCCTATGCAGCGTCCCTGTCGTCACGGACCCACTTGCGCGCATTGGCTCGTATGATTGTTCCACATTCCCTGAATTTCGTAGTAGTGCCCGTTCCACTGTTGATTGGCAAGTCCGCCGTCCCAGGTATTCGGACTGTAGTCGTTGCTCGCAATACCGTCGTAGCAATCGTCGGCGATCTCGTTGCCGCCCGATCCCCACCAGGCGTTAGATAGCGGGTCGGTAATCGATTCCGTCAACTCGTGACTCGCGTTAGCTATGCTGGTATCCGCGTCCGGATTGTTGTTGGGAGATGGCGTATTAGAGTCTTGGCAAATCGATGTGTCCCCGTACGGTAAATTGGCATAAATTATTGGTGACGTCTCGGTGCCTGCGTAGCTATGGTAGGAGCAAAACTCTGTAAATGCACAGGCAGTAGACGTCGAGTCGAAACACGACCCTTCACCGTTCGAAGTAAACAGCATATAGACGTTCGTCAATCCTCCGCTAGGCCAACCCTGAGACGCAATCACGTTCTGAATTTCAGCTTGAACTTGTGCGTCCGTAATGCAGTTGCCAGGGGTAACACTATCTGTGCAGCCCGATGCGGGGTAAGGACTCGTATCCGTGAACGTGCCGTTTTTTCCGGCGAACGTACCCCTATTGTGGGCGTACGTCGTCACACCGTTTACAACTTGATAATATTGAGTATTGTTATTATCGATACCATGTCCGGGATAGTCGGCGAAAAACCTGTTTTGCAGGTTCATATACGCTTTGGACATTGAAGTTGGCGCGCCATTCTGAAGATTGCTCGGAATCCAGAAAATCGTATATATGACGGCAGTCGTCATTACCGGTCCACCGTGATATTCAACATTTGAGGTGGTAGGCGGCACGGCGTCCGCCTCGCGGGCCCGCGGGGCATTCGAATGTGGCGGCCGACGAATATGAATGATGTTTCCGTTGGGTCCCTTAACGGAAAGACCAAGATGTTCTTTGGCTTCCGCATCCAGAATGTTGCTACCAACTTCTACCGGCGCCTCGTGGACCGTGGCGTCCAGAGTCGAATCGCGAGTTGAACTCGAAGTCGCCTCCTGCGCACATAACGCGGGCACAAACCCAAGTCCGGTTAGAAGTGTGGCGGCGCCAAGCACGGTGAGTTGTGGCATCATGGTTTTCATAGTTGTTGCGATATATCTCTAAAGATTGAACAACACCAGGTGTGTGCTAGGTCGATACGGTCGCGCCGTCCCAATGGGCAGCTCGGTCGAGGCCGGACCCGTCACGTCGGTTACCCTACACTCAGCTTCGCGGAATCGATACCGGATTCCGACGAACCCATACGGTTCCTCGATAAGACACCCGAAATTGGGGTTCAACTCGAACTATTCTGCCCCGTGAATGCTGGCAGTTAAGAATTGGCCGTGAAGGCGATCACCTGCTCTATCCAAGTCGGCGGCTGGATTAGCGCGGCATGACGACGATCGCTGCACGTGATCCGCGTCACCCTGCATTAGGTGATAAAAAAGCTGCTCTGTGCGCCGGCGTTCTCACGCGACATCAGAACGGACCCCCCGGGCCACGATGAGAACTGATCCCCTTGAGTGGTTGATTACGTGCTCTGGGCGATGACTTCGGCGCTGGCCTGCTTAACCAGGCCACTTCGGCGTGTGGCCCGCAGTCGATGGCTATCGGCGCGGATCGTGATGACATGATTGTGGTGCAGCAGCCCATCGAGGATGGCGGTGGCGACGAGGGCACTCCAGGCGTCTTGATAGTCTAGGCCGCCGCCTGGCGCACTACTGCTTGATGCAGTAATTCGACACGCCTTGTAAAATCATGGCGCTTCTGAACAGCCGCGTCGTCGGTTACAGGCTGCGAGCCTAAAAAGAAAGCACGGAGGTCAGAGCTGAGCTTTCGTGCAGCGATTTCTTCGTTACTTTCGGGCGAGATGTGAGCCCGGAGTTCCTCTAGCACTGCATCCACAAGGTTCGCCGCATAGCAGCGACTCGTTTCGAATTCGCACATCAAAAGGCTCCTTAGCTGCAAAGCACACGCCGCAGGTGCGCTGATTGTCATGATGCGTCCCGTGATTTGTTTTGCTCGCACCGGTAACGATGCAGGCATGCTTGCGTTCCCACGCAGTGCGGAATAAAACGGCCCGCCATGGTCCGAGCTAATACCGGGCCATGCCATACCGTGTGTGTTTACTTCAACCAGAGATCTCGATCCGCCGTTGTTTAACCTTCGCTTGCTTCGGAATCGCAACCAACGCGGCACGACCCTTCACGGGTCATTTCTTGCCGTTTCGTTCATGGCGAATTTCTCCTCTTCGGTAAAGCAAGTAGGAAATCCCCTACGAGCCCAAATGAGTACCGGCAATTTAGGGGCACTGCTCAGGGTGCGCCGAGCCGGCGCACCCTGAGCACTAGCCGCGCAGCGTCAAGCTGCGACGGGTGCTTCGCGGTTTTGATCCATGGCGCGAACGGCGTGTAACAGGACGGCTCGTTGTTCGGCTGCCGCCGGCCACCTCTTGTCGAAGTGGGGACAGTAAAGTTGCACGACGTCTTGTTTCATCAACTCGCGAAGTTCTCCGCGCGTGAAAGACTGCGTGTGGTGCGCGCCGCAGACAGGACACTCCGGCGCTATTTGAATGAGATCATCCATACGCCCTCCCGGTGTTACATGGCCCGGTTCGTCGCGAATATTGCCATAATAAATCCAGCTTTCAAGTGCCCGCGCAAACTGTAATCACACGGCGTGCGCTCTCGTTTCTGCAGGACTAGCCGGCCGCAGGCCGCTGACAGCGCCTCGCAAAATCCTCCCGGGTCGGTGCACGATTGATTCCAAAAGCAGCGCGCGCATCTTCTGCCGCGGCGACGACGGAAAGTTGAATATCTTTCAGAATATTGCCAGCCGCGTACACACCTGGCACGCTGCTTGCCGAGTATTGTCCACAGCGGATTCCCCCGCACGCCGTCAGGCGGCAACCCAGCTGCTTTGCAAGGGGCGATTGTGGGGTAACACGGTGTGTCAAAGAACAGTGCTTCACACCGAACGTGGTGACCGTCTTTAAATCGACTCGCCTGCAACTGCGCGCCCGGACCGACGAGGCGCTCTATTTTCGCGGTTACGAGCACGGCAGCGTTGGCGCTGAGTTGCTTGCGTTGCGCGGCGCCGAGTCTCGCCCGCCCATTACTACAGAGCATGAGGTTCGAGGACCATGCCGTCATCGCGCGAGCCATTTCAAATCCTCTCTGCCGTTTTCCGTAAACTGCGATTGGCCGGCTCTTCATTTCCCAGCCATCGCAATAAGGGCATTGGTGCACCGACGTACCAAAGAAGGGCTCGATACCAGGAATTGGCGGCAACTCATCAAGCACACCAGTGGCAAGAAGCACCTTTCGACAAAGTTGCGCCCCTCCTGCTTCGAATTTAGCCTCGAATGTCCCGTCGGCTCGCGGGCGAATTTGCGTCATCTCAACGGAGCGAAAACGTACATTCGGATAAGCCGACAGTTCGTTCCGCGAGATCCTGCGGAATTTGTCCGGATCAATGCCATCACGGGATAGGAATGAATGCATCTCGCGAGCTGCCCAACTTCGAGGAGTTCCAGCGTCGCAGATGAGTACGCGCCTGCAGCAGCGCCCGAGAATAAGTGCTGCGCTCATGCCAGCAGGCCCGGAGCCCACTATAATCACGTCCCATTGGCGCTTAGGGGAAGAT
>Ga0075522_10003204_pt1 | contig 11956 bp, 11 predicted proteins | sample NGEPerA_FD_74796 | JGI IMG/M metagenome (GOLD analysis project Ga0075522, IMG submission 74796) | Arctic peat soil microbial communities from the Barrow Environmental Observatory site, Barrow, Alaska, USA - NGEE PermafrostL2-A | ecosystem: Environmental > Terrestrial > Soil > Wetlands > Peat ... | reverse complement strand
CAGTGGGGACAGTGTGGACGGGGCGGACAGTGTGGCCGGGGCGGACCGGGGCCGGCCGGGGCGGATCGGTCAACGGTGGCTGCTGCTGGCGGCGTTGCTGCTGCAAGCGGCGGCCTGCTCGGCCAACATCCTGCACGGCGTGGACGAGCGCGCGGCCAACGAGGCCACCGCCTCGCTCGAGCGGGCCGGCATCGGCGCCGAAAAGGTCCCCGACGAAGGCGCCGCCGCCGGCGCCTTAGCGACCTACACCATCCGGGTCGCCAGCGGCGACGGGACGCGGGCGGTGGATCTGCTGCGCGCGCTCGGCCTGCCGCGCGATCGGCGGCGCGGCTTCTCGGAGACTTATAGCCAACCGAGCCTGATCCCGACGCCCCCCGAGGAGCGGGCGCGATACCTCGACGCGACGGCCGGCGAGATCGAGCGGACTCTCGAGAGCATCGACGGCGTCGTGAGCGCGCGGGTCCACCTGGTCCTCGAGGAGAGCGATCCGCTGGCGGTAGATGCCAAGCAGAAGACCCCCGCGCGGGCGGCCGTGCTCATCAAAGCGCGCCGCGGATTGGTACCGATCAGCGATCTCGACGTCCAGAAGCTGGTCGCCGGGAGCGTGGCGGGTCTCGATCCCGCGTCGGTGGGCGTGGTGATGACCCCGGCCGCGGATCCGGGAGAAGTCGCCGCCGCGGCGCTGAGCCCGGTGGGTCCCATTCGGATCACGCCCGGCACGCGGCCGCTGCTGCTGGGCGCCGTGGCGGGGGTGCTGGTGTTGCTGGCGTTGCTGGCGGCCCTGCTGCTGGTTACGGCGCGGCGCTTGGCGACGCTCGAACGGACGACCGCGGCTTCGGTCGGCGCGGGCCCACCGCCCGGCTGATCGCGCAGAGCTTTCAGAGCTCTTTGTTGTCGTCGGACTTGTCGTCCGATTTATCGGACTTATCCGACTTGTCACCGGCCTCATCCGACTGGTCACCGGCCTTGTCGCTGGCGGCGGGGGCTTTGCGAGCGGCCGCCGCCTGATCGTCGTCCGAGTCGGCGGCCGGCCCCTTGGCCTTCGCTTTGATCTTGGACGCGTCGTCGGAATTTTCGGCGGCCGGCGGTTCGGCGACGGCGGCGGGTGATGCCACGGGATGGGTAGCCCCAGGCGCATGGGCGACCTTCACGGCACGCGGCGCCGGTCTTGGCTTGCGTGCCGCGGCCGCCGCCTCGACCGGCGGTGGCGCCATCGGCTCGATGTCGATCTGGGCCGAGGATGTCGGTCGATCGGCCGGCGCCGACGTCGCCGCGACCCCCGCGGGCGCGGCCACGCCCCCCGCTGGCTTGAAAACGAAGAACAAGACGGCGGAGCCGACGCCGAGGACACTCAGGCACCCGAGCAGGCCCCAGAACCAGCCCGGCAGCTCGGAACCACGCATCGCGACCCGTGCCGTGTTCTCTCGCGGATTCGCCGTCGATCCACGTTGGCCACTCAGGCTGCCAGTTGAGCCGCCGGTCGGCCCGCCCGCAGACGTCTGCCCGCCGGATGTCCTGGCCGTTTGTTGCTTCGCCATAGCCCCGGGCAGCCTACCACAGCCACCGGAGGCCCTGGCCGAGCGTCATTTCCCGAGCTTGCGTTTCAGATCGGCCAGCGCATCGTCGACCGAGCTGTCGCCGGCCATCTGGTTCAGGCGGCGCTCGGCGTCGATCGACTGGGTGGTGCGCCCGGTCAGCTCGGCGTCGAGGCCGGCTTCCGCCTCGACCGCGTCGATCTTGCTGGCCATCCGATCGAACTCGCCGAAGGCGGAGGTCTTGGGCGACATCGCGCCGCCGTCGCGGTTGACGCGCGCCTTGGCGCGCAGCGTCCCCTGCCGCAGCTTGACCTCTTGCAGGCGGGCCTCGAGCGCCTTGAGGGCGGCCGTCAGCTGATCGCCGTAGACGCCCTGCTCCTGCAGCGCCTTCTGCACCTCGCCACGCTCGGTTTCTTTCTCGGTCTTGCGGAGCAGCGCCTCCTTGGCCAGCGCATCCTCGCCCCCGCGAACCGCGAGCTCGGCCTTCTTCTGCCAATCGGTGATCTCGCCTTCGATGGTCTGCAGGCGCTTTTCGAGGAGGCGTTCGTCGGCGATGCAACGACCGACCTCGGCCCGCGCTTGCCGCGCGTAGTCCTCCATGTCGCGGACCATCTGGTCAATCTGCTTGCCCGGGTCCTGCATGGAATCGATGGCGTCGTTGACGTTGGATTTGATCAGCGTCGATAGCCGGCCGAGGATGCCCATGCGCGTAGGTTACAGCGTCGACCGGCGGCGGACCACTCGCCCGGGCGATCTCGGTCCGACCCGCCCGCGAAGACATGCTACCTTCCGGCGGTGCGCCTGTCGGATTTGCTCGGCCAGGATGCCGCGCGGACGGCCCTGCTGCGGGCCATCGGGCGCGGCCATTTGGCGCACGCCTACCTGTTTGAAGGGCCGCCCGGCATCGGCAAGCGCAACGCCGCCCTGGGCGTGGCGATGGCGCTCAACTGTGCCACCGCGCCTGGGGCCGGCTGCGGCGTGTGCGAGGTCTGCCGGCGCATCGAGTCCGGACTGCACCCGGATGTGGCCAGCTTCGGACCGAGCGGCGCGGGCGGGCAGATCGTCATCGAGGACGCCAAGGCGATCTTGGCGCTGGCGCGCACCCGGCCGCACGAAGCGGCGGCGCGGGTGATCGTGATCGACGACGCCGACGCCATGAACCCCAGCTCCGCCAACTGCCTGCTCAAGACCCTGGAAGAGCCGCTCGGTGGCAATCACCTCATCCTCTGTTCGAGCGCGCCGGATCGCCTGCTGCCGACGATCCGCTCGCGCACCCAACGGATCCGGTTTCGGTTGCTCGACGCGGCGGCGCTGCTCGAGCTCGGTCGCGCCCGGGGCGTGCCGGCGGCGCGCGCCGAAATCGCGGCCGCGCTGGCCGACGGATCGGCCGCCAGGATGCTGGAAGCGGCCACGGCTGGCGACGACGACGACGGCGGCGGTCCGGCCCAGGCCCTCCGCGATCTGCGCGGGGCGATCGCGACGCCGGGGGCCACCGGCGTGTTCGATCTGGCCGCTTCGCTGGCGAGTCAGAAGGACAAGGACGGCGACCGCGAGAAAGGCGGCAAGGACGGCGTACCGCGCCTGGTGGGCCTCCTGGCGGGACTCTACCGCGACGCCCTGACCATCGCCGCTGGGGCACCCGAATTGGCGATCCTCAACGCGGGCCCCGAGGCCCAGGCGCTGGCGGCGATGGGGGTCGCGCGCCTCGGTCGGGCGCTGGCCGCCATCGTCGACACCCAGATGGCGCTCACGGCCAACGTCAACCCGACGCTGGCGGTGGAGCGGCTGGCGTTCGCGCTCAAGCGCCAGGAGGTTCGGACCGCATGACCGCCGCCGCGGTGGCGACCGTCAACGTCGCGGGCGTCAAGCTCGATCCCCGGGGGCGGGTGCTGGCCTGCGACGCGGGGACGCTCGACCTGCGCCACGGCGACCGGGTCGTCATCGACGACGGGCGCGAGGCGGAGATCGCCGTGGTGGCGGTTCCGACTACGCCGCGACCCGCGGGCGGCGCGCTGCCGCGCGTGTTGCGCCGCGCGGACGCCCGGGATCTCGAACGCGTCGCGGCCGCGGCGACGCGGTCCCTCGAGGCGCGCGGCTTCGCGCGGACGCGCGCCACCGCGCACGGCCTGGCGATCAAGCTCTTCCGCGTCGACTTCCAGCGCGGTGGGCGGGCGGTCTTCTATTTCGCGTCCGAGGCGCGCGTCGACTTCCGCGAATTGGTGCGCGATCTCGCGGCGCGCTACCACACCCGGATCGAGATGCGCCAGGTCGGCGTGCGCGACGAAGCCAAGATCGTGGGCGGCATCGGCACCTGCGGGCGCGAGCTGTGCTGCTCGACGTTTCTGCCAAAATTCGCGCCGGTGTCGATCAAGATGGCCAAGCACCAGAACCTGGCCATGAGCCCGACCAAGGTCTCGGGCCAGTGCGGCCGCCTCAAGTGCTGCTTGGTTTACGAAGACGCCAACTACCTCGAGGCCGCGGCGTCGCTGCCCAAGGTCGGCAAGCGGGTCTCGACGCCCGAGGGCATCGGGCGGGTCGGCGATCTCGACATCCTGCGCGGCCGGGTGCGGGTCTACTTCGACGGGCAGCCCCCCAAGACCTTCACCGCCGACGAGCTACAACCGGCCCCGGCGCCCGCGACGCCACCCAACGACAAACGATAAGGCCCATGTCCCGCTTCTACATCACGACGCCGATCTACTACGTCAACGCCCTGCCCCACCTCGGCACCTTCTACACGACCGTGGTGGCCGACGCGCTGGCGCGCTACCACCGGGCCCGCGCCAGATCGCGCGGCGAGGATCCCAAACAGAACGTCTTCTTCCTGACCGGCCTCGACGAGCACGGCCAGAAGATCGAACGCATCGCGCGCGAAAAAGGGATGGAGCCGCAGGCCTACTGCGACGAGATCGCCGCCAAGTTTCAGGAGACCTGGAAGCGCGTGGGGATCTCCTACGACGATTTCGTCCGGACTACGCAAGGTCGGCACGAGACGGCGGTGGCCGAGATGTGGCAACGGATGTTCCAGGCCGGTGACATCTACGACGCGGAGTACGACGGCATGTACTGCGTCGGCTGCGAAGAGGCGAAGACCGAGAACGACGTCGTCGTCGACAGCGGCGTGAAGCTCTGCCCCATTCATCGAACGCCGGTCGAGACCGTCAAAGAAAAGAACTGGTTCTTCAGACTGAGCCGCTATCAGGACGCCCTTCTCGATCTCTACGAGGAGCGACCAGACTTCATTCGCCCGGAGTCACGGCTGAACGAAGTGGTGTCCTTCGTCGGCCAAGGCCTCCGCGACATCTCCATATCCCGAACCAACCGTTCTGTTTCGTGGGGGATCCCGGTACGAACCGACCCCTCACAGACGGTCTACGTCTGGATCGATGCCCTCATCAACTACCTGACCGTGCTCGGCGGCCCGGAGGCTGTGTCGCGTGGCGAGGGTCTCAGCGCCTTTTGGCCCGAGTCGCACCACCTCATCGCCAAAGACATCCTTCGCTTCCACGCCGTGTACTGGCCCGCGATGCTGATGAGCGCCGGCTTGCCGCCACCGAAACAGATCGTCTGCCACGGTTACCTGACCGTGAAGGGACAAAAGATCTCCAAGTCGATGCCGGCCACGCGCGTCGACCCGAACGCGATCGCGGACGAGATCGGCGTCGATCCGTTGCGGTACTTTGTCCTGCGTGAATATGCCCTCGGCGGCGACGGCGACTTCACCTACGAGTCGCTGTTCCAGCGTCACCAATCTGACCTCGGCAACGACCTCGGCAACTTACTGAACCGGACGCTGTCGATGGCGCACAGGTATGTTGGCCCCGATCTCGCTGCCCGCGCCGCGGAGAATACGGGAGCTACGTTGCTGCTCGACCTGGCGCAATCGGCTTGGGACAACTTCAATCCAGCCAGCGCGCTTGAAGCAACTTGGCGCCTAGTCCGAGCCTACAACCAAAAGATCGACGAAGAAAAACCTTGGGTGCTTCACAAGAACGGCGAGCGCGAGCGACTCCTCGACGTGCTGGCGGGGTGTTGTGAAGCACTCCGCTGGGCGGCGCTCATGGTCGCCCCAGCGATGCCCGAAGCCTCGAACGAGATCCTGCGGCAGCTGGGGCGCGCGCAAGATGAGGGAGCTTGGCCGACCCAATGGGGCTGGCCCGGCGGCACTCTCGCCGAGCCGAAGCCGGTGTTCCCGCGGATCGAGCCCGAGCGACAGGCGGCGCTGATCGCGAAGTGGGCTCCGGCCGAGGCCTCGACCCCGGCGACCGCAGCCGCTGCGGCGACGACGCCGGCCGCCCCCGCCGACATCACCTTCGACGATTTCGCCAAGATCGATCTGCGGGCGGCCAAGGTGCTGGCGGCCGAGATCGTCCCCAAGGCCGACAAGCTGATCAAGTTGACCCTCGACGTCGGCGAGTCGGCGCCGCGCACGGTCGTCTCCGGTATCGCCCCGACCTACACGCCCGAAGCACTGGTCGGCCGTACGGTCATCTATCTCGCCAACCTGGCGCCCCGAAAGATCCGCGGCGTGATCTCGCAAGGGATGATCCTGGCCGCCGGAGACGCCGACGTCCTCGGCCTCTCCGCCCTCGATCGCGACGTCCCCCCCGGCACCAAAGTCCGCTGACCCAGTCGACTTGACGTAAAGACACAGGGAGACGTTCCACCTACTTTCGAGCGGATACTTGCGAGGAAGGCTCCGGTCTCTCTGGAAACGCTTGGACCTCGCGATCGTCGAGACGCCACCGAGCGCATGGAAGGCGATCTTGGATTGGATGGAGCGACACGAGGAACACGGACCCGATCTGGCGGATGCCCAGCTCGTGGCGCTCGCGGGGACGGACGCCTCGCTCCGGATCTGGAGCTACGACCAGGAGTTTTCGACGATCTGGCGGCGCACGGACGGCTCCCGCGTCCCGACCACGCCGCGCTGACCCTCCTCGTGCTAGCTTCTCCAGGCAACCGCGCTTGCCGAAGCACCGACAATCGGCGCATGGGGAAGGTGATGCAAACCATCAAGCTCACGAACAGCTATGACGAGGAGGCCGTCAACCGCGGTCACCTCACCTCCGATCGAATTCGTACCACGATTGTCGACGCGCTGGTCGATACTGGGGCCACGATGATGGTGCTCCCCGCCGACGCCGTGGCGGCGCTGGGCCTCTTGCCGGCGGGCTACCGCCGGGTGCGCTACGCCGACGGCCGGACCGCCGAGGTTCCCTGGGTCAGCGGCGTGGGGATCACGATCCTGGGACGCCAAACTGTCACCAACGCCTTGGTCGAGGCGGCTGGGACCACCGCCCTCATCGGGCAGATCCCGCTCGAGGAGCTGGATCTGCTGGTCGATCCCAAGTCCCGCGAGCTGCGGGTCAACCCCGCCTCGCCGGACGCGCCGCTGCTCGATCTGCTCGCGGCCGCCTGACGCCGCCTAGGTGGGCGCCGAGACGGGTGAAATCGCGCGCCGAGGCGCACTTTTTCTCTTGCGTTGATGGCCTCCGGTCGGAGCTAATCAGCAACCGCGATGCCAAGCCCGAAACCAGTCATTCCGTCCGGCGCCAATCCCATCGTCGTCCACAAAGACGGCCGCCTCGAGGTCCCCGACCACCCGATCATCCCCTTCATCGAAGGCGACGGGACCGGCGCCGACATCTGGCGCGCCTCGGTGCGCGTCCTCGACGCCTCGGTGGCCAAGGAGTTCGGCGGCAAGAAGAAGATCGCCTGGGCCGAGGTCTACGCCGGCGGCAAGTCGAAGGAGCTCTTCGACAGCTGGCTGCCCGACGAGACGCTGGAGGCCTTCAAGACCTACTTCGTCGGCATCAAAGGCCCGCTGACGACGCCGGTGGGCGGCGGCATCCGCTCGCTCAACGTCGCGATCCGCCAGATGCTCGATCTCTACGTCTGCCTGCGGCCGGTGCGCTACTTCAAGGGCGTCCCCTCGCCGGTCAAGGCGCCCGAGAAGGTCGACATGGTGATCTTCCGCGAGAACACCGAAGACATCTACGCCGGCATCGAGTGGGCCGCCGAGTCGCCCGAGGCGAAGAAGGTCATCGCCTTCCTGCAGAACGAGATGGGCGTGAAGAACATCCGCTTCCCGGCGACCTCCGGGATCGGGGTCAAGCCGGTCTCGCGCGAGGGGACCGAACGCCTGGTGCGCGCGGCGCTCGACTACGCCATCGCCAACAAGCGCAAGAGCGTCACGCTGGTCCACAAGGGCAACATCATGAAGTTCACCGAAGGGGGCTTCCGCGACTGGGGCTATGCGCTGGTCAAGCGCGAGTACGCCGGGCGCGCCGTCGGCTGGGACGACTGCGGCGGCAAGCCGCCGGCCGGCCAGGTGCTGGTCAAAGACTCCATCGCCGACATCACGCTGCAGCAGGTCCTGACCCGCCCCGACGAGTTCGACGTCATCGCGACCCTGAACCTGAACGGCGACTATCTGTCCGACGCGCTGGCGGCGCAGGTGGGTGGCATCGGCATCGCGCCGGGCGGCAACATCAACTACGTGACCGGCCACGCCGTATTCGAGGCGACCCACGGCACCGCGCCCAAGTACGCCAACCTCGACAAGGTGAACCCGGGATCGGTCATCCTCTCGGGCGTCATGATGCTCGAGCACCTGGGCTGGACGGGCGCCGCCACCCGAATCGTCGCGGCGCTCGAAAAGACCATCGCGCAGAAGATCGTCACCTACGACTTCGCCCGCCAGATGGACGGCGCCAAAGAAGTCGCCTGCTCGGCCTTCGGCGACGCCATAATTTCGAATCTATGAGGATGGGAACTCTGGAAGGTTCCCATCCTCTGCCGCGATAAGCCTTCCTCTAACGTCCTAACGCCCCCTCCGTCTGATCCTTCTCACAGGAGTCCGCATGCCCCGTAGGAACAAGATTGCTCTCATTGGCGCTGGCAACATCGGCGGCGAGCTGGCGGCGCTGTGCGCCCGCAACGAACTCGGCGACGTCGTGCTGTTCGACATTCCCGAGAAGGAAGGCCTCGCCAAGGGCAAGGCGCTGGATCTGGAGCAGAACGGCGCGGTGCTCGGGTCGGACGCCGCCATCAGCGGCACCTCGAACTGGGCCGACTGCGCCGGCGCCGACGTCGTCATCATCACCGCCGGCGTGCCGCGCAAGCCGGGGATGTCGCGCGACGATCTGTTGAGCGTCAACCTCAAGATCATCCGCAACGTCGGCGAGAATCTGAAGAAGCACTGTCCCGACGCCTTCGTGATCGTGGTGTCGAACCCGCTCGATGTGATGGTCTACGAGCTCAAGCGCGTGACCGGCTTCGCGGGCGGCAAGGTGGTCGGCATGGCGGGCGTCCTCGATGCGGGTCGCTTGCAGCTTTTTCTCGCCCGCGAGGCCAAGGTGGCCGTCAAGGACGTGCGCGCCATGGTGCTCGGCGGCCACGGCGACACCATGGTTCCGGTGACCAGCTACTGCACCGTCGACGGCATCCCGGTGCGCCAACTCATCACCGCCGACAAGCTGTCGGCGATTGTCGAACGAACCCGCAACGGCGGCGGCGAAATCGTGAAGCTGATGGGGACCAGCGCCTACTACGCCCCCGCCTCGGCGGCGATCACGATGGCCACCGCCTACCTGCGCGATCAGAAGCGCCTGCTTCCCTGCGCGGCGCACCTCAATGGCGAGTACGGCTTTCAGGATCTCTACCTGGGCGTGCCGGTCATCATCGGCGGCAGCGGCGTCGAGAAGGTGGTCACCATCGAGCTGACGGCCGAGGAGAAGGCCATGCTCGACAAGTCGGCCGCGGCGGTCCGCGAGCTCATCGAGGCCTCGAAAACGCTGTGAAGATCCACGAATACCAGGCCAAGGAGATCCTCAAGAAGTTCGGCGTCCCGGTCCCCAAGGGGCGTCCGGTTTTCAGCCCGGACGAGGCGGAGGCGGCCGCCAAGGCGCTCATCGCCGAGACCGACAGCGAATTCGTGGTCGTCAAGGCGCAGATCCACGCCGGTGGCCGCGGCAAAGGTGGCGGCGTCAAGGTGGTCAAGGGCGCCGCGGCGGCCCGCGAGACGGCGCAGAAGATCTTGGGGATGAACCTGGTCACCCATCAAACCGGGCCGGGCGGCAAGCTGGTCAAGCGGCTGCTCATCGAGCAGGCGGTCGACATCGCGCGCGAGCTCTACCTGGGCGTGGTCGTCGACCGCGGCGTGGGGCGCGTTGTGGTGATGGCGTCCTCCGAGGGCGGCGTCGAGATCGAAGAGGTGGCGGCCAGCCACCCGGAGAAGATCTTGAAAGAGGCGGTCGATCCCGTGGTCGGCCTGGCGGCCTACCAGGCGCGCAACCTGGCCTACGGCCTCGGCCTGCACGGCGGGGCGGCCAAGAACGCGGCCGAGCTGTTCATGCTCCTCTATACCGCCTTCGTGGCCACCGACGCGTCGCTCTTGGAGGTGAACCCGCTGGTGGTGCTCACCGACGGCCGCGTGCTGGCGCTCGACGCCAAGGTCACCTTCGACGACAACGCGCTCTACCGGCAGAAGGATCTGGAAGCGCTGCGCGATCTCGACGAAGAAGAGCCGGCCGAGACCGAGGCCAAGCGCTACGACCTGTCGTTCATCAAGCTCGACGGCAACATCGGCTGCATGGTCAATGGCGCCGGCCTGGCCATGGCGACCATGGACACCATCCAGCACTTCGGCGGCGCGCCCGCCAACTTCCTGGACGTCGGCGGCAGCGCCACCGAGGAGCGGGTCACGGCGGCCTTCAAGATCATCACCGCCGATCCCAAGGTGCGCGGCATCTTCGTCAACATCTTCGGTGGCATCATGAAGTGCGACACCATCGCCGCCGGCGTCATCGCCGCCATCAAGCAGGTCGGCCTCGAGGTGCCGCTGGTGGTACGCCTGGAAGGAACCAACGTGGATCTGGGCAAGAAGATGCTGGCCGAATCGGGCCTGGCGGTCACCACCGCCAACGACATGGCCGACGGCGCCAAGCGGATCGTCGCCCTCGCAGCGGGGAAGGCTTAACCATGTCGGTTCTGGTCGGTAAGAACACCAAGCTCATCGTTCAGGGGATCACCGGATCGGCGGGGACCTTCCACGCCAAGCAGATGCGCGAGTACGGCACCACGGTGGTCGGCGGCGTCACGCCTGGCAAAGGCGGCCTGATCCACGAAGGCTTCGCGGTCTTCGACACCGTGGCGGAGGCCGTCGCCAAGACGGGGGCCAACGCGACGGTCATCTACGTCCCGCCGCCCGGCGCGGCCGACGCGATCCTCGAGGCGGCGCAGGCCGGCATCGCGGTGATCGTCTGCATCACCGAAGGCATCCCGACGCTCGATATGGTGAAGGTCAAACGCGCGCTGCAAACAGGCGCGCAACGCGTGGGGGAAGACGGGCTCCGCCCGTCCGAGCCCTTCGCGGGAGGGTTTGGGAACCCTTGTGGGGGCCCCATCTTAATTGGACCCAACTGTCCTGGAATCATCACACCGGGCGCTTGCAAGATCGGGATCATGCCCGGCTACATCCACAAGCCCGGCAAGGTGGGCGTGGTCTCGCGGTCCGGGACGCTCACCTACGAGGCGGCCCACCAGCTCACGGCGCTGGGCCTCGGCCAATCGACTTGCATCGGCATCGGTGGCGACCCGGTCAAGGGGATCGACTTCATCGACTGCCTGGCGCTCTTCGAGGCCGACCCGCAGACCGAGGCGGTCCTCATGATCGGCGAGATCGGCGGGACATCCGAAGAGGAGGCCGCTCGCTTCGTGAAAGCCAACATGAAGAAGCCGGTGGCGGCCTTCATCGCCGGGCAGACCGCGCCGCCGGGCAAGCGGATGGGCCACGCCGGCGCCATCATCAGCGGCGGCAAGGGGACGGCGGCCGAGAAAATCGCCGCCCTGCGCGAGGCCAACATTGCCATCGCCGCGACGCCGGCCGAGCTCGGCAAGACCATCGCCAACATCGTTTAGTCCCTGGCGATCGACCCAAAACAACAGAGAAAGAACCCATGTCCATCGAAAGAACGTTCGGAATCGTGAAACCCGATGCGGTGGCCAAGAACGCCATCGGGGGCGTCATCGACCTCATCGAGAAGACCGGGCTCAAGATCGTCGGGTTGCGCCGGATGCAGCTCTCCGACGCGCAGGCGCGCGCCTTTTACGCGGTCCACAAAGAGCGCCCTTTCTTCAGCGGTCTGGTCGGCTTCATGACCTCCGGCCCCTGCGTCGTGATGGCCATCGAAGGCGAGAATGCGGTGGCGCGCTACCGCGAGGTGATGGGTCCGACCGACTCCAAAAAGGCGCCGGCCGGCACCATCCGCGGCAGCTACGGGAGCGACATCGAGAAGAACGCGGCGCACGGTAGCGACGGACCCGACACCGCCAAGGCAGAGCTGGCCTTCTTTTTCTCCGGTCTTGAGCTGGCTTAGCGCCCGGCCCCCGGAGGGTGGAGGCTGGCGGGTGGAGGG
>Ga0075522_10003203_pt1 | contig 11956 bp, 13 predicted proteins | sample NGEPerA_FD_74796 | JGI IMG/M metagenome (GOLD analysis project Ga0075522, IMG submission 74796) | Arctic peat soil microbial communities from the Barrow Environmental Observatory site, Barrow, Alaska, USA - NGEE PermafrostL2-A | ecosystem: Environmental > Terrestrial > Soil > Wetlands > Peat ... | reverse complement strand
CTAGTCTGGTCTCGGGCACGCCAACCTTAATGCTCGGATTTGAGGGGATTCCATCCATTATGCTCTTAGTCCAAGTATCCCACACGGCATGTCGAATTGCGGTCACCAGAAATCTTGCTTTGTTTATCGAGAAAAACAAAATCCCACCGGCTAAGCCATCCGATGAACGGCAGATCAATAATACGTGCCACTGTTTTCCTGCAAACCAGGTAAAAAGAACTTTAGATAATATAAGTAACAACATCGACCATCCGAAACGGACCATATTTGCAATCAGAATTTCGACAATCTCATCTCGTCGTTTGCTTACATTTTCGAATATTTTTGAACCGAGCTTATTAATATGCCCCCAATCGTTCGAGGCACGGAGAACGATGAGCGGGATGGTTATTGCGGTCAAGAGAACAACAATCTGAACTAAATCGCCTGCAACTGCCGCGATCGCCCTCGGCGGCGGGATAGCAAAGATGATTACGCCAACGAAAAAGGTAATCGCTCTGCTCCGGCGCGAGCCGGGCTGCGGTAACGGCAGCGGACCGGTCGAAGGGTCGGTCGCTGTCTGCGGCGTTGGAGCAGCTGCGACCGTCTTTGACATTTCGGCAGTCACGTATACCTCACATCAAGAACACGCCCTTGCCCGTGGTCTGGGTGTCGAACAGCTTGTAGGCCTCGTCGGCTTGGTCGAGCTTCCAGCGATGGGTGAACAGGCCCTCGACATCGATCCGGCGGTCGGCGACGAAGCGGGCGCATTCCTCCTGGCCGATCGACGAGAAGGTCCAGGATGCGACGATGGTCAGCTGCTTGCGCAGCATGTCGGGGCTGACATCGATCGTCACCTGGTTGCGCTCGCCGACAAAGCAGGTCGTGCCCCATACCTTGGTCGCGCGCACCGCGGCGATGCGGCCCTCGGGCTGCGATGATGTGTCGAGGGTGAACTCGGCGCCGTAGCCGTGGGTAAGGTCCTTGATCGCGCCGACCGGGTCGTTCGAGCGCGGGTTGACGGTCTCGGCCGCGCCGAACTCCTTGGCCCGCTCGAGCCGCTCCTCGCTGACGTCGAGCGCGATGACCCGGGCGCCCATCGCCGCCGCCAATTGCGTCGCCGAGAGCCCGACCGGCCCTTGGCCAAAGATCGCGATGGTGTCGTTGCCGCTGAGCCGGATGCGGCGCAGCGCTCCATAGGCGGTGCCGGTGCCGCACGAGATCGCCGCGCCGGTGGTGAACGACAATTCGTCGGGGAGCGGCACGACGGTAAACGCCGGCACCTTGATATAGGCCGCGTGCCCGCCATGCCCGTTGTTGCCGTAGATCGTGACCGGCACCTCCTGGCAGAGCTGCGCCCAGCCGGAGCGGCAATGGCCGCAGACCGTACAGCCCTTGTAATGGTGCACCATGACGCGCTGGCCGACCCGCGTCTGGGCCGGGCTGACCGCGCTGCCGATTGCGGCGACGATGCCGCACGGCTCATGCCCGGCGATGGTCGGCTCGCTCGGCGCGGCGAGGCCGCCGGTGTCGCCCCCGGCGCGCGGGCGGCGGTACTGGTGCAGGTCGCTGCCGCACATCCCCGAGGCCTTCATCTCGATGACGACCTCGTCCGGCTCCGGCGTCGGATCCGGAAAATTCATCAACTCGAGCTGACGATCGCCGGTGAACACAACCCCGCGCATGGCGTTCCTCCTTCGTGTCTTGCCGAATGCTAGCATGAGTTTCCGCCGGGAAATCAGGAATCGAGGCTGATCGTCGATGCGCGTCCTCGTGCTCTTTGCCCATCCTCTCGCCGACAGTTTCGCCGCTGCCTTGCATAAGGCGGTCGTCGCCGCGCTCGGCGAGGCCGGCCACGAGGTCGACGATTGCGATCTCTACGCGATGGGCTTCGATCCGGTGATGACGCCGCACGAGCGCCGGGCTCACAACACCGCGAACCCCGATCTCTCGGCGGTCGAGAGCCACGTCGAGCGGCTGCGCGCCGCCGACGCCGTGGTGTTGTGCTTCCCGGTCTGGTGGTGGGGCATGCCGGCGATCCTCAAAGGCTATTTCGACCGGGTCTGGATCAACGGCGTGGCGTTCCACCTGCACACCGGCGGCAAGATCGAGCCGGGCCTGCACCGGATCAAGAAGCTCGGCGTCGTCACCACCTACGGCTCGCCGTGGTGGCTGATCAAGCTGGTGCTGCGCGATCCGGTGCGCGGGGTGATCCACACCGGAATCCGCGGCCTGTGCACCCGGCACGTGAAGACCCGGTTCCTTACTCTGTACAGTATTGAATCGAAGAATTCGGCCGACACGACGCGCTTTCTCGCCAAGGTCGAGCGCACGTTCCGCCGGTTCTAGCCGATCTTATTTTTTATGGATCGGGTCGACCCAGAGAACCTGCTCGGGCTTCTCGACCGGCTCGATGTCGAGATTGACGACCACCGCCTCGTTGTCGCTGCGCACCAGAACGCATTCGAGCGTCTCGTCCGACGAGGCGTTGATCTCCTGGTGCGGCACGTAGGGCGGGATGAAGATGAAATCGCCGGGGTTGGCCTCGGCGACATATTCAAGGTGCTCGCCCCAGCGCATCCGCGCCTTGCCCTTCAGCACATAGATGACGCTTTCGAGCGCGCCGTGATGGTGTGCGCCGGTCTTGGCGTTGGCGTGGATATGCACCGTGCCGGCCCAGATCTTCTGCGCCCCGACGCGGGCGAAATTGATCGCCGCGGCGCGGTTCATCCCCGGAGTTTGCGCGGTATTGGTGTCGAGCTGGTCGCCGGGGACGACCTTGACCCCGTTGTGTTTCCAGTCGGTGTGGGTGTGGTCGCTCATCGAGACTGTCCTTGCTTCAACGCCGTAGCCGTAGGATGGGTTGAGCTGGCGAAACCCATCATTTTGCGGGCGATGGGTATCGCTCCGCTCCACCCATCCTACATGATTCCTTCCGGTCAGCCGGCCGCGGCGCGCAGTTCGGGCATTGCCGCCTCGAAGCCGCGTTGGAAGCGGTCGAGCGCCTCGTCGATCTCGGGCTTGGTGATGCACAAGGGCGGCGAGAACGAGATCGCCTCGACATAGGGCAGCGCGCGCACCATCACGCCCTCGTCCAACGCCTTCTTCTGGATCGCGCGATGGACCCACTTGTCATGGTCGAAGAAGCGCTTGGTCTTGCGGTCGGCGACCAGCTCGATCGCCATCATCAGCCCCTCGCCGCGGATCTCGCCGACATAGGGGTGGTCGGCGAACCGCTCTCCAAGTTGCTCGCGGAAATAATTGCCCATCGCCGCCGAGTTCTCGATCAGGCTTTCGCGCTCCATGATGTCGAGATTGGCCATCGCCACCGCGCCGCCGACCGGGTGTCCGGAATAGGTGAAACCGTGCATCATCGGCCCGATCTCGGGCGAGGTGTCGCGCAGCACGTTCCACATCCGCTCGGAGATGACCGAGGCGGAAAGCGGGAAATAAGCGCTGGTGATCCCCTTGGCGAGGGTCACGATATCGGGCTTCAACCCGTAAAGCCCGGTCGCGAACCACTCGCCGGTGCGGCCGAACCCGGTGATCACCTCGTCGGCGATAAACAATATGTCGTTCTCGTCGAGCACTTGCTGGACCTGCTCGAAATAGCCGCGCGGCGGGACGAAGGCGCCGCCGGTGCCCATGATCGGCTCGGCGATAAAGGCGGCGACGGTCTCCGGCCCTTCGCGATGGATCATCTCTTTCAGGTCGCCGACCATGCGCCGGGTAAACGCATCCTCGTCCTCGCCCGCCGCGCCAAAGCGGAAGAAATGCGGGCAGGAGGTGTGCAACACCCCCGGCAGCGGCAGATCGAACGCTTTGTGGAACGAGAGGATGCCGGTCATGCTCCCCGCCGCGGCGGTCAGCCCGTGATAGGAGCCGAGCCGGGAGATGATCTTCTTCTTTTCGGGCTTGCCGCGCAGATTGTTGTAGTAGCGCACCAGCTTGAAATTGGTGTCGTTGGCGTCCGACCCGCTGGTGCCGAAAAATACCTTCGACAGATGCGGCGCCCCGGCGCGCTCGCGGAACAGCGCCAGGAGCCGGTCGGCGAGGCGGATGATCGGCTCGTTCGAATACGAGCTGAACAGGTGATAGTAGCCGAGATTGGCCATTGCCTCGGCCGCCGCCTGGCCGAGCTCGGCGCGACCGTAGCCGATATTGACGCACCACAGGCCGGCGCCGCAGTCGATCAGTTCGCGTCCCTGTTGGTTGCGCACCCGCACCCCCGAGCCGCCGGCGATGATCGTCGGCCCGTCGCGCAGATGGTCGGCGATCGAGGTCGAGGGATGCAGCAGGCTCTGCCGGTCCATCTCCTCGAGCGAGTAGTTCTCCTTGAGATCGAGAGTCATGCCGCGCCTCACTGGTGCGAGAAAAGGGCGAGCCCCGGCGTCGGAACCTTGGCCATCAGGACCGTGCCGGTCTCGCTTTCGGTGATATAGAGCGTCTTGCCGTCGGGGCCGCCATAGGCGGCATTGGTGGTCGCGTGTCCGGCGCAGGATTGCAGCTCATGGAGCGGCCGGCCGAACTTGCTGAAAATCCACACCGAGCCCATGCCGACATGGCAGATTGCGAGGTTGCCCTCGCCGTCCATCGCCATCCCGTCCGGCCCGGTGCCGCCGGAAAGCTGGATGAAGATGCCGACCCGGCCGACGCTGCCGTCGGGGTGGAGCGGCACCCGCCACACCGCGTTGCCACGCGTCACCGCGAGATAGAGGATGCCCTCGTCCGGCGTCAGGATCAGCCCGTTGGGGCTCGGCACGTTGTCGAGCAAGAGGTCGAGCCGCCCATTGGCGCGCAGCCGCCACAGCCGGCCGGTCGGATCGTGCAGCCCGCTTTCGCCCTGGTCGGTGAAATAGAGGTCGCCGTTCTTCGCGAAATGCAAATCGTTGAGGCCCTTGAACCGCTCGCGATGCGGCCGGTCGAGAAATATTTCGGCGCGGCCGATCGCCGGGTCGATCACCATCAGCCCCCGCGAATGGTCGGCGATGAAGATGCGGCCGTCACGGTGGATTTTGAGCCCGTTCGGCTCGCCGTCATAGGTCGTGACGAGGCTGAATTCGCCCTGCGGCGTGATCCTGAAGATCTGTCCGTACGGAATGTTGGTGATGTAGAGGTTGCCCTCGCGGTCGAAGGACGGCCCCTCGATAAAACAGTCGCGCGGCACGCCCGATTGGTGGCGCGGGTCGCGGTGTTGGCGCAGCGAATCGGGCACGCGGGCGAAGATCTGCGTTTCGATGACGGGCGGCGCGGCGAACACGGGGCGGATCCTCGCTCGGGTGGCGCGCGAGCTTATCACGCGCTCCGGGCAGGCTCACCGAAATGTGTGGTGCAGAGCGGCGCGCTCGGTAGCACTACTGCGCCATCGCGTCATCGCGCAGGGAAGGATTCACGATGCGCCCATTGTCGCTTTTCATCGTCGCTCTCACCGGGCTCGTTGCCCTACCTGCCCTGGCGCAAAACCCGCCGCCGGAAGGCGCCCCGATGCGCATCCGCGGCTCGATCGAAAAGATCGTCGGCTCGGATCTGACGGTCAAGTCGCGCGACGGCCAGTCGGTCTCGGTCGCCCTCGCCGACAACGTCGCGATCGAAACCCTGATCAAGAAAAGCCTCGCCGACGTCAAAACCGGCGACTTTGTCGCTTCGACCGGGATCAAGGGCCAGGACGGCAAGATCCACGCGGTGGAGCTCCGCATCTTCCCCAAGGCGACGCCCGACGGCGGCCGGCAATTCGCCTGGGACCTGACGCCAGACAGCGTAATGACCAACGCCACCGTCGGCACCGTCAGCAAAACCGCCGACGGCACCGTCCTGCATGTCAGCTTCAAGGGCGGCGAGTCCGAGTATTCCGTCGGACCCGAAACTCCTGTCCTCGCGACCGCGCCCGGCGACAAGAGCCTGCTGAAGCCCGGCGCCGCGGTATTCGTCATCGCCTTGAAGCACGATGACGGAAAAATCACCAGCGCTCGCCTCTACGTCGAAAAGGACGGGATCAAGCCGCCGATGTAGCCCCCGCTGTCATTCCGGGGCATCGGGCAGCGATGAACCCAGAACTTATGCACACAGGCGGCGCGGTCTATATTTGTCGTCGGAAGGCAAAAAGTCAGGTCCGTGTTCATCGTTCCGGTCCGCCTTTCGGCCGTCCCGGAATGACAAGCGAAAGATTGCGCGGTGAAGTACCCTTGGAACGACTACAGCCGGAGGCTGTCGCCGCTGAAGCTGACGGTCTTTGTCGCATTGTTCCTGCCGGCAGGCTGGACGCTCTTCGCCTTTCTTACCGGCAATCTCGGCGCCAGGCCGCTCAACGAGGCGATCCACCAGCAGGGTTTGTGGACGATCCGCCTGATCCTCACCGCGCTGGCGATCGCCCCGCTGCGCTCGATCCTGCAATGGCAGCGTCTCATCCTGGTTCGCCGCATGATCGGGGTCGGCGCTTTCGCCTATGTCATGTTGCATTTCAGCCTCTACGTCGCCGATCAGGGGTTTAATCCGCTGACGGTCGCGCGTGAGATCGTGCTGCGCATCTATCTGACGATCGGGTTTAGCGCTCTGCTGGGACTGGCGGTGCTGACGGCGACCTCGACCGACAGGATGTTGCGCCGCCTGGGCCGCAGATGGCAGACGCTGCATCGCCTCGTCTATCTCATCTGCCTTCTCGGTCTCATCCACTATTCGATGCAGTCGAAGCTCGAGCAGTGGGAGCCGGTGATCGCCGACGGCATCTTCATCTGGCTGATGGGTTACCGGTTGCTGGCCTGGAAATTCGCGGTGCGCGGCCGCCTGCCGCTCGCCTGGGTCGCCGCGCTCGGGGTTGCCGCGACGGTGCTGAGCGGCGGCGGCGAAGCGGTGTATTTCGCCATCGCCTTCGCGGGCCGCGTTACGTTCACTACGGCGCTCAGCCTCGATTTCTCGCTGCGGACCGGGGTGCGCCCGGCGGTTGTGGTCTTCGTCTTCAGCCTCATCGTGCTTGCCGCTGGGCTGGCGCGCACCCGGCTCGCCCCGCCGCCGAGAAGCCGCGCCCGCTACGCTTGACCTCCCGGCAAACTCCATTTGCGTTGGCCGACCAGCCTCATGGACTTCGGCAAAGGATTGGGTATGGTCGCGGAGATGCAGTACCGGATCGAGATTTCGACCAGCCGCGAAGGGGTCGCCCGCATCCATCTGCCCGGCCGCAGCCTCGAATTGGAGGCTCGTGCCGATGCCGGCGCCGGCTGGCACGTCGCCGTCGTCGATCCGCAAAACCCGCCGCAGGATGCTTCCAACACCATCGCGCTGCAGGCCGCGAGCGCCAACGACGCGGTGTGGCGCGTCGCGCGCGCCGCGGTGCGCGCGGTCTCCGAACTCACCAACAGCCCGCTCGACGACGAGCTGCGCCACGATCCCGCGCCATAGGATTCTCCAGGAGGAACGATGCAAGCGACCGACAATTCGATGATCTGGAACTTCAAGCTTCTGTCGCACAATTCCCTCGACGGGTTCGGCGGCATCGGTGAAGGCATGTCGATGCAGTTGACCAAGGACGGGCGCCGCATCCTCTGGCTGGCGCATGAGAGCGCCCCGAAGAACTTCACCGCGGTCGACGTCACCGACCCGAAAAATCCCAGGATCGTCGCCCGCGCCGACCTGCCGCAATCGCACATGCGCTCCAACTCGCTGGAGACCGTCGGCGACATCCTCGCCGTCGCCTACCAGACCAAGGAGCCGGGGCTGAAGCCGGCCGGGTTCGAACTGTTCGACATTTCGACCCCGGAAAACCCGAAGAGCATCAGCTTTTTCGACTGCTCCGGGCCGGAATCGCGCGGGGTGCATCAGCTCTGGTTCGCCGACGGCGAGACCATCCACATGAGCGCCGGCGCCCCCGATTTTCGCCCCTCGCACCCCAAGGACGACCAGTTCTACCGTTCGATCGACGTGCGCAACCCGTCGAAGCCGACCGAGATCGGCCGCTGGTGGCTGCCCGGCCAGCAGATCGGCGACAACGAGGGTCCGCTGAAGCGCCATCCCGGCGGCAGCGACAGCGGCTTTCGCCCGCACAACACCAACGTCTACCCGGAGCGGCCCGACCGGGTCTACATGGGCTATCTCGACGGCGGGATGATCGTGCTCGACATCGCCGACCGGGCGCATCCGAAAATGGTGTCGCGCTGGGACTATCACCCGCCCAATGACGGCTTCACCCATACCGTAGTGCCGTTCTTCGACCGCGACCTGCTCGTGGTCAGCGACGAATGCGTGCGCAATGACGGCGCCGACTGGCCGAAGCTGGTGTGGATCGTCGACAACCGCGCCGAGGAGAACCCGACCCCCATCGCGACCTGCCCGATGCCGCCGGTCGAAACCTTCTCGCGCCGCGGCGGCCGCTTCGGGGCGCACAACCTCTGGGAAAACCTGCCGAAAGAGGGCTGCTACAAATCAGACCGCATCGTCTTCGGCACCTTCTTCAACGGCGGCTTGCGCGCGTTCGACCTCGAGAACCCGTATCAGCCGAAGGAAATCGCCTATTTCGTGCCGGAAGTGCCCGGCGCCCCATTCGGCTCGTGCCAGCTCAACGACGTCTTTATCGACGATCGCGGCATCGTCTTCACCGTCGACCGCTTCGTCGGCGGGCTCTATTGCCTCGAGATGGATTTTTGAGGCGCGAGCAATGACCTACGCTCCGGTCAATTTCCGGCAAAAGCTGAGCCTGTTCGCCGACCAGTGGCAGCCCAAGGTTGTCGCCGAGATGAACGACTACCAGTTCAAGCTGGTGAAGCTGCAAGGCGACTTCGTCTGGCATGACCATCATGACACCGACGAGACCTTCATCGTGCTCGAAGGCGAGTTGCGGATCGATTTCCGCGACGGCGCGATGACGCTCTCGGCCGGCGAGATGTTTGTCGTGCCAAAAGGCGTCGAGCACAAGCCCTTCGCGGAACATGAGGTCAAGCTGCTGCTGATCGAACCGCGCGGCGTGCCTAACACCGGCGATGCCGGCGGGCGCGTGCACCTCCCAGGACGATGTCTGGGTTTGATTGCGGCTTCCTGATAATTCACGTTTTGTTCTTGACAATGGCGGTGGCATTCTGTACAAAGATGCCGTCCCGGAAATTGCGTGAAACGGGTTGAACGATGGTCTCGGCAAGCGAGGTGCGCGAGGCGTGGAAGGAACATGCCCGGCTCCGTCCGATCGCGCCGACAATGGCACTGACCGCAGAAGGCTTGGTGCTGGGCGCCGGGACCGTTTTGGCCAAACGAGCCGACCGCGACGGCGAACCTCGACTGGCGATCGATGGTTGTGAAGAGCGCCTGTTGGCGCTGTTGTCGATCGCCTATGGATACGCCGTCTCTCGCGCCGTTCTCGGCAGTATCCGCCGGGCGGCGCGCGACTGGAGCCGCGGCGAGACGTGCCTGGCCGCGATTCATCTCGCGCGCAGCCGCCTGCCGCCGCTGCCGGCCGGCGAAGCGGCACGCTTCCGGCTCTTCGCCTCGGAACGCCTGCTCGATGACGGAATGGCCCCGCGCCAGATTCTGGAAGACTGCGAGATCGACACCGCCGGTCTCGACATGCTCAAGGCTGGGTTCAACCCGGCGGAGCCACGTGTCTCCGCCGGGAGCGGACGCGAAAGCGGCGAGTGGACCAGCGGAGGCGATACGGGTGGAGGCGATGCCGAACTGGTGCCTGTTGCGGCCGCCGAATACCGGACCGGTGATCCCGACAAATTCTTCGATACGCTCTATCAGCAGGTTCACGATCTCGCTCAGCGCCTCGGCATCGACGAGAATTGGCTATTTGGCCTGGCACTGCATGAAAGCGGCTGGTTGGACCAGCACAACCGAGAGCTCAACGATCCTTTTGGCGTCACTTATGGCGGAGGCATAAACGTCGGGTACGCTTCGATAGCCGGCGCCATTGCCTACTGGGAAAGCCGATTTGGCCCCGTCGTGCAGGGTGCGACAAGTGCACAAGACTTTGTGCAACGGCTTTACGCGGCGGGATACAATACGCATTTGAATTGGCCCGGTCTCGTACTCAGAGCCATTGGCTCGGTCCCGTCGCATCTTTCGACGTGGAAAGCAAAACGGGGCATTTGATGAGCGCCGGGCTCGTTGCCGGGATTCTGGCTTTTTTTGTTGTAATGGCGAGCACACACAGCGGTTGGGGCAGGCCGGTCTGCTTTCCGACTTCGATAGCGGATACGCGAAAGTATCGAAATACCGATTACCAATTTTCAGTCGAGATTCCTCTGAGACTGCACGCATGTAAGAGCTCATCGCCGTGCCCCAATCACGGAATTTGGTTTCCTTTGAAAGATGATCTTGATTGTCATGATTATCCCCAGGTTCCCTACATTGACGTGGACGCTGAATACAACGCTGCAGAGGAATCGGACAGCGCGGAGGGGTTGGCGGCGATTCAGTGCCGCGACCGCGGAGCACGAAATATCGTGTGGCTGAAGGAGGAACATCTGAGTGGCCGTGACGCTGCGGGATGTTGGCGGGATTTTCGCGACGGTCACATAGAGGTCAGCCTTATCGTGTTGCGCAGAACCAACGAAAGCCCTGGCGCGTGGATTGAGGTTGCCGTGGATTTGGTTACAACGCCGGCGCGTTACGAAACCGACATGCACGGTTATCGGGAAGTACTGCGCGGCATATGGGTGCATCCGGATGGGCCACACCCTTGAGGCGCAGGAACATAAACTCCGTAAGTCGGCGCCTCGGCAAATCGAGCTAGCCACCGCATCGTGCTGGCCAAGACCGACCTCGCCGAACCGGCGATGACCGCCGCGCTGCGCGCGTTCGACCTCGAAAACCCGTATCAGCCGAAGAAGTCGCCTATTTCGTGCCGGAAGTGCCGGGCGCCCCGTTCGGCTCGTGCCAGCTCAACGAGGTCTTTATCGACGACCGCGGCATCGTCTTCACCGTCGACCGCTTCGTCGGCGGGCTCTATTGCCTCGAGATGGATTTTTGACGCCGAGCTGCGTCGATATTCATGATTTGTTCTTGACATTTTGGCTGCATTCTGTACAGCAAGGGCCATTCCACCAACGCATGAACGGGCGGAACTATGCTCTCGGCAGAAGGCGTGCGCGCGGCCTGGAAAGAGCGTGCCCGGTTGTGTCCAATAGACCCGACAATGTCCCTCAGAGTGGACGGGCTCGTGCTGGGCGCAGGCACCGTCCTAGTCAAGCAGCAAAACGGACGCTACGGCGAACTGCGGCTGGTAATCGATGGCGATGAGGAGCGCCTGCTGGCGTTGCTGGCGGTCGCTTATGGGCGTGACGTCTCGCCGACCGTTCTCGGCAATATTCGCCGGGCGGCCCGCGACTGGAATCGCGGCGAGAAATGCCTGGCCTCGATCCAGCTCGCACACAGCCGCCTGCCGCCGCTGCCGGCCGGCGAAGCGGCGCCCTTCCGGCTTTTCGCCGCCGACCTGCTGCTCGACGAGGGAATGAACCCGCGCGAGCTTTTGGCGATTATATACTTGACTGACGGAGGCAATTGACCTATCTTTTGGATCAAGGAGATAGGCCATGAAGACCCCCGAGCTGCTTTCCGATCCGGTCTACCACGACGAAGAAGCCGCGAGGCTCTATCTGCAAGAGGTTCGCTGGCCGGAAGGCGTGTTCTGCCCGAAGTGCGGCACCCTTGACGGCATCAAGCCGCTAGGTGGCAACAGCATGGGGCCGGGCTGGTTCTACTGCGCCGCCTGCCAGGACAAGTTCACGGTACGCGTCGGCGCGATCTTTGAGCGCTCGCATATCCCGTTGCACAAGTGGTTGCTCGCCTTCCGCCTCATGGCGTCGAGCAAGAAAGGATGCTCCGCGCACCAACTACACCGCACCTTGGGGATCACCTACAAGAGCGCGTGGTTCCTCGCGATGCGCATCCGCGAGGCGATGGCCCCCGCCGATCCCCCGATCCTCGGCGGCGAAGGCAAGGTGGTCGAGGCCGGGCGCGGATTACCGAGAGCCGGTACAGTTAGTTCTTCCCTTAG
>Ga0075522_10003202_pt1 | contig 11958 bp, 10 predicted proteins | sample NGEPerA_FD_74796 | JGI IMG/M metagenome (GOLD analysis project Ga0075522, IMG submission 74796) | Arctic peat soil microbial communities from the Barrow Environmental Observatory site, Barrow, Alaska, USA - NGEE PermafrostL2-A | ecosystem: Environmental > Terrestrial > Soil > Wetlands > Peat ... | reverse complement strand
GTAATCACCTTCCCGAGGAAACGCAATAGAGGTAGCTTCTATTTATCACCTACACCTGTCACGCGGCACAGCGCGGTCTAGCGGCCACTCTTAAGCACCGGCGCAAACTTCTGGATGCGCTTGCCGTTGTCGACCTCGCCCACAAAGATGTTGCCCCGCGTATCGATCCCGATTGAGTTGGGAAAAACCAGCTGGCCTGCCAGGCGGCCATTGCTGGCGAAGTGTCCCAGCGTCTTGCCGCTCTGCCGCTCGATGATCCAGATGACGTCGTTATGCGCGTCGGCCACGAACAGGTACTTCTGCTGCGGGTCTTTCGATATCACCATCTTGTACGTGGTGCCGCAGATGGATCGGACGAACAGCAAGGGAATGTTGGAGGCGAAAGGCTTCCCGGCGTTCAGGCCGCCGCATTCCCCTCGCTGCGCAGGCGAGTTCGGCGAGACGTAAATGTCCTGCAGCCACTTCCCTTCGGTGGTGAACACCTGGATCCGATTCTGCCCACGTTCGCCAATGTAGACGCGGCGGTCTTTCGAGATCTCGACGAAGTGCAGGGTAGGGGCGAAGTTCTTCTCCTCGGGCGGAGGCCCGCCGGTCCAGGTGTAACCGGGAATGTCCTGGTTCGATACCTCGCTGAGCGGCATCCCATGGCCTCCCCAGCCGCGCTTGTAGGCTCCGGTCGACGCGTCATATATAAGGACGCGTTTCTGATTGATGATGTACAGCTCGTTGGCCACCTCGTCCAGCTGGAAGCGTCCCTTGTTGAAGATGTAACTCGTCTCCTGATTGTTTTCCGGCACCGCCTTGGCGCCGGACGGAGGACGATGTTCGAAATCCCACACCAGCTTGCCGTCGCGGGTGAACTTCATGATGCTGTCCTGGTCGGCTTCGCCGCTGATCCAGACGAATCCCTTGGTATCGGCAATCACCGTCTGCAGCGCTGTCGGCCACTTCGGAACATACCCCGGTCCGCCCCAGGCGTGCACAACGTTCCCCTGCTGATCGGCCTCAATCAGCTCGGGCCCACGCACGCAGCAGAGCGCCGGGGACGGATCGCCTTCGCCGGTCAGATCGATCGGCAGCGCACCGTTGCCGCGGTTCAGGAACCACACGTGATCCATGGAGTCGATCGAAATCCCCACAATCTGCTGCATGCTCCAGCGGTTGGGGAGCGGCTTCGGCCAGAACGGATCGACGCGGTACTGCGGCGCGCCACTCGCATCGAGGGCCTGACGCGGTATCACCTGCGCGTATCCAAGGAACGTTGCGGCTGACGCTGCGGCATACGCCACGACGAGCCACAAGCCGGCACTGGCAATTGCCTGGGTCTTCGTCATAGGAGTTCTCCCGATGTTCCGGGCCCGCGCCGATGACGACGGGCCAGCGGGAGGTGAACCAGCGATAGAACAACAACCGTGGCAAAGGGCAAGGGCCGTTTCATGGATTCTCCTCAGCTTTCCGATTAGATATTTTCCGATACCTGCGCATAGCAGCATAGCATCGTGTCGGCTCGGGAGATCGCTGCCGTACGATCGACCCTGAAGCATTGATTACTCCGAATCGCGCGCGGCCAATGCTGTCAATCGCGTTACAGGGTGCCGGTACCCATCATTACCGGTAAACCATCTGTTAAAGACAAAATTTCGGAAGGACTACTTCGTTAGCGGAGCCTTCGGCCAGCTCGGGCTTGCAAGCTCAATGCGCCAGATGGGCCCATCCTCGAATAACTGTCCTTCCGACTTGAGGAAAATAGGCGCGGCGCCGGCGGCTACCCATATATTGGTGGGCGGTGGTTGCTTTCCTATCACCTTCGCAACGGTGCCAGTGACGGGTCCCAAATCAATCTTTATGACGTAGTGCGTGGCCTTGAATCCCGATCCTCCAATGGAGAACGGATCCTCTCCCACCGCCGAGATTTTGAGCTTAACCAGCCGCGGCTCGGAGCCAACAAGCATGGAAAGCACGGTTTCGACCTTGGGGTCGACATCCGTCAGCAGCATAGACGCGATTCCGTTTGCGAGGTCCGGCGGCAGGGACAACTGCTTAGCGATCGTCTTTGCCTTGCCATCCTTATCCGTCGTCAGGATGGTCACGTTCCCCGTTGCAGTATCGATCGTCGTGGTTTGCGGTTTCGGGAACGCCGGGCCTTTCATGACCTGCTTGTACGCGAGTAGCTTGAACACATGCTGCTGAGAGAACACCGATGTCTCCTCGTAGATCGAACCATCCTTAAAGTGCAGGCTGAGCGTGGTTGTGACGCGGTTACCAGAAGGTAGTTGCGTAACGTCGCCCGCGGCGAGAAGCGCATCGTTTGCGTCCCTAAGGACAACATATCCGTGGATAAATCCTTCGACGTGGCGTACGGGTACCGGGTCGGCGTTCGCATGGTAGGCAAAGGACATCGCGGTGAGGCATGTTAAGTACTTAAGTCGATGAATCATTTTTTCTCTACGATCTGATCTTTCCTTTTTAATCGATGAATCCCTCGAACCCTCAGACACGGCATGTCCTCGGGCAAAGGCCTATGTATTTTTCACGACGCGCATCCGCGCTGGAATTCGATGCACGCTGAATACCAACCGCTCCACCTGGACGCCTCCACCTGGACCCCTTTTTTGCGGCCCTCGGCTTGGAGACTTCACTAAACGCCATTGCGTTAATTGCCGACTCATGAGGCCAGGCCGCTGGGTCACGAGCGCCTTTCGGTCGAACCAGACTGCGCGGAGCAAGCATCGGCGGTTTAGCTACTATAAAGACGTGTCTAATGTGCAACACGCCGGATCCGCACCCACAACTGAAAATGTGCCTGAGCCCTCGCTCGCCGAACGCGCCAGAACACTAGTTTCAATTGGCCGGATCGGCAGCCTATCCACGCATTCCCGGAAACTGCCGGGGTTCCCGTTCGGCTCCATCATGCCTTACGCTGCGGACGATCTCGGCCAGCCGGTTTTCTTCATCAGCAGCATGGCGATGCATACCCAGAACATCGGGCAGGATTCGCGCGCCAGCTTACTGATCACACCGCCGGACGTTGCCGGTGATCCGCTCGGCTCGGCTCGCGTGACTCTTGTAGGGAGTGTTGGGGAAGTGCCTAGGGAAGAGGTTCGGGACCTGTATCTCTCGCGCTATGAGAACGCGAAATACTGGCAGGACTACAGCGACTTTGCGTTTTACCGGCTAGCGATCTCGGCCGTATATTTTATCGGCGGCTTCGGCGTGATGGGATGGATCGCCGCCGAAGACTACAAATCCGCGCGACCCGACCCATTAGCCGAGGCCGCACCGGGAATCATAAAGCATATGAATGCTGATCATGCCGACGGGCTCCTTATGATCGCCCGGTGCTTTGGGGGCGAGTTGGCGGACCAGGCGGCCATGACTGCCGTCGATCGACTGGGCTTTCAGCTACGACTCAAATCTGGTGACAGAATTCACGGCCGGCGGATCGCCTTCCTGCGAGAAGTGGGAAGTAGCGACGACACCCGAACCGTATTGGTCGAGATGGTTCAGCAGGCACGATCCGGCAAAACGGTTTAGCGACGCAAAGACTGGCGAAACCTTTTAAAGCTGATCCTGATACTGCTCCAACGCAACCTTAACGAGCTGGCTTCGTGATTTAACGTTGACCTTCTCAAAGAGAAGGCGCAGAGATGCCTTAACGGCCCCTTCGGAGATTTTCAGCTCCGTGCCGATCTCGCGATTGGTCAGCCCGGCAAGAATAAAACGAAGCATCGACCGATCGCGTTCCGTCAGCTTCGGAACACTCGGAGGCCTGGAACGGTCAACCGAACGCAGAAGTGAGGGAAGGTAGTTCTCCTCTAAATAGGACTCGCCGGCCGCAACTTTGCGAATAGCGTCACACAGGTATTTTCCCGAGTGACGCTTGTGCACGATGCCCGAGACGCCCGCCTGAAGAAGACGAACCGCTTCCGCTCCACTAATGCCAGCCGTGACGACGAGAATTTTGCCCTCAAAATTAGATTTTCGAGCAGCCTCGACGAAGCCTAAGGCACGTTCTTCACCCAGATCGACATCCAGCAATACCATGTCCACCGGGCCTTGGACCAAAATGAGCGCCTCGGAAGACGAGGAGCATTGGCCCACTACCCGGAGGTCCGATTCTTTTTCAATCGAGCGCGCGAGCCCTTCGCGAACCATCTCGTGGTCCTCAACCAAAATAAGGCGCAACGGAACACTAGGACTTTGAAGTTCTGTCATAAAGGAGCTCGTTCTAATTCCACCACAAAGCACGATCCCCGAGAACGGCGCTCGAAGGTCAATTCGCCGTTATAACTCCGCAGGATCAGGCGCGATACGTAAAGACCGAGACCGTTGCCGGCGGCGCCTCGCTGAAAAGGCTGGAAAAGTCCTTCCGGATGCTGGATGCCGGAGCCCGTATCCTCGAATTTGATCAAGATTTTTTGCTCCTTTGATAAGACTGTGATGCTCAGCTCGCGAACGTCTTCTTTCTGCACTGCGCGATGACTGTTCTGCGCCAGATTCAGGAACGCCTGGAGCAATCCATGAGCCTCCGCCAGCACGACCGGCATCTCTTCCGGTACATTCCAGCGAACATTTCCCTCAATCTCACGCCAAGCCGGTTCCACGACGATCCGCAAGTTATCCAACACTTCCCGCAGCGGGATTTCTTCGATTAAGTCCGCCGTTTCCGATTTCAATTCATGCGACGCAATGATCTCCAGGCCCGCGACAAGATTGCCCAAACCTCGAAAGGCTTTGTCGTCCGCCAGGGGGTGGCGCGAGTCCAGATCGTCGCACAGCATGGACATGGCCTCGCAGGTGTTACGCACCTCATGCGCCATCGCTGCAACGATGAGTTCATTTCCACTCAGAAGCTGATCGAGGCCGCGCTCCTCCCGATCGCGCATTTCGTCTGAAGAATCGACCACGATCGCAGCCAGTCGTTTGCCTTCGAGCGTGGAGTAAGCGGAAAACCAGATGTGGGCCAGGAAAATCTCCCCGTTGTCCCGATAGCCCTGACACTGTGTCTCGGTACACAGGCCAACCGATTCATTGTGCTTCCGCAGCGCATCGTCAAGGAAGGGGAGATACGTTCCGATAGCCCGGCCTTGTAGCTGCTGACCATTGTTCAGAAATAGCAGCCGGTTGGCTGATGCATTCCCTGCCAGGACGCGGCCTCCCCCATCGACCGTGAAGATCGCCGCGGGACTGCTTTCGGCCAAAACTCGTAAATATTCTTCCGCTTCGCTCCGGCGTATTTTTTCGGTCTGAAGCTCGGTCAAATGTTGCGACGTCTGTTCATGTTTTTGCACCAACGCTTTCACGAACAGCCCAGATATAAGATAGGCAAGCGCTACGAAAATGAAGCGCAGCACCAGATCGGCTGGTGTCCCCGGAACGTCGAACCACGAACGCAAATAAGAACACATCACAGCGAACAGCGCGATCTCCCAGGGTTTAAGCACTACGGCTCCCAGCATCATCGGGAGAATATAGACCGCCGCCAGTGAGATGTCGTGCCCCGTGATCCAATCGGCGAACGTCGCCACGATCACAAGGGCAGCCGTCGCCAACAGGATCACTGACTTTCTGGCTTTCAGCAGTCGGTTTATCACTGCTTCAAAGATAAGGCGTGCCTGAATTCACCGCAACAGCTTTCGGCCTTCTACGAATCCTGCCTTACTCGCACGCTATCGAATTTGTCGACTCCGCCTTTCTTTCGGCCTCAGTCAAAAAAACGATTGGCGCGTGCGAGGACGAATCGATAAACTGACTTTGCATTCGATCGCGTTTTGCCCGGCAGAAAGATCGAACACTCACTTATATGCCTAACTATCTCGACAAAAAAAGAGGAATCTCTCTCGACTTGCAACAGTTGCAAACGTTTCAGATGATAGCCGCGACTGGCAGCTTCACGCGAGCCGCTCAGGCGCTTGGCTATTCCCAATCTAACGTTACCTATCAAATCAAAACTCTTGAAGAAACCCTCGGCGAGGAGCTATTCGATAGGAAGCGCTTCTCCAGGCGGGTCATTCTTACCAAAGCGGGCACCCGAGTGTTGCAATACTCACGCAACATGCTGGAGCTGGCTCATCGTCTGCTATCGAAAGAAAGTATCGATATACCGGCCTAGGTTCGTCTCCCATGCTCGATCCGTCATTGTATTCACCAAGTTCATGTTCTGTCGGAGTATGGTCCTCGTCGAGCTTACTATCCAAAGTTTGTTGCCGAACTAACCTTGCGCTTTATCAAAAGAATGAATTGGAACAACATGGTTGATCTCTCGTAGACTAAGTCTTCTTTCCTCACACCGCGTCGTGCGAGAACAGCGGCAGACACGCCGCTCGTGACGCGGGCTGGCGCAAGCCCCTCATGCCAAATCTACCAATGGAGGCAATTGAATGGGAGCCAGCTCCAAACTACGCATAGCACTTACGATTTTTGTTTTTGGCCTCGCGATGATTTTGATCGGATCCTTCTGGGGAGGCCTGGGAATCGGCATCTCCGGAGTCGCGTTGGTCGCGATATCGAGTTTCGGGATTTTTTCGTTCAAGCGTCGGATCAGGAGCAGGCAAGTACACTCTTCGTCCGACGCTGACAAATCAACCTTCCGCGAAAAATTGCCGCGACTGCGTGAGCGAATGCAGACTCGCGAGTGGCGGCGTTACGGACTGCTGGTGTTGGCAGGCAACACGATGGGCGTTGTGCTGCTCTTCGGCTTGATCGCACTTGGCACGCCGCTGGTGCGCTCGGCCTGGGATTGGGGCAACACGGTCGCACATGCACAGACCGAACAGGTACCCGCCCCAGCAAGTGCGGCGGCGACACCTGCTCCGGCACCGGATCCTTATAAAACGGCAGTGGGTGGAGACATCATCAACCCTCTGAACACTGCTTGGGTTCTTTTGGGAGCATTCCTCGTATTCGGCATGCAGGCCGGATTCACCATGCTGGAGGCCGGCTTCTGCCGAAACCGTGAAACAGTAAACGTGCTGGTGGAGTGCATGTTCGATACATGCGTTTGCGGACTCCTTCACTGGGGCTGGGGCTTTGCCCTGATGTTCGGAGGAGGCAATGCGTTCGTCGGCTGGCACATGCCGGGAGATCCGACGAAGAGCCTCCTCTTCATGAAAGACGTCGGCATTATGTCGACGTATGCGGCCTCCGGAGTTCCCATCTTTGCTCACTATCTGTTCCAATTCGCCTTCGCGGATTGCGCCTCGACAATCTGTTCTGGCGCCATGGTCGGTCGAACTCTGTTCCTGGGCGATGTTCTTTATTCGATCGGTGTCTCCGGCGTCATTTACCCGATCTTCGGCCACTGGTGCTGGGGACCGGACGGGTTCCTCGCGACGATGGGTTCGCCTGGCGGTTTCCTGCCTGGCTTGGGAATGAACTTCCATGACTTCGCCGGCTCGACCGTAGTGCATTCGATCGGAGGCTGGGTCGCCATTGCGGGCGCCATCATGCTTGGACCAAGGCTGGGCCGCAAGTTCAAGCGGGACGGTGGTGGGCCCATGGTCCCCCATGATCTGACGATTGCGGTCATCGGCGGTTTGATTCTTTGGTTCGGCTGGTATGGATTCAATCCCTGCTCTACTCTTTCGATGATGAATAACGTAGGCGTCGGGCGTGTCGCGATGAACACTACGCTCGCGGCCTGCACTGGCGGCCTCGCAGCAATTTTCGTGATGTACTGGCAAACCAAGAAGTGGGACACAACCGGCATCATCAACGGCTTTCTCGCCGGACTGGTGGCCATCACTTGTCCCTGCTATTGGGTCACGGACGTTGGCGCGTGCTTCATCGGCGCTATCGCGGGTGTCATCGTCATCTTGGCGATGGAACTGCTTGAACATCTCCGCATCGACGATCCGGTAGGCGCATGGCCGGTTCACGGCGCCTGCGGCATATGGGGAACACTCTCGCTCGGTCTATTCGCTTCCGGCCAATATTCAGCGGGCGGCTCAAGCCCGTTCGGAGTACCCAACATAGTCCGTAACTCACCGGACGCTTTGACAGGCTTGTTTTACGGCGGCGGCATGAAAGTGCTGGAAGCGCAGTTCATCGGCAGCCTGATTGTTTGTACCGCTACCTTTGTGAGCGCCATGGCTATGTTCGCCGCCCTCAACGCTTTCGGTATCCTTCGCGTATCTAAGGAAGGGGAGTTGATCGGTCTCGATATCGATCAGCATGGTATCTCGGCCTATCCCGAATACGCTCTCTCCGCCTCATCGCCGGGACACGCATCTCACACCTCGTTGGCCGTCCATATGGACGCGGGCGACTAATCGAGAAGTGAGTCATTGGTATCCGGACTTCGACTGTGGGCAGCGGGGTCCGGTCCTCAAACCATATGTTTTGGAGAATACAATATGAAAACAATTGAAGCGATTATTAAGCCGCACAAGCTTGAGGACGTGAAGGAGGCGCTAAAAACGATCGGCATCGACGGCCTGTCGGTCTGGGAAGTGCGCGGACATGGCCGTCAAAAAGGGCACACGGAGGTGTTCCGAGGTCAGGAGTATCACGTCGACCTCATTCCAAAAATCAAATTGGAGATGGTTGTGCCCGCATCCCGCGTAGACGATGTCACACGCGTATTAGCCGCCGCCGCTCGTAGTGGTTCGATCGGCGACGGAAAGATATTCGTCTCCGACGTCGGAGAAGCAATTAGAATTCGAAATGACGAAAGAGGAGAGTCCGCCCTATAAGCGATGGCCCTGTCTCAGTAACGTTCCTCGTCATTCTGAGGAGCAAGCGGATTCGCCGGCGCCGTGACACCGTCGATCGTAGACCCGTTGTATCCAAAGCCTCCGATGTTGCGGATGAAGTCATAGGGGAAGTTGAGCTTTGGCTGAGAGGCTTCGTCGAGCGTCTTAGTCTGCTCCGGAGTCAATTTCGTTTCGAGCGCCCCGAGGTTGTCATCCAGCTGTTCCATGGTGCGCGCGCCGATGATTGTCGAAGCGACACCGGGACGCTGCATCACCCAAGCCAGAGCAACTCGGGCTGGCGTGCTGGCCGCTTCGCTGGCAACTGTCCTGAGAACGTCGACCACTCTGAAAGCCTCGTCGCTGAAAGCTCTCGTTACGAAATTGCCCCGTGCCGGCGTTGCGGCACCCGCAGATTCAAGTTTGTACTTGCCGGTGAGCATGCCGGACTTCAAGGGAGACCACGGCGTCACGCCGAGGCCGAATTCCAACGCAGCGGGAATCAGTTCGCCCTCGATCGTTCTTTCCAACAGGGAATATTCCAGTTGCAGCGCGATCAGCGGCGTCCACCCGCGTAGTTCCGCTATGATATGCGCCTGCGCCACCTTCCAAGCCGGAGTGTCTGAAAATCCGATATAACGGACCTTCCCGGCTACCACCAGATCGTCTAACGCACGGATGGTCTCTTCGATCGGCGTGAAACGGTCCCAACAGTGCATCCAGTAGAGATCGATGTAGTCGGTCTGCAGCCGGCGCAGAGATTGCTCACAGGCCGACACAAGCGATTTGCGACTGGCTCCGCCCGCGTTGGGATCTCCGCGATACATATTGGTAAAAAATTTCGTAGCGATCACCATACGGTCCCGGCGAGCGGGATAGCGCCCCACGTGGTCGCCGATGATTTTTTCCGAATGGCCCTTGGTGTAGCCGTTGGCCGTGTCGAGGAAGTTGCCGCCGAGATCGATGAATCGGTCGAGAATGCGCTGCGAATCCGCCACGTTGGAGCCCCAGCCCCAATCTTCACCAAAGGTCATGGTGCCTAAGCACAGGGGGCTTACCCGAAGGCCGGAGCGTCCAAGAGAAACGTAATGGTTCAATGCCATATTCCTTGGTTACCACAACGGCGGCCTCCGAAGCGTTCAATGCCCCGGGGCAGCAGCCAGTCGCTTGTTGAACAGAATCCCTGCGCCGATTAAGACGAGAATGACGGCAGTGAATAGCAGAAGCCAGCCCCAATATTGCGTGGGGTGCCGGAGAACACCAATCACGCTACGCCCGTAGCGATCTGCAACCAGGGCAATCACGCTATATCGGACGGCGCGGCTAACGGCTACCACCGCGAGAAACTTGGCCGGACGCGTGTCGGACGCGCCCGCTACGGCGAAAACCATGCTTGTCGGAAAGGGAAAAGGAATGGCGGTCGAGGCGACCAGAGTCCCGGTGCCCCACTTCTGGTAAAGGTTCAGAAATGAGTCCGCTCTGGTTCGCCCGAATTTACTCTCCAGATAAGCCTCGCCAGCCTTGCGCGCGAGTCTGAATGTAATATAGGCGCCGATCGTAGAACCCACCGTTGCAACGGCCGCATACTCATACCACGGGTCGCGGCGGGTGGCGACGAGAATCGCCGTGAGGATGTCGGGACCGCCAAACGTGGGCACGGGAGAACTGTCAAGAATCGCGAGAAAAAACAGTCCCAAGGCACCCAGGTGCCGGAATATCGCCAGAAAGCTGCGGCCACGATTCGCATTTTGAAGCATAAGGCTCAGCATGGATAATCGCGGGCCTTCGGCGGCATGGCTCTCTCATGATAGCGGCGCGCCGGAAAGCACGCCACACAGTTTGACGGCGGTCGAGGAAGACCCGCCGATCCGGCAGGACCGTCACCGTGCGCCGTACGGGTTAAGCGATTTCCGAAAGACATAGGAGTCGTAGGTAGGTGCGTTTTGTTGGATTGAATTGCGTTAGAACCCTTCCTTTCGCCTATACATGGCGCGCGTCCCCGACGATCAAATGCAGCAATAGGCTAACGCCTCATCCACAGAGGCAGCACTATTCGGAGGATCGCAAGATCGTGAACCAAAACGTAAAGCGGAGCATCATCTCAAGGGGCGGAGGCGCCGTCCTCTTGCCATGCGTGGCGGCACTTTTCATGGTGTCCGCCGCCATAGCGGCGCCCAAGATCACCATCAGCCCGAGTTATACGACGGTGGGCGTGAACGGAACCGTTCCGTATTCCGCGACAGTGACCGGGCTCACGAGTACCGCGGTGACCTGGAAAGTAAACAACGTCACTGGAGGCAATTCGACATACGGCACGATCACGACGGGCGGCTTGTATACGGCACCCGCCACGATTCCCAGCGGCGGGATTACCGTTACAGCACTGGCCTCCGACAATAAAACATCCGCGACCGTTTACGTGGCAGTAGAACCCGCGGGGCCGTCGATCTCCGCGATCAACCCGAATCCGATTCCCGTCGGCAGCTACACCGTGACAATTACGGGCAGCGGATTTGTCAGCGGCGCCGTCGCCAGAGTTCCAGGTATAAATCTATCGACCACGTTCGTGAACTCGACGACGCTGACCGCCTCCGGCTATCAAGGCAGCGCGGGGTCAATCGCGTTTAAAGTGATGAATCCGTCAACGCTGTGGGGCGCGCCGTTCACCGCAGCATTCGTCAAAACAGGTCCGCCTCCACCGCAAACCATTTCTCCCACTTCTGCGACGGTGACGCTGGGTGCGACGCAGCAGTTCAACTCGGCGGGCGCGACGGCGTGGACGGCAACAGCGGGATCGGTCACTTCGACGGGCCTCTACACGGCTCCCGCGACCATGCCGTCATCGAACAAAGTGACAGTCACCGCGACCGGCCCTGGCGGCTCTGCGTCGGCGACGGTGACACTGCAATCGGCGAATCCGCAGACCATTTCGCCCGCGAGTGTTTCGTTGAACCTGAGTGCGACGCAACAGTTCACATCGGCGGGCGCGACGTCGTGGAGCGCCGCGGCGGGCACGGTGACATCCGGCGGATTCTATACGGCTCCTTCGGCGCTGACGTCATCGGGCACGGACACGGTTTCTGCCACCGGCCCGAATGGCACTGCGACGGCGACCGTCACACTGATTCCTGCCACGCCCGTGATCACCAGCGTTGGCAACAGCGGGCAAATACCGCTGGGACTTTTCTCCACCACAATCACGGGGACCGGCTTTGCCGCAACGTCGGTCGCATCGTTGAACAACGCGGCGAACGGCACGGCGCTTGCT
>Ga0075522_10003200_pt1 | contig 11967 bp, 5 predicted proteins | sample NGEPerA_FD_74796 | JGI IMG/M metagenome (GOLD analysis project Ga0075522, IMG submission 74796) | Arctic peat soil microbial communities from the Barrow Environmental Observatory site, Barrow, Alaska, USA - NGEE PermafrostL2-A | ecosystem: Environmental > Terrestrial > Soil > Wetlands > Peat ... | reverse complement strand
CTCCGCTATTTCATTCCAGCCGTTAAGCAGAAACAGAAATGGCTCGGCCAGCGACAAGCGGGCAAGACCCTCGGCGCTGATTCCCCGCGCGCGAAATGCCGGGCTGCTCGCGATGTAGTCGAGGATCTCCTTGCCGGATCGCACCCAATTGGGCAAATCGATGAGGATGGGTATGCCGCGTGAGGGCTGATCATTTGCGGCAAGCTGTATCAGGGTCGTGGTTTTTCCGCGCCCCGCTGAACCCTCCAGCACAATGCGTCGTCCTTGCAACAGTAGCGCTCGGAAGCCAGCTGTGGTGGCAATCTGCAAAGTATCGATTCGAGTCTCGGTTATGGCGACGGCATTGAGGATGATTTGCGGTCTATCGGCAAGCCGCGGATGCGTTCCCCAATCGGAAGCGACGGCGGCGGCCGCGTCCCGCGCCTGTACAAGAAGGTCGGCGAGCGCGGGTTGATAGGGCACCGGAATATCGAGATGGGTGCGGCACAACTGGGCATTGTCGGGCATCTGGAGAGTCGCGATGATCTCTTCGCGGGAGGCCACCACCAGCTCGTAGCCGAATTTCTTATTGATCTCCTCAGCCCACTTGGCTTTCGTCTCTTGCGTGACCTTTTCGGTGGTGTAGAAGATGATGAGCGTAACATCGGGGTAATACTTCCGTACTTTCTCGGCGTCACCCTTGACCTTGGTCAGTGTGCCGGTCGTTGAACAGGCAAGCCCTTTGCCTCTTCCGTCCCCTGAATCAGCCGCTGAGACAGATGCATCGAGTCCGCGGTCCTTGTGACGCTCAGACGCGATTAAGTCGGGCCAGCGAAGCTTGGCCAATACGACGGCAAGACTTTGAAACCGGAAACCTTCCTCATCACCGGCGAGTCTCGCCAGCGCCCGCTCAATGTCGATGCGTTCGACCATGCGACCTTTCCCGTGGCTGCGTCACATACATACGCTATATTTGCGTCCACCATTAGTTGATAAATCTACGATGCTGACGCTACAGGCGGATATAGGTTCAGATTAGCCTAACTTGACATATATGTCAAGTTAGGCTATATTGTTTCATAGCAAGGGGTATGTATGGCAGCGATTCCACCGTTCGATCTCGACGGCTTGCTTCCGCCCGGCGACTACGAAGTATCGCTGGAGGAACTCCGGCAGTCAATCCTGGTGCAGGGACCGGGCGCGACGCGCGACTATCCCTCTTGGGACCGGCCATGGCGAGAACGGCTCGTTGGAAACCTGGAGATCCTTACGCGCCAACTGTGGCAGGTGGGGGTTCGCGATATATTTGCGGACGGTTCGTTCGCCGAGGACAAGGACCATCCGAACGATATCGATGGGTACTTCGTTTGTGATTTGCAACAGTTGATCAGCGGAGAACTCGCACGCAAACTCAATCTGCTCGATCCGTCCAAGGTATGGACATGGGATCCAGCTTCGCGAAAGCCGCATCGAGGCTATCCAAAGAAGCAATTGCCGATGTGGCATCAGTATCGAGTGGAACTGTATCCCCACGTGCCCGGCGGGGGCATTGGTAGCGGCATCCGGGACAAGTACGGCAACGAGTTGGAATTTCCCTCCGCGTTTCGCCAGTGCCGCCGCAATGGCAAGCCAAGGGGTATCGCAAAAATTAAATATGGAGGTCAGCCATGATTCGTAACGAGACCGAATATCAAGAAGCGGCAGCGCGCGTGTCCGATGAACGCAACAGGCTCGCCGATCACCGCATGCGGTTGAAGGAAACTGGCTTGAGCGATGAGGAAATCAAGCGCGTCATCGATCCAATGGAGTCGTTTCATCTTCAACTGAAAGAAGAAGTCGAGAGCTATGAGCGGTTGAAGCGTGGCGAATTCGAAGAACTCGAAAATCTACGAGGTCTCGGCCATCTATTAATCTCGCTCCGGATTGCTCAGGGAATATCCCAGCGCGAATTAGCGAAGAGGCTCGACGTGCATGAGTCCCAGGTGTCTCGCGATGAACGGAACGAGTATCTCGGCATCACACTCGAACGTGCCATTAAGATCCTCGATGCGCTCAATGTGCGGCTACACACCAAGGTCGAGATAGAGCCGCTGCGGGAACTGGCATTTGCCTGAAATCGCGGCCAGGCGAACCGTCTGGCTTGTGCAACGATGAGGCCGCGCAGAGCGGTCGAAGGAGAGTCAGGTAATGGCGTCGACGGCAACAATTCCATCTTCAGGGCAAGCAACACAAAACACCGCTCAGGCGTCGGGTATGAATTGGCGCAAGGGCGCAAAGTGGCGAAAGTGGGATCTGCACGTCCATAGTCCCGCCTCTCACAATTTTGCCGGCGACTGGAACCAGTTCATCATCCAGCTCGGTAATGCGGACTGCGACGTTGTCGGCATCAACGATTATTTCTCGGTTGCGGGGTACCGGGAAATTCAGCGCCGGTTGAGCGATCCCGGCGCTCTGTCCGAGGGCAACAAACCTTATCGCGAAGCTCTGGGAAAGCTCAAGAGCAAGATCCTCATGCCGGTGGTCGAATGCCGCATGAACAACGTGGTGCTCGACAAAAAATTGAAGTCTGGCGTTAGCATCAATTTTCATTTGATCTTCAGTCCCGAAGTGTCACCCGATGATATTGAAACCTTCCTCAAGGGCCTGAAGGTCAAAGGCACCTCAATCGGTGGACGCTATACGGATCGTCAGTTTTTGCTGGAGGAAGTATCGGTTGATTTTGGCGAAACCTGCAGGGCGCTCCAGGCCGACGGAACATTTGCCGACCGTTTTCTGATCTGGCTTCCCTACGATGAGTATGGTGGCATCGACCCAATCAATCCCGGCACAGATGCTCTGTTCAAGGAAGGGCTTGTCTGCGAAGCGGATATCCTCGGCTCGTCCAATAAAACGCAGGCTGATTTTTTTCTCTGGAAGGATGGGAAATTCACGGACGAGCAGTACCGCCAATGGTTCCGACGCCGTAAGCCGTGCATCAAAGGCAGCGACTCGCACAACGTGAACGATGAACTCGGCAAGCTGAAGGATCATTTGTCCAAACCAACGGACAAGTACTGCTGGATCAAAGCGGACCCGACTTTCAACGGGCTGCGGCAGATCATCAACGAACCTGCTGATCGCGTGTATATCGGCCGCCTACCGCCCAAAATGGATGAGGTCCACGGCAATCCCACGCGCTACATATCGGAAGCCCGCATCCGCAAGACCGGTGACGGCGAATCGGGGGATGTTTGGTTCGACTGCGAGATTCCCCTCAACTTCGACATGGTCGCCATCATCGGCAACAAGGGCACGGGCAAGAGCGCTCTTGCGGATGTGCTGGCTCTTGCCGGTAATACGCATTGTGACGCCAAGTATCTTTCCTTCCTTACCAAAGACCGCTTCTGCGAGCGCAACGGAAGAATTGCGAAGCAGTTCGAGGTAGAACTTACCTGGGCTGATGGCACAAAAAGCGTGACGTCGCTGAATGCAAAGCCTGATCCGAACAACGTGGAACTGGTGAAGTACATCCCGCAAACGTACTTGGAGAAGGTTTGCACCGAGACGGAGCCTGGCCAGCAAAGCGAGTTCCAGCGTGAATTGCGTAAAGTGATTTTCTCGCATATCGGCGACGCCGACAGGCTCAGCAGAGAGTCGCTCGATGAGTTGATCGAGTACAAGACAGAGGAACTGGCCACACAGCGGGACGCCCAGAGGCAGGAAGTTTCCCGGCTCAATGCCGAGCTGGTCCGGCTGGAAGTCAAGGGCACTGCCGATTACGCAGCCCAGCTCGAAGCGAAGCTTAAAGTGAAGCGTCAGGAACTGGAAGCGCACGATGCCATCAAACCCACGCCCGTCGAACAACCGACTAATCTAAGCCCTGAGCAACAGGCAATTTATGCTCAGGTCGCGGAAGAGCTTGGAAAGGAACGAACAACACTCGCAGCACTAGAGACGCAGATCGCCGAGCATCAGGCCAAGCAGAAAACTCTCATTGAACACATCGCACTTGCGAAGAAGCTGGAGGGAAAGCTCGATAACTTTGAAGCCGAGTTCACGCGGATCAAGCAGGATTGCGCCGCGGACTGCAAGAGACTGTCTCTGGATATCGCGGCGATCCTTAACTTGACGATCGACAAGACCGTCCTGACGCAGAAGCGTGACAGCCTTCTGGCCGAAAAAGGCAAAATTGATGACGCCCTTTCGCCGACGGAAGCCACCAGCCTTCTGACGCTAAAGACGGCTGCCGCAACGCGGATCAAGGCGCTCCAAGACAAGCTGGACGCCCCGAACAAGACTTACCAGGCGTTTCAGGAGTCGCTAAAAGCCTGGCAGCAACAACGGGATCTCATCGAAGGAGATATCGAGACAACGGACACACTCCGGTGGTGCGAAGGCCAGCTCAAATATGTTGGGGAGGTACTCCCCAACGAAATCGCCGCTGTTCAGCAAGAACGAAAGATCGCAGCAAGTAGGGTCCATGCGAGCATCGCCGCCATAAAAGAGGTCTACCGGGAGCTTTTCGCTTCGGTACAGGAACTCATCGAGGGAAGTGTGATCATTAAGGAGGGCTTTAAACTCACCTTCGATAGCAGCATCGTCGAGCGCACCCTCCAGCAAGACCTGTTTGAGAAGTACATCAATCAGGGTGTAGCAGGAACATTCTGCGGCAAAGAGAAGGGCATAACGGTTCTTGAAGAGCTACGCGCCGACTATGACTTCAATCACGCCGATGATGCCATCGCTTTCGCCGAAAAGCTCACGGCCTATTTGTTGAGCGACATGCGCAGTTCGCACCACGCCAAAATGAACATTGCCTCCCAGCTCCGGAACCATGTCGATCCGAAGCAGCTGTATGACTACCTGTGGGGCTTTCCTTATCTGGCGCCCGAGTATTCGCTGAAACTTGACGGTAAGGACTTGAGCCACCTCTCGCCGGGCGAACGTGGAACGCTGTTGCTGGTCTTCTATTTGTTGGTCGACAAGAGCAGAAAACCAATCATCGTTGATCAGCCCGAAGAGAACCTCGACAGCCAGACCGTCTACAGGCTGCTAATACCGGTCATCAAAGAGGTCAAAAAGCGCCGCCAGATTATTATGGTGACGCATAGCCCAAACATCGCGGTCGTTTGCGATGCGGAGCAAATTGTTCACGCCTTTCTTGATCGGGCCAATGGGAACCGTGTCGTCTATACTATGGGGGCAATCGAGTCACCGCAAATCAACAGGTTTCTGGTAGATGTCCTGGAAGGCACGCGGCCAGCCTTCGACAATCGCGGATCAAAGTATTACGCCGGCTAGGTACCTGACGCTCCGCCCGATTCACAACGTAATCGCGGTCGTCATTCCCATGTACAGTTTTTGAATCCCAGACTCTTCGCGTTCTCTGTCACAGCCCGTCTGATCTGATCTGACGCACCTGCCGGAAATTCGGCGCTGATCTCTACGGTGATCCGAAGCTCAGCCTGGGGATCGGCGGCAAGATTACTGATGATCTCTTCCGCCAATTCGACGAGCCGCAATTTCGCCGTCGTCGCGTTCACTTCGACTGAGCCGTGAAAGGCTTTCGGCTGCCGGGCTGCCGGAACAGAAACCGGAACCGCTCCGACCGTAGGCGGCGAAAGAGTGAATTCACCACCAGCGGCTGCGACGGGTGCCGGAGCACCTTCAGTAACAGTCTCAACGGGCTTCACCGCAACACGAAGACTGGCTTGATACTGTTTCGCGGCTGCGGGCTCGATCAATAGCAGCGTGTCATCGAGTTGAACATTCGCGTTGCCGAGGTTGAAGCCGTCGAATTTGCCGTCGTGTTGCCCATAGGCAGTGCCGAAAAAATCCTCGCTGCCGGCACCTTTGACAATGGCCTGCTCCAGAACGGCGCGGCTCTTCAGACGCGGCAAGTAGATATACCGAAGCGTATCTTCCCAAAAAGGCATCGCGCCGAAAGCTGGTTTGTCGGCTTTCCAGTAAAGCGTCTGCATCCTCGTTCGAAGATGGATGGGTGACCAGGTCACAATCACCCACTCGTTCTCGACGCAAATCCGTTCAATCTCGGACCCTAACGCAGCGCCACTCGTATTCACGGGAAAGGCCTCTACCGTTGGCTTCGCGGCAGTCGGACTGTCCTGCGCGGGACACAGCAGCCATTTGTAACATTCACGCGCTACGCGGGGCAGTACGTCTTCCGCTGTTTGCAGTTCCTTGGTGGCTTGTTTCGCTTGTAGATTGTCGAGCACCAGACGCATAGCCGTCACATCGTCCACGATGGATTTCCACGCCAGCGCGGCACGGATGCAATCGCGCAACCGCGCCAGAGCGCCGTGATCGGCCGCGAGAAAGATCAGCCGGTTACCGCGATAGCGGGGGGTAGCCCCGTGACTGCGAACGCAATCAAGTACGCCTTCCGTCGCCAACCGTGGTTCTTCACGCGAATAGAATTGCTCCGGTGCTAGTACAACCAATCGAAGGGCGGCGTCGTCAGGAACGTCACCGTGCGGGGTGAAAATATGCGATCCATCGAAGAATGCACCAGCCGCGTTGAGTTTCTTGAGGATCTCCGCCATCCGTCCGCGGACTTCGCTCTTGTCATCAAAGCGCTTTTTCCGTTCCTCCATCTCCCGGCGCAAATTGGCGCGCGTGTCGAACCAATAACGGGTTCCGTCCTGCACCTTGTCGCCGGATGAGCTCAGGTAATGTAACTGGTCAGCAAGTCTGTTCAGAGCATCGGAGTAAACCGAAGAGGTTTGGCCCGGTTGCAGGCAACCCAGCAGTACTCGCGCGCGATCCAGACCGCGTATTCCGGGCTTCGTGTCTACAGTAGAAGGGGCGCTTCCCAGAAAGACCGTCCGCGCAACCCGGCGCGCGGCCTGCACAGACCCGAAGCGCGTTTCCTTATCTTCCAGTGCTCGGGTCTCCGCCCGGTCGCCATCAATGTCCCGATCCATGACCGCATCCCAGCCCGGCCCCAAATAGTAGATCAGCTCATTGCGCGCACTTCCGTCGTAGAGCGGCATACTGCCCGGAAGGATCATCAGATCTTTGTTGTCGTCCTGCCACAGGCGGTAAATCACCTTCGCCATCAGTTTCAACACGCCTCGGGTTCGCTGGAAACCTTCGATCGTCGTCCACCCTTCATACAGCTGCGTGAAAATCTCTGGATGAATGGGATAGCTCTTCACCATCCGGTCAAAATAACGGGCTTCCTGCGTCTCCTGCGGGACCTTCGCGCCCTCTGTGACGTAGGCGTCGGCAAAGGCGCGGCACACAAGGTCGCGGGCCTTGCCGTCGCGGATTGTTTCGAACAGACGTCGCCGCACAATCTCGAAGGCTTCATCGGGCGCAACTGTTTTCCAGAGGGCCTGGACCCGGTTAAAGATTGCCTCCAGCGCCTGCAACGCAGCCACGCCGCGTGGACCACCCGCCTGGCTGTTGGATTCCGGCAGAGAACCCAGCACCACGGCATTCGGCACCAACTTAGCGGCTTCCGTCAGCGATTGAACGAAGGAAAGATTGCTGTCGTACGTACCTCCGCTTAGTGGTTGGCTCTCTACAAACTGACGGACGTAAACGACGAGCTCATCAAGCAGGACCACACATGGCGCGTAGCGAGCCAACAGCGTGCAGAGTACATCCTTGCCTGGAGACGTTCCGTTGGCATCGGCTTCCCGCACGAGGGCAAAACCGTCAGCCTTACCAAGCTGCCACGCCAGTTCTCCCCACAGTGTTCGGATCGCCTGCTGGCCGTGCTTCCACGGTTGGCCGGGGGAATGCGCAGTGCCGTCCAGCACTGCCACCTTCGATTGAGGCACATCCATCAAGCTCGCGTGATCAAGCAGGGCAGGAATTCCAGAGAGTTCGCCCAGCGCGCACTGGCGGTTGGCCAAATGATAAACCGCCAACATCGTGTGGGTCTTACCGCCGCCAAAGGCAGTTTGCAGTTGGATGACCGGCTCGCCGCCCTTGCCGTTGAGCCTCTGGGAAACCTGTATGAGCAGCTTACCCATTCCCTCGGTGATAAAGGTGCGCTCGTAAAACGCCTGCGCGTTGCCGTATTCCGCAGTCGCTCTGCCCGTCTGCACCGCTGTCAGATCCGCGGCGAACTCGGACTGCTGAAACGTGCCGTTCAGAACATCCGCGTGGGGAACAATGATTTCTCGCCAGGGTTTCAGACTCATGAATGGTGTCCTTTTCAGCTTTCGAACAGCAACCCTTGCGGGTCGGCTTGCGGCGCTGCGCTGTTGGCTACGGCTTCGATTCCGCCCCAGCTTGTGATCAGTTCGTTGTAGGCGCGGGCGTCTTCGGCTTGTCCCAAACGTTCGCAAAGTGTGTAAAGCCGGTAGGCGAGTTGGCGGACAGCCTCTGCCTTGCCCCCAAGGGCGGCGAGAAGCGCGCCGGATGCGGTTTCTCCTCCTTGCTTCAGTGTGCGAATGAGATGGTGCAATGCCTCCCATACAGGGGTGCGCTTGTTTGTGCGGGGGTCCCAGTCGGTGGGGTATTCAGCCCACTTCAGCAGCCGGACTTTGCCTCCACCGCTTTTGAAGTACCCCGGCTTCCTTCATACGGTCCACACTGGTGCCCTTACCGCGCGATAGCGTGTCGGCATCGCCAAAGGCACCTTCAGTCCACTTGGACTGTTCGAACCAATGGAGGCAGAATTGGGTCTCAGGGTCGAAGTCATCCTCCGCGAGAAAGCGGTTAATGAGCTGGAGGGCGGTATGTACCCTCATAAGCGAACCGTCGGCCTCCAAAACGCCAGAGTATTTAGAAAACACTGCCATACAGGGCCCTATGATGGCTTGAGAGAGATCCACCGGTGCCACCGGTGAACGGTCATCGCCGGAGCCTTTGGTCATTTCGTCCAGAGCCTCGGGTAGCACCAGGTTTAGTTCGCGCTGGAACTCACGACGGGACGTCAGCGGTGCCTCTGTGTGTCGCTTTCGGCAGACAAGGACAATGCTGGAGGCCAGGACGTTGTAGCCTTGACTGACCATACGTGAACTGTTCTCTGTTCTAAGTGGCCAAGTCCCCGTGATTTGAAGACCTGCTCGAAGAACAGCTTCAAGAAATGTGGCCCAGCCTGTCGAAGCCGTTCCCGATGCGCCTTCAGTTTCTGACTGTTTGAAAGCATAGTAAATAGTCATCGGGCCTTCGGGGTGAGCCTGTTCTGACAAACTCCGCATTGCGGAAGTCATCCCGTCCAGAAAGAACGTTTCGGCTCTTTCGACGCTGCCATGCCGGTGCGGTGCGGCAATGAGCTCTTCTGCTTTTGGAACAACAATGGTCGCGAGCAAATTGGGGTAGGTAGAGCGGAGGGCACGCCTCAACCAAACATAGAAGAAATCGGACAGGTCTGCGTAGGCAATGTTGTTGTAGTACGGCGGGTCGCTCGAAACAAATTTGTCCTTCGACATACGCTGTATTTGTGCGTCAGCCTGCGAAGCAACACCTATCGAAACCTGCCCTGCGCAGCTCTTGTTAAAACTGAGTTCAATATTGGCAATCGAAGCGCTATACGACCCTGTACTGTTCGACAGAACATTCGTCTCGCAGAAATCCCAGACCATCGGCATGGCCTGGCGACCGAAGAGCTGCTGCGGAACCTGGGCTTTCGACTCCCATCGTGCCAGCGAGTTGCCCCAGTCAGCCATTCTAGTCATTGCGAATGCAAGATAGACGCTCAGTGCTTCAGAATACGCAGTTGCACCGCTTCCGCCTGCTTCGATGCCCTTGTTGTCGTCATTCAGGCCCGCAGAGAGGGCGTCACGCTCGATCTGCTGCTTCGTGATGTCTATCAGATCAGAGAAAGTCGTCAACGCAACTAACTGTCGTGGAGTAAACAGATCTCCCCAAGTGACGAGGCCATATGCCGAACAAACGCCGCCGGTAATCATCGCGCGTGTCGGCGTCGCGCCGCTCAAGAAGGAGGCCCTTGCTTCCACGACAGAGGGGTCTTGGGTGGCAGAACGCGCGAGCGCCTCGTGGGCACCGGCGGGTTTCAGGTAGACGCGGCCTTTAGGGCCTTCTGCGACAACGGCCATTAGCCGTTGCCCTAGTTTGTGGGCCTTCCCGGCTTCGCGAATGCTTTCGCGACTGATCGGGCTGCCACTCAACAAGCAACAAAAATCTTGATTCTTGGCAAATTTCGTTCCCTTGGCTGCCTTGGAAAAATCTTCGGTGCTAAAGTTTCCCCCGGATACAGATCTGATAGCGAAATGGTAATGATCGCCCTCAACTATTGGCTGGACGTAGACTTCCTTGCCCACTTTACTCGCGAGCACAAACGAGGAAGCAAGAGGAACATCGACATGTGTAAACGCAGGATTTGGACTTTTGACAGTACGCGCCCATAGCCAAGCTATTACGGTGAGCTTCTGGCCGACAAGATGTTGCAGTTCGGGCTGTTCACTGGCCATGTCGGTAGTAATCTCTACCGGTGGATACAGGTAGCCGAGACGTTTTTGCGCCTCAGCTCGAATCCAAGCGCCATAGCGTCGAATGTCTTCGACAAGGCCCGTCGCGCCGGGCCATCGCTGGCCTGTCTCTAGCTTCCTCGTTTTGCCCTTATCGTTCTCCGGCCCAATCGGGGGATAACCCGCGAAACGAGCAGGGAACTCTATCATCGCCTTGTTGATGAGTACAGCGACCGGGTTGAGATCAGAGGCATAGGCATCCAGACCAAGGCGTTGTGCTTCGAGAGGAATTACGCCTCCTCCGGCGAATGGATCGTGGAGAGCCGGCAACCTTTCCGGGTTGAACAGTAGGGCGGCTTGGGGGTGATCTTTATTGAGCTCGCACACTTCCCGCCATGAGCGTCGGATCTCAGCGCGGGCTCTGTCCAACACAGCTGCGTTGGCGGTGTTTCCCCACTTCACGAGATCTTCGATTATTCCAAACAGCCGTTTCCTCTCTGCCGCTGCCTCCTTCTTGTTCTTCCCGTATCTGAACCCTCCGCCTTGTTGATAGCCAGGGTCGTTGACGAGTTGGGCGAAGATGACAGCCCGCGCGGCGGCGAGGGGGCGACGTGCCCACCAAAGGTGTAGATTGGTCGGTTTCCCGACTTTAATGAGCTTCTCGCCTGCCGAGGCTTCATTGATGGCGTCAAGGGGCAGGGCGACCTCAATGAGTTTGCGCGGTGATTTGACGGGGTAGGACATGCGCTAGATTCGTTCCGAACGGCTAAGCAGCGCCTTGAGTTCGTAGTTAACCGACGACACGCCCCAGCCGGGTTCATCTTTGAACGGGTGGGGTACATAATGCGGTCCATCGATGGACTCATCCTCGCCGACTAACACGATTGCCAAGTGATACTTCGCGCCCTGGTTCCAGCTTTCAAAGATTTCGTTCTTGGTTACCGTCACCGTGGCCGCACCCTTTACGCGACCTTTGACCTCAATGTGACGCGCCTCTGGCACTCGGCCATGGGCAGCAGATTCGTAGGATGTAATATCCCAGCCGCACTTCTGTTCGGAAACGTCCACAACGCGGCATCCGCGGGCTTCCTCGGCGAGGCGAACGGCGTTCATCGCAAGCTGCTCGATACGTGACCGAGCTTCGGGGTCGTTCGAGAAAGCAAAACCCGCTGGGGTGGGTTCGCCCCGTAGCGTGCGGAGTAATCCGGCGGGAATGACGAGAGCCCCACTCAACACAACGGGCGTAGCGGACGTTACGTGGCGCATGGACTGGAGTTCTTTCTTTCGACCCTCCAAGCGCGCTTCGAGGTCGCTGAACGTGCGACGCACATTTTCGAGATTGAGACGAACGTCTTTCCCGGCTGCCCTGTCATCCCTCAGCTTGATGAAGCGGTCAGACCAGTAATCGATCTCTTTCGTCAGGCGTTCATGAACGGCGGCGAGGGTTTTGTCCACATGCGCAACACGGCGCCCGGCAACCTCGGCATAATGTTCCGGGACAAGAGTAGAAGCCGCCAGCGCCAGTGCTCGACTTTCCAATCCGGTTGTAAGCCAGGGCGCTGACAGCAATCCCACAAACAGCGGGCGATCGGCGGATGCC
>Ga0075522_10003197_pt1 | contig 11973 bp, 13 predicted proteins | sample NGEPerA_FD_74796 | JGI IMG/M metagenome (GOLD analysis project Ga0075522, IMG submission 74796) | Arctic peat soil microbial communities from the Barrow Environmental Observatory site, Barrow, Alaska, USA - NGEE PermafrostL2-A | ecosystem: Environmental > Terrestrial > Soil > Wetlands > Peat ... | reverse complement strand
GGCGGCGGGGGAACGAGCATGTCGACGGTGCCGGTGAAATTGAGAGCGGTAATTTTATCGACGGCGGCTTTGCCGCCGAGTCCCTCTTCATACTTGGCAAATACATCTGCGACAGATGGAAGCGGCGCAGCGGCCGGTTTCGGCGCGGCGGGCGCAGGCGCCGGTCCGCTCATGACTGTTGCGGGGGCTTTGCTTGGCGACATGTTCGCGTCGATGCTCGAAAAACTTTTGATCGCGAGCGTTGGAAAAACGTCCATCGCGCTTTTTTCGGTGGGCATTTTATCGTTTGCCAGCAGCATGGTTGCAGCGGCCTTGGCTACGCCGCGATGGCATGTGTAGCACGTGATTTCGCGCTTGCTGTCGAACACTGTGTTATCCAGGGCCATGGTCATCTGAATCATGCTTCGCGCGACGTGCTTTTCGCGCTTGTCATCCTGCTCGAAGTGGCCGATCACGTGACAGTAGCCGCAACCCACGCCAAGAGCCGTGGTGATGTATTCCATCGCGGGATGAACCTGGTCAGCGGGAATGCCCTTGAGCACTTCAATTTTTTTGTAATATTGCTCGGCGGTTTTGCCCTTCATATCGGCCGCGGTTGGCGCGGGCACTGGCGGAGCTGCGGCAGGGGCCTGCGCAGAAAGGCTCGATGCACCTGCGCCAAGTGCCACGATGGATAACGCCAAAATCCCCAGGAGCCCGGAAACATCGCGCACAAAAAGTTTCTTGTTCATATTTTTTGATTGTCCTCTCGCTCGTTTTTGTGTCTGGAACGGATTCGCATCCCAGCTCGCACGAATCCGAAAGACCCGCGTGCTCGAAAATTTAACAGCATCGCTCGCTGCCGGTCCGATGAATCGAATGTGGGGCAGCGGTCGAATGTGGGGGTAATCCTAAGTCATGGCGAGACTGAAAAGCAATGATCGAACAGCGTGCACGCGGGGGACCCTGAAGGCCGCCAGGCGAAACGCACAAAATGGATGATGACATTGCGAGCGTTTGGGATTACCCTCACACCAAGCGGGCGGCCCTGACGGACACAACGTTTCAACTGGCACACCATCTGGAGGGAACAATGAAAATTAACGTGCGCGCTTGTCGCTGCTTGCTTTTTCCCGCATTGCGCTGTGCGAGCGTCGCGCTGGTCTGCGCAGCGATCGGGAACATTCCGGCCTGGGCGGATTGCACGGCGGATTCGGTGAACGCGCTGCACGTTTCCAATATGACCATCGCGTCCGCGACGATTGTGCCCGCCGCGCCGCCCAATCCGGAATACTGCGACGTGAAGGGGACTGTTACGACGACGGGCGAAGGCGCGGGCGATGGGGCTGCAAATTTTGAAGTGATGCTTCCGGCGCGCTGGAATCAAAAATTTATTTTCCACGGCGTCGGCGGACTGGCGGGATCGCTGACCTCTTCCGCGAACCCGGCGGACCAACAACTTTTCCTTCCACGAGGGTACGCGACGGCGATTACCGACACGGGGCACCTCGTTGCCAATCCCACGTGGGAATACACGGCGCCGGGCATGCCGGACATGCCCAAGGTGATCGATTATTATTACCGCGCCGTTCATGACGTGACGATCGCCGCGAAAACGCTGGTCAAGAATTACTACCATGCGGAAACGATCCGGCGTTCCTACTTCGATGGCTGCTCGAACGGCGGGAAAATGGGCATGATGGAGGCGAGCCGATATCCTGCGGACTATGACGGAATTATTTCGGGATCGCCATGGCTCGATCCGGTTGGGACTTCGCTGTGGAGCGTGAAAAACATAAAGGCGTTGCTCGACGCATATATTCCCGCGGCGAAATTTCAGGCGATCAACGCGGCTATTTTGAAACAGTGCGACAAGCTGGATGGCGTTGCCGATGGCCTGATTCAGAATCCCGCGAAGTGCGCGTTCCAACCTGACGCGCTTGTGCCAGAGACGTTGACGCAAAAGCAGGCTGACGCACTCAAGCTGATCATGAGCCCGGTGCGCGACGAGCAAGGCAAAATTATTTTTCCGGGAGCGTCCGTGGGCAACCTGGGGCAGGACAACATAACTGTGCGCGGGGCAACAAACTATCTGGAAGCGCGGCCTGCCGATGCCCATGCGGCGAAGCCGTGGGGAGACGCCACTGTGCCCGCGAATTGGTCGCTCTCTCAAAATATTTTGATGAAGCTGGGTTTTTACGACGCTGGCAAGGATATGAACAACGGGGTGGAAAGCAATGGCGTTGTGAAGAGCGATTCGCTGAATCTGGTGTACACGCGACTCGCGGATGATATTCCGAACGATCCATCGAAGTTCGGCGGGTATTTTGCCAAGGGCGGAAAACTACTGATTTATCACGGATTCGATGACCTGATTATTTCTCCGTACAGCAGCATCTGGTTTTACGAAGATCTCGCGCAGGAAAATGGCGGCTACCCGAAGCTGCAACAAAGTGCGCGGCTCTTCATGGTTCCCGGCATGCAGCACTGCATACTTGGCGCGGGGCCGAATTCGTTTGACACGCTCAGCGCCATGGAGCAATGGGTAGAAAAGGGTATCGCGCCGGATGCGATTCCCGCGACGCATTTGGCCAATAATGTGGCCGACCGCACGATGCCGCTCTGCAAGTTTCCCGAGCAAGCGCGCTACAAAGGAAGCGGCGATCCGAAAATAGCGGGCAACTGGTCGTGCCCGGGAAATGACAAATCCATGCTTACGGTCGGTTCGAACGGGATTCAAGCGGGAGCGAATGCGGCGGCGGGCACGCGAATCAGGTCTGCGGGGAATATTGCTGCCAAAAGCGGGAATTAAATTGGTTTTTGTAGGACAGGCTTCAGCCTGTCTGCTTTTGGAGTTCGCTTCTCGGCGTGCCTACACGGTCGCTCGCCGGTGGTCACTTCGTGCGGGCGTTTGGATACCTGGATTAAGGTGCGCGTTACGGTCATCTAAAGCAGACAGGCTGAAGCCTGTCCTACTTACTTCCTTCGGATTTTTGTTGCATGTCGCTGTAGGTGATGTTGTCTTCGCAGACGACTTCGCCTAGATTCCAGGTGGGTTTTAGTTCATAGAGTGCATGGGCGGTCCATGGTTTCGTGAAGGCCTTGGGATCTTCGATCGTTGTATCGATCGTCAGCGTGTCATGATCCACGCGGCGAATGCGCTCTACCAAATGTAAATCTTCGCTATGCGGCACGCCGTCGCCATCGAGCCACGTCTTGTCGTTGAATCCAATCGTATCCACGACGAGTGTGTTGCCCTCCCATTTTCCAATCGCGTCTCCCATCCAGGAAGGGGACAAATCCTTGGAATGCTCGCGGCCGTCGGTAAAAATATTACGAATGAAATGGTCGTACTCAAAAATCATGAGCACGCGGCCGGGAATATTTGCAATCTCCATGGGCTCGCCGCGAATGAGGTACACACGGGGAACGCCGGGCGGGGCGCACTGCATCAGAGGATCGTTTGTTTCGTTTAAGGAGACGGCCCTCGGGCCAACGTTCGGTTTGGCCGCTTTGTATTTCTGCTCCGCCCACGGCGTCATTGGCGGCAAAACATTTGTGAGGGAGAATGCGAGTTCGTAGATGGTGTATTTGCGCAATTTGTCCGGCGGGCGGCGCACGCGTCTCCAAACCCCGGATAAATCGGATGGTGGAGCAGAGGCCCATATTTTTTCACCCGATTTGCTAGTCGATGCTGACTGGGCGAATACAGCCGTCGACGAGATGCACGAAGAGGAGAGTGCAAGCAGCAAGGCTAAAGAGCGAACACGCATTCGAGCGGCTCCTTCAGGATTTATTCCGCGTAATCTTCTTCGCGATCCATCACTGTTTCCTTGCCATTCGGAAAAATCACTTTACGAATGCGCATGATGTGCGAGCCGCTTTTCGCAAGGTTGCCGATGAACGTCACCTTGTCTCCGGACTTCATGCTGTTTTTATTCCAGCCGCCGCGAGACATCGTAGTGAGGCTCGGCGCTTCGCCCGTCCATTTTTCGATTTTGCCGTCGGGTGCGGCGACGTCGAACAATATTTCCGTATGGGGATTCATGAATTGAAAATCGCTGACCGTGCCTTTCAGCGTTGTTAATTTGGCAGAGTCATAGACCGACGCGCCGTGATGCGCGAAGCCAGATGTTGAGATGAGCAAACTGCCGAACACCAACGCCGTGAGCAGGAAGAACGAACGCTGAATTTTCATGTGGTCCCTCGCAGTTGCCGCGACTATCCCACTGCCGTCATGCACTGTCAATGCAAAAGGCATCGCTTACGCGGGCGGGCAATTCGAGGGAATAGGCTATTTGGAAGCTGGGCCGGCGGGCATGGACTCGGGAGCATCTGCGGGAGCCGGACCGACGCGCTCGACGATCACGTGCTGAATGTGAACTGGAGTGGTTGGCGTATCGCCCGCATCGCGAGGAACTCGCGCAATTGTTTTGACCACGTCCACGTTTTCGCATTGCCCCCAGATCGTGTACTTGCCGTTGAACGAGGGAAAGGGAGCTTCGGTAATAAAAAAGTGTGTGTCATTCGTGTCCGGTCCGCTGTTGGCCATGGCCAGACGTCCCGGCGCGTCAAATTTCAGAGTCGGCACGATTTCACTTTTGTACGGGAAACCTGGCCCCTCGGGATGGCCGACTCCTGTGCCGAGCAGATCGCCGCCCTGAATCATCACTCCGGGAATCACGCGATCGAAGATCAGTCCGTCAAAAAATTTCTTTTGTTCGGTTTGTTTGGTTTCCGGATGCACGTAGGAGATCTTGCCAATCGCCAAACCCACCATTGTGCGCACTGTGACCGGGGCTTCGGCTTCAAAGAGTTTGCAGGAGATTTTCCCTTTGTCGGTATCGAGCGTCCAGTACAGGCCGGGCTTGCGCTTGTCGGCGGGAGATGGCGCTGCATTCACCGCGGCCTGCAGGAACAGGGAGACGGCGAACGCTGCGATCGCCAGAAGTGCAGCGATTGGCTGCGGTAGTTTTCGCGCGTGATTTTGTTTTTGCACTTCGCTCTGCTCCTGGAATTGGTTGCTCTAATATACAGAAAGCTCAACGCAGAGGGCACTGAGAAATGCGGAGGGTCACGGAGTGTTTGTCAAACGGACGGCAACTTCGATGCCTGACGTGAAGGTCCGGATTGTGGAGTTATTTTTGGAAAATTCAGTTTTTTACATATTTTTTCAAGTCCATGGGGCCGACTTCGGCGCCATAAATAATTCCGTTGCTGTCCACGGCGACGCCCTCTGCGGCGCTGCTGGATTGGCGCGGCTCCGGGTCTGGAATAAATGTGGTCACGATGCCGGTTTTTGCGCTTCCGATGCGCATGCCGCGTTTGCAGCCAGGGTTATTTCCGTATCCGGGCGTGTCTCTGGACTCGGAGTCGGCCACATAGATCGTGTCATCCTTAGCGATAAAAATTCCGCTGGGGCGTCCGAACTGTTTCCACTCATTCAGGTATTTTCCGTCTTGGGTGAAAATCTGGATGCGGTTATTGGCCCGGTCAGCAACGAACAAACGGCCCTTGGAATCCAGAGCAAGAGCGTGGGGCGTATTGAATTCGCCCGGTCCCGTGCCCAACATGCCCCACTCCTTGATGAATTTTCCGTCCTTTGAAAATTTTACGATGCGCGCGTTCATTTGCGATCCGGAAGGCGAACTGTGGCCGTCCGCCACAAAAATATCGCCGTTGGGCGCCACGAGAACAGCGGAGGGACGGTTAAACGTATCGTGCGTATCGCCAGGTTGGCCGGCTTTTCCGAGCACCATCAGGATTTTTCCGTCCGGGCTGAACTTGAAAACCTGATGACCCTTTCCATGTTTGCCAACGTCATCGGGTGTACTGAGGGCGCCGACGCCGTCGGTCACCCAAACGTTTCCATGTTTATCCACGAAAATTCCGTGGGGGAGCACGAACAATCCCGCGCCGAAGTTCTTCAGCATTTTCCCTGACGGATCGAATTCGAGAATTGGAGGGACGTCCGAGTTCGCGCAGCCGTTTCCGCCGCAGCGCTCGTAGGTCCAAATGTTGCCGTCAGGACCGATGGCCACGCCGGATGTAGCGCCCCATTTTCTGCCGTCGGGCAATTTGGCCCAGTCGGAAATAGTTTTGTAGGGATTCGGCAAATCATTTGGCGGAGCATAGCTGGCCTGGGCCTGTGCGGTTGCCGTTGCTACCGAAAGCCAGACGAATGCCAGGGTTAGACAGCTCGAAAAACGTCGTGCGCTCATGGGGTCTCTTCTCGTCGTTAATGTGAAAACAAAGTCGACCGGTCAAAAAGCGACCGGCCTCTACGAACGCAAATGCAGAGCCGGCTCTGCGACGATTATTACTTACTTTCGATATTTACAGCGTAATAGGCCACGGTTTTGGTCGAAACTTCTTTCCACCAGTGCGGCGTTTTTGCGGGGATCGTGATGACGTCGCCGGCGACGAGATGGAACGTTTGCCCGCCTTCGATGGCTGTAGCGGTCATTTGATCCGGCTTTGTTCTTTTTGGATTTACCATCGTGCCACCGGTAATGAATGTTGCCTCTCCGTCAACCATGATGAAAATGTGATTGGTGTGCTCATGGTATTCGACCCCGGCCGCTTCACGGCGATTCGCCAGGATCAAAAGGCCGGGGTCGTTCACGATCGGGCCTCCCTTGGACATGACGGCGGCAACCTGATCGTGAGGAATGTAATGAACCGCTGTGGGGACGCCTTCTCCGGTGGATGCCGCGGAAGCGGAAACCAGCAGGGCCAGTGCAAAAACGATTGCCTTTAGAAATTGAAATTTCATTTCGTCCTCGTCCCACCAAATTTTATAAGTCTGACTGACGGATGGCGCACCGCACTTTGACGGTTTTTTACTGTGCTGCAACCGGACGCGGCACATGCTGAGTCATTAATACGAGCGGCCCACCGGAAGGCTTGAATTGGTGCGGCGTGTTTTCCGGAATGATCGCGAAATCGCCTTTGCCGATCGTCTGACTGGTTCCGCCCTCAATCGCTGTGCCGGAGAGATTGGCGGCATTGGTGCGCTTCTGGCCAACGACGGTACCGCCGGTCGTCAGCGTGCCGGTGCCATCGATCACATACACAAGCTCCGCCTCTTTTTCGTGCACCGCGACGGCTCCTTCAATGGGGCGATACTCGAGGTTCGTCACGTAGGGCGCTAGAGAGAGAATCGGCTCGGCGACCATGACCTGGCCTTCTTTCCGGTCACTTTTTGCTTTGGCGAGAAGCGCCTGGACATCCGCAGCAGACGAAAATGTTTTTGTTGGTGCGGCAGTTGTTTGAGACGCAGGGGCCTGGGGCGATTTCACTGATGGATGAGCCATCACCACAACAGCCGCAATCAGCGCCAACACAATGCTTATTCCAAACGTTCGCATTCCATTCCTCCAGCTGACACGATTTCCGCTGCAATGTACGGATAGGCAATCTTATACACCAGGAGACGTTTCGCGCGAACGCAATTCGCTGTTGCACGCGCATCCTTCCGGCGGCCTGCGCCGGTTAAAGCAAATGCTTTCAAATTGAAAACGGAACGATGTACGATTCAGGCTTGCCGTCGTACTATCTCACTTGCTGGATGGAGTGGGACGAACCCGACGGAAAATTGCGGAGACCCGAATGGTAAAACTACTCGTACACTGGATGCTGAGCGCACTCTGCCTGTTGCTGGTCGCGCATTTTGTTCCCGGATTTTATATCAGCGGGTTCGGCACCGCGCTGATCGCCGCCGTGGTTATCGGCTTGGTGAACGGCACGATCGGCATGCTGCTGAAAATTCTCACGTTTCCCCTCACCATTTTGACGTTCGGAATATTCTGGCTGGTGATTAACGCGCTGATGTTGAAATTTGCCGCGCTCTTCGTGCCGGGATTTGTGGTGCGCGGGCTTTGGCCTGCATTTTGGGGAGGGTTGATTCTGAGCGTGCTGAACATGATTTTGCGGCAGGTGTTGAAGAAAAGCGGGGAATAGTTGCGAGAGATTCCAAGGGCGCGGGCTTTTGCCTGCGGGCCCGATGGTGCAAGATTTGAATCGGCTATAGGTTGGCAGTGCTCGGAAGGACCAAAATCCGCAGGCTGAAGCCCGCGCCACTGAGGACCTTCAATAATCTTCTACGGGCTTTCGGCTGAAGGGAGACTTCGGCGTGCGGGGGGCGCGGGCCACGCGGTAATCTTCCAGCTCTGCGTTGGTGATGGCGTAGTGCGTTTCAGGGGGATGGTTTGCATTCGCTTGCAGTTCGCGGTGCAGCTTGCGGGAGCAAACATCCGGGGCATCCTGAATGCGCAGGAGTCGTTCGTTGAACGCCGAGGCCGGAATGGTCAGAGTGAATTCGCGGGGCTCGGTGGAAACCTCTCGCACGGCGAATGTGTATTCGCGCTCGAGCGGTTTCACCTGATAACCTAAAAATTGAACGATGATCTCGTGGCTCACTTGGCGCCTGCTGCCAATCCGATTTTCGGCTTGTCAAGGGCCGCTGCGGCGGCAATCGCGTTCTTGAGCTTTTTTGTGCGACGCTTTTTCGGTGGCGTGCCGTCCGCATGATCGACGACCATCATGCTCGTGACAAACTTCTTCATGCCATGCGCGTCAAAGTCGATCGAGGTGCGATCTGAATTCGATTCGGTGACTATACCTAAGCCATATTGAAAGTGCTTGATGTATGCGCCTTCTTCGAGAGCTTTCAAGGTGCCTCCTCGCGTGGAACGCGCCTGGCATTTCCGGGCGACTTGTAGTTGCAGCAAAAGTCAAAAACAGACAGGCTGAAGCCTGTCCTACCGGCCGGGCCGGGCCAAAAAAATGGCCTGCAAGTGTGGACTTGCAGGCCTTCAAATTTCTAAAGGTTTACAAGAGCAACAATTTCAGCTCTATTTTAGCACGTGAAATTGCCCCTGCCTAACGATATCCCGTACAAAGCGCACGGGAAAGGCGCAAAAATGGCTAGCGTGCGGGCGAAAAAATCCAATCGAAGGGGAGAATCCGCAATAATCTCGTCTTGGATGCCTTGCCCGTCCACCCGCATCGCGGGCTTTCGCAGACAATGTGTTCCTCGCCGAAGATTTTCATGGCCTCATTTTCAGAGAGCGCCGGCTCGGAACATTTTCGTTGGAAATTGATAGTGTGCCCGCCTTTGGGGCATGCGAAGACAATGCGGTATGCGTTGCTCATACCTCAGAATAGCACGTATTGTTGATTCTGGCGAATTTGAGCGCTTGGAGCACGCAAATCGGGCTTGTGTATGCTGTTTTATGAAGATTTGGGGAGGGGGAGCGAGTCGAGGTATCAACCGCATCTCCGTCGTCCCACACCCCCCACATGCCTCTCCACATCGCGCTTCGTCGGCGAAGTGCTGCGAGCTAGTGTTTGGCCGGGTAATCCTTCTGGAAACCGTTGCGGCTGTTCTTCACGCTGAAGCTGCCATCCGGCCGGGCGGTTAATTCGATGTAATTCACGGTGCCTTCGTTCGGGACGCCGGTCTGCGCTGTTCCGCCGGTTCCTTGATTGGCGATAAATTTTTCAGGCATGTTATGGTCTCCCGCGCCTTCGGCAAAGTGCAATTGCCAGAGGTCCTCGAATCCAGGGGAGGACTTCAGCGTCTCAAACGTGGCGACTGCGCCGCCCTTGTTTGCGCCGTTGTCCATCACTGCGACGCGAGGCCGCTCCGCGTGTACGAGCATTGGCAAGCTGGAGATATCCTGCCCGTGATGCGAAACGACGTAGGCGTCGATCGTGCCGATCAGATTTTTGGGGCAGGCCAGATCGTGTTCCTTGTTCCAGGTCAGATCGCCGAAATCGGCGATGCGGAATTTGCCGAGCGAAATCACCATGCCGACGGACTGCTTGTTCTCGCCGCCGACGAGTGGCTCTTTCACTTCGTCCTTGGCCACAAATCCGCCACAATTCGGATTCTCCTGGCCCGCGCCGGGCAGCGGCTTGGAAAGCGTTTCCGCCGCAGCGGAAATCACCTGAACGTCGAGGCCTGCGATGGGAATCTTATCGCCGGGCTTTACCCGGATATGCTTGCCTTCTCCGCGCACTGTGAGATATGCGGCATAATTTTGCGGAACGTTCAGTGTTTCTTCCGCACTCGGCCCGTGGTCGACAAAATTTTTAATCGGGATCTGCTTAGCGAGATCAACGACTCCGCCCGCATGGTCGCCGTGATAATGAGTGAGCACGAGGTAATCGATCTGGCTGATGCCCGCAGCCTTTGCAACACTTACGATGCGCCCGGAGTCGCGCGCGCCTGCCCAGCCTGTATCGACAAGCATGGATTGACCGCTGGGCGAAACAAACAGCGTCGATTGTCCGCCTTCCACGTCAATGAAATACACTTCCAGCGCCTTTTTCTGCTGGGCCCGCAGCGCGGGTGAGAGCAATCCGATTGAGATTACGATTGCAAGCAAAAGTGCTTTGCGCATAGTTCCTCCGGCAATTTCGAGCGTAACAGAGATGAAAAACTGATTTTCATCGCCTTGGCTCAGGGACAACCATGCATCACCCGCCCTGAGCGTGCGGCGCCGTCAACGGGAGAAAGTATACACAAATAAAATTCCGCAGAATGCGAATTCTGCTTGTCAGGGGCAGGGTCGAGCGATTACGCTTTCGTTTCATGCCCCGAAACCTTACAACGTCTCGTATTGTGGCTACGGCTGCGCGCCTGGCGCTGCTGTTTTTTGCCGTGGCACTGGGCGCGGCGGCTCATGACATTCCGAGCGATGCGACGATCCAGATATTTTTTAAGCCCGACGGCAACCAGCTGAACATTCTGATGCGCGTGCCGCTGAAAACCATGCGGGACGTGGAGTTCCCGGAGCAAGGACAGGGCTACCTGGATTTTGACCGCGTCGATCCGACTCTTCGCGAGGCGGCCACGCTGTGGCTTTCGGATTTTATCGACGTGTATGAAGGCGACACAAAGCTGCCGAAGCCGCGCGTGGCTGCTACGCGTCTCTCGCTGGAGTCCGATCCGTCATTTGCATCTTATGCGCAGGCGCTCGCCCATCTCGATGCGCCCAGGCTTACGAACAAGACGCCAGTCTACTGGGACCAGTTAATGTTGGACGTGCTGTTTGTATATCCCATACAGTCCGACCGGTCCCACTTTTCGATCCATCCAGGCCTTGACCGGTTGGCTGCGCGGATCGTGATCGGGCTGCGTTTCCTGCCGCCAGGCGGAGCGGTTCGCGCCTTTGAATTTCTTGGCGACCCCGGACTTGTGCACCTGGACCCGCGCTGGTTTCAGGCTTCCGGCCAGTTTATTAAGCTGGGCTTCTATCACATCCTCGATGGGACCGACCACTTGCTGTTCTTGCTCTGCCTGGTCATCCCATTCCGAAAATTCCGCGCGCTGATTCCGGTGGTCACTTCCTTCACGGTCGCCCATTCGATCACGCTGATCGCCTCTGCCTATAATCTCGCGCCGGACGCGCTGTGGTTTCCGCCGCTGATCGAAACACTGATCGCCATGTCCATCGTGTACATGGCGCTTGAAAATATTGTGGGCGGGGCAACCGTGCAGCGCCGCTGGATGATCACTTTCGGCTTCGGCCTTGTGCACGGATTCGGTTTCTCATTTGCATTGCGGCAGACGATGCAATTCGCGGGCTCGCATTTGCTGGCCTCGCTGCTTTCCTTCAACGTGGGCGTTGAACTCGGCCAGCTGATGGTGCTCGCGTTGATGATTCCCGCGCTGGATCTTCTTTTCAAGTACGTGGTGGCGGAGCGGATGGGAACGATTATCCTTTCCGCAATCGTCGCGCACACGGCGTGGCACTGGATGCTGGAGCGCTACCAGATATTTAGCCAATACCATATTCGTTTCCCGGAGATGGACGCTGCGCCGCTAGCCAAGGCCTTGCGCCTGCTAATGCTCATCGTCATCGCTGCCGGGCTGGTGTGGCTCGTCTTTGGTGTACTATGGCCGCGCATTGGCCGCGTCAAGCGTGTCGAAGAAGACCCCGCCGTACGCTTGCCGTAATTTTTTGCAAAAAGATTCACGCGTTC
>Ga0075522_10003193_pt1 | contig 11980 bp, 8 predicted proteins | sample NGEPerA_FD_74796 | JGI IMG/M metagenome (GOLD analysis project Ga0075522, IMG submission 74796) | Arctic peat soil microbial communities from the Barrow Environmental Observatory site, Barrow, Alaska, USA - NGEE PermafrostL2-A | ecosystem: Environmental > Terrestrial > Soil > Wetlands > Peat ... | reverse complement strand
CCCAGAAAGTGGGCGGCAGCGGTGCGAATCCCAGCGAGGTGAAGAAGTTTTCGCCGTAGTGCACCATGTCCAGGGGCTTAGTATTGCGAGCCTGTAGAATTTGCGTCAGATCGTAGCCTCGGTCGGTGTCGGCGGGCGCGACCAGGTTATAAACGTTCGACCAATCCTGCGCCCAAATGTTTCCGAGCAGATGCGCTGGAATCGGACCGTTGGCGGGAACCACGTTCGCGCCATATTTTTCGCGCAGCTTCGCGCGCACGTACGCGTGCAGCGAAAGATATAAGGGACGCACCTGCTCCCACAGCCGATCCACTTCTTTGGCGAACTCGTCGGGCGGCATATCGTACTTCGATCGCCACATCGCGCCGGTGTCTTTGAAGCCGAGCTCGCGAGCGCCCTTGTTCGAAAGCTCGACGAAACGCTGGAAGTCCTTGCGCATGGGCGGCGAAATGGTGTGCCAGCCGCGCCAGGTGTCAAGCAGTTCGTCGGGATTGCGGCTATTGGCCATCACGCGCGTGATGGCTTCGATATCCATGCACGGCTTGCCGCCCTCGGGGCAGTACTTGCCTTTTCCGTATGTTCCTTCGAGCGACGCCGCGAGGCGGGTGACTTCGGCGCTCTCGGCAGGATTCGATGGCGCGGCAAGCACGAGACCGTTTTTGAGCAACTTCATCATGCGTGCCATATCCGGCGGCAGCTTTACCTTGTCGAAAGCAACGGCACCTTTCGCGAGGCGCACACTTTCGGCAATGGCCCTTTCGTCGGCACGCGCGGCGACGGCCTCTGAGTCGTCGGTGATGTAGGTGGACTTTATCCAGTCGGCCTGACTCGCATCCAGGTTCAGCTCGAAGAGTTTTTTCTGGGCGTCGTCTAGAAACTTCCTGGCGTCCTGAACAGTTGGCTGCGCGCCAAACAGTGTTGCGCTGAAAAGCAATCCGGCCAGAAGGGGCAGGGCAGAGTGATGAAGCGGCCTCATGAGGCCATATTACACGCTAAGTATCCATATTGGAGCGGCTCCGCTTAAAGCCCCATGCGTCAGCTTGGGGCTTGTGCGTTCCACCGCGTCGCAGTAGCCCCGCGCTGACGCACGGGGCTTTCGCGCAAAAAGAAAAAGCGTGGCCCGTTTGGAGACGGACCACGCCGTTGAGGGGGACTACTAACTACGCTGCTAACTACGCCGCTTTGGCGGTCGGCGCCGCGATCACGAGATCGGGCAACATCACGCGCAGGACATCTTCCACGCGATCCGCGAAGATGAACGTCATTTCGTCGCGGACTTCTTGTGGAAGATCACGCAGGTCCTTCTGATTCGCCCGCGGCATGATCACGCGCTTGATTCCCGCGCGCCGTGCTGCCAGGACCTTTTCCTTGATGCCGCCGATGGGCAGCACCAGACCAGTGAGTGTTACTTCGCCGGTCATCGCCGTATCGCTGCGTGCGGGGATGCCCGAGTACAGCGAAGCGAGGGCCGTGGTCATCGTGACGCCGGCCGAGGGTCCATCTTTCGGGATGGCACCCGCCGGAACGTGGACATGCACGCCGGCCTGCGTGAACTGATCGACCTTGAAGCCGAAGTCCGGCGCGTGACTCCACAGATAGCTGCGAGCGATACGCGCGGATTCCTGCATCACCTCGCCGAGCTGGCCGGTGATGGTCAGATCCTTGCTGCCATGCTGCAGAGCGGCTTCGATGTACAGCACATCGCCGCCGGTTTCGGTCCAGGCGAGGCCGGTCACGACGCCCGCCGGCATTTCGCGCCGGGCTTGCTCTTGCGTGAAAGGCTCCGGTCCCAGCATCTCGATCACGTCTTCGGTTTTGACTTCGATAGGACCCGTCGCGCCTTCCGCGAACTTCAGCGCGATCTTGCGGATCACACGGCCGATGGCCTGCTCCAGACGCCGGACGCCGGCTTCGCGCGTGTACGCCGAGATGATTTTCTTCAAACCATCTTCAGTGATGGTCACCTGCTCCGCCGTCAAGCCGGTTTGCTTGAGCTGGCGCGGAATCAGATAGCGTGTAGCGATCTGCGCCTTTTCCTCTTCGCTGTAGCCGGAGAGCCGCAGGATTTCCATGCGGTCCAGCAAAGGCGCGGGAATCGTATCGAGTGTGTTAGCCGTGGTGACGAACATCACCTTCGATAAGTCGAACTGCAAGTCGAGGTAGTTGTCGCGGAACGTCTTGTTCTGTTCCGGATCCAACACTTCGAGCAGGGCGGCCGCGGGATCGCCGCGGAAATCGCGTTCGAGCTTATCCACTTCGTCCAGCATCAGGACAGGATTCGCGACGCCCGCGCGCCGCATCGCCTGGATGAGGCGACCTGGAAGGGCGCCTATATATGTCCGCCGATGGCCGCGCAATTCGGCTTCGTCATGCAAGCCGCCGAGGCTCATGCGCTCAAACTTGCGGCCCAGCGCGCGAGCGATCGATTGCCCCAGCGACGTTTTGCCCACGCCGGGCGCACCCACGAAGCACAGGATAGGCGCCTTCGCCTCGGGGTTCAGCTTCAGCACGGCCAGGTGTTCAAGGATGCGCTCCTTCACCTTCGTGATGCCGAAGTGATCTTCGTCCAGCACCTGGCGCGCCTGCTTCAGGTCGAGGTTATCGTCGCTCTTTTTGTTCCACGGCAGCTCGATCACATATTCGAGCCACGTGCGAATGATATTGTACTCGGGCGACGCTGAAGACATCTTCTCCAGCCGTCCGAGCTCGCGTTCGGCTTCCTTGCGTGCCTCGGCTGGGATGTCGGCCTCTTCCAGGCGCTTGCGAAGATCGTCGACCTCCTGACCGTTCTCCTTTTCGCCAAGCTCCTGCTCGATCGCCTTCTTCTGCTGCCGAAGGATGTACTCCTTCTGCTCTCGCGATATTTCACCGCGCGCGTCTTCGGCGATCTTGTTGCGCAGGTCCAGCACTTCCACCTCATGCGCCAGCCAGCCGTGCGTCAGTCGCAGAGCTTCCAACTTTGAGGGACTTTCCAACAGCGCCTGCGCCTTCACAGCGTCCAGACTGAGCAGCGATGCCACCAGATACGCTAGCCGCAGCGGATCTTCGTGGGCCGTGAACATCCGCGCGAGTTCTTGCGGAGTTCCTGAGGGCGCCTGAATGAAGTTGGCGAGCTTCGTGCCCAACTCCACGATGGACAGCGTGAGCGCTTCGATCTCGCGCGAGCTATCGTCGGGCGCCGGCAGATCCTGGACGCGCGCGGAAAGATATGCCGCGCCGTCACCCTTGCTCTCCTCCACCTTTACGACGACCACGCGTTCCAGGCCGATCACCATCACTTCAATGTGATCGCCCTTCGAGCGCGCCACTTTACGAATGGCCGCGCGCGTACCGATGGTAAACAATTCGGCGGCGTTCGGCGCTTCGTGCTCAGGATCGCGTTGCGCCACCACGATCACTTCTTTGTCTTCGGTCGCGAGAGCCGCTTCCACGGCGGCGATCGATCCCGGGCGCCCCACGGTCAACGGCATAAACATGCCGGGGAAGAGCACCGAGTTTTTCAGCGGCAGCAACGGCAGCGTTTTGATTTCCGGTTTCAATATCTCACCCATGGCTTTTTCCTTCTCCAGTTAAGATGCGTCGGCGTGCGCTTTCGATTCTTCCTTCGGCCCGTCCTTCGATTTGCGTGGCGAGCTGACCGCGGTTTTCATCTCAAAGACCAGCACACCATCCTTTTCGTCCACGTGGACGTTTTGTCCATCGCGAATTTCACCCGCCACCAGCCGCCGTGCCAGGGGCGTCTCGATCTCCTTTTGAATGGCGCGCTTCAGAGGACGCGCGCCATAGGCCGGATCGTAGCCCACTTTCACCAGATGCTCGCTTGCCGCGTCTGAAAGCTGCAGCGAGATGCGTCGCTCGGCCAATCGGCCTTGCAATCCGGCAAGCTGGATGGTCACGATCTGCTTGAGGTCTGCTTCCGTCAATCTGTGGAACGTGATAATTTCGTCCACCCGATTCAGAAACTCGGGACGGAACAGCCGCGTCAGCTCGTCCTTCTGCGCGTTCGACGTCATGATCACGATGGTGTTTTTGAAATCCACCGTGCGGCCCTGACCATCGGTCAAGCGGCCGTCGTCCAGAACCTGTAACAGCACGTGGAAGACATCGGAATGCGCTTTTTCGATTTCATCCAGCAGCACGACGGAGTAAGGACGCCGCCGCACCGCTTCCGTCAGTTGTCCGCCTTCGTCGTAACCGATGTATCCGGGAGGCGCGCCCACCAGGCGCGAAACCGTGTGCTTCTCCTGATACTCCGACATGTCGACGCGGATCATCGCGTGCTCGTCGTCGAACAGGAACTGCGCCAGGGCGCGAGCCAATTCCGTCTTGCCCACGCCCGTCGGTCCCAGGAACAGGAAGCTGCCGATAGGCCGCTTCGGATCCTTTAAACCTCCACGAGCGCGCAGCACCGCGTCGGCCACGGCCTCGACGGCTTCGTCCTGCCCCACCACACGCTTGTGCAGTTCCTCGGGCAGATGCGTCAGCTTCTGGATATCGCCTTCCAGCAGTTTTTTCAGAGGAATGCGGGTCCAGCGGCTCACCACTTGCGCGATGTCCTCTTCGTCCACTTCCTCTTTAATCAGCGTGGTCTGCCGATCCGCCGCCTCGATCTGTTTTTCCAGCGCCGTCAGTTTGCCGTACTTCAGCTCGGCGGCTTTGTTCAGATCGTAGGCGCGCTCGGCCTGTTCGATGTCCAGCTTCACCTGCTCCACTTGCGCGCGCAGGTCGCGCTGCTTCTTCAGCTGCTCCTGATCGGCCTGCCATTGCGCGCGCAGGCCGGCCGTTTGCGTCTTGATCTCGGCCAGCTCTTTCTCCAGCTTCTTCAGCCGCTCTTTCGACGCGCTGTCGGACTCTTTCTTCAAGGCCTCGCGTTCAATCTCAAGCTGCATCTGGCGGCGTGTGGCTTCGTCCAGCTCCGCCGGCATGGAATCGATCTCGGTGCGCAGCTTCGCGGCCGCCTCGTCCACCAGGTCGATGGCTTTATCGGGTAAAAATCGATCGGAGATGTAGCGATTGCTCAGCACCGCCGCCGCGACCATCGCCGAATCCTTGATCCGCACGCCGTGATGCAGCTCGTACCGCTCGCGCAGGCCGCGCAGGATGGAGATGGTGTCTTCCACCGAGGGCTGATCCACCAGAACCGTTTGGAAGCGGCGCTCCAGGGCCGCGTCTTTTTCAATATGTTTGCGATATTCGTCCAGCGTGGTCGCGCCGATACAATGCAGCTCACCGCGCGCCAGCATGGGCTTCAGCAGGTTGCCCGCGTCCATCGCGCCTTCGGCTTTGCCTGCGCCGACGACGGTGTGCAGCTCGTCGATAAAAAGAATGATGTTGCCCTCGGCCGATTGCACTTCCTTCAGTACGGCCTTGAGGCGCTCCTCGAATTCGCCGCGGAATTTCGCGCCCGCAATCAGCGCACCCATGTCGAGCGATACAACCTTCTTATTCTTCAAGCCCTCGGGGACATCGCCGCGCATGATGCGCTGGGCAAGCCCTTCGACGATGGCCGTTTTGCCGACGCCCGGCTCGCCGATCAACACGGGATTGTTTTTTGTGCGGCGCGAAAGCACCTGGATCACGCGGCGAATTTCCTCGTCGCGGCCGATCACCGGGTCCAGCTTGCCTTGCTCGGCCAGCTTGGTCAGATCGCGTCCGTATTTCTCCAGCGCTTCGTAGGTCGCTTCCGGATTCTGGTTCGTCACTCTTTGCGAGCCTCGCACTTCCTGCAGGGTCTTCATCAGGCGATCGCGCGTGATGCCGAACTCCTTGAAGATCTTTTCGTCCGTGGCGGCCAGCACCACGTGCTCCACCGACACATATTCGTCCTTTAGACGCTTAGCCTCCTCCTGAGCGTTCGTCAGAAGTTGCTGCAGTCGGGACGTGACGTACACCTGGTCGGCCGTGCCGCCTCCGCCGGAAACCCTAGGAAGCTTGTCCAGGTCCTGAGACAGGCGTCGATGCAGGCCTTCCAGGTTCGCGCCCGCCTTCAATAGGATCGAGGATGCGAGCCCGCCTTCCTGCTCGATCAACGCGAGCAGAAGATGCTCGACATCCACCTGCTGCTGACCCCTGCGGATCGCCTCCGATTGGGCGGCGCGGACGCCTTCCTGTAGCTTTTCAGTAAATCGATTGAAGTCCATATTCTTGCCGACCTCTTGCAGCCACTATAACACATTAGTGTAATAGAGTGCAATAATCTTAGTGGTTTGATGTCAATGTTAGACTAAAGGTTTCACCGATCGTTTACGGACAGATTCTAAACGACTAAACGGACCGATGGGCATCCCGGCCGCGCTTGATTCTGCATTCGGTCCCCGGGTTTTCTAAGGTCCGCCGCCGAATGTCTCGGGCCCACGGCTATCGTTTAAGCGATTTTGCCCTACTGCCTTGGGGCTATGCCCAATGTCTTGGAGGGAGTATGGAGGGTAATATAGCCTTGAGCAGTGAAGTACTACGTGGGGAGTCCGATCCATGCCTATGATAAATATAGCTTTAGCGGCTGGAAGGGCGGCGCTCAGTCTGACCATCGCCTTTTTTGTCCTCGTTCTGGTGGCGATGGCGGTGCCGGCAAGGGCGAATCTGGTCTTCAACAGCAATTTCGAAACCATGAACGTGTCGACGGGCTCGGGCGCGGGAAGCAAGTATTGCCCTAGCGTCGCGAGCGGGACCGCTTGTATGAACGGCTCCAGCCTGTTTATGGACGTCAACAACGATGGCCCCAACGGATCGAACGTCGCCGGTTGGGGCGTAAGCTGCGTCCCGGGCGGTGTGGTGACGCCTTGCTCGGTCAACAACCAGGTTCTGACGGTTGTCTTTCCGATCGCCGGCAATACAGGGTTTTCGCAGGGCACTCTGGGCTTTGGGAATCATTGCAACGACAGCCAGCTGGCGGCGGCCTGCAACACGGGACTCAACCTGTACGGCCCAGCCGCCGGCGGGGCGAACCCCAACGGCTACATCCCGGTGAGTCCCGCTGGCGGAAATTACGTGGCGGGCGATGGCGACCCGAATTTTGAGGCGTCTTTCTCGCAAACCATTACCGGCCTGACCATTGGAGGCACCTACACTTTGACGTTCTACCAGGCTGGCACGAACCAACGGTCCATTAACGCCAATACGTTCGAGCAATGGCAAGTTACCTTTGGCTCTAACACCCAGCTCTCGACCGTGATGAATACGGGAGACGGCGCAAATTCCGGCGGTTATAGTTCGTTCTCGCCCTGGTCGCAGCAAACGATGACTTTCACGGCGACGAGTGCCTCTCAAGTGCTTACTTTTATGTCCAGCGGCACGAGTACCGGCGCGTTACCTCCCATCGCTCTGTTAGATGGGGTCGACCTGGAGAATGCGACGCCCGAACCCTCCGCCATCTTGCTGGTTGGCGGAGGCTTGGCGGGTCTCATGGCGATCGGTAGTGCGCGCCGCAAACGCGGCAAACCCGTCGCGTAAGGCTCCCGAGCCTTAGCCATCCTCCTATTCCCTATCCGGATTTCTTCCGAAAGACAGACGGAGATGGAGTTTTCCGCCAAAGTCTACCACCACCTTCTGCTCTACCTGGCGGACTTCGCGCGGCTGTGCCTCTGGCTAGTCCTTCTAGTCGCGATGTTCGGCGCTTTGGAAAAGATCTTCGCGCTTCATAAACAGAAGCTCTTCCGCAAAGCCTTCTTCCGCGACGTCGCCTATTATTTCATCAGCGGTTTTTCCGCCAGCCGCCTGCTGATCCTCCCGATGTCGGCCATCGCCTGGGGAGTGCATCAAGTGGTTCCCGCCGGTCTGCAAACCTGGACCGGCGCACTGCCGCTGGCCGTTCGCATCGCGGCGTCGATGATCGTGGGCGAGATCGGCTTCTACTGGGGCCATCGCTGGTCGCACGAAATTCCGTTTCTGTGGCGCTTTCACGCCGTTCACCACACCGCCGAGGAGATGGATTGGCTGGTCAGCTCCCGCTCGCATCCCGTGGATATCGTTTTTACGCGCCTGTGCGGCTTCATTCCCATGTATGTGCTTGGCCTCTCGCGCCCTCTGGCAGGCAGTGTGGACGCGGTACCGGTCGTCGTGATGCTGGTGGGAACGTTCTGGGGCTTCTTCATCCACGCGAACCTGAAGTGGCGCTTTGGGCCGCTGGAATGGCTGATCGCAACGCCCGGCTTTCATCACTGGCACCACACCTATCAGGAGCCGCTCAACAAAAACTTCGCGCCCATGCTGCCCTGGGTCGACTGGGTCTTCCGCACGCATTATGCGCCCAAGGGCGAATGGCCCGCGAGGTATGGAACGGAAACGACGGTGCCGGCCGATCTTGTGGGGCAATTGCTGAATCCTCTGATGCCGATGATGCTGCCGCCCTCTGATGAGATCGAGAGCGAAACCGAGCCCGTGCTATCTGATACTGCCTCGCCGGCTTTTGAAACCAGCGCCCCATTCATAAAATAATCGCTCGGATAAAATAAGCGCTCGGGGCATCCTCGTGTTACCGTGTATTGGGTCGCGAGCGATTGTTATCAGCGAGTGTTATCAGCGATTTCATCGAGGAGCGTCATGCCCAATTTTGAATTGAAGGTTCCGCCTCCCGCGGTGTTGTTGGTGCTTGGTCTTTTGATGTGGTTGACAGCGAGGGCTGCGCCGGATTTCGGCTTCGTCGTGCCGGCTCGGAATCTTTGGGCCATCCTGCTCATTGCAGGCGGATTGATCGTGGGTTTTTCAGGCGTCCTGACTTTCCGGAAGGCCAGGACCACCGTGAATCCCACAACGCCGCAGGCCTCTTCTTCCCTGGTGACTTGGGGCGTGTATAGGCTCACGCGCAATCCCATGTATTTCGGCCTCCTTATCGTGTTGACCGGCTGGGCGATCTTCTTAGCGAATGCGCTGGTCTTTCTGTTTCTTCCCGCTTACATCCTTTACATAGGCCGCTTCCAGATCACGCCGGAGGAGCGCGCGCTCAGCGCGCTGTTCGGGCAAGAGTATGCTGCTTATCGTGCCCGCGTGCGCCGCTGGATTTAGCCGCCCGTCCCTAAATTCGGTAACTAAATTCGGTAACTATTTACTTGACTAACCATGAGTTCTCGGGCATACTTAACTCATGGCGCTACCATCCACTCTCCAGGAAGCAATTATCTACTTCGCCGATCCTAAAAACTGCAACGTGTTTTTAGCGGGCTTGCGCTGGCCGGATGGTAAGGTTCAGTGCCCCTATTGCGGTTCGGAGAAGGTTACCTATCTCGAAAAGCAGAACCGCTACAAGTGCTATGGCGGTCACCCTAAGGCGCAATTCTCCATCAAGGTCGGAACTGTTATGGAAGATTCTCCGATCAGCTTGGATAAGTGGCTCGCGGCGCTGTGGCTGGTAGTGAACTGCAAGAACGGTATCAGCTCATGCGAAGTCGCGAAGGATCTCGGCATTACTCAGAAGTCGGCATGGTTCTTGAATCACCGCATCCGCATGATGCTTCACGACGGTTCTGTCGAGAAGGCCAGCGGCCATGTGGAAGCGGACGAAACCTTCATCGGTGGCAAGGCTCGCAACATGCACATCGCGGAACGTAAACGCCGCATCACTGGCACTGGCGGCAAGGATAAGACTGCCGTGCTCGGGATCGTAGAACGTGGCGGCAAGATCCGTACTATGGTTGTTCCCAATCGTAAAAAGAAAGCACTTCAATCCGAAGTCCGCAAGCACGTGGAAGCTGGAGCCGCGCTCTACACTGACGCGCTGCTATCGTATCAGGGCCTAGAGTCAGATTACGCGCACAAGGTCATTGACCACGCCGTAGGCTATGTGGATGGCGTTGTGCATACCAACACCCTCCAAAACTTCTGGTCGCTGCTGAAACGTGGAATTAGCGGCACCTATATATCAGTCGAACCGTTTCATTTGTTCCGCTATTTGGATGAGCAAGCCTATCGCTACAACTTCCGCAGGGACATGAACGATTACGACCGCTTCAAGCTTGCAGCGTCGCAGATGGTAGGCAAGCGCCTGGCTTGGAATGAGGCCACCGGCAAAAATCACGAATCGCAAACGTGGCCGAACTGAGAAAGAACTGAAGCGCCAAAAGCGCGGGAAGAGAAAGAGCTAGTCCTTACGGGCTGGCTTTTTCTTTTTGCGTTTGCCGAATGGATTGGGGGACACATCTTTCGGCGTGGAGATGAGTTTCTTCGCGGCTTCACGGAAGCGCGTCCAAGCCTCCGCGCCTTCGTGCATGTCAGGAGTGGACTTCATTGACTTTATGATATCGCCCTTCTGAACGCATTCAGGAATTCGCCAGTATCAAGATAGTAGTTCGGGTAGGCAGTTTTGAGCGCCTGCAACGACGTAACAGAGACTAAGACTGCCTGGATCTCTGGTTTTTCTGAGTTCTTTTTTTCCACATCAAGATACTCCTCCAAGGCGCGGGGAACTTCCTCCTTACGATATGGCTGCACTGTAATTTTCCGTGTCGATGCATCTAGGACCAGTAAATATGCATCAACGTCGGATTTTTTTCCAAGGACATTCACCATGACTTTCCAGCTTTCAAGTACGGCCTCAATTCTTAACTCTTGCGATAGAGCGCGAAGTTCTTTGACAAGCGTCCTATCCACTGGCGTATCGGGTACTGGTGGACACTTCTCGCGTAGCACGATGGCGCTGCCCATAAGAGAAAAGAAGCGCTTCCAAGCTGGTTCTCCCATGTTGGACTTTAGGGCCTGCCCAGTAAAAGTTGACGCAGTTTCTACCGCAGTCGCCCAAGCGTGTTGCAACCGCGATCGCATCTGAATTTCAATCCGGAGGCCATTATAAACCGAGTGTGCCGTAGACCCTGTTCGGTATTTATAGACCAAATGGATTCCCCGATACCCGTCAGCTTTTGGGGCCGAGATATAGCCGTATTTTTTTAGAAGTTCCGGCCTGACGTGTGGATTTTTGGCTTTGCTTTTTTCGTGTAGATCGACCAAGCGCCGCAATGCACGCATACTCCTGAGTACGGCCCTGCATCCCCCAAGATCTTGCATTTGAGAAAGCTTCATGTGGTCGTTGCGTTGAAGTTTCGACAGAATTGAGGATATGCGCTTAATACGCTGCGCAACGATAGCCTTTTGATCAACGGCCCTTGCTCTTTGCAAGAGGGTCATTTTAAGCACCTGGAGGGGGTAACTGTGCGAGGAGCGCCAATTATTGATAATGTCTAAGGATTCGTTTAGTTCGCCTTCCGTCAAATCCTTGGCATCGTGTTTTGAAAAACACTCTCCGGCTGCATCCACTTTCCCGCGCTGATGTTTCGGCTCAGTCCAGGCCACAGCTCCCCAATCGGAACTTGGAACTGACCGGCGTTGCTTCTCCGCGTGAGACATGGCACACTTGTAGTGTCCATAGCGGGAGATGCTTTGCGGCGATTCCAGCGCCACTAAGTTACTAGCTATGCTTCACCGGACGCCGTGAGCGCCCGCAACTTCCACGCAATTTTAGTTTACAGGAGAATTGCGCGTGGACGAACAAGAGTTTTTTCTCAAAATCGACGCTATCAACCGAGTCTTAACCGCTCCCCTAGATCCGGGAGGCTCGTCGGCCATCCAGGTAGAATCGCCTGACGAGCTTTCGCAATCTGTTCAGCAAGAGCGTCAGCGGCTATCGTCTGATCGCGGGTGAGAGTGTTTTTAATTCCGACAACTTGCGCGGCAAGCTCGGCTAAGCTATCGAGAATTCCATTTAATTGTCGATCCGTTAATTCGGCCATCCCGGCAGCATATCACTTTCGGTTAGTGAAGTATATAGTTACCCTAAATTCTCCGAGAGTTCTCGGAGATTTCGATGACCGCGGCGCCACTATCTCTCCAGGTTCGTTTCCATCTCCAGGGTCGTTTTTCCATATGCTCGGCACACTCTTTGACTGGCTTCGGCATCGCAAACGCTTGCACGTCTGGAGTCCCGATCTCGCCTCAGGCCGCCGTGGAGAAGACCTGGCGCATCGCTATTTGCAGCGCCAGGGATTCACGATTGTGG
>Ga0075522_10003192_pt1 | contig 11984 bp, 9 predicted proteins | sample NGEPerA_FD_74796 | JGI IMG/M metagenome (GOLD analysis project Ga0075522, IMG submission 74796) | Arctic peat soil microbial communities from the Barrow Environmental Observatory site, Barrow, Alaska, USA - NGEE PermafrostL2-A | ecosystem: Environmental > Terrestrial > Soil > Wetlands > Peat ... | reverse complement strand
AACGTTAACGTGACTCACGGCGTATTCACTCCTTTGCAAAAAGGTTGATAGTCTTGGTCGACCATCAAGAATACGTCGCCCTCTCACTTCAGGTCATACACAACTTTCGAGCATAGCTCTGGACATCGAGACCGTCACCGAAATTTTCATCAGAGTGAACTCAGCCGGCGCCGCACTTTCCCAAGCTGACTTCGCCATGTCAAAGATTGCGGTCAACGAAACCTACGGTGGCAACCTGTTGCGCAAGGCGATCGACTACTTCTGCCATCTAGCCGTGGCACCGGGGTTTCTAAGCAAAATCGAGAAAGGCGACAAGGCGTTCGTAGCGTCCGAGTTCTTCCCGAAGATGCAGTGGATGAGCGATGTCAACGACGACATCTACGACCCCACGTACACGGACATGCTGCGTGTGGCATTCACCTCGGAGTTCGGGCGCGGCAAGCTGCAGGATCTAGTGGCGCTTCTGTCGGGGCGCAACTTCGAGACTAAAGAGTACGAAGAGGTCATAGCAGAGGAATCGTTCGGCCGGCTGAAGAACGGGATCCTCGCTTTCATGAACAAGACCCACTTCGACCGGATCACCATGATCCTGCGGTCTGCCGGGTTCGTGACGAGCAACCTCATCGGCGGTCAGAATGCAGTCAACTTCGCGTACATCGCCTATCTGCGCGGGCGGGCAGAAAAGATCGCCGCCGATGACTTGGAATGCCTCGTGCGGCGATGGTATGCCATGTCGATACTGCGTGGGCGGTACAGCGGTTCGCCGGAGAGCCAGTTCGACTTCGACATTCGCCAGATTTCCAGCCAGGGCCTTGTTGCCTATGTAGAGACGGTGCTTGCCAACGAATTGCCTGAGAGTTTCTGGACCGGGATGCTGCCGCAGTTCATGGCCACGTCGTCGATCAAGAGCCCGTTCTTCCTGTGCTACCAAGCGGCACAGGTGAAGTTGGGTGATCGAGGGTTCCTGTCGCGCGACATCACCGTCACCGACCTGTTGCTCAACCGCGCCGATGTACACCACGTCTACCCGAAGAAGCACCTCAAGGGTCTCGACCACACCAGCAGCAGCTACAACCAGATCGCCAACTTCGTGATCGCGCAGAGCGAGATCAACATCGCCGTCGGAGCCAAGGCACCAGAGGTCTACTTCGCCGAACTGCGTGACCAGATCGACGGTGGCGCAAAGAAGTACGGCGGTCTCGTTGAGCGAGGGGATCTCGTCGAGAACCTTAGGATGAACTGCATCCCGGAAACCATGCTCGATGGCGAGATCAAGAGCTATGACGAGTTTCTCGAAGACCGCCGTAAGCTGATGTCGCTGAAGATCAAGGCTTGGTTCGAGGCGCTGGGATGAACGAAGCCGAAACCCGCGCCGAGCACATCGACCCTGCCCTGAAGACCGCCGGCTGGGGAGTGGTCGAAGGCAGCCGCGTACTGCGCGAGCACGGCATCACGCTGGGGCGGTTGCAGGGCGGCGGTGGCAAGGGCGTGCGCGCCAGGGCCGAGATCGCCGACTACGTTCTGGTCTACCGCAACACCAAGCTCGCCGTGATCGAGGCCAAGGCTTGGGACAAGCCGCTCACCGAAGGCGTCGGCCAAGCCAAGAGTTACGCCGCGAAGCTTGCGGTGCGCTACACCTACGCCACCAACGGCCAAGCGATCTACGGCATCGACATGGCCACCGGCGCCGAAGGCGACGTGGCGAGCTACCCGAGCCCCGAAGAACTTTGGAAGATGACTTTCGCCGAGGTGAACGCCTGGCGCGACCGCTTCGCAGCCATCCCCTTCGAGGACAAGGGCGGCACCTGGCAGGGCCGCTACTACCAGGACATCGCCATCACGCGCGTGTTGGAGGCCATTGAGGCGGGCCGCGACCGCATTCTGCTCACGCTGGCCACCGGCACCGGCAAGACCTTCATCGCGTTTCAGGTCGCGTGGAAATTGTTCCAGAGCCGATGGAACCTGACCGACTGGAAAAGCTTGAAGCCGGACGGCGAGCCCACGCGTCGGCCGCGCATCCTGTTTCTGGCCGACCGCAACATCCTCGCCGACCAGGCGTACAACGCGTTCTCGGCATTTCCCGAAGATGCGCTGGTGCGCATCGATCCGGATGACATCCGCAGACGTGGCCGCGTACCGAAGAACGGCAGCATCTTCTTCACCACCTTCCAGACTTTCATGAGTGGCCCCGGTGGCGCGCCGTACTTCGGCGAGTACCCGCCCGACTTCTTCGACTTCATCGTCGTCGACGAGTGCCATCGCGGCGGCGCCAACGACGAGGGAACCTGGCGCGCCATCCTCGACTACTTCGCGCCCGCCGTGCAGCTCGGCCTGACGGCGACGCCCAAGCGCACGATCAACGCCGACACGTACGCCTACTTTGGCGACCCTGTGTTCACGTACTCGCTCAAGGAAGGCATCAACGATGGCTTCCTGACTCCGTTCAAGGTCAAGCAGATCGCCACCACGCTGGACGATTATGTCTACACATCCGACGACCAGGTCGTCGAAGGCGACATCGAAGCCGGCAAACGCTACGAAGAAAACGACTTCAACAGGATCATCGAAATCAAGGAGCGCGAGGCTTATCGCGTCAAGCTGATGATGGAGATGATCGACCAGCGCGAGAAGACGATCGTTTTCTGTGCCAACCAGGCGCACGCATTGGCCGTGCGCGACCTCATCAACCAGACGAAGACCAGCAAGGATCCCGACTACTGTGTGCGTGTAACCGCCAACGATGGAGCGACCGGCGACCAGTTCCTTCGCGACTTTCAGGACAACGAGAAAACCATTCCGACGATCCTGACCACGTCGCAAAAACTGTCGACGGGTGTGGATGCCCGCAACGTGCGCAACATCGTGCTGATGCGGCCGATCCGATCAATGATCGAATTCAAGCAGATCATCGGGCGAGGGACGCGGCTGTACGACGGCAAGGACTACTTCACGATCTACGACTTCGTGAAGGCGCACCTGCATTTCAACGATCCTGAATGGGATGGCGAGCCGGCGGAGCCGGAGCCGGCTGATCGTCGCGAGTATGAGAAACGCGACGACGATCAGGACAAGGACGTCGCGAGACAGCCCGGCCCGCGCCCGGCAAAGATCAAGGTCAAACTCTCCGACGGCAAGGTGCGATCACTCCAGCACATGTCCGCGACATCCTTTTGGAGTGCGGACGGCAAGCCAATGTCGGCAGCACAGTTTCTGCAAGCACTGTTCGGGACGTTGCCGGAATTTTTCAAGGATGAAGACGAACTTCGTCGGATCTGGAGTGATCCCGACACGCGCAAGCGCTTGCTGGCAGGCTTGGTGGACAAAGGCTTCGGCAGGGCACCGTTGGCCGAGATGCAAAAAATCATCGACGCACAGGACAGCGACCTGTACGACATGCTGGCGTACGTGGCGTTTGCATCCGAGCCCATCAGCCGAAAGGTGCGCGCCATTGCGGCGAAGGCAGCTACCGCCAACGAATTGACCGACAAGCAGCGAGCGTTTGTCGACTTCGTTTTAGCGCAGTACGTCAGTCAAGGTGTCGACGAGCTCGATCAGGAGAAGCTCGCGCCGCTGCTGCGGCTGAGGTACAAAGGTGCGATTGCCGATGCGGTCACCGACCTGGGACAACCCGAGCAAATCAGGCGCGTGTTTATCGGCTTTCAGAAGCACCTGTACGCATCACCGATTCGCGCGAGTTGATCAGGTCGAGCGCAGGCGTTACTGCAACTTGCCCATCCGCTTGACCGCGTTGGCCATCTGGCTGCGTCGGCATCCACGGAGCTCTGAAGTCCCTACACCAACGATGCGTACGAATCGAACCCCCGCCGAACTACACGCAGTCTCGGCTCTATGCAGCGCGTTGCAGGAAGACGGAGACACGGTCGAACAGATGCCGGGGTTCACCGACCGCCCGGACGCCGCAATACGACTCAACGACCATATTGTGGCCGTCGAGTGCACAACCTTTACGTCGGAAAGGTTGTTACGTCTCCACGGTATCGATATGCCAGAAGACAAACCTTTCCAAATCTACGTGCCTCTCGAGCCCCACATGTGGCTGCACGAGGCAATCGAAGCCAAAGCCAAGAAGGTTCCCGTATACCTAACCCGATGCGGAGCCGAATCGGCGTGGCTGATTCTTCACTCCGCCCGAGGACTTTTCCAAGACCTAAGCGAACTGTTCAATGGCATAGTAGCTACGTCGTTTCACATCGGCGTCTGGTCTTTTCCGCATCCGTTCGAGAGAATTTACCTGACAGGCGAGTACAACCTGCCACCAGTTTGCATATTTCGGGCCGAGAATGAGGCAACACACCGCGATAAGTATGCAAAGGTGGTGATCGAACGCATCCCAATCCAATGGCGCTACCTTTGGAAAGTGAGGGCAACCGAAGCGCCTAACGGCCAAGGTCGGATCACCCTGAATTTCAATCAGGCCATTGAACGCAGATTTTTACTTCAGCCACTGGATCGACGTTTTCGCGCCGACTACACCGAGATAACAAGAGTAGAAAATGCGCTCGTCGCTCAACAAACGCTACCGTCGATTATCTACGCTGAGCGAGTTATTTCGGTGGAGCGAGAATTACCCTAGTTCTCTGGTTAACATGGACTCGACCGACCGTCAGGGGAATGTGCTGCGCTGCTCACTTCATGGCGACAAAAATAGCCCGCATTCTCAATGGCGCAATGACGCCGACGCTACAGTTTGGTGAAAACGCTTGGAGGTACTCCGCAGGCGCCGCAAATCAAAGGGCCCTCCGAAGAAGGCCATTCGCACAGCTACTAAAATGGGCTCCTGATCGCTGCCGCCGCACGCGCCCTCGTACTTTCCGTGGCACACGAACGCCGAGCGTCGGCGATGCTCCAACTCGCCCACTGGCTTGACCCGTCGGTCATCTTGGTCGCGTCGGCGTCCACGTAGCGCTCGAATTCGGGCTTGTCAAGAGGTTTTCTTGTGGCATGCGTCTCACGGTTTGGGAATTCGCAGTCGGCTGATCATGAGTGATCCAGAAATTGCAAACACGAAAACAAATGGATGAAGAGTGAGTCCGGCCAGACTGACTTCGCCGAACCATAAGTTCTCACGGACCGCACCCATCCACGCAGCCAGTCCCAACAAGGCGACGATGAGGATCGACGTGGGTATGGGTGTTCCTTCAAAGAATTTGACCTTGTCCGATCCCGCAGACAGTGCGTCGGCAGTGACGTTGTAGCGGGCAAGCCGCGAGACTCCGCAGGCGACGAAATAGGCCAATACCACACGGTCGTATGCACCCTGCATGCCACAGCCGTAGCCAATCATCGCCGGGGCCACTCCAAAGGAGATGATATCGGCGAGCGAGTCGAGCTCTCGCCCCATCATCGACGTCTTCTGCCGCCACCTGGCGATGCGGCCATCCAGAACGTCGAAGATCAATGCAGCGAAGACGAGACCGCATGCGATGTAAATGTTCGCGGCCTCACTTGTCTGGATATAAGTCACCACCGAGAAAAGTGCTCCGGTGCCACAGATGGCGTTCGCCAGCGTGAACCAGTCTGCCAAGTGAAAGTCGCGGATCATCGAGAAGGGCCTGTGCGTCGTCATGATATTCATCGGGACCGGGTTTGTCGGGGCGCGAGGCGAGGTGACGGCGCCACGCAGTGGTGGATCCGAATCCGACGTCAGCGCCGTCGGCGGATCGCGAAGTTGCTCGGCGCAGACGCCTTCCGCTATATCACACAACACGCATCTCGATGGCGACTCCAGTTCCGGAGCCGCCAGACAGTGCTGGCGGCCGGGTGCTTTGCAGGGCGGGGTGAGGACAATGGTCTTACGAACGAATCGGCCAGTGCCCGCATACCCTGTCAGCTGACGGGTATAAATGGCCAATGAATGGCTGGTACCAATGGCTATTGGCGTTGTTCGCTGCACTCGTCGCGATTGGAATTGCTTTTTTATTTGCGCGAGTCACAGATTTTTTCTAACGGAGTTCGTGTGTCACGGCGACGTTCAAGCGCAATAAGTTCGTCGCTGCTCAACTGGCTTTCCATTGGAATGAAGACTGCTGAAATGTTCGCATCGTCCGCAGAGGTTATTGGTCATCGGACGAGCCGAATGATGCCGGCAGCCCCAAGGCCAAGCGGTGCCGATCGACGCGAATTTGGACTGATGCAGGAAATGGTGGGGGCTGCGATCGCATCTTCCTGCGCCATGGCGTCGTCTCTCTTCGCGACAAACCTACAAATCTGGTCGCGGGTAACGCAGATCCAACTCAGCACGGCGGCCGCGATGGGAGCGTTTGCGACCAGCCGAACTGGGGCAGAAGCAATCGCACGTCATGCTGCGGTTGCACGAATTGCCAGCCGTTCGCCACTGACGGCCCGCCAAGCCTTTGACGCTACGGCGTGCCTGACTGCCAAGAGCTTGGCGCCGATACGCTCGCGTGCGGTGGCAAATGCCAAACCATTGTGCAAGTAGAGTGCCGGCGCAATGGATTGGAAATCCACGACGGCTCCGCGCCTGTCGTCGACGCTACCGCGGAAGCCCTCATGCCGGGACCGCGCTTCGGCTTTTGTCATCCGTGACCGTCGGGCCGTCCGTCCAAACCGCGGTATCCGATCGCGTGTGGTTGCACTAGCAAAGTAGCAGCGTGCTATTGCACGTTCTGTGGCACGTGAACACCGAACGTGCCCGCTACTGCAACTTGCCCATCCGCTTGACCGCGCCTTCCATCTTGGTCGCGTCGGCATCCACGTAGCGCTGGAATTCGGGCGCATCCATGTAAAGCACAGGACTGCCGGCCGACAGCAGGGATTCCTTGACCTTCGGATCATTGGCGGCGACGCGGGCTGCGTCACGCAGACGCTTCACGACAGCTTCCGGCGTCGCGGCCGGCACGAAGATACCGGACCACTGCGCATACTGAACGTCGGTGCCGAGTTCCTTCAAGCTCTTGACATCGGGAAGCGCGACCAAGCGAGCGTCGCCCCATTGCGCGAGCACCCGTATCCTGCCGGCCTTGACATGCTGCAGGATCGACGCCGGTCCGGTCGACAGCAACTGCACCTGGCCGCCGAGCAAGCCCACGATCGCAGGCCCGGCGCCGGTGTACGGCACGTGGGTGAGTTTGATTCCGGCGGCGTCGGCGAACATCACCATCGGCATGTGCATCGTGCCGTAGTTTCCCGACGAGCCGTAATTGAATTTGCCCGGATGCGCTTTCGCGTCGGCGATGAATTCATCGTAGGTCTTCCAGGGCGCGTCGGCACGCACGGCAAGAACGGTTGGGTCGGCGGTGATTCGGGCGATCGGCTTCAAGTCCGCGATCTGGTAGGCGGGCGTGCGGCCCAGCACCTTGTCGGCTTCTGGCAGGACGGTGAGCGACGACAACGCCATCAGGATGGTGTAGCCGTCCGGCTTGGACCTGGCGACGTATCCCATGCCGATCTCGCCGCCGGCGCCAGCCTTGTTCTCGACCACCACGGATTGTCCAAGTGCGTGCGACAACGCCTCGGCCACCGGACGGCCGACCGTGTCGGCCACGCCTCCGGGCGGGAACGGCACGATCATCGTGACGGTATGTTCAGGCCAGTCGGCGGCGAATGCGGTAAGCGCGGTGCAGGCAAATGCGGCGAGTGCGAAACGCACGATGCTAAGCATGATTCCTCCGGGGGATGTCGCCGACTATTGCAATGCGGCGGAAATGGTAGCACGGTGCACGGTCGCTCTGGCCAGGACAGCCTCGCGTTGAAGAGAGATCGGGATACACCACAACCATGGCCACATTTGAATGGATCATTGTGCTGCTGCTCGGTGCGGCGCTGCTCGCCGCGCTGGCGCGCCGACTGGGCGTACCCTACCCGACGTTCCTCGCGCTCGGTGGCGCGCTGCTCGCGTTCGTGCCCGCAAGTCCGAACTGGACGCTCGATCCGCACCTCGCGCTGACGCTCTTCGTAGCGCCAGTGCTGGTGGACGCGGCATACGACACCTCGCTGCGCGATCTGCGAGCGAACTGGCGGCCGATCACCGGGCTCGTCGTCGCCGCGGTCGGCACGACTGTGGTGGCGGTCGCGCTTGCGGCGCGATGGCTTGTACCCGGGATGCCCTGGCCCGTCGCGATCGCACTCGGGGCTATTGTTGCGCCGCCCGACGCCGCCGCGGCGACTGCCGTGATGCGGCAGGTGAAGCTGCCGCACAAACTGCTGAAGATTCTCGAAGGCGAGAGTCTGTTGAACGACGCGAGCGCGCTGCTCGTCTACCGGCTCGCCATCATGTCCATGATGGTCGGGCACCTCAGCTTCGGTACCTACGCGCCGATGTTCCTGCTGACGGTTTTCGGCAGCCTCGCGGCCGGCGTGGCCTGCGGGCATTTGATTCCACTTTTGACGAACCGCCTGCACGACGTACCGATTTCGCTGATCGTCCAGTTCGCCTGCACCTTCGGCGTGTGGATCGCGGCCGAAGCTATCGGACTATCGGGCATCCTCACGCTGGTCGCATTCGCGATAACGATGGCGCGACGAGGCGGCCTGCAGATGCCGGCGCGTATGCGCGTACCGATATTCGCCGTATGGGAGACAGTGGTCTTCGTGCTGAATGCGTTCGCATTCGTACTGATCGGAATGCAGCTGCGGCCGATCTGGGGACGATTGGCTGCCGGCGGTGTGCGTACCGATGCGGTCATCACCGCGACGGCAGTTCTCGGCGTCACGATCGCGGCGCGCTTCGCGTGGGTGATGGTCTACAGCGCGCTGATGCGTCGTCGTCATGACCGCGCCGGCGACAGCGCCGGGTTGAGCAAGGGCGCGCGCCCGACGGTGGGCGGCGGCATCGTGGTCTCGTGGGCGGGCATGCGGGGCATCGTCACGCTGGCCGCAGCATTTGCGATCCCGGAAACGCTGCCGAACGGGTCACCTTTTCCGTACCGTGACCTCGTCCTGCTCTGCGCATTCGCGGTCGTGCTGGACACGCTGGTGCTGCAAGGGCTGACATTGAAGCCGCTGATCCGGCGCATGCGATTGACCGACGACGACCCGGTCGGCCGTGAGATCCGCCTGGGCCGCACGCACGCCTATCACGCACTGCTCGACGCCATCAAGGATGACGAAACGCTTGCCGCGAAACTGCTGCGCAAGGAATACGGCGCCGTCGTCGAGCTGAACAGCACCCAGCAGCAAGACGTCGCTGTCGATGAGGTGCCCGGCGGTCCGCTACGACGCCGCGCGATCGCGGTTGCGCGGCAGCGCGCGTTCGAGTTGCGGCGCGACGACGTGATCGGCGACGACGCTTATCGGGTACTGGTGCAAGAACTCGATTGGGCCGAGCTCAGCGCGGGCGGCGGCAGGCACGATTGACATAAATTACATATAATTGACCAAATACGGCAATTTTGGTATATATATGTTATGCCAAAAGCAAACAAGGTTGCAGCCACCCTGCCGCCAATCGCAAAAAACGCCTTACGCCAGCTCGGCGAGAATATTGCGATTGCCCGAGTTCGACGCAAGCAATCCCTGCGCGCTTGGGCCGAGCGTATCGGCGTGTCGGTACCTACGCTCATTCGCCTCGAAAAAGGCGACCCGACCGTCAGCATGGGCACCTATGCCAGCGCGCTATGGCTCATGGGACGCGTTCAGGCACTTGGCGAGATAGCAATGCCTTCCGCCGACCTCGGCGCCCTGGAATTGGATGTGCGCAAGGCTCGTGGACGTGCCGTTCGCGCTCCTGTCTCTATCGCTGCCAAGTTGGGCGACTTGGATGACGAACGCCGCTAACGTGTATCACGTGACCGACAAACTTTATCTCTGGTGGCTGGGGGTACCTGACCGGCCCCTACCCATTGGCACGTTGCGGCTGCTGCGCGCGACCTCCGGCGTCTCCCTGCAATTCGCACCAGACTGGCTGCGCAGAGGCTTTCCGTTGAGTGAGGATCTGCCACTGACGGCCAACGAGCACTCTCCTTCCGAGCGCGAATCGGTTGCCGGCGCCGTTGATGACGCGCGGCCCGATCGTTGGGGCGAGCGTGTCATTCGTTTTATCGACAAGCCTCCTCGGCTATCGCTGCTCGAGTACTTGTACTTCGCCGGCGATGAGCGCTTTGGAGCGCTCGGTGTCTCGATCTCGGCAGACAGATATTTGCCTCAACTCTCGAGCCCTTTGCCGCGCCTCGTGGACCTGGAAGAAATTCGCGAGGCAGTCCGAAAGGTGGAGGCTAACGAGCCGGTACCGGAGAGCAAGCGACGGTTGATTGCGCCCGGCACGACCCTCGGTGGCGCAAGGCCGAAAGCACTCATCGAGATTGACGGCCGGCAGTGGGTCGTAAAGTTCGCCGAACTTGGCGACAGCACCGACGCTCCGCTGATAGAACATGCCACCTTGACACTCGCCGCAGAGGCCGGCATTCGTGTTGCCGAAACGCAGGCATTGCAACTAAGTAAGGGACATGCGCTGGCCGTCCTTCGCTTTGATCGCTCGGCGGAAAACCGCAAGGCTCGTCGGGTGCACGCCCAGTCGGCGCACGTTGCTTTGCGCGCGGAGGGTAGTTTGCCGGGCTATCCGGAACTCGCGCAACTGCTACGACGACGAGGTCCGGTTGCGAGCGGAGTCGCCAAGGCGCAAATGCGCGAGTTGTTCCGCCGCATGGTCTTTAACATCCTTATGGACAACACCGACGACCACGAAAAGAATCACGTGGTGCTGATGGACGACGCGCACAACCTTCTGTTGTCCCCCGCCTTTGATGTACTGCCAACTGCTCAGGGGATGGGTTATCAACAGATGCGCGTCGGCACGGATGCCAACGATTCCACCATCGGAAACGCGCTTTCCGAGGCGGCTTTGTTCGACCTCTCGAAAGCCGAAGCAATGGCCGAAGCCGCACGGGTGTCAGAAGTGTGCAATCGATGGAAGGCGCACTTCGTGAAAGCCGGTGTCACGGACCGTGACATCGGCTACCTCTCACAATACGTCGACCGCGAATTTCTGCGCGCGCAACGTCGTGAGCTGGCCGAAATTACGCAGCCTCGATCATGAACGCCGCGAAGAACTCGGTGAGCGCGTCGAAGCCGTGCAACGGAAGCACGTGCGCGACGTATTGGTCCGGCCGGACGACGACCATGCAGCCCTGCGCGCGATCGATGCCGCGCATCTCGAAAATGTCTGTGCTTGCCTTGAGGTCAGGACAAAACATCTTTTCGTAGTCGGTGAGTGCGAGGCGTCCCTTGCTGGGCAGCAAGATTCGCGGCATTTCGTTAACGGCGAGGTCACGATGCCCTTGCTGGAAGATGGCGCGGAGGTCGATCACCGAGTCGATGTCGTCGCCGCCGGGCGTGAACCGCTTGATCGGCGACTTGTCGGTATCGAGGAATTTGCACAGCGCACTGAAGCGTGATGCCGGATCCTGCGGATTGCGCGAATCCGCGAACGCATAGATTCGCCATGCGCCGTCGGCGCCGCTCGCATGTCCCAGCTGCATCGGCTTGGCATCTATCAGGCGGACGACCGGTGCGGAGTGAAACCGCATGCCGATCGTAAAACCCGTCGCAAGATGCTGGAAGGTGGGTTCGGCGCAGATCAGCGAAGACTTGTACTGGGTCGCAGTCCCGGCCGTGAAGCGAGCCTGCTTGACGAAGTGCGACTGGAACTCCTGCGGATCCACGCCCTCACCATCGTCGCTTCCCGATTCCTTCGCCGGTGCGCTGAACATCCTGGCGAACTCACGATCGAAATCGATCAGCTCCTTGGCTATCGCCTGCCGTTCGGCCGAGTAGGTATTCAGCAGCGTCGGCGAGCTTTTGCCTTGCAGCACTGCCGCGAGTTTCCATCCCAGGTTGAACGTATCCTGCATGGACACGTTCATGCCCTGCCCGGCCTTCGCGCTGTGCGTGTGACACGCGTCGCCGGCGATGAAGACACGCGGGAAGCGGGACTGCATCACTTCCTGCGGCACATCGTCGAACTTGTCGCAGAGTCGCTGGCCGATCTCGTAGACCGACCACCACAC
>Ga0075522_10003191_pt1 | contig 11984 bp, 13 predicted proteins | sample NGEPerA_FD_74796 | JGI IMG/M metagenome (GOLD analysis project Ga0075522, IMG submission 74796) | Arctic peat soil microbial communities from the Barrow Environmental Observatory site, Barrow, Alaska, USA - NGEE PermafrostL2-A | ecosystem: Environmental > Terrestrial > Soil > Wetlands > Peat ... | reverse complement strand
TTTTTCGCAAACTGAGTTTCAAAATCAATCCAGTAATCAAAGCTCGAGTCTTTAGATTTTTCGATTTTAGCCGGGCAGAGCGTAAACTTAATCTGAGGAACGTTCGTCTTATTCCCAGTCACCTTTTTTGCGGCCCAATGCGCATTCAGGATTCCATTGGCTCTGTGTTGGGCGTGGTTGGCAAGATGACCCATTCCTTTAGTCGAAAAACGCCTCACGAATCGATTAAAATAGAGCTGCGTGATCCAGTGCTGCGTAAACAGCACAAATCGAGCACACGAGTACCGAAGGTCTTCAAGCTTCCCTGGGTTTGGCAGCACTTGAATATGAAGGATTCGGGTCAGCAAAAATCCTCCCTAGTCTTTCCGTTGATCGTATCGGTCAAAGGTCTCGGCAAGTTTACGGGATTTCCAGGAAGATCTCACGAGGGAGACGGTATCCCAGACGATCCAAGCGATCAGGACGGAGACAAGAATAAGAATGGGCAATGGTGGTCTCCTCACTTGAAATAGCTATCAAATAATCGATTAAACCAAATTTGCAAACTCATTCTTCGATCTTTATAATTGCTTGCCAAAGTTTTCGGACTTCTGGATCTTCTGTTTGCAGCATCGATGTACCAAACTTTTGAGCTAAAAAATCAACGACATGCTCCCGAATAAATGGTGTAGCATCGTTTCCATTTGAATCTTTGATCCCGTTATCAATCGCTTCCATTAAAGTTTTAGGTGTACCTGTCATAAAAACCTCTTTTCGGTGGTGAGGGCGAAGCCGTAAACGCTTTCATTTAATCCGGTGTAGCCGAGTAGGCGTCTCGGACCCTCATATCTAAATCATAACAAAGCGCGTCATAAAAGTAAAGCTAAATAACCAATTAAGTCGCCTATATTCGCTTTTAAATCAGTTTTAAGAGGGGGATAACTCAAGCGCAGTGATGGCTATGCCCAAGGCTGCCCAAACGTCTCCAGTAACGCCGTAAAGCGGGCCTGGGGTTCGTTTCAGCCCCACCGCCTTCTCCTTTCCGGGACCAAAGCGGTCGATGAGGGCCTGACGAACCGTCGCGTCGTTGGCCTTGGGGTGTGCACCGCAAAGGACAGCCTTGACGTCCTTGCGGTAGATCAACCGAGGATTGCAGGCTGGATAGAAGGCTTGAATGAACTTCCCGATCCAAACGCAAGTTGAGAAGACTTCCGCACCGACTGGCATCCCGTAGCTTGCGATCATTTCGATATAGGCCGGGAGTTCACCGAAATAGCCGTCGTGGATTTTCCAAAGGAGCTCTTCGTTCGGAATCTTCCCGAAGTCAAAAAGTTTTGACCCGTCAGTCACCACGAACGCGGAGTCCGTGGTGCCGGGGTCGATTGCTAAGACGCGGGTCATTTGTAAATTGTCCCAGGATGTTTCAACGTCAAAGTTTCTTGTCCCTCGTACTGAGTTTTATTAAAAACCTTAATCAGAGTTAGATACGCATGAGCCAAGTCATCTTCTAAAAGCCAAATCGAATTCATATGCGAACGCAATCCCGAGCTACCCTCACCGGGGTCGTCTATCTGTCGGTCGAGTATAAAATGAACAACCTCAAGTGCGGCCTTAGTTTCTTTTAAAATTTTTCGACATTCCTTGAACTTCGTTTTTGACATTTTTATACCTTCTACTGAACGTTACAGATGGTACGGATGTTTTCCTACCCTCTCTTCTATACCTCTATCTCTCTCTTTTCTCTCTCTTTTCTCTTCTTTATATTATTATTACTCTTTAGAAGAAAAGATCTGTACATCTGTATCTTAATTGTTTTTTTTTAATAAAATTAATAACTTATCTAGGTACAGATGTCCTTAAAAAGATCTGTACCCCATCTGTATCTGTGGATACAGATGGTACAGATGGGTTACATATCAAAACGAACCTAACGCCCCTCTAATCTTGATCCCAAAGTATCCCCGCCTATGAGATTTGGTGTCCCTGGCGGCCGCCATCACGGGGTGCTTATTAAGACGCCTATAAAATTCGGAACTCCCGTAAGATTGGCGCTCCGTTTTCCTATAGTTCTCAAAAACCTCTTGGGGGGAGAAGTTCTGAGCTGGATCGTTCCGACTATACTCGACAGGGATGGTGACATTGTTCTCGACCCATTGATAGACGGAGCAGGATTCTTCCTTGATTTTCTGAAGAGCAAGCGTCGAAAGATCACTCTTCGAGAACTCTTGTTGTCTCTCTAAACGATACCAACCTTCGAGCGCGAAATTGAAAATCCCAGGTAACTCCTCCCTTAATTTTTTCCCGATATCGCGGTCCTGTTCCGCGTCTTCGAGCTTCATTCTAAAAGGAACAATAATGGGGCGCGAGAGCATGCCCACGGAGAGATCTTTAAGATCCGGGATTTGATTGTAGGTCATCACCATCTTCGCTCGGTTCCTAAATGTATAGATTTGCCCGTATTTCTTCTGAGCGTTTAGCTCCCCGTTCCCGGTGAGGTTCTTAAACGGACCTGAGTCGGCAAGTTCGCGAGGGGAAGTCTCTTCAGAAAAATTCGCGATTTTTCCGTCCAGCTGTTCGCTAGCAAATTGGTGCTGCATCAAATCTTTAATACTCACCGTCGAGAAATTCTCTCGTCCGATGAGCGCCTTTAGGAGATCTACTAGAGTTGATTTCCCGTTCCTTCCCTCGCCCCCTAGCCAAAGAGCTTTGTGATACCTGTATTCCCCACCGCGAACGATATAGCCCATAAACTCTTGAAGGATATTCTGGAGATCTAAGTCCCCGAGCATGATATCCGAAATCCACTTTCGAAATCGTGGACACTCTGCCTTTGGCTGGAAATCATAAGGCAGGACGCCCCTGAATCCGTACTCAGGAGAATGGGGTAGCAGGATTTGACTCTCCGTAGAATCTTCTAATTTTAGGACTCCATTCTTAAAATTGAGTTTATTCTCAGTAGAATCGAGGAAAAAACTTCGATAATCAATGTGGTTAGCGAATACTTTTTCTTTAAACTCGACTCGGATTTTATGCGAAGGCTTAGGCTCAAAATGATTTTCCGCGAAAGCTTGAATCTCAATTTTAGATATTTCTTCGTAATGGGTCCCGTTAAATGAATAGACGACTCTCATGTCTGCTATCGTTTTGAATGGATGCTGCTTCTCAAATTCTTTTAGAAGAGCATTATAGTTTGGCGTGAGTCCCCCTCGCTGCCCAACGTCATAGAACCCCCGCATGAGAACGCGGTCAGCTTCCTCCATTCTCTCTGCTTCCTCGTTCGATACTTGAACGTTTTTGTCAAACCCTAGGCTCTCGTCAATCTTCCGTTGAGCCGCAAGCGTACAGTACTCATGCACCCATCGAGCGGCCGCTTGCTCGTCTTCTGCTCCCCGGGTATCTTTAAACCCCACCCACGCGAGCGGATAGCGGTCCCGGTCGAGCAGGACGGAGGTGATCTGATTGTGGGTCATCCCAAGCCCGATGAGCGCCTGAGCGACTTTAAACGCAGTACTCGATTGTTCCCCACTATCGCGGTCAACTTGAAGATCTTCCCTCGTCTCATCGCTAATATCAAAAAGGTTAAGATCTACGTCCACGTACTCGAAGGGTTCTCCCTCCACTCGAATCTCCTCTTTATGTGGAGTTGATTTGATCAAAACAAATTCGGACGCGTCTTGCGGTTCTCTGACCCATTCATAGAGCGCGGCCGTGTCCGGATGAATCGAAGGGGGGAGCGCCGTCTGTTGGCCGCTACCCATGATCCCAATTTCCCAGGCTGGCCTAAGTCTCCAACCCGCCCGGACTCGCGTGAGTCCTAATTGTTCTTCTTCCTTGTCAGTCCATTTTGCCTTCGGCCCTATGAGCGAAGGCAGGTGGACCTCCACTCGGTCTTTGCTCTTAGCGAACATCGTGGGTTTGGCGGGCTCTTTCGTCAGCACGTAGAGGTGCCCGGACCCATTCGCACGACCAGACCGGACTTCAACCGTCTCGGCGCGTAGATACGGAAAAAGCTCCTCGAGCTTTTCATCCATCTCGATACGGTGGCGTTCCTCGCTGCTCTTCAAATCAGAATCAATCGTAGCCAGATATCCAGGGCCGACCTTCGACCACTTCCCTAATCGGACCCCGACATTATAACCTTGGGCTATTCCGCGTTCAAACTCACGCCATTCCATGCGAGGAAGATCAGTCCAGTTCTTTTTAAAGGGGGCTTTTGATTTTTCTCGGAGATGGTGTAGGTCAAACCCCAAATCGTACAACCGCCTCAGCACACTCAGATCCACTGCTTGCATTTCGAGCACTTCTTTCTTTTGATTTCGGGTTGTTCGACTTTTACGGTGACGATGTCGTCGTATTTCAAATTGCTGAGGAGCATCAAGTGCACTAAGGACTTCATCTTAGGTCTCGACTTGCCGTGCATCCAGTATCTGACCGCGTGCGGCGTCACGCCGAGTTCCTTCCCCAAAGGGATAGGACCGCCGAATTCGTGCACCCATTGCACGAATTTATTCGCTTTTTTCATCTCAAACCTCGTTTTAGTAATGTTGGTGGGACCCCTTAAAATAATTTCTATTATTCTATTTACAGAAAGTAAACCTCGTATTATTAAAAATTTACTGAGTAAAAACAAAAACGATTTCACCGATTAAAACGAACGAGAACGAAATGATTCTAGTGGGATTCAACGGCAAAGAATTTATTTGCAAATCCAAATACGAAGAGCGACATATTCCGCGCGAAGCGGGATTCTCGTTCGATGTCACAAGAAAAATCTGGGTGACTGTCTCACCTCGAGTCGCCTCCCGTCTGGGTCCACACCTAGATGACTCAGCTAAAACTCAAATTGCGAAGACGCATTTAAGTTACGAAGCCTGGACGGGGGCAATTCCATATCATCGGCATCTCACGCCGCTCCCCTTTCAAACCCCCGCAGCGAGATTTGCGACCTCACGCAACCGCTCTTATCTCGGGCTTGACCCGGGGTGTATTGATGGGGACACCATTATTGTAGTTAATCGCGCTGGTGGTGCCAGGCGGATGAAATTATCTAAGCTCTATCAAAAATTTCATGGGGGCACATCTGGGCAACTCGGTTGCAAAGTTTGGCAAAAAAATATCCCCACAAAAATTTCATCGGTTGATTCTCGGGGAGTTCTTAAACTAAATGACGTACTAGATGTCATCGACAAAGGCGAACGCCAAACCCTTGAAATTTGTGCAAAGAAGGGGAAGAAAAAATATACTCTAATTTGTACGCCCGATCACGAGATACTCACGCCCCAGGGTTGGCTCCCCGCAGAAGAATTAAAGGTTGGATCGAATATAAAGACTAACGGTTTAATTTTCTGCGATGTCTGCGGTAAATATACAGATCATACTTCATATAAGTACTCAGAATATTTTGGGGAATGCAAACCATGTACATGGAGTAAAACCCGTGGAGAGGGTGGGGCAAAAGTCGATAAAGACGGATACAAACTTGTTTATAGAGGAACTCGGTTCCACCCAAACCGAAACAGCAAAGGATACGTTCGGGAGCATCATCTGTCCTATGAAGCTTACAAAAATGGTTTAACGCTACCTGCTTGGATAAAAAAATTAGAAAGAAACGAACTAGAGAATTGTTTTTTTGTTCCTAGGGGCTTTATTATTCATCACAAGAACGGAACGAAGACTGATAATCGTCCGGTTAATCTAGAAATGCTGACACCGGGTGAGCACATGGCTGAACACGACGCGGTGACTCGGCTCCCTAGAATGGTCGTCTCGGATGCTCAAATCATGTCAATACGGCCAACGGGAAAACGCCACGTCTATGACATAAAAATGAAAGCGCCGCATCATAATTTCATCGCAAACGGCGTGGTCGTTCATAACTGTGGCAAAACCATCGTCGCGGCGCTCATCGTCAACGCTCTACCTTTAAAGAAGTTTATTTATGTTTGCCCGCCCTTCTTGCTAGCTAACGTCGAGGCAGAGTTCCAACGATGGATGCTTGAGCCAAGCGTCAGCCGGTGGACTTCGAACAAACAGGAGTCCGCACGTGTCGCGCTAGTTCCCGATTCCATTCTAGGAAACACGAAAATCTTAAACGCGATTCAAAACTTTGGACTTAGCCCCGTTCTGATCGTCGACGAGGCTCATCGCTTTAAGAACTTAAACGCGAAACGCACGGAAGTTCTTTTTAAAAAAATCGCGCCGCACTTTCAAAAACAAATCTACATGTCCGGTACTCCGATGATGAATAGACCCATGGAGCTTTACTCGGTGCTCTCTCATGCTGCTCCCTCTGTGATTAATCACATGTCTAAGTTCGAATACGGGAGACGCTACTGCGCAGGGCATCACGACGGCTTTGGTTGGAACTTTGAGGGAGCGTCGAACCTAAACGAACTCCAAGGCAAGATCCGTTTATCGTGGGAAGAGCTTCAAGTCGCAGATAACCCCGAGCGGTTTATGCTCCGAATTAAGAAAGATGTTCTAGATCTCCCGCCCAAGGTCGAAGAGGTGGTATTCATCGGGGACCACCTGCCTACCCAAATCAGGCATCTTGACCGCACTGCGGTCGAAGCATTGGGCGGCGACGAAGACGAACTCGAGTCTGTCATTGCCGAGCGCTTAGGAAAGGAGATGGTGCACCTATCGACCTACCGCAAAGAGCTAGGGAAGCTGAAGGCCGAGACCGCGCTCCCCATGCTCAAAGCTCTGCTCGAAGAAACCGACGAGGCCATGATCTTAGCCGTCTGTCATAAGGAGGCAGCCGCCCGTCTCGTCGAAGGACTTTCTAAGTACGAACCTCTTCTCATCGACGGCTCGGTGAAGCCTGAGCTACGCGTAGGCTTGGCAAACGAGTTTCAAACGAATCCAAAACGGAGAGTCATCGTGCTGAACATCGCTTCAGCCAGCGTCGGGCTCAACCTTCAGCGCGCATCTCGAGTCATCTTCGTCGAGTTCTCTTGGGTCGATAACGAAAACATTCAACTCGAATCTCGTGCAATTCGTTACGGACAGAAGGCATCTGTCCTCGTCCAGTATCTCATCTTTAAGAACTCAATCGACCGCGTCGTGATTGAGACGGCTTTAAACAAACGACGTGTAACCGCTTATATCTAAGGAGAACGAAACCATGGAACTCACAATCAAAGTCACCGGAAACACTGCCGCAGAAATGCGTCAAAGCTGGAACGAGCAAATCGAAACGGTGCAGACTCTCTGGGCCGATTGGGCGAAGACCCAAGTCGAAGAGAAGACGCAGACCCCGACTAAGAAAACAAAAGCCGCACCTGTTGTCGAAGAGGAAGAAACTTTCGGCGAAGACGAAACAACCGAAGACGCAGAGCCTACGCACACCATTGAAGAAGTCAGAGCGGCGCTCGCAGCCTTCGTTAAACGGGCGATTAAGAAGGGTGATAAGCCCGAAGCGGCGAGAGCAAAAGTCCAAGAAATCCTAAAAAAGAACTTCAAAGTCACACGCACCGACGAGCTCACCAAAGCGCAGTACGCGAAAACAATTTCTCTCGTTAGCTAAAAGGGCCTAACGGGAAGAAGGAAACGGTGCGGGTTGCACGCGGAGACGCTCACACCCGCACCGTTTTTATACCTAGGAGAACTGAAATGAAAAAACACGCAAGATTTTCTGCCTCCTCTGCAATGAGATGGGTCAAATGCCCTGGCTCGATCCTTTTATCGGATCAGATGCCGCCGCTTCCCGAGAGCTCCTACGCTGCACACGGGACCGCCGCTCACCTCGTGCTCGAGATGCTTTTAAAAACCCACCACAAGGGCGGGAATATTCAGAAAGCCGCCGCCCTCTACAAGAAAAAATACGACGAGCAGATGGTGTTAGACGCGCTTGACGCGGTGTACGAGATCGAACGTCTGACGCCCGAGGGATCTTTCGTCGCAAGCGAAGAGAGATTAAAGCTCGATTTCATTTGCCCTGATATGGGTGGTACCGCTGACTACGTGATTGCGGAGCCCTACGGGAAGTTGATTATCATCGATTACAAATACGGGACTCAATTCGTGGACCCGAAAGAGAATCTTCAGCTCATCTGTTACGCACTAGCCGCCGCGCACCAGTACGATTATGAATTTGAAGAGGTGAAGCTCGTCATCATTCAACCTCGTGTTCTGGGCGACGATGTCGCTCCTGTCCGCGAATGGGTCACCGATATGAAGGACCTTAAAAAATGGATCGACGTCTTCGGGTACGCGGCCAATAATGCGCTCTCTCCCGATGCCCGTTTCGAAGCAGGAGGGCATTGCTATTACTGCCCCGCTGCGGCGATTTGTCCTGAGCTCAAAGATAAGAGCCTAAAAGAGATTCAGGCCGACTTTAACGACGAGACCGGTGTGATCGTCCTACCTGCCGAGAATCCCCCAATTAAAAACCTAGGTAACGTCCTTGATGCCTGTCTGAAACTCGAATCGTGGATCGAAAGAGTACGCGAGTATGCGTTCGCGGAACTTCAAAAGGGGAAGCAGGTCTCAGGCTGGAAGCTGGTACAGAAGCGCGCGATTCGGAAGTGGAAGGACGAAGAAGCTGTCTCGGCGCTTGCTCGTAAAGCATTAGGGGAAAACGCATTCTCAAAGCCAGAATTGATTTCACCCGCGCAGTTTGAGAAGAAGTTTCCCGTCTATTTTGAAAATCTATTTCAGAATCATATCTCAAACGAATCCTCAGGGCTTACGATTGCGCCCGAGCACGATAAACGACCGCCGTTTAATTTATACGAATCCGAATTTAAAGAGCTGCCCTTTAAACCGACCACAACGACTAAAACGAAAGGAAAGAAAAATGGCATTTGATATTGAAGCGAAGAAGATTAAGGGACGTGATTTTCCACTAGCGAGGTTAAGCTACCCGGCTTTGATTGAGCCTAAGGCGTTTCAAGGCAAGGGAGAAGCGAAGTACTCGGCCACGCTCTTGATCTCGAAGAAAGATCCGAAGTTGAAGCTCTTGCAAGAGAAGATCAATGCTGCGATGACCGAGAAATTCGGAGCGGAAGCGAAATGGCCGAAGCGCTGGATGAACCCACTCCGAGACGGCGACGAAGAAAAGCCAGACCAGCCCGCTTATCGCGGAATGGTCTTCGTCAAAGCGGGCGCCAAAGAGGACAAGCGTCCTCAGTGCCTAGGGCCAGACGGTGACCTTCTCGATCCAAGCGAGCTCTATCCAGGCTGCTGGGTCAAGGCATCTGTCATCGCCTACGCCTATGAATACATGGGCAAGAGCGGTGCGGGCTTTGCCTTGAAGGGAATCCAAAAGGTCAAGGACGGGGACAGGTTTGATAACGCAGACGTATCGTCTGAGTTCGATTCTGTATCCTCTACCGATGGTAGCGAAGACGAAGAGAACTACGAAGATTAATCTTCTCGGGAGAGAGTCTCGTATAGCGACTCTCTCCCGCTTCTTTAGGGATTTATGCAACGGTACATGGTGTACGATTTTGAAACGCGTTCTAAAGTAGACCTGAAAAAGTCTGGCTCTTGGATCTATTCGCGTGATCCTTCGACTGAAATCCTTTGCGTCGCTTGGGCGATTGGAACGAAAGAAGAATTAAGATCTGCTCGTGTTAGAAGTTGGTCGCCGTTTATACTAGCTCGCGAATTAAACTTTGAGATGCCCCAGATAGAATTTTTTAATGCCCTTATGACCCCCGATATGATTTTGGTTTGTCATAACGCGGCGTTTGAACAGGCCATTACCCAGAACACTTTTGACAGTATTATGGATTTATACCCCAAACATCGTAAGCACTTATATCCTGAGCGCTGGATGTGCACTGCTTCGATGGCAGCCGCTCTTGCGCTCCCCCGGAGCTTAGACGGGGCCTGCCAAGCCCTAGGGCTCAAACATCAGAAGGATAAAGACGGGCATCGCCTGATGCTGAAGATGTCTAAGCCCGGCAAGAAGGGCTGGCATAACTCGCTCTCGGACCTCAAAAGATTGGTGCAGTACTGCGAGCAGGACATTAGAGCCGAGATCGATCTCTTCCTTGCGATCCCCCCGCTCTCAAAAGACGAGCGAAAGATTTGGGTTTTAGATCAAAAGATCAATCAACGCGGATTTAGAATCGACAGGCCGCTTGTGGACTCAGCGCTGAAACTTATCGCAGAGGAAGTCGAGAATTTAAGGCAAGAGACGAACGACCTGTCGAACGGTGCCTTTGAGAGCACCAACCGGCGAGCGCAGGTGTTGCAATGGCTAGAGGCGCAGGGAACTTATCTGCCCGACCTCACCGCTAAGACCGTACGCGACGCCATCTCAACAGGCGCAGTTGAAGGGAAATCTAAACGAATGCTCGAAATCAGGCAATCCGTCTCGAAGACTTCGACTGCTAAGTTCGAAGCGTTCCGCGCGCGGGCAGACGAGCACGGCTACGTTCGCGATAACCTGCTCTATCACGGTGCCTCTACAGGCCGGTGGAGTGGGTCGGGAGTCCAGGTCCAAAATTTTCCGAAAGGAAGTCTCAAGCACGAAGACATCGAAATCGCAGTCGATGCAATCAAGAGCGGAGATCTCGACTGGGTCCGGACTCTCTACGGGGACCCGATGCGCACCTTCTCAAACTGTCTTAGAGGAGTAATTATCCCTACCGAAGGACGCGAGTTCTTCTGCGCCGACTACGCGTCGATCGAACTGCGGATGCTCTTTTGGTTCGCAGGGCACGAGATGGGAATGAAGGTGCTTAGGGAAGGTCGGGATCTTTATTCGGAGTTAGCCGCGATTTTATATCGCAAGCCTGTCGAAGAAATCGAGAAAGGTTCTAAAGAACGGTTCGTTGCAAAAAGCGCAATTCTCGGTTGTGGGTACCAACTTGGTGGAGAGAAATTTCAAGCCTCTTGTCTCTTGCAGGGAGTAGAGATCGACCGCGAGATGGCCGACCTCGCGGTGAAGACCTACCGCACGACGCACTACCCGGTGCCCCAGTTTTGGTACAACACCGAGCGCGCGGCGGCGGCGGCGGTGCAGTCACCGGGGAAGAAGTTTAGAATCAATAAGACGACTTGGTTCGTTAAAGATGAATTTTTGTGGGCAGAGCTTCCAAGCGGGAGAAGACTTGCCTATTATCAACCGTGTATTAAAACGAAGAAGACGAGTTGGGGTGAAGACAAAGCAATGCTTCACCACATGGGGATTAACCCGAAGACCCGGAAGTGGGAGCTCTCGGGGACTTATGGGGGAAGATTGGTCGAGAATTTGGTGCAGGCAGCGAGCCGAGATTTGATGGCGGAAGCGATGCTGAGACTCGAAGACGCCGGATACCAGGTCGTACTCAGTGTTCACGACGAGGCGTTAGCCGAAATACTTCCTGGTAAAGGAAGTCTAAAAGAGTTTGAGCGATTGATGTCCCAGGTGCCTGAGTGGGCAAAAGGGGCACCGATATCGACGTCCGGTTGGCAGGGGTTCCGTTATCGTAAATAAAAATGGGGGAAGAGAAATGGAAAACGAAATAACAAACATAGTTGAACTTTACGTGACTCTGGAGATTAAGTTAGGGAATCTCCCAACGCAGTACTCACTCGTGATGGCGCTTGCGCAGCTTCAGGAGTCTAGACTTTGGTTTTTAGGCGGCGTGCGAGAACTCGGAGAAGATACACAAATGCGGTTACCTATTCCCCCACCGGATAGTCTATGAGCCCGATGAGACATCAAATTATCGTCACGACGATTACCGAGGTGGGGACAGAGGAGGAAATGCACGCTCTTCTCGGGGAGCTCCTTCAAGCCGGGTGGAAGCGCTCTGAACTCGAGCGCCTCTTAAAAGATAAGATCGTAGCGATTGAGAGCCCGAGAGACGCAAGCGGGATTGGGCTCAAATCCACGGTTGAGCTCAGACACGAGGAGGATATTCAATGAGCCTCGTTGTATTCGCGCAAGCTGTGATTGGAGGCTTTTTAGGCTGTTTTATAGCGGAGATAGTCATAAAGATTATTCAAGTTTACTTATGTAATAACGAGTGATAAAGAGGTTAGGATCTAAAAGCGTGGTCATCTCC
>Ga0075522_10003190_pt1 | contig 11986 bp, 15 predicted proteins | sample NGEPerA_FD_74796 | JGI IMG/M metagenome (GOLD analysis project Ga0075522, IMG submission 74796) | Arctic peat soil microbial communities from the Barrow Environmental Observatory site, Barrow, Alaska, USA - NGEE PermafrostL2-A | ecosystem: Environmental > Terrestrial > Soil > Wetlands > Peat ... | reverse complement strand
CAACCGAGAATCTCGGCCTGCTTATGAATGAACTCAGGAATCTCGGCAGTTGGATGAATGAGGATGCGGTAGCCGTCGTCGTCCTCCACCACACAAGGTGAGGGATACTCGCCGGGATACTTGTACGCATCCGTACCAAATGACTGGATGAGTTTCATGGCGCCTCTCTTTACCAACCAGGGTGAGCCGGGGTCCTCATCCCGACCCACCCTAGCGTACCTGGCTCTAGAGCGCCAATACCGGTGCGTCGGCGTCGGGTGTCTCAGCCGGGGTCTCAGCCGGGGTCTCACCGGAGTAGTCCACGATGCGGGACCTGAGGGCTGCCATGTCGACGCCAGCGGGAGCATCGTTCGACGGCGGAGCAGCCACGGCGGAGGCATCAGGAGCGCCTCGGACTGAGGAGCCATTGTCATCCTTGCTCTCCTCGACCCAGGTCACACGGGTGTCGAAGAACTTGCCATAGTAGGTGTCCGAGATACGGTCCGAAAGGATCGGAACAAGCATCTTGTCGGAGGCCTTGGCATAGTCAGTGACGCCTTTCACGTCCGGCAGGTACCGGCTCATGAACTCCGGGTCACGGAGATCGAAGGTACGACCAGTTGTGTCTACGGCGATCGGGTCGAGACCGATCGGGTTGTAGAGCGTGTCGAGACCATCGCCCGTGCGGGTGACGGCGAAGTCACGGTCGAGCACGGTGCCATTGCGTCCGTACCATCCCGAGATGGGGCCGAAGAAGTTGCGGCGTCCCAGGTTGATGACGACGATGGCGGGCTCGCTGACGGGGGGCTGACCCTCCTTGACAACGACCTCACGGGTCACGTCACGGAAGCCAATGGTACGACCGCCTTCACGTACCTCCTCACGGAGCACAGCTAGTGCCCACGTGCGCTGCGTCTGCTTCGAACCCGACATGCACAGAGCACAGTCTGCGAAGGGGGAATCGATCCCCAGTTCGGTGAGATTCTGCGCACGGCAGATGGCCGTCATGTGACCGGGCCAGTTGCCTTGGAAGCCAGTCGGTGCGGCCTTCGTCTGGACGTTCTGGTGTTGTAGGACGGTGATCCATCCTCCGGCGAGGACGCCCGGCTCTACCTCGGTAGGATCGGCATCGGTGAGGAAGCGGATGGTGGCGCTGTCGCCGTCCTTCAGACTGAAGAAGGTGGTTCGAGCGAATCCTGCGGCGGACTGCTGTGCAGCCTTGATTCCCCTGAGTGACATGATATTGCTCCTTGTGTTTGTTGGTTTGCTTTGTTTGTTGCTTGAACGATCAGCCGGGCGGCGATGAGGGTTTCGGCCATCTCGAAGTCCAGAAGATCGGACAACAATACTACCACACGATAGCCCACCTGCGCAACCTGAATGTCGGCTTCGCCTGGTTGATTGCGGGCATACCCTATCGCAAGTGTTGGTGGCTTGTCAAGAGGAAATATCTGCCAGAGTGCATTGATGATGCCCGACCTCCACTGGTCGAGCCTCTCGGTGTCTGTGCACTCGGAGAGGAAGAGGTAGTAGCTCCACGGGTAGCGGTCGGTGTAGGCCGGTGAGTCGTCCATGTGATCCGGCACCTGGCGCATCGCTTCGAGTTGCTGATTGAGCAACTCGGCGTCAACCTCATCACCCTCCATGCGGGTAGCGCTAGCGGCAGTAGCGGCAGCGATGCGTAGCGCCTCCTCTATCTCGTCATCGAAGAAGAGGCTACCGAGAGGTACTCGATCGTAGGCCAGTCGGCGTTCCGGGTTGAGGAGCACGCCAGCGATCATCGTCAGTCTGACGTTGTTCGCCCCGCCATTCTCCTGGTATGCCCTACGGATTGCCGCACGGGTTGCACGAAAGTGCACACCCATGTCTCGGTAGAAGAGGTTGGTGTCGAAGACGATACTAGGCCACTGTTCGACAGCCATCGAAGTAGACGCCTCAACAGGACCCATACCGACCAGGACTGGCCTGTTCGGATCGGTAAGTCGATGATATGCCTCTTGGATCTCCTCGGGATTAGAGAGCCTTGTCAGCACTCTCGTTCTCGTCCTCTAGTTCATCGGCATCCTTATCGGTCCAGTGCTTCTTGGCGGTCTTCTGGTCATCGCCCTGCTCGGGAATCACCTTGCCGGTTCCAAACTTCTTCATCGGTTTCCACTCCTTTACTTCATCTGGCGGGTTCCATGAGCCATACGTTACGGCACCATCGATAAGTTCCCGCACTGTGTCGTCATCGAGACCATCGCCGGGGTCTGCATTCCACGGAGAGTTGACGATGTAGATAGGCATATATTGTATCAGAGATTCAGCAACATTGCGAGTGGCGCCCCACCCAGCATTGTCGTTGTCGAACCAGAGAATCAACCTATCGTACTGAGCTAGGAGACGTAGTTGCTGCGGCGTGACCTCCTTACCGAAGGTGGCGATGAAGCCGTAGTCCGGTTCTAGATGAGTCTTGGCGACGACCGAGATCTGTGACTCCACGACGATGAGCTTGTCTGCTTTGACCTCTGCGTTATAGAGAGTCTGCTTACGGGGGAAGTCCGGTGAGACCTTGTTCTTCGGACTGCCATCATCCTGAATGCGCCGAGTCTGCCAGCCGACAAGCTTGTCCTTCCAGAAGAGGGGGAAGACGATCCGGTTGCCTCCGTCGTACCCGACCTTCATCTTGATGCAGTTCTCTAGCAGTATCCCTCGACCATCAGGGCGTGGGTCCGTCATGTAAGGATGAACCTTCATCCATGGCTTGAGGATGTCGGGATTGAAGTGAGGGATCGGCGGTGGTGGCTGGTCCGGCTCGGGGTTCAGGAGGCTGTCGATGTATGCGGCGAAGTTGGCGGCGCTATCGGAGTCAGAGAAGTTAGCCTTGCTGTCAGCCCACTGTCGAGCTTGAGCATAGGTCGTATCACCACGGCAGTTAAAGATGAGCCAGGAGAGACTGCCACCTCCACATACGTGGCAGTGATAAACGAGCTTGCGCCAGTTGAGACTAGCCGATGGGTTACGATCTCCATGGGCATGGAAGCCGAATGGGAGAACACACGAGTGGACGAGTTCGTCGCCGTCCTCTCGGCTGACGTTCGATCCGAACTCGGCCAACAGATCGATGGCCATCGACTTCTTCTCAGAGTCCGGTAGATGCTGCAACGGACTAGGCCCGTGTGCTCCTCTGACGCTCATCAAACACTCGTCTCGTTGAGCCAGCGGAAGCCGCCAGTCTCCATATCGAAGTAGATGTCCCAGTTCTTGATGGCCTCTCGTCGGGAGGCTAGAACCTGCATGAGAAGTTGGTTCGCAACCTTCATGTCTTCGGACTGCCAGAGCGAAAACACCCAGTCTGCCGTCTGCTCGACAGCAGCACCTTCTGCCATGTCGTTAGGCCACAGACGACCGGCCTTCTTGGCTCGCTCAATGCCCTCTCGGTTCACCTGGTGAAGTAGGAGACATGGCATCGGACGTGCACTGGACTCGATCATCACCTTGATTGTCGTCATCCTATCTCGGATACGCTGGTTCAGAGGAGGTCGATCATCGACATCCTCCATCCACAAAAGCTGGTCGATGATGAGAGAGTCGACCTTCCTAGTTCTGGCTTTGCCGATGATCGACTCGGCTGTACGCTGACCTTGCGGAGGCTTCACGATCCAAAGCTGTTCCTCTAGAAGCTTAAAGTCTTCGTCTTTCCACGTGGTGAACGCATCCAACTCTTCATCAGTCAACTTACCGGACTTGAATCTAGTCGGGTCGATGCCCGTTGCGATACAAGCGATGCGGTCGATGGTCATATCCATCCCATTCTCAAGAGAGACCAGACAGACAGAGTGACCCGCTTGAAGCTCCTTGAGTGCGATGAGATCGGCAACCCAGGACTTGCCACTCTTCTGCGGACCAGCCAGTACGGCAAGTTCTCCGTAGTCAATCCCGTTAGTGTAGGCATTGACCTCCGGCAGCCCCATGGTCATCCCTTTGAAGCCGGGGTTAGCTGCACGGATCAGGTAGCGTTCGAGGATTTCGTCTGCCCCTGAGACCATCTCGAAAGACGTGCGCCGTGACTCAAGTTCGAGCGACATGGAGACGAACTCTGCCACCCCCGCATTGAAGGTCTCCACCATGTCTCCGGCCATGGACTCATTGAGTTCGGCACCGAGATCCTGAACTCGAACTAGAGCGGTCTTCCTCAACCACGTAGACTTTAGCTCCTGTATGCACCACTCGACAGTCTGGTCCGGTACCTCGTTGATGTCGATGTCATAGTCCTTGAGAACATCCGCCAACATCTTCTTGTGGCCCGGTGCGTTCGCCCCCTCGAACATAAGAGGGGTGGGGGCGTAGATATTCCCGGTGAGTTGGAACTGCTCGATGGCCCAGTCGAAGATGAAGCGGATGTCCTCGGTTGGCAGAAACTTCGAGTCGAATCCCTCAAGGACGATCGTCTCGATCGAGTAGACATCCGTCAGTAGTCCAAAAATAGACCTCTCTGCAATGAGGCTAGCGCTCATCAGGCGATCACGATAGGACGGGTCAGCCCGAGCCGGTGCTCTTGCACGGAGTCAGGGATCATGTTCGGGCGGTAGTCCGTGCCAGGGACATGAAGCGGGGTCATGCGCTCTTGGATCAGTGAGTCCACGTTACCTCCGTACAGCAATCTGAAGTTGTCGGGAGTCTGGTTCGATGTGATGATGGTTGGCAGACTAGCAGACATCCGGTAGCGGATCACTTCATCTAGGATGGTGCGGGAGAAGTCAAGGGACTTGTCGCTCTTGCTCTCTTGACCTGGGTCATCAATGACGAGCACCGTCGTGCTGCGGATCTTCGTGTTGAACCACTCGGTTCGTTCTGAGTCCTTCCAGTCGTTCGTCTTCGCCGCCCGAAGATCGGGGAAGGCAGCCCAGTGCCCGGAGTACCCGAGAGACAACGTGCGGCGAAGGAGGAGACTCGCCATGAGGCTCTTGCCCGTCCCCCTCGGCCCGTACAGGTACAACCCCGTACCTTGCTCCATGTGCCAGTCGATGTTACGTTCGAGGAGGTAGTTCTTAACTCCCCTCTGAGCGGTCTCGTTGGCGATGCAGTTCTGCCAGCCGATACGCTGAAGGTTAATGCCGATGCCGTTATAGAGGAAGTAGCGGTGCAGAACCCACTGGCCAATACAATCGCACTCGTAGTCGACTACAGAGGAGGAATCGTTAGGGTCATACCACTTGAACTCACGCTTGCCCTTGCACGTGATGCACTGCTTCCATGTAGGGGGGAGCTTCTCAGGATTAGGGACCAGTAGCTTCAGTCGGTTCGACTCCCAGGTCTGAAGAACCCTGATGCCCTTAGGATTCGGTAGGAGCTTCAGCTTCGACACTGGCAGAGACCTCCTCGACGGCGAGCTTGATGCGGTTATTGAGTGCACGAATCCTACGATCGTGCGAGAGGATCGGCTGTGACTTCGTGCCGCCTGTCGACGGAGTAAAGTTCTCGGTGAGGAGCACTCCGGTAGATAGGTTGAACCATCCGATGAGCGGCGCCTCCGGTTGGCCGGTGTACTCATCGAAGAGGGCGATGCACGAGGGCCGCTGTCGTCGTGCCCGACGCTGCGCCATCTCGATGCGATGCTCTGGACTCTTCATTCTGCTGCCTCCAATCGACTGAGGATCTGATCTGCGAAGTTGGGATCACTATTCTTACAGAAGTCGAAGATTGTGACGGGAGTACCATACCAGAGTCCCCAGCACGTGTCCATAGCGTATCGAGCGATACGCTGAGCATTGGCACCGTGGCGCTTCATGAAGCTCTTGAAGATCTGAGCTTCTGCGGCCGAGGAGGTAGGGTGCCCACTTGCTCTGCCGGACAACTTCGTGATCTCGTAGATCACGTAGTCTCGAAGCTCCGACCATCCCCAGGCTTCCGGGTCTATGTACAGATGAGTCTTCGGTAGTTTCGCCGGATCGACCTTAGAGACGGTTGAAGGCGGTGTCGGAGTCGATGTCTGCTTCGGGAGCGGAGTCGGGTACGAGTTGAGATTGAGAAGCATTACGATTCCTTTTTGAAGGGGTCCAGTCAAACGGCTCGACTATGCAGTTGGGACAGAGGTCACGAGAGTACGAGCCGAGGTCACAGCACTCAGTCTGCTCGAACCGCATCGTTACCTTGGTACGCTTATCGAGCGTCCTCCACACACGGCCACACGCATCACATTGGAAACCGTGGAACTCAGCCATTGGTCCCTGCGTTGAGTTGGTCCAAATAGACCCACACCTCAGCGGGGACGTTGAGTCCGTCGAGAAGTCGAGCGAGGTTGGCCACAGTATCATTCAAGGCCTGACGCTCCTCAAGACGCTGGCGAAGGTAAGTAGCGGCATCGAGCAGTTCCTCGTAGAGATCCTGATCGACGTTGCGTCCGTTGAAGGCTTGGAGAGGCGTGCCGTATCGGCTGATACCTACAGCCTTGCGAGCTTCGATGTCCTCGATGACGAGATCCTGAATGAAGCCGCCATCATTTACCTCCGGTAGGGGCTGGTCACCATCTCGTGTCTTCGTCGGAGACGTGATTACAACAGATGGCGCCGTGACAACTACCTCACGGTACAAGTCCTCTTCCGGCTCTCTATACGGCAAGGATTCGCTATGCTTCCACCTAACCGAGTGGTCAGGCAATCCGCATACCGAGCACCACTCATCAACTGATCCGCCGACCACCAAACCTTCGAGTTGCGCTATCTCTGGCTTCTGATGAACCTCGACCGGCTCACCCGCCCAAATGGTGCGGGGACGTGAACCTCGAAGAGTGCGTCCTTGACCGGGAGCGTTGGTGTCGACGGTCGAGAGAGGCGCCTGGGAGGCGATCCCTTCCTCGACGTGCTCCATGAGTCCGGTGGCCGATGTACGAGCAACGCCTTGGAAGTTGCTCAGTGGCTCTGCGTTAGGGTGAGGTGGCAAACGCCTCTCTGGCTCGGGCCGTGACCGAGCATTGGGTTCGAGTGGCTTGATAGTCTCTAGTTGCTCTAGCTCGACTGCGGCAAGCCATGCCTTACGGGCATGGATGCTCGGACCGTTCTCGTTGGCCATGCACGGTCCATCATGATCCGCATCGACCACACACGGATAAGCGATGACCCCTCGTCCTACATTCTTCTTACACTCAGCCATCTACTTCGCCTTTCGAACATAGAACGAACCCGTCTGGCTCGTCTCTGTCACCGCATCGCCAAGGGCATCGATGAGTTCGGGATGCTTCTTCAGTTGGAGCATCACCTTGTTCTCATCGAGAACCCGGACCTGAGTCGTCATGTCGAGGTAGGTCTGGCGATCAATAGTACCAGCATCCACGAGCGCAAGCAAGGCGTTCGGGTTGAGCGAGCCGCCGCCGCTGCGCAACTCCCACGAGAAGACCTTGCCAAACTCCGGCGCCGGGATCTTGGTCGCCGTCAGGATGTGGCCCTCCTTGTCCCTCGGGGCTTCGTTGTTACCGTCCCCCTGGTCGATGTGATTCAGTACCGTGGTACGGATCTCCTTCTTCCGATCCTCAGCCAGAGTGGCGATCTCATCGAGTGTCAGGCGCTCATCCATGAGGTTCGTCACCTCGCCGGGGGTGAGCAGTCGAGCCTCGGTCGGGACGACCTTACCGAACACCTCGGGGAGGTGGGCCAGGGCTGCGGTCTGCTTCTCCGTGATGACGGCGGGAAGCGGGGCCTGAGCCACCACCTCCACTGTCTCGGGAACCGCCAAAGCCTTCCATAGGTCAGGAAGCTTGATGGTTCCGGCAGCAACCTTCTGCTTCAGAGCGCTGCGGTCAATGTGGGTGTCTAGTGCGGTTGTCGTTGTCATGGACTTGACTGTACACTCGGTCCGATCAACCTGTCAAGCGCAATGCCATCAGTGATCTTCTGGATCTTCGTGGTGGCTCCGGTCTGGTGGTAGAGCGAGTGAGCTAGCACTAGCGTACTGATGAACGTCGTCATAGTAGCGATGCCCGCCGTCACCCAGTTGAATGGTCCACCGACGAAAGCCCATGTCGACACTAGGCCGACCGTCACCGACATGAACGCACTCAGCGCCGTCTGGAAGGGTACTGATGCTCTGGTACTCGTAATGAGTCCGATGATGGCTGGAATCACTGTACCGGCACATAGAGTGACGAGTTGGATGTCCTGACTATTCACTCAGGCACCTCTTCTGGCTCATCGTCATTCGGCTCCCATTCATTCAAGTCGATGGCGGGATGTGTACCCAAACCTAGGGCGCAATAACCACAGAGATGCGGACCACGACCGAACGCATCGTCAGCTTTATCCATAGCCTCGCTAGGGTCGTCAGCCTCTACTACGACCGATGCTGTAGCTATGGTGTGATAGTACAATCGATATTGAGCCATCAGGCACCTACCTTCTCGAAGAAGCTCTGGACCTCTTCGATCGTCGTGATGAGGGGTGTGTCAGGAAGACTGGCGACTATCTTACGACCGTAGCCCTTCGAAGTCAAGCGACGGTCGAGGATGGCGACAACGCCCTGATCGTTGCTGTGGCGGATCAGCCGACCGAAGGCCTGCTGAAGGACCAGCGTCATCATAGGGACTTGGAACTCAGCGAAGGTGTTGCCACCCCGCTTCTCAATCAGTTCGCAACGAGCCTCCACGATCGGGTCGGTCGGTACTGCGAAGGGGAGCTTGTCGATGACCACCAGCGAGCAAGTCGACCCTTGGAAGTCCACTCCCGTCATGAAGGACTTCGTTGCGAACAGAACTGAATGCTCATCCTCGGTGAAGATCCGAGCAAGCTCTTTGTTGGTCCCGTTGCCCTGGACGAGGCAGGTATAGGGGAGCCGGGGAGACAGGTGGTCGTAAGCCGCCCTCATCTGCTTGGTGCTCGTGAAGAGGACGAGCGCCCGACCGTCGCTGGCGTTGATGAGGTCACCGATCTCAGCGATGCTCATCGACCCCCACGTCTCCTTGTTAGCCTGCGTCGGCTCGGGGATGTGGCTCGGGATGTAGAGGCGGCTCTGGTTCTGGAAGTCGAACGGCGTGCCAACATCGAATGTGTCGTAGTTCGTCAGGCCAAGCTGCTTGGCACAGTAGTCGAAGCGGCCACCGTCCGTCGTCAGCGTGGCCGAGAGGAGTAGGGTAGTGACGTTCGGCTTGTGGCCGATGCCATGGCAGCGGAAGCAGTTATGGTCATTCTCCTCGTGGCCCGTACCATTGCAGTTGCGGCAGATGCGATCGTCCTTCCAAAGTTCGTGGTGGAAGATCTCGCCCATCTGGACCGGCAGCGCTTGGATCACCTTGGAGGTAGTGCTCTTGCCCCGAAACTTCTTGGTCTCCTCCTCAACGAACTTGACGTTCTCGTCATCAGCAGTCACGAGGGCGCCGATGCTTGCGGTGGCGTTTTCGAAGCGACGAATGAGGCGATTGAACGAAGCTTTGAGGCTCTTGACCGTCTTGGCGTCACGCTCTCCATTGTCGATACGCACGCCCTGAGCCTGCACAAGGTTCTTCATGTCCACGAGAGCACAGTTGATCTTCACGAGATCATCGATCAACTCAGCGATGTCGGTGAAGCGGAGGCGACCGACTTCGAGCTTGCCCCACAGGTCGGATACGAGAGCAGCGTAGATGTCGTTCTGGCGAGTGAACTCCCGAGCATCCTTCGAACCAATCTTGCCGAAGAAGTTCGAGGCCTCCTCACCGAGCGACTTGAGAGTATGCTCCCGAAGAGTGGTGCCCCACACGCTCGTGGCATAGTCGACCAGTTCGTGCGCCTCGTCCACGATGAGCACCTCGTACTCACCGAGCATCGAAGCCTTGCCGCCCGTCACCCCGTCAAGCCAGAGGTCGGTGCAGAGGAGAGCGTGGTTGACGACGACTACATCGGCGTCCCGAGCATCCTTCTTGGCCCGCTCGGAGAAGCACGTCTCACCGAATGGGCACTGTGACTTTCCGGGGCAGTCACCGGAGCCGACCGTCAGCTTGCGGAACTCGATGGGGGTCACGTCGAAACTGGCATCCTCGGCGTAGAAGCCAGCCTCGAAGACCTCGCCCAGTCCATCCGTCGAAAGCTCGTTGAGGCGGTTCTGGATCTTGGTGGCGAGCGCCGGGTCGTCCTCACCAATGCGAGCGACCTCGGCCCGGCAGAGGTAGTTCGAGCGACCCTTGAGGATCGAGTGGGTGAAGTCGACACCGAGGTGCTCGGCCAGGAAAGGGAGATCCTTGTTGGCGATCTGGTCCTGAAGCGCCTTGGTGGCCGTAGAGACCACGACCTTCTTGCCGGACAGGATTGCCGGGATCAGGTAAGCGAGGCTCTTACCGGTGCCTGTGGAGGCCTGTAGGAGGGCATGACGGCTAGTGCCCTCACCCCGGATCTGGCTCTCGATCTTGTGGGCCAGAGCGGACTGCTTCTCACGGCGCTCGTACCCAGGTAGGGAGGCAGAGAGGCTGTCCTGCGCTCCGTCGAAGTCAACTACTAGGTCGGTGGTCATGCCATCATCTTAGTACCTAGGTACGCCACGGTCAACCCTCACCACTGGTCGTAGGGCACGCAGGGGAGACTGATTCCATTAGGCACGTGAGCACCTCCGCAGAGGTCACAGGGAACCTTGAGCGTAGGATAGACCTTCTGCTGGCGGCGATGGTGGCTGACTAGCTCCCAGGTGTACAGGATGAGCAGGGCAGCGGAGAGGGGGATAAGGCCCCAGGCACGCCACCACACATCGAAGACGACCCAGGCAGAGTTGGCCAGGATACCCACCTGCCAACCACGGACCACCCGTTGCCGTCCCAACAGCCCAACTCCCAGGAGGGTGATAGCTGAGAGGAACCATGGCAGACCTTGGTGGATAAGGTGGATCACTTGCGCCCACTCAGACTACCGGGCTTGGTCCCGGCTGCTTGGAACTCTCGTGGAAGACGATTGAATGCGTCCAGCCGTTCCTTCAGTCGCTTCTCCTTGTTCTTCTGCTGTCGTCTGCTCATGACTTCTTCACTGCCTTCCTCTTGGTGGTTGTCTTCCTCTTGGTCGTCGGCTTGCGGGTAGGCCGGGTCTGGCTCTTCGCTACCGTACAACGAACTTGGTCGTCCTTGCAACGTGTGAGGATGCGGACCCCTGCACGCTTGGACGCCCGATTGACCCTTGCCTGTACCTTGGTGGCCGTCGCTTGATCGGGAACAGGGATCTCGTGGTGACCGTAGGCGATGCACTTGCTGACCCACTTGTCGGACTCGGCGTGCTCTTCGAGTCGGGGGTTGAGGATGCGGCGATGCTCGGGTTCGGGTTCACTGATCTGCTTTCCTCGGTGGCACTTGCAACTACAGTACCACACGGGGTCGGTCTTCGAACCGGGATTGTTGTATGCGCCTCGGCAGTTCTTGTGATGGTCGCTCTCGCACCATCCTGATTGGATCTTCTTTAGTGGTCTCATGGCTCCATTGTAGCAAACGGGGTTTTTGGGTCAGCCCCACCTTACGCCTAGGGAAGCCGGAGCGCAAGTCCCTGACCTGGACCAGAAGAAATCGCTTGACACACTATTCGCCATCTGCGGGATCGAGCACTCGATGCCACACGGGACCGAACTGCTCAACGACATAGATGAGGTGAGACGATTCGCTAGGATGCACGTGCGTCTTCTGCGCTCCCCTCGCTCCTTTGTTGACCCAGTGGTAGTCAGAAGTGCCATTGGTGGCGAACTGCTGATGGCATCCCTCGACCACACAGTGAGCTTGAGCGATACTCTTCCACGTCGTGTGACAGCCCTCGACGCCAGCCCGCCAACTGCTGCCGCAGTGCGAGATGATGTTCTTGCGGCCCTCGTGTCCGGGTAGCATCTGGTCGCCGGGGTTGGCGATGGTCCCATCGTTGTCGAGTGTAGGCCAGTGATGAAACTCCTTGGCGAACTGACAGATGTCACAGTCTTGGTCTTCCACGGTTCCTCCTCGGTGCCGGAACAAGGATACCACCACATTCGACTTGACACAAGGGTTCCATGGGGTGTACCGTCTTACTTACGTTACTAACAGTGGGGTTTTCCTACTGAAGCT
>Ga0075522_10003189_pt1 | contig 11987 bp, 10 predicted proteins | sample NGEPerA_FD_74796 | JGI IMG/M metagenome (GOLD analysis project Ga0075522, IMG submission 74796) | Arctic peat soil microbial communities from the Barrow Environmental Observatory site, Barrow, Alaska, USA - NGEE PermafrostL2-A | ecosystem: Environmental > Terrestrial > Soil > Wetlands > Peat ... | reverse complement strand
CGCGGATGCCTTCGTCGACGGCGAGCGCCTGCGGGTCGCGAGCTACCGGGTCGGCATCGACAACGACGTGGTGACCATCAGCGTGGCCGAGTCCGCCGCGCAACGCGCCGTGCCCGGACGCTTCATTCTCGCCAGCACCTGGCTCATGGACTTCATCCAGCTGGATGTCACGCTGCTGATCGTATGGCTGGGCGTGCACTTTGGCTTAAAGCCCCTGTTGTCACTGCGCCGCCAGATCGAAGCGGGTTCACCGCGTGAACTCAAGCATCTGGATGCGACGTCGGTACCGGCCGAGGTCAAACCCCTGGTCGAAGCGCTCAATCTCCTGTTTGATGTGCTGGCGGAGGCAGCGCGGTCGCAGCGACGCTTCGTGGCGGACACGGCGCATCAGCTGCGCACGCCCATCACCGGTCTTTTGGGGAATCTCGAACTGCTGATGAAGGAACCGCTCGCCGCCTCGCTGGCGCCGCGGCTGCAGGGGCTGCATGTGGGCATGGAGAACCTCGCGCGCTCGGCAAACCAGCTGCTGGCGCTGGCGCGCGCCGATCCCGCCACCAGCTTCGCCGAACAGTTCGACACGGTGGATCTGAAGGCCCTCGCCGGCCGGATCGTGGAGAGCAACGTCGACCGCGCCTTGAACGCGGGACAGGACCTGGGAGTCGAGGCTGACCCCGTGGCGGTCCGGGGCAACGTGCGACTGCTTGAGGATCTGCTGGGCAACCTCGTCGACAACGCCATCCATTACACCCCGCCGGGTGGCCACGTTACGGTACGCGCGGGGTTGCGCGACGGCCGGCCGTTCCTGGAAGTCGAGGATGATGGGCCAGGCATTCCTGAAGACCAGCGCGCCCGGGTCTGCGAACGCTTCTACCGCATGCCCGGGAGCGTCGGCCATGGCTGCGGGCTGGGTCTTGCCATTGTGGCGGAGATCGCCGAGGCGCACGGGGCGCAGCTCAGCCTGGATTCGGGCGCGCAGAATTCAGGAACCCGGGCACGGGTGCTGTTCAGATCCCCGATAGTGTGATGCAGTCCACACTTCGTCACGCTGGAGGCCGCCAGCGGCCCCCGGTACCGTCGTCAGATTCACGCAAGCTAGGCTGCTTACTGTCACCACCATGTGTAGAGCCCCAGAACGCGCCTTGCGCGCCCGCCGGCCCGAACGGATGGCCGGCGTCACCCTGCTGGAACTGCTGGTGGTCATCACCGTCGTGGCCATTCTCTTCGGACTTGCCGCCACCAACTATAAGAGCATTAGCACATCCTCAAGAATAACAAGTGAAATCAACGGCTTGCTTGGCGACATGCAATATGCCCGATCCGAGGCCATCAAGCAGGGCCAGAACGTGGTGGTCTGCGTGTCGACCACCGGCACCGACTGTGCAACGGGCAACACCAACTGGAACCAGGGCTGGATTGTGTTCGTGGACGCCGCCAACCCCCCGACCACCGGCGGCAACGCGGCCCTGGTGCTGCGCACGCAGGCGGCCTTTGCCGGTACCGACACCCTGACGGATGGCGTAACCAGCAACGTGCTGTTCGATCGCGAGGGGCTGGCCCTGGGGCTGCTCACCACCATGAGCGGCAACGGCGGGGCCTTATTGCCGCTGCACGATGCGACCCACAACGCCACCTGGACCCGCTGCCTGGAAGTCACCAATGTCGGCAACCTCTCGGTGCAGCAGCCCGCGACCTTGCCGGCCTGCACCTGATCAACAGCCCATGAGCCAGAACATGAATACCCGTCAACGCCTGCAGGGCTTCAGTCTCGTCGAGGTCATGGTGGCACTGGTGATCATCGCGGTCGGCATGCTGGGCATCGCGAAGATGCAGGCACTGGCGTTGTCGACCACCGAATCCTCCGGCGTGCGCTCGCTGGTGGCCATCGAGGCCGCCAGTCTCGCGGCATCGATGCATGCCAATCGCGACTATTGGGTCGGCAACCCCCCGCCCGCGGGTTTTACCGTCAATGTCGCGACCACCGCAGTCAACACGATCAGCGTCGTGGTCAGCGATCCCACCTTGAGCCCGGCGCAGGACTGCGCAGCGCAGGCCTGTTCGCCGGTGCAGCTCGCCGGCTACGATGTTCAGCAGTGGGGTACGGCGCTCGGTGAGGTCGTGCCGGCGGCCCAGGCCACCATCAACTGCAACCTCGCCAGCGTGCCGCTGAACTGCACTATCCAGATCGCCTGGATCGAGACCGTGAGCAGCGTCAACAATGCGGCCGCCGCCACCGGTTCTGCCGCCACCGACCTGAATTCGCCGGTGTACACCTTGTACGTGGAGCCTTGAGCATGTCGCGACCCTTTTCATCGACGGCGATTCGTCCAGCGCAGCGCGGCTTCAGCCTCATCGAGCTGTCGATCGCCATATTGATTGCGCTGTTTCTGCTCGGCGGCCTGATGACCCTGGTCATGGGGACGCGCAAGACCAGTGCCACCCAAAGCGCGCTGTCAGACTTGCAGGACAATCAGCGCATCGCGATGACGGTGATCACCAATGTCGTGCAGAAGGCGGGTTACTTCGCGGACCCCGTAGGGCAGCAGCTGAGCACTTTTCCGGCCGAGAACGTCGCAGCCATCGCCATGGCGGGTAGTCAGGTGCTGGGCGGTACCACGGCGCCGGGCGGCGACACCTTCGCCGTGCGCTTCCTGACGCCGGCGGCCGATCCCAATGCCAGCGTCATCAATTGCGCGGGGCAGAGCAACCCGGCGCCCTCATCCGCGCCCGTTGCCGGGGTGTGGTACACCAATCTGTTCCAAGTCGCGGTGGTCAACGGCACCTCCTGGCTGCAGTGCCAGGTCACGACCAACCCGGCCGGCGCGGTTCTCACCGTGAACCTGATCCCGAACGTCCAGTCGATGTCGGTGCTCTACGGTGTGGCCGTCGGTGGCGGCAGCGATGACTACTCCGTCATCCAATACCTGAACGCGGCGCAGATGTCGGCCGCAAACTGGCTCAATGTCACCGTCGTGAAGGTCACGCTGAACTTCTTGGTGCCGGATTACACCAAGACCGGCGGTCAGATGACCACCGCCACGTCGAGTTTCACGCGCGTGATTCCGGTCATGAGCCGCACGGGCGTGAACACATGAGCGGACGGGTGCCAAGCAGACGTTCGCAGCAGACGGGCCTGGTGCTGATTGCCAGCCTGTTGCTGCTGCTGGTGGTCACGATCCTGGCGCTGGCCATGTTCCGCAACACGGGGCTGTCGGAAAAAATTGCCGGCAATGTCCGCGAGAAAGAGCGTGCCCTGCACGCGGCCGTGGTGGCGGAGCAGTATGCGGAGTGGTGGCTGAGCGGCAACGCGACCTCATCGCTCGCGCCGGTGGCCTGCAACACCTCGGCCGACATCAATGTGGTCCCGACGGCGGTCCTGATCTGCAGCAATGCGATCAATCCCACACCGGTGAGTTTACAGCCGAACCCACAGACCGTGCCCTGGACCGATGGCAGCGGTAACACGCTTGGCTTCACGTTCCATCCGAATTCGGGTTCGACGGCGATGAATTTCGTGCCGGACTCGAGTGGTTCCACTTCCAATACCTACGCCGGGCCGCCTTCCTTCTACATTCAATACATGGGACTGGGCGCCGATGGTGGCGGCAGCGTCTACAAAATCGATGCAGTGGGCTACGGCGGCACGACTCTTTCCGTCGCCGTCGTCGAGAGCATGTACGAGATCGGCGCCAGCGTTAAATGTTTGAGTTGTCAGTAATGAGGATGTCTCCCATGAATTCTTTGCAACGATTACTGGCACTGTTCGCGCTCGTCGTGGCTGTTGGCGTCGCACCCGCCACCCCGGCGCAGACCCTGCTCACAGAGGATTTCACCGGCACCACCAGCAGCGCCAACGGCGGTATCGGCAACTGGCTGTTTTTCGACGGCGCCTGCCTCACTGCCGGCACCAGCACCTCGCTCGCCTCGCCCGCCTCGAGCATCCCGGCCTGTACGACCGTTCTGAACTCCTATTACGTGAACTCGGCCGATCATGACCAGTATCTGATGGGCGGGCAGAACGGCTACCTCGGCGGCGCCTCCCCGCCGGCCTCCCCGGCATCGCAGCAGCCGGATCCCGCCACGTTCGGGGCGCTGCGGTTCACGAATGGCAGACCGTTCGGCAGCCAGCAGCGCGGCGCCATTGTGTCCAGCAATGCGTACCCGACCGGAGCCGGCATTCAGGTCACCTTCAAGACGGTGACGTACGGCGGCACGGGCGCCGATGGCATCAGCTTCTACCTCATGGATGGCTGTGTGCCGGTGACCGGCGCCATCATGCCCACGAATGCGGGCGGCAATCCCGCCTGCACCTCGCCGCTTGCCTTCTATCCCCAAAGTCCGACCACCGTGCCTGCCATCGGCGCGACCGGCGGCAGCCTCGCGTACACCTGTTCCAATACCAATTCCCCCTACGATGGCCTGACCGGTGCTTATCTGGGACTGGGCATTGATGAGTACGGCAACTTTTTGAACCAGGGCGATAACACCGGCAGCGGTTATGGCTTTCAGCCGGGCCGTATCGGACTGCGCGGCGCCGGCGCCATATCCTGGCCGGCACTCAACCGCGCTTATGGCGTCAATCCGAACAATCCAGGCTTGCCGTTCTATCCGTCGTCGCTGAATGCGAGCTGCGCAGTCGGCGCATTCGACCCGATCAGCGGCACCTGCGGCGTGTGTCCGGTAATCGGACCGACCAGCAGCACAGTCGGGACCGCCACGATTGCGACCGCGACCAGCACGGTCTACACCAACGCCATGTGCGCGAACACGACGACGACCACGACGACCACATCCGATACCGGCTGCACCACCAGCGGCTACGCCCTGCGGAGCCTGAACGGCGCACCGATCTGCGTACAGTCGGCTACCTGCGCCGCGTATCTTGGCGCCTCGGACAGCACTTACCCCAATGGGGTGTGTACCGACACACCCGTGAGCACCACACCGTCATTGACGTGCAACACGGGCTACACGCCGGACCCTGCTCCAGGCGGTCTTGGTGTGTGTGGCCAGCAGCCCACGACCAACGCGCAGTTCACGAATACGGTGGGCTCGAGCACCGCGACGACCAACGCAGCGCCCACCAGCAGCTCCATCACCTCGCTTGAGGCCGCCGTACAGCAGACCTGCAGTTCAGGACACCTGTGGAACTATCTGAATCCCGCTGCCCCCACCGATGCCGGCCCGGCGACCCTGCCCGGTGATCCGACCAATCCCAATGTGAACAACACGGCGGGCGTGCTGGACTATGCGCCGATTCCGAACGCCTTTCTGATCCTGCCGCCCGGCAATCCGCTGTTCAACGGCGCCGCCACCAAGCGCAGTCAGGGCCGCACGATTTTCTATAATCTGAAAATCACCAGCGATGGCTTCCTGAGCCTCGCCTACGCCTACAACGGCGGCACGTACCAGACGGTGATCGCGAATCAGAACATCCAGGCGGCGAACGGGCCGATGCCAAGCTTCGTGCGCTTCGGTTTCGCCGGTTCCACCGGCGGCGCCACCAACGTCCACGAGATCATGTGCTTCAAATCAGCACCCGCCGACCAGTCCGCGAGTTCCGCCGGTGTCAACGAGAAGCAATCGGCCAAGGTGGAATCCGGCACCTTCGCTTATTTTGCCTATTACGATCCGAACAACTGGGTGGGTCGCGTCACCGCCACCGCGCTGACTTCAGACCCGACCACCGGCGTCGTGAGCCTCGCCACGAACTCGAGCGGCCAACCGGCGCCCGTCTGGGATGCCTCCTGTGTCCTGACCGGCGTGACGGCCGCCCAGCAATGTACGTCGACCCAGCTGAGCGGGCCGACCGCCGCGCTCGCTCCCGCCAGCCGCGTCGTCCTCACCTACAACGCGGGTGGCGTGCCCTTCGAATGGGGCAACCTGAGCGCTGCACAGCAGGCGGCGCTCGGGACTGCGGACAACAACACCAATGTCGCGCAGCTGCGGCTCAATTACCTGCGCGGCGACCGTAGCAACGAGATCACCTCCGCCGGTACTTGCGCCGGGGGTTTGTTCGACAGCACCGTAATGCCCGCGGCGCCGATCTGTTTTCGCGCGCGCACCAGTGTGCTGGGCGATATCGTAGACTCCAGTCCCACCTGGGTGGGCCCGCCGCAGTCCCCGTACACCGCAACCTGGCAGGACAAGCTGTACCCGGGCGCCGCACCATCGGAAAACGCCGGTACGCAAAGCTACCTGCAGTACGTGACCGCCGAGGAGACCCGGCCCAACGTCGTCTATGTGGGTTCCAACGACGGCATGCTGCACGGCTTCCGCAGCGGTGGCTTCGACAATGGCGGTACGTTCACGACCGCGACGACGCCCAATGATGGACAGGAAGTCCTCGCCTACGTGCCGGGCTCGTTACTGCTGAGTGCCACCACCGGTGGGGCTTGCGCAATGCTTGCTGCCACGGGCTCCGTCGTGCAGAGCATCAATGGCGCGACGCCGGCGCCATCGGGCGCGCTGCCGTCCGGGGCAGCCTGCATCCAGCCGGCACTGGATTTCACCGGCCTGCATTACGGCCACAATTTCTTCGTGGACGCGACCCCCGGAACCGGTGACCTCTATTACAACGGCGGCTGGCACACCTGGCTGGTGAGCGGTCTGGGTGCGGGCGGCGCGGCCATCTTCGCCCTGGATGTCAGCAATCCCACCGCTGCCAATTTCACCGAAGGCAACGCGTCGAATCTGGTCATCGGCGAATGGACCGCCGCGAACATCAGTTGCCAGAGTGATACCGCCGCCCTGGTGTGCAAGAACAGTCTGGGCGCCACGTACGGCACACCCATCATCCGCAGACTGCATGACGGCCGTTGGGCCGTCATCTTCGGCAATGGCTTCGGCAGTTCCGCGGGCGATGCCGGTATCTTCGTGATGACCATCGACGCCACCGGCAACAAGCTGTTCTATTACTTGAGCACCGGCAACACCGGCACGGCTGCCAACAACGGCATCGCCTATGTCGCCAGCGCCGACCTCGACGGCGACCACGTCACCGATTATGTGTATGCCGGTGACCTCATGGGTAATCTGTGGCGCTTTGATCTCACCAGCAATGTGGAGTCCAGCTGGGCTGCCGGCGCTGCCCCGCTCTTTTCAACACCCACGGGTCAGCCCATCACCACGGCGGTGACGGTCTCCTCCGGCCCGACGACGGCCGGCGGCAACACCGTCATCGTTGCCTTTGGCACCGGCAATCGCACGCAGTTCAACAATGCCAATCCCGTGACGTTCGCGCCGGCGACACAGGGTCTCTATGGTGTCTGGGACTGGAACCTTACGGGTTGGAACGCCAAGTCGGCGGTCCAGTACGCGGCCCTGACGCCGGCCGCGTCCGGACTCTCCGGACCCCTCACGCAGGCCAATCTGCTGCAGGAAAGCTTCCAGCTCAATCCTGTAGACAATGTCACGCGCGATATCGCCGGCAATGCGCCGATCTGCTGGGCGGGTTCGCCCGCCTGCAGCGGTTCACCGCAATTCGGCTGGTATGTGCCCTTGATCGGCGCCTTGGAACAGGTCGTGTACAACCCGCAGTTGCTGCGGGGCGTGTTCACGGTGAACTCGATCGTCCCGGCGAACAATCTGCCGAATTCGTGCACCATCAATAACGATACCGGCTTCACCTATGCTATCTCGGTGATGACCGGCGCCGCGCCGCCGGGCTTCTTCGTACAGTTCCACGATGCGCAGGCGGCGGGTATGCAGACCAATGCGGTCGGCGTGTCGTTCCCCGTGACCGCCTCGAACGGCTCGGTGTGGATGGTGTCGCAGACCGTCACCAACCAGCCGCTGATCTATCAGGCCAATCCGGGCGCCAACGGCAAAGGCCGGCGCCTGACATGGGTGCAGTTGCGATGAGGTCCAGCGAGCCGAAGCGCAGGCGCATCGCCGGCTTCTCGCTCATCGAACTGATGATCACGGTGGCGATCATCGCGATCCTCGGGGCCATCGCGGTGCCGCTCTACAACAGTTCCGTGCGCAAGTCCCGGCGCACCGAGGCGAAGACGGCAATACTGGATTTTGCGGCGCGTGAGGAGCGGCTCTACGCCACCCAGAATGTGTACAGCGCTGATCCGGTCGCCCTGGGGTACACGGCGGCCGGCGGCACCTGGCCGGTGAGTACCGGCCAGTATTATCAGATCGAAACGCCGACGATTGGCCCCGCGACCGCGACCACACCGGGCACATTCAGCGTAACCGTGGATCCCTCACCGGGAAGCTCGCAATTGCAGGATTCGATTTGCACCAGTTTCACGGTGACCCAAACCGGGTCACAGAGTGCGGCGGGTTCTGACCCTACCCAGTGCTGGCCGTAAACAGCTGATCCGTGAGTCTGAAACAGGTGGAGATGTCCTCATCCCCATGGCCCGCCTCGATCAGCCGGGCGTATTGCGCCAGCATGCGTTCGACGATCGGTAGCGCGACGCCAAACTCAGCTGCCATGCCATGGCAGATGCCAAGGTCCTTCGCGTGCAGCCGGACGCGAAATCCGGGCGGGTAGGCCTCGCGGATCATGTTCGGCGCCCGGTGCACGAAGTACCAGCTTGAACCGGCGCCCCTACCCAGCGTCTCCACCAGGGTCTCCAGCGGCAGGCCGTGCGCCTTGGCGAAGGCCATCGCTTCAGCGACGGCCTCGATGATGCCGGCACACATGATCTGGTTCGTCGCTTTGGCCGCCTGGCCCGCGCCCACCGGGCCGAAGTGCGCGACCGTGCGGCCCATGGCCGCGAGCACCGGCTGCGCCAGCGCATAGGCCGCGGCAGAACCGCCGCACATGATCGCCAGCGTGCCATCGCGCGCGCCTTCGACGCCGCCACTCACCGGACTGTCCATGAATTCAACGCCGGCAGCGGCGAGCTGTCCGGCAATGGTGCGGGCTGTCTCCGCGCTTACCGTGGAGCAGTCGATCACCAATTGCCCGGCATGTAATCCCGGGTTCAGGGCGTCGATGATCGCCCGGACATCCTGGTCCGCCGACACGCAGACGACGATGACATCGGTGTCACGGGCCAGCTCAGCGGGAGTTGCGGCAGCCGTGCAGCCCAGTTCGGCGGCGAGCGCCGCGGCCTTGGCCGGGGTGCGGTTCCAGGCCGCCGTGAGCAGGCCGGTGCGGTGCAGATTCCGGGCCATGTGAGCGCCCATCGCACCCAGCCCCACAAACCCGACGCGCATGGCGTTCAGCTGCTGGAGGCGTCGGCGCAGGCTTCATCCATGGCCTGGCGGGTTTTGACACGCTCGGCATCGGCTTCCGCATCGCTCATGAACTGCTTGGGCGCGCTGGAATCGGCGCTGGGCTGGTAGATGCGGCGCGCCTGGATGACCTTGGCGTACTGTTCCTTCAGCTGCTTGCACCGTTCGGCACGCACGGCTGCCATGTCCGCCTGGACCTGGCGGGTGGCGGCCGCTTTGGAGGAATCGGGGGTGTGATCATTGGGCGCCGCCGCAGGCGCGGGGGCATCGGCGGCAGGGGTGCTCAGCCGTGAGCGCTCACCCTTGATGAGTTCGGCACCCGGCGACCATTGGTCGCTGTAGCGGACCTGTCCTTGCGCATCGACCGACTTATAGACGTCGGCATGGGCCGTAATGACGACCGTGGCGAGTACTGCCAGGGCAAATGAAATGCGGCGCATGAGGGAACCCTCCAGGTTCCACAGTGTAGCGCCGATCGTGGCGTGGCAAACCTTGAACTCCGTCACATTCGCCGCCGCTCAAGCCGTGGGCGGCCGCAAAAACAAAACCCCGGTCTCACCTGTGGCGGGACCGGGGTTAAGTCAGACGCGGTGGGCGGTCCCGCGGCTGTTGCACTAGGCGTTAGTGACCGTAAGCCTTCTCGCCGTGGCTGGAGATATCCAGTCCCTCGCGCTCTTCCTCTTCGGTCACGCGGATGCCCATGACGACCTTCAGCAGACCGAAGCCGATCAGGGCCACGACCGCGGTCCAGACGGCCACGATGGCCACGGCCTTCGCCTGGATGATGAGCTGCGCCATGATGCCCGGATAGCCGACCTTGCCGGTCACCCAGTCCTGAACGCTGCCCGGGCCACCGAGGCTCGGAGCATTGAAGATGCCCGTGGTCAAAGCGCCGAACGTACCACCGAGGGCATGGACGCCGAACACATCCAGCGCATCGTCTGCGCGGATCATCTTCTTCAGACCCGTGACGCCCCAGAAGCACACCACCCCGACGCCGAGGCCGATGATGAAGGCGCCCGGGATGCCGACGTTGCCGGCGGCCGGCGTGATGGCCACGAGGCCGGCGACGGCACCCGAAGCGGCACCCAGCATGGAGGGCTTGCCCTTGACCAGCCATTCAATGCCCATCCAGGACAGTACGGCGCAGGCCGTGGCCAGGTAGGTGTTCATGAAGGCCAGTGCGGCAGAGCCGTTGGCTTCCAGCGCCGAGCCGGCGTTGAAGCCGAACCAGCCGAACCACAGCATGGAGGCGCCGATCATGGTCATGGTGAGGCTGTGCGGAGCCATGGACTCCTTGCCCAGGCCGATGCGCTTGCCCAGGACAATGGCGCCGACGAGGCCCGCCACACCTGAGTTGATGTGCACGACGGTGCCGCCGGCGAAGTCGAGCGCACCCATCTGCCAGATGTACCCGGCATGGGCGTTCATCTGATCGGCGACGCCCGCCGCTGCGGTGTAGGCGTCCGGGCCTTCCCAGTACCAGACCATGTGCGCGACCGGCAGGTACGCGAAGGTGAACCAGAACACCATGAAGATCAGGGCGGCCGAGAACTTGATGCGCTCCACCAGCGAGCCGAGGATCAGGCAGCAGGTGATGGCAGCAAAGGTCGCCTGGAAGCCGACATAGACCAGCTCATTGAGCTCGACGCCTTTGTCGAACGTGCTCGCCGTGCTGAAGCTTTGATCGACGGGATTGAACGTGCCATTCAGGAACAGCCTACTGAGCCCGCCGATGAAGGCGTTCGGCCCCTCGGTAAAGGCCAGCGAGTAGCCGTACACGCACCACAGCACGGTGATCAGGGAGAAACCCACGAACACTTGCATCAGCACCGACAGCATGTTCTTTTCGCGGACCAGGCCGCCGTAGAACAGCGCCAGGGCCGGCACGGACATGAAGAGCACCAGCGCGGTGGAGGTCATCATCCACGCCATGTCGCCCTTGTTCGGCGGCGGCGGAGCCGCCGCCGCCGGGGCGGAACTGGCGGCAGCGGAGCTGGCTGCCGTTGCAGCCGCAGTGTCCGCAGCGGCGGCGGGAGCAGACGCGGTCGGTGCGGAGGCCGCATCGGCATAGCTGGCTGTGGGGGTGAAGCTGACCGCAGCAAAAGTCAAAGTTGCCAGGGCCATCAACACAGCCGACCGCCCAGTGACGGCACGGCACAGCGATCTCAAAGGGGAGCCCGCCTGCGCCAGCCACTGGGGCTTGCGGGTGGGCTGCGAGGTCATTGGAGCGGTGAGCATGGTCTCTCCCGGTGTAGTTTCGTTTTCGTATGAATCCGCCAATCGAGCGTCTTGCGCCAACTTTCCAGGCAGACACCGCAGCTCTCGCGCGGGTATGCTTTCGGCAGCGCGCTGGAAGGGTGCAGATTCCGTGCCATAGGAATTTCCTCAGCAAATCCGATGGGTTACGAGCATTTGGGAGCCGGTTCTGCACCATAATGGAGCCCGCTTTGGGGCGGGTGCGTCAATCAGGGGCATAGCCCGGAGGGGCAGTTCATGGAAACATTATCGGTAAATGAGATCGCCAAACGGCTGCTGACGAGCCTGCCGGCGGCCGTACGGGGCGCCCAGGTCGATCTGGAGCACAATTTCCAGGTGGTGCTGCGCAGCACCCTTGGCAAGCTGGATCTGGTGACCCGCGATGAGTTCGACGCCCAGACCAAGGTGCTGGAGCGCACCCGCGCCCGACTCGCAGTGCTCGAGGCGCGCCTGACGCAGCTCGAGCAGGCAAGCGGCGGGGGTGCCGGTTCGGCCTGATGGCCATCGCCGTGCTGCGCGTCGCATTGACCAGCGCG
>Ga0075522_10003188_pt1 | contig 11987 bp, 2 predicted proteins | sample NGEPerA_FD_74796 | JGI IMG/M metagenome (GOLD analysis project Ga0075522, IMG submission 74796) | Arctic peat soil microbial communities from the Barrow Environmental Observatory site, Barrow, Alaska, USA - NGEE PermafrostL2-A | ecosystem: Environmental > Terrestrial > Soil > Wetlands > Peat ... | reverse complement strand
GACGGCGGCGAGACCGAGATGGCGGTTTTCGATTCGCGGGGCAGCGGGTTGGCGTCCGCCAGCGCCGGATACTTGAGGCTCGCCGCCCGCGGCACGAAGACGTTCGACGGCTCGAACGGCACGCCACCGGCCGAGCCGAGCGCCCGGTAGAAGGCGTCCATGTCGGGCCAACGCTTCTCGCGATCCTTCTCGAGCGCGCGCAGGCAGACCGCCTCGACATCCGTCGGGATCTCCAGATCGGGCCGGCGCTGGCGGGGGGGCACCGGCGCCTCGACCAGGTGTTTGGTCAGGATCCCCATGAAGCTGTCGGCCATGAACGGAACGCTGCCGGTCAGCATCTGGTACATGATGCAGCCCACCGCATAGACGTCGAGGCGGTGGTCGGGGGGATGCCCCTGGGCCTGCTCGGGCGACATGTACTCGGGTGTCCCGAAGATCATGCCGGTCTGGGTCAGGCGCGGACCGTCGGTGTCGTCGGCCGAGACCACCTTGGCAATGCCGAAGTCCAGCACCTTCACGAAGTCCGCGCGTCCCTCGCGCTGGATTAAGTAGATGTTTTCCGGCTTCATGTCGCGGTGGATGATCCCGTGGCCGTGTGCAGCCCGCAGCGCCTTGGCGATCTGCATCAAGATCGGGCGCGCCCGCATCCATGGTACCGATCGCTCGGTCTTGAGCAGGCGGCCCAGGTCCTGCCCGTCGAGAAACTCCATCGCGATGTAGACCAGGCCGCTTGGGGTCTGACCGAAGTCCGAAATGTCGATCACGTTCTCCTGGCCGATGCGCGACGCGCTTTTGGCCTCCTGGAGAAACCGCGCCACCAGATCCGGTCGGCGGGTGAGATCCTGGAACAGAATCTTGAGCGCGATCCGCTTCTCGATGAGCGCATGCTCGGCTTGGTAGACGGCGCCCATGCCCCCCTCCCCGATCTTGCGGATGATCCGGTAGCGGTCGGAGACCACCATTCCGATCAGTGGATCGTCGGCGGGCGGGCTGGCGTCTCCCACGGGCACGGCTGAAGAGCTTATCACCCGACGGTTGCGTTGCGCGAGCCTGGGCGGGTTGGCGTGTTGTCGTTGGGCCGCTATCCCGTCTATAGGAACTGCCGTCCAGCCGAACTGCCGTCTAGCCGAACTGCCTCTAGCCGAACTGCCGTCTAGCCGTCTAGCCGTCTTCGAGCGCGCGGGACAGATCGTCGTAGCTGTCGGAGAGCGCGAAACGGAGGAGCGCGAGCGCCTCCGGGTTGGCCAGGATCGCGGCCACCGTGAGGCCGGACTTGGCGGCCGCCGGCGAGGTGTTCGAACCGGAGAGCGCGAGCACCACCTGCAGCGCGGCGGGAAGGTCCGCCGCCGCCAAGAGCCCGGTCGCGTTGGCCCCGTCCCGCACCGCGCCGTAGAGCGCCGCCAAATCGAAGGTTCCGGCGCTCTCGACGGCGAACGGAAGCACCTGGGGCTTGAGCTTGCGGGGGATCAGCCGCTCGAGGCGAGCGGCCTCGATGTCGACCAGCGCGTCCCGCACCTCGGCGTGCCGGTAGTCGGGGACGGATTGCCGGATGATCCCCACCAGGAGCGCGCCGGCCTCCTCGACCGGGAGGGCCAACAGCGTGTCGAGATGGGTCGCGGTCAGCCGGAGAGCGCGCGCGGCGACGAAACGGAGGGCCGCCGGACCCAGCTCGCAGAGCGGCGCGCCCACGATGATCGCCGGCGGATTGCCCGGCTCGGCCCGCAGCGGAACCGGCCCCGAGACCGCCGCCGGGGTTCGGACGTAGAGATCGAAGTCGCTCACCCCCAGCTCACTGGCTACGGCCTCGAACGCCGGCCGAGGCGCCGCGCCCCGGGCTTTGCGATCGCCGCGGGTGACCCCCTGTCGTGCCAGCTTCTGCGCCAGCTCTTGTCCGCTCGGCCTGAGCAGCGGACCGAGCAGCCGGAAGATATTTCGGATTCCGGGCAGCAGCTCGGGGGGGAACGATCGTTCGTCCAGCTCCGGACGGCGGAGCGCCTCCAGGTTCCGTCCGGGGCGAGAGGTCGAGGCCCGCGTCGCCGCCTGGCCTTCGAGCGCGGCGAAGAGTTGCGCGGCCGCCAGCGCCGCGTGCGGTCGCTCGCGCAGCGTGAGCAGGCTGGCCAAGGCCCGCAGCGTTCCGAGCGCCGGTCCGTGCGGCTGGTTGCCCTCGAGATCGTGGCGCAGCAGACCGACCGCCCGATCGAGCACGCTGCGACGCCCGGCCGGGTCCCGGGCCCGCTCCAGAAAATGCGCCAGCGCGCTCACGGCGGCCAGATCGCGCGGGGCCTCTTCGACCGCGCGGCGCAGCTCGAGCCCGGCGCGCCGCTGATCCCCGGCGTGTACCAGGATTTCGCCGAGGCGCACCCGAAAGCCGGTGCGGCGCGCCAGGTCCGGCTCGCGCGCGATCAAGCGATCGGTGACCGGAAGGGCCAGCTTGGTCTCACCCTCCGCCACATACAGGTCCGACAGCGAGCGCAACGCCAGATAGTTGTCCGGGTCGATCGAGAGCACCCGCTCGTAGGCGGTGGCCGCGCGCTTGGAGTCCGGAACGTGCTCCGAATAGATCTGGCCGAGGCGCAGAAAGATCTCGCGGAGCGTGCTGGGATCCCGTTCGACCACCGCGCGGCGCAGATAGACCTCGCCGGTCTCGGCCCAGGCCTGGGCTCGCCACAGGAGCTCGGAAAGCTCGGCCAGCGCGCGCGGGTGCTCGGGCTGCTTGCGCAAGATGGTCTCCAGCTCGGCCCGCGCGCCGACGGGGTCGGCCAGCGGACCGGCCAGCAGCTCCGCGCGCGCCAGGCGCAGCGAGGTGACCTCGAACGGGTTTTGCGCCACCTCGATGCGCGCCGCGAGCGCGGCCGACAATGCCGGTACGTCGTGCAGGCGGGTCAGCACCTCGCGGAGCCGCTCGAAGGCGGCCTCATGGGTCGGATCGGTCGCCAGAGCCGCCCGCAGGATCTCGAGCGCGCGCCGATCCGTCGTGGCGCCGGTTGTCGCATCGCCCTGCCCCTTCTGCCCGGTTGGTCCGGCCGACGGGGCTGGTCCACCTTCCGAGATCAACGCCGCCGCCAGCAGCAGCGCGCGCACGCGGTGGGCGGGCACCGACAGACAGCCGGCCTCGACCTCGCTGGCCGCCGCGGCGGCCGGTGCGTCACCTCGGCGGGCGGCCCCGCGCCGGAGCGCCAGCGCCGCCGGCAGGTAGGTCGGGTCGGCCGCCAGCGCCGCCTGCCAGGCGTCCGCCGCAGGCCGGGCATCCGGCCCCGCTTCGAGGAGCTGCGCGCGCCCGGCCTGCGCCAAAGCCGCCGCGCGCCGCTCGGACTCGGCGACCCCCAGCTGCGCGACGGCCAATTCATAGGCGCGCAGCCGGGTCGAGTGGGCGCCCTCCGATTCGGCGATGCGTGCCAGCTCGGGGAGCCCCAAGCGTCCCGCGGCCCCATCGGACCGCGCGGCTTCGATCGCCGCCGCGGCCAGGCGCGAAGCCGTGTCGGACAGATCGTGCCCGTCGGCCACCGAAGATAGGAACGCCAAGGTGGCGGCGCCGGCCCGCGTTTCGTGGGGCGGCTTGGTCTCCATCGTCGCGATGAGCTCGCGCCAGGCCGACGAACGCGCCTGCTCGGCCAGCGTGGCGAGCGTGGCGCGGGTCGCGTCGGCGGTCTCGTCGGTCGGCCCGAACCGCAGTCGGGACGGCAGCCCTTCGCTCGACGTCCCCAGGTGAACCGCCGCGCGCCGTGCCTCGGCCCCGAAGCGCCCCTCGGTCAAGCCACCCATCGCGTCGGCGGCGCGCTCCGAATCCCCGACTTCTAGGCGCGCCTGCCCGACCAGGAGCGCCAAAGCGGCGTCTGATGCGCCTCCGGCGGCGAGTGGCAGCTCGGCCAGCGCCCGCCGGCGCGCCGAGGAGGGAAGGCGGTTGGCGGCGCGGACCAGCGCCATCTGCGCTTGACGATCGCCGGGCCAGGCGGCCACCAGCTCGGACGCACGCAGGAAGGCCGCCTCGCCGTCGTCGTCGAGGCCGAGCACGTCGCCGGCCGCCAGCGCGAAGAGCCGGTCCGTCGGCGACGGCGGGTCGGAGGCGGCGCCGGCGGCGGCCAACGCGGCGGCAGCCGCGCTCGAATCCACGCCGGTCTGAAGAACATAGAGCGGTAGCGCGACAGGGTGATCCGGCACCGCCGTCAGGGCTTCGGCCAGCGCGCGTACTTTCAGCTTGGCGTCCGCCGCCCCATAGGACGACGCCCGACGCACCGCCAGCTCGGCCCGTTGCGCCGGATCGGTGCCTGGGTTGGCCGCCAGCGCGGCCCGCAGAAGACCGCTCTCGCCGGCGCGCTCCGCGAGGCGGGCCACGGCGACCGCTCCAAGCGCGCGCCCCACGGCGGAGAGACCCTCCTCAGCCGATCCGAGCGGTCCCAGCGCGGAAGCCGGATCTTCAAGCCCGATTTTGGCCTCTGCGCACGCACGCAGGCCGGCCGGCAGAGCGCTGGCGCTCCACACCTCGGCGCCATAGTCGAGCACGGCCGCCGCGTCGGCGCGCCGGCCCGCGCGCGCGTCGGCAGCCGCCACGGTCCAGAACAGCGCCGACTCCGGCGCGGCCTCGACGGCGGTCTGCAGTGCCGCGCGCACGCCGAGCGAGTTGCCGGCGCCACCCCGCTCGCGGGCATCGGCCAACGCCAGCGCCGCTTCGGCCCGGCGGGCCGGATCGCTGCGCAACCAGCCCTCGAGCGCGCCGGCCAACGGCTCGGCGCCGCCGGTCGAATCGGGTTGGGCGGTCCAGACCCTCGCCAGTTCCTCGGCCAGCAGGCCCAGCGGCACGGCGTCGGGTTGGACCTCGATCGCGCGCGACAGCAGCGTGCCAGCGGCGCCGGTTTCCCCGCGCCGGATCAGATCGCCGGCCTCGATCCAGTCCAGGTTGGCGATCGCCACGCCGGTGGTCGCTCCAGCGCGCAACCGCTCCAGGCTCGCCCCGTCGAGCGGCATTCCGCTGGCCAGCGCGAAGTCGATCCCGTCGCGCGCCGCGGCGACCGTCGCGGCGCCGAGATTCATCAAGAGCGCGCCCGCCTCCGCCGGGTCGCCGCGCCGCCGTGCGAGTCCCGCAGCCCACCGCCCGAGCGCGTGCGCCAGCGCGGAGTCGCCTGGCAGCGACGACAATATCGGCGCCAGGGTCTTGGCCGCGCCACGAATGTCCATCCGGGCGGCGTCGCGGAGACGCCCGAGAATCCCGCCGTCCGACGACGGATCGAGTTGCCGCGCGGCCGCCTGATAGGCCGACGTCGCGCTGGCGTCGAGGGCCAGCGCGGCAAAGCGGGCCGCCTCCTCGAGCATCACCGCACCCGGCGTGCCGCCTACGGCTCGGCCCGCTACGGCCAGCGCGGCGGCGATCTTGCCGGCGTTCCCCCCGCGCAGCGACTCCTCGAAGAGCGCCAGCGTGCGCGACGGGCCGGGCGCCATCGCGTCGAGCGCCACCGCCGGCAGCGCGCCCCGCCGGGCCAGCGTCCACTCCGCCGAGAGGCCCGCATAAAACGCGCGCTCCTCGGCCGTCTCGGCCGCGACGGCCAGGCGCGCCCACAAGGCGTGCGCCTCGTCGAGATCACCGACGCTCTCGGCCAGCCGGGCCCGCCCCCGGAGCGCGTCCGGCGCCCGCGGCGCGCGCTCCAGCGCCTGGTCGTAGAGGTCGGCGGCCCCGGCCAGATCACCGGCGGTCTCGGCGGCGCGCGCCCCGGCCAGGAGACATAAAGCCGCCCGGGCCGGGGTCTCCGCGAGCGCCGCCTCGGTTTTGAAGAGCTGAGCCTCCGCCACCCATTCGGCTGCCGCCGTCACCGAGGGGGCAGCCGTGTCGGGAACGCTCACCAAGGCCTGGATGCCGGCTTGCCAGATCTCGGCATACATCTCGGGCAGGGGCGGCGCGAAGGCGGTCGGTGGCTCGGCGCTGTCGTCTGGGACGCTCTCGGGGGCGCTCTCGGCGCCGCGGCCCGCGGGCGCGACGCTTTCCAACGTCACCTCGTCGGCGAGCGCAGCTGCGGTCGGATCGGTCTTGGGACCGTCCTCGAAGAGATCGTCGAGAAGATCGTCGATCTCGATCGATGCTTCGTCGCTGCCGCCAGGAGGTTTTCCGCGGGTCGCCATCAGCCCCCCAACTCCCGCGCGGCTCGCTGCAGGGCCGGGTATCGATCGCCGAGCGCGAACGCCAACAGCTCCAGGGCGGCCGGGCTGCTCGCCACCGCCTGAGCCCCACCGGCGATCGCGATGGCGGCCAGCGCCGGGTCCCCGACCACCAGCAACCCGAACCGGTTGGCCGCGCCCAGAACCGCCGCCCGCCAGGCCGCCAGGTCGAAGATCTCGAACGGAAAACGCGAGGCCTGCAGCGCCAAGGCCTTGCGATCCTTGCGGCCGATGGCGCGGATGACATCGCGCTGCAGGGTCTCCGTCGGACGCGGTAACCCGGCCGGCGGCGCCACCCCGGCCAGGATCGCGGCGCAGGCGAAGAGCGGCGCCAGGTCGTCGCCGCCGGCCTGCTCGAGGACGGTGGCCCGTTGCACCAGCAGACCCAGCGCGCGTCCCACCTGGAAGCGGGTTGCCATGGACGTCGCCGCCTCGCCCGAGAAGACCAAGGCCGGATCGGGATCCTCGATCGGTATGACCAGTGGGCCACCCGCTTCGCGGTTGAGGTAGAGCGGCAGCTTGGGCAGGCCGATCGCCGCGGCGGTGGGCGCGATCCAGGCCAGGCTCGGCTCGCCGTCGATCGAGGTGCGGCGGGCGCGGACCGGTGGCGCCGCGATCGTTCCGGCGACGGCCGCCAGGTGCGGCCAAACCTCGGCCACGAAGCCGCCGGCGGCCGGATCGGCCAACTCGGCGACGAAGGCGCGGCCGGCCTTGGGCGCGATGCGCGGGGGCGCGGGCGACGGCGGCAAACGATCTTCGACCAGTTGGCGCACGCTTTCGACGGCCGCCGCGGCCTCCGAGATGGCGCCGGTGACCCCGCGTGCCCGCGCGATGTTGAGGAAGATCGCCAGACGTTCCAGCCGCGGTTGATCCAGTGGATGGGCGGCCAGGGCGCGCCGCAGATCGCCCACCTCGCGCTCGACGATCTCGAGCGCCGCGCGCGCGTCCCCGGTGGCGTCGGCCAGCGCCACCAGGCAGGCGACACCGGTGCCCAGCGGCTCGAGGTCGGCGGCCCGGCGGAAGGCGGCCGAGGCTCCCTGGGCGTCGCGTCCGACATCGCGGAGCAGCTCGCCCACCCGGAGCTGCAGCGCCGCCTTGGCGTGCGCCGTCGGCAACCGCGGCTCGGCGTCTTGCAACGTGGCCACCGCGCCGCGCAGGTCCGATCGGCGCAGATAGAGCTCGCTCAGCCTCTCGATGGGGTGCGGGTCGGTCGGGCGCAACGCGGCGGCCCGGCGCAACGTCTCGACGGCTCGGGTCGACTCGCCGCGCGCCTCGTGGCTGGCCGCCAGGTCGAGTCGCGCCGCCGCCGCCCGATCCCCGTCGTCGGCGCCAACCAATGCCAGGTAGCGCTGGAGCCAACGGGCCGCCGCCGCGTGGTCCTGATCGGCGATGGCGCGGTAGGCCAACTTGTAAATCGAAGCCATGTGTTGCGGGTCAATCTTTAGAATCCGCTTGAAGTCGTCGAAGGCCGCCGCGCGATCGCCGAGGTCGGACAGACGGTGCTCCGCCCGTTCGAACAGCAGCGCGATCCGTTCGCCGCGGGTCAGCTTGGCGGCCGCGAGGCGGTAAGAGAGCAAGCCGTCGAAGGCCACCGCGCGCCCCGGCGCGCCGAGATCCGCCCTCAGCAGCATATGGACGTGGCCATAGACAGCGACGTCGTCTGGCCTCAGCTCGACCGCGCGCGCCAAGGACGCGATCGCGTCGTCGATGCGGCCCGCCCGCTCGTAGGCCCCGCCGGCTTCGACGAACAGCGCCGCCGCCCGCTCGGGGGCCGCCACCAGCGCGCCCAGTCGAACCAGCGCGCGGGCTTCACCGAGCAGATCGCCACCGGCGCGCGCCACCCGCCGAATACCAGTCCAGGCCTCCAATCGATCGGGATCGACGGCGATGACGCCGCCGTAGGCGGCCAGCGCCGTGCCGAGGGCGCCGCGCCGCTCGGCGTCCAGCGCCACCTCGAGATCGAGGATGTTGCCGGTGGCGCCGCCGGTCCGGCGCGCACGCGTCCGCCGCGGATCCGGACGGGTCTCGGGCCAGGGCGCTCCACCCGGCACCGAGAGATCCGAGAGCGCCGGAGCCAGCGCGGGTCGGCGGCCGGTTTGCCAAGCGGTGATGGCCAGACGCTCCGCCACCTCCGGTCCCGCCAAACGCGCCCGCGCGGCGGAGCGTCCGAGCAACGCCACCGCTTCGGGTGGCGGGCCGTCGGGGCCGACCAATCCGAGCGCGATCTCCGCCAGCGCGCCCGCCACCGCCCCGGCGTCCCCTTGGCGCGCACCCGCCATGAAGCGCAAGAGCGAGACTTCGGCCCGGTCTTTGATTGTCGCGCTGTCGATGGTCGCGCTGTCGATGGTCGCGTTGTCGGCCGACTGCGCCGCCAGATCGGTGGGCGCGATCTCACCGGCTGTCGCGCGTGCCAGTGCCGCCTCCCGCGCGGCCCGCGCCGACAGCGCGGGATCGTCGGCCGCCGCCTGGGCCAAGGCCGCCAGCGCCTCGGGCATCGCGCGCGGTCCCCCGGTCGGATCGGCCGCTGCCAACCGGAAGAGGCCAAGCGCCGCGTCGGCGGCGGTCTCGCCGGCCGGCGCCAGCTCCAGCGCGCGACGAAACGAGGCCGCCGCCCCCTGCGGATCTCCGGCCCGGGCGCGCGCTTCGCCGTCGGCGAGCAGGATGCCTGCCCCGTCGCCGAGTATCCCGTCACGCGCGCGCGTCTCCTCGGACAGGACCGCCACCTCCAAGATGGCCTCTCCCGATCGGCGCGCCAGCTCGTAGCTCCAGGCCCGCGCCAGCGGATCGCCCTCCGAGCGCAGCGGCGTCAGCGCGGCCAGCGCCTCGGGATAGTGTCCCCCGGCGGCGTAGTGGTGGGCCAGGCGAAAGCGCAGGGCCCGCACGATCTCGGGCTCGGCGTCGGCCGCCGCGGAGAGCTCAGCCGCCACCACCTCCGCGCGCAGATCCTCCGTGGGTGAAGCCCGTTCGAGCGCCGAGGCGGCCAGGCCCGTGACGTCGAGACCCGTCAGCTCGCGCAGCAGCGCCAGGCCGCGATCCCGCTGATCCAGATCCGGCACCGCGCACAGCGCCCGTCCCGCCTCGACGCGCAACGCCAGCGCGACCGCCTGGTCCCCGGCGGCCGCCGCCATCGCGATCAGGTTCGCGGCGCGCTCCTCGGCGTGCAGGCGGGCGTCCCCCACGCAGAGCAGATCGAGGTCGCACAATCGGATCCGCCGATCGAGATCATCGGGCGCCAAGGCCACCAGGCGCCGTTGGTGGACGAGCGCGCGGCCGGGCGCATCCAGCTCGTCCGCATAAAACGAGACCAGCGATTGACAGGCCCATGTCTCGAAGGCGCGGGTGTCGCGGTCCGCGATCTCCGCGGCAGGTGGCGAGGTCAGGGCCGATTCGAGGATCTCCGCGGCCTCCCCCGATCGGCCGGCCGCGGCCAGGAGCGCGACCAGCGCACGCCGGGCCGGGCGCGCCGCCCGATCGGGACCGCCCGCCAGCGCGCGGCGAAGGAGCGCCTCTCCCGCCGCCGTCTCGCCGAGCGCCGAGCCGCGGATCGCGCCGGCTGCGGTGAGCGCCACGATCGCGCCGTCTCCCCCGGCGGCCACCGGCGTGTCGGCTTCGGCAATGAACGCATCGGCCAGCGCCGGGGCATCGCGTCCGCGCACCGCGATGGCCAGCTCGAAGGCCCGCAGGTCGGCCCGGGCGGGCCGAGCCCCGCGCAGGCGGGCGCGACGGAGCAGCTCGGCGGCCGACTCGGCGCGCCCGACGCGGATCGCCGTCTCCGCGTAGGCGAGCGCCAGATCGACGGCTTCGTCGTCGGAGACCGCGGCGGTAACGAAGGCGCGCGCGATCTCGTCCGCCTGATCGAGCCGGTCGAGAGCAAAAGCCAGCTCGAGCCGCTCGGCCGCCACCAGGGGATGCGCCGGATCGAGGCGGGCGGCCTGGTTCAGGGCCTCGAGGGCCGCCCCGCGCGCGGACTGTCGCAGGAGGATGCGGGCGCGCTCTCGCAGCAGCGCCACCGCCAGCGGTGGATCGGGCGGCGCCACCAGCGGCACCAGTCGCTCGAGGGCGCGGGCGGCGATCTCGGGCGGGAAATCCTCGCGCGTGAGCGCCTCCAGCTCGATGAGCAGGCTGCCGAGCGGAGAGTCCGGGTCGGCCTTGGCGATCTCGCCCTCGAGCGCGCCCAGTGCCCGCGCGAGCCCCCCCGAGCTGGGCGAGGTCCGCCAGGCGCGCGCTTCTTCGATGAGCAGCGCGCCCCGGCGGGATGCCACGTCGTCCAGGCGCGCCAGACCCTCGAACGCAGCGGCGGTGAGCGCCGAATCTTTTCGGCGCACGCCGATGAGCAGCAGAGAGAGCAGCGCCCCCCGGTGGTCGGGCGCCGCCGCGAGGGCTTCCCGATAGCAGGCGATCGCTTCGGGGGCGCGCAGCAGCCGATCCTCGAGCAGGCGGCCGCGCTCGACCAGCAGATCCGCCAGGCCCGCCGGGTCGGCCCCCGCGGGCCGCGCTTGGGCGGCCCGAGCGGTGCACTCGACCAGCTCCGCCCAATGGTCCCCGCGCGCCAGCAGCCGCCGCAATGGCCAGAGCGCCAGCGGCAGCGCCGGATCGGCGGCGAAGGCCGCCCGGGCCGCCTCGAGACCGCCGTCGGGCGCGTCGGCCCGTCGGCGCGCGACCTCGAGCAGCAGCGACGCACGCCGGCCACCTTCGGCGGCCGCCGCCTCGGCCTCGAAGAGCGCCAGGTCGTCCGCCGCGTTGCCCTCGGCCGCCTCGACGATCGGCGATCGGATATCGACGGCGGCGGCGCGATTCGGCTCGGTGTCCTCCGCCTCGATGAACTCGTCGGCCGCCAGCTCGAGCTCGGCCACCTCATCCGGCGGGACCGGCGGGGGTCCATCGGGGTCGAGATCTATCTCGACCAGCTCTTCGTCGTCGCCGTCGGGTCCTGGTGGCATGCCGCGGGGGGTGTCCGCCTGGAGCGCATTATCGCGAGCGGTTGATCGGCATGTCAAATGGACAGGGCCAAAAGGCGTTGGCATGATACAGGTTCCCCCGCGCCCACCGAGAGGCCACGTCTCTGCCGAACCTCCTCGTCCCCATCGATCTTCGCGCCGGAGAGCCCACTTGGCCTTCGCTGTTCGCGCTTTCCGAGGCACGCCGGATCGCACGCCAGGCGGGTGCCACGATCTATGCGATCGCCATGGCCGATCGCGAGCTGGCGCCGGCAACGGTGTTCGCGCTCGGACGGGCCGGTGCCGACAAGGTGATCTTGTGCGAGGGCCCGGGCCTGGGCGCGCCGCCGCTGGAGGCCACTCACGGTGCCGCCCTGTTGTCGGCGGTCGAGCGCGTGCCGCCGCTGATGGTCCTATTTCCGGCCGGCGGCGCGGGGGCCGATCTCGGGCCGAGCCTGGCGGCGCGCATCGGGGCAGCCTTCGCCGCGCGCGCCGATCTGGTGGTCTCGGAGAGCGGCGGCCCGCTGACGGGCGGTGTCGGGCGGGTCTTCCTGCGCCGTTGGCGGAGCGATCGCGCCTCCTACCGGCGACTCGATCCGGTCGAGATCGAACGGCCGGTGGTGGCCCTGCTGTCCGCGGGCCAGTTTACCGATCACCCCGGTGCCGCCGACATCGACGTCGAGGTGATCGCCTGTCCGTCGGTCCAGACGTCGATCGAAGAGATCGCCTCCGAGCCCGACGACCGCGCCCATCTGTCGCTGGCGCAGGTGCTGGTGGTGGTCGACGCGGCGATCGCCGGCGCGGCGCTTGGACGCTTGATCGCCGCCGCGCCGCCCGGCGTGGTGGTCGTCGAGCGCGCCGCGGCGCAGGCGCAGATGGCCGCGGGCGCGCCCGACATCTTGATCG